>Ga0272441_10015816_pt1 | contig 10517 bp, 7 predicted proteins | sample SSMProp6N_FD_193582 | JGI IMG/M metagenome (GOLD analysis project Ga0272441, IMG submission 193582) | Marine sediment archaeal communities from Little Sippewissett salt marsh, Falmouth, MA, United States - SSM-Prop-6N | ecosystem: Environmental > Aquatic > Marine > Wetlands > Sediment ... | reverse complement strand
AAGTGATGGGCAAACCGGCTCAAATGGCGCGATTGTCCGCCGATCAAGCTGGACGAAGCCGACCGTTCACTCTAATGCATGTCGTATCGAGGCGGCATTGTCAAAGATCACATCCGGTTCACGTGACTGCAAGGGATGACATTCCGCTGCGCTGTTCATTCAAACGCGAAGCTCAAACAACTGCGTTTAAAGTCAAGGCCTGAAACTCAGCCGTTTTTTCAAGCGCAACATGCATTGCGGACAAGGTTCATCAATGACCATTACGGTACCCTCCATCCGTTTTGTCGATCTGGCACGCCAGCAAGCCAGGATTCGCCAGGAGATCGATGCCGCCATCTCCAGAACCCTGAAACATGGTCTCTATATCATGGGCCCGGAAATCGGCGAACTTGAAACGGCACTTGCCGACTATTGCGGCACAAGACATGCCATTGTCTGTTCCAGTGGCGCCGATGCGCTGACACTCGTCCTGATGTCGCAGAATGTCGGCCCCGGTCAGGCGATCTTCTGTCCGGCCTTTACCTTCGTCGCAACCGCCTCCCCGGTCGCGCTGCTCGGTGCCAGCGTCTTCTTCGTCGATGTGCGCGAGGACAGTTTCAACATCGATCCCGCCTCGCTTGAAAATGCCATCGAGGAAGCGAAGGCAATGGGCCTTCGGCCCGCCGGCGTCATTCCGGTCGATCTTTTCGGACTGCCGGCTGACCATGACGCAATCGCCGCGATTGCCGCGCGCGAGGGCCTGTTCATTCTGGACGACGCGGCACAGGGCTTTGGCGGTGTTCACCATGGCCGCCGGCTCGGCTCGATCGGCCATGCGGCGGCAACCAGTTTCTTCCCGGCCAAACCGCTTGGCTGCTATGGCGATGGCGGCGCGGTTTTCACCGACGATGATGAGCTTGCCGAAACGGTACGTTCGCTGCTTTTTCATGGCAAGGGCAAGACACAATACGACAATATCCGCGTCGGCATGACGGGGCGCATGGATTCGCTGCAAGCCGGCATCCTGATCGAGAAGCTGAAGATTTTCGACGACGAACGCCAGGCCCGCGAGCGCATCGCGACCCGCTACACGCAGGCGCTGGGCGATGCCTATGTCACACCCGATGTCCCGCAAGGTCTGGAATCGGCCTGGGCGCAATACACGATCAAGCCGAAAGCCGCTTCACGCGACCGGGTGGTTGCAGCGCTCAAGGAGCGTGGTGTTCCCACGGCGATCTACTATCCGATGCCGCTCAATCAGCAAACCGCCTATCGCCATCACCCGATCCCGAAAGCCGGGTTGCCCGTCGCCGAACGGCTTTGCAAGAACGTCTTCAGCCTGCCGATGCATCCCTATCTCGATGAAGGCACGCAGGATTACATCATCACCGCCTTGCAGGATGCGGCATGACATCACTGGCCTGACAATGACCCCCCGGGATCAACCCGGCCCGTGACCAGGCGCGCCGGCGATCAGGCATGGCGGATAAACAGATGCCGCGCCTAAACCGCCTCGCGCAGCTGTTCAGCGGTTTGAAGATCGACCGAAACCAGTCGTGACACGCCCTGCTCGGCCATGGTGACGCCGAAAAGCCGGTTCATGCGGGCCATGGTGATCGGATTGTGGGTAATGATGACGAAACGTGTCTGCGTCGTCGCCGCCATTTCATCCATCAGATTGCAAAACCGTTCGACATTGTGATCGTCGAGCGGCGCATCGACTTCATCGAGCACACAGACCGGTGCGGGATTGGTCAGAAACACCGCAAAGATCAGCGCCGTCGCCGTCAATGCCTGCTCGCCGCCGGACAACAGCGTCATGGTCTGCAGTTTCTTGCCCGGCGGACGGGCAAGGATCTCGAGACCGGACTCCAGCGGATCATCCGATTCGACCAGTTGCAATTGCGCCGTGCCGCCACCAAACAAGTGCTTGAACAGCCTTTCGAAATGACCGTTGACAAGATCGAACGCGGCCAGCAGGCGCGCACGCCCTTCCCGGTTCAGGCTCTGGATCGCCGCCCGCAATCTGGCAATCGCCTCAATCACGTCGAGACGCTCGGCAAGGATGGTTTGCAGTCTGGCGGAGAGTTCCTGCTGTTCTTCCTCGGCGCGCAGATTGACGGCACCCAGCCGTTCGCGTTCGAGCCGCAAACGCTCGATCTTCGTCTCAACGGCCTGTTGCTTCGGCAGATCATCGTCGCGGGCAAGACCGGTTGCCTGAAACACTTCATGCGGCATGCAATCCAGCGCATCACGGATGCGGGCCTCCATGTCGTCACGCCGTGCCCGCGCGGCCAGCAGGCGTTCCTCGGCACGGCCGCGCATCTCGCGCGCCTGTGACAGAGCGGCCAGCGCATCATTTGCCGTGCGGTCCGCCTCGCGCTGCCGGGTTTCGGCCAGCGCCAGCGCATCACCGGCCTGACGGCACATGGCCTCGGCCGCCTCGATCTCACGCGACAGGGAGCGGCGTTGGCGATCGGTCTCGTCGGGGTCCTCGTCGACACCGGAAAGCTCGCTTTCGCTCTCCTCGATGCGGGTTGTCAGTGTCGCGATCTGGGCATGCGCGGCCTCGACCCGACCCTGCCAGGCCGTTTTCTCCTCGGCGATGGCAGCAAGACGGCGCGCCCGCATCGCCTTGTCACGCCTCACGCCGTCAAGGTCGGCGCGCGCCTCGACAAGAACGGCACGGTGTGTGGCAACATCGGCCTCGGCCTTTTTCAGGGCAAGGTCCAGTGCACCGGTATCCGGCGCCTCGGCAAGATCACGCCTTGCCGCGTCGAAACCGAGTTCGACCTCTTGCAGTTGCGCTTGTGCCTGCGCGATCGTCTGCGCAATCACCGCCCTGCGGCTGGCCAGCTGCCCATGTGCCTTTTCCGCGGCAAGCAGCGCGGCACGTGCCTCGCCCAGACGTTGAACCGCGCTCTTGTGGGTTTCACGCGCCTGTTTGAGCACGCGATCGGCGGCCGAGGTTTTCTCGGCGGCGTTCGACAAATGCGCCTGCGCCGATTGCACCCTGTCTTCAGCCTCGGCCCTTTCGGCATCGAGTTCGAAAAGCCGGTTCTTCTGCGCCAGCCGCAGCGCCGCCGCACTCGGTGCCTCGATACTCCTTACGACACCATCCCAGCGCCACAGCCCGCCTTCACGGCTGACCAGTCTTTGCCCCGGTTTCAGCCTGGCCAGCAGGCCTTTGGCAATGGCCGGCTCGACGACCGCGATCTGCGCCAGCCGGCGCGCCAGAACGGGTGGCGCATCGACGAAATCGGCCAGCCTGTCCAGGCCATCGGGAAGAGCGGGATCATCCTCGGGCGAACCGCTGTCGCCCCAATGGGCCGGCGCCAGAGGATCGAGCGAGAGATCAAGATCCTCACCCAGTGCGGCGCCAAGCGCGGTTTCATAGCCCTTGTCGACGCGGATACGCTCGACCACGGGCGCAAACAGATCACCGGTCTGTCCGGCATTCAGCATGGCAGCGATCGTACGCGCTTCGGTTTCGATCGTGTTGAGATGGTTGCCGGCCGCCTCCGCGTGCCGGCGAGCGGTCGCCTCGCTGTCACGCGCATCGGCCAAAGAGCGTTCGGCGCGCGCGATATCCTCGTCAAGCGCGGAAAGTCCTGCTTCCGCCACGGCGACATCCTTTTGCCGGTCAGCCGGGTCGGGCAACACCGCGATGCGTGCCGCAAGATCGTTTTCTTCGCGTCTTGCCTCGGCCATCTGGCCTTCGATACGCGTCTTGCGACCGGTCAACTCGTGCATCTGCCGTTCAAGCTGCCCGGCAAGCGCCTCGGCCTGTGCACGTTGTGCCGTCATTCCCGTCAGCGCCTTTTCACTGTCGGAAAGAAGCGCCGTGGCATGCTGGAACGCCTCCTGCAGCGCCGGCAGCATGCGTTCGGTGTCCGTTTCCAGGGCCTGCAATTGATCGCTTTCTGCGGCCAGACGCGAAAGTGCGGCCTCATTGTCGCGAATGAGGACGCTCTCACGGTCAAGATCGTTCTTCAATTGCGCAAGGCGTCGTTCGAGTTCAGCGCGGCGGCGTCTGGCACGTTCGGCCACCTCGTCAAGCTGGCTGCGAGCAATCTGCAAACGCTGCAGCCTTGCTGCCATCCCGGCCTGCGCATCGCGCAATTCGGGCAGTTTCAACGAGGCGACCGCCTGAGCCTTGGCGGCCTCTGCCTGTGCTTGGGCATGTTCGGCGACATCCGATGTCGCCTTTGTCAAAGCCTGGTCGGTCTGCGCCTCCATCTCTTTCGCCTCGACCCAGCGAATATGCAGAAGCGTCGCTTCGGCCTTGCGAATATCGGCCGACAGCACCTTGAAGCGCTTGGCTTGACGGGCCTGACGTTTGAGATTGTCGATCCGGCTTTCAAGCTCGGCGATGACATCGTCGAGCCGCTCCAGATTGCTTTCAGCGGCGCGCAACCGCAGTTCGGCCTCGTGACGGCGTGAATGAAGGCCGGCAATACCGGCCGCCTCTTCCAGCAATTGCCGGCGTGCCTGCGGTTTGGCCTGGATCAGTTCACCGATGCGCCCCTGGCCGACCATGGAGGGCGAACGCGCACCGGTCGAGGCATCGGCAAACAGAAGCTGCACATCCCTGGCCCGCACTTCGCGGCCATTGATGCGGTAAACCGAGCCCGATTCGCGCGCAATGCGCCGCGTGACCTGAATTTCATCACTGTCGTTGAAGGCCGCCGGCGCACTGCGATCGGCATTGTCGAGATAAAGCGCGACTTCCGCCATATTGCGGGCCGGCCGTTTGGCGGAGCCGGAAAAGATCACATCGTCCATGCCGGAGGCGCGCATGTTCTTATAGGAGTTTTCTCCCATCACCCAGCGCATGGCCTCGACAAGATTTGACTTGCCGCAGCCATTGGGCCCGACAACGCCGGTCAGACCCTGTTCAAGGATGAATTCGCAAGGCTCGACGAAGGACTTGAAGCCAAGAACACGAAGCTTGTCAAACCTCATGATCGCCCGTCCTGCCTGTGGAGGGGCCGGTCCTTAAAGCAGACTGTCGATGAGCGCCGACATATCTTCAACCGACATGTTCCCCGAATAACGGTTGCCGTTGATCAGGAAGGTTGGCGTCGACTGAACGCCGAATTCCGAGGCCGCCCTGTTCCGCACGGCATTGACATCATCCAGAAGCTGCTGGTTCGTCAAGCAAGTCTGGAAGGTCTCCTGTGTAAAACCCGCCAATCTGGCGATTTGCAGCAAGGCGCCAACGGCATCCTGAGCGGTTGCCCATGTGCTCTGTTGCTCCAAGAGAACCTGCACCATCGGGAAAAACTGGTCTTCGGGCGCACAGCGCGCCAGCATGACCGCCGCTGCCGCGCGTGGATCGAACGGAAACTCCCTGACGATGAGGCGCACCTTGCCCGTATCGACATAATTTTCCTTGATGACAGGAAGCGTATTGGCATGAAAGTCTGCGCAATGCGGACAGGTCATCGACATGTATTCGACAATGGTGACCGGCGCGTCTTGCGATCCCATCGCCATGTCCTTCAGCGGTCCCGGCGCCATCACCGCAGCCATGTCCACCGTACCGTCGGGTGTCGGCACCTCGGCGGCCATTGCCGTCGAGACGATCGAACCCGTCGTCTCGGTGGAAACCACGGGCGCGGCGCTGCCGGCATCGATGCCTGTCGTCGTGTGCGAACTGTCGCTGCAGGCGGAAAGGCCGAGCGCCATGAGTCCGGCCACGGCACAGACAGCAAGCCGATGGATGGTTGCGGGAGCGGAAAAGATCATGATTGAAGCCTTTAAGGGTCTGACGATTCAAGGGCACCGTTGAGAGGGCACTGTTGAGATTGCATGATGGTTATAATGACAAATGCGGCATAACAAGTGCGACGGTTTCTCTCAACCGATTGTGAGCCCGCGTGACCATCACGGTGCCGCAAAGCGATCATCGCGCGTCCCGGCTTTGTCGCCGCGCCGCGACGGTTGCGGCCAGTCGCAGCAGCGCCGCCCTGATTTTCGGATCATCGATCTCCGATATCATCGCCTCGAGCCTTTCCCTTTCGGCACCGCGCAGGTCCGGTATCGGCCGCATGCGGGATACCCGCGTGGCGACGGGTTTTTGCACGAGCCTGATCTCGCAGATTGCCGGAAAGCCGAAAAACCGGTTGACCCGCTCCAGAATGCGATCACGCTCATGCATGAAAAAGACCCCGTGCGGACCATCGCAGGCCACGGTCAGAACCCCGGCATGAAACCCTGTCGGACCCGCTCCGGAATCGGCATCGGGCTGGTCGCGATCGACCGGCGCACGCGGTTTGGGCCAGACGATCCTGTCGGGCTTCGTACAGATGGCAAATTGCTGGCCGACCAGTTCCGCCCATGCCGCCAGCAACAGCGTGTTGATCCCGGCGCGGCGCGTCATCACGGGATCGATCACCTGCCCGACCAGTTCTTTCAGGGAACGTGGTTCCGATCTGATCGGCTTTTCCTCCGTCACGAATGCAGGTTGCGTGGCAATTCCTGCAGGCGATAGTAACAGAAAAATCCGAAACCGACCGCCACAAACAGAAAACTCTCGCCAATGGCCAACCGGTTGTTGGAATTGGTCAACAGGGTCATGCAGAAAAACACGATGGCCGTCCAATGCGCCTGGACAGCGGCGAACGGGATCAGACGCGTGCGCCAGGCCAGAAGTGACCAGCGCATGGATGCGACCATGATGACGAAATAGAAGGCAAGCCCGACCAGACCATAGCGAATGGCGATTTCAAGATAGCCATTGTGCATGATGTTGAAGGGCGAGTCCGGAAACGGCCGTTCCTGCCAGGAAGCCAGCCAGTTGGCGCCGCTGCCGAGCAGCGGATTTGTGCGCCAGACATCCAGTGCATTGACCCAGACCTTCAGCCGTTCGACGATCGAAACAGGCAGATCACCGGCAACGATCGCCGTCTGCATCGTTTCGACGATGGTGCCCTGGGCCACCATGTCGGCGACAAGGGTGAACCCGCCGGCATAGGTCTCGCCGGCAACGGCCCAGATGGCATCGAACCGAAAGGCGCTCGCCACGGCGACAAGACAGGCCAATGCGGTGAGCGGCAGCAGCCTGGCGCGTGCCGGATGCAGCGCCGCGAGCATCACGATCTGAAACGGCAGCGCCACGGCAAGCGCCACCCACACGCCCTTTGACTGCAATGTGTAGACATTGGCCAGCGCCAGAATGGCTGCCAGAGCGGCAAGAACGACAATCACCCTTGGCAAGGCCGCCTCACTTTCCATACCGGCGCACAGGCCCGTACCGGCGCACAGGACAGAGATCATCGCAATAACGACAAAGCCCATGCCGAGCGAGGCATGAATGGGATTGTTGTGCAGGAAGAAGATTGCGCGCGCGCCGCTTGTCATGGCAGCCGGATCAAACGTGATGGCGGCAACGGCGAGACTGATGACGACGAAGAGGGCCACCGTGTCGCGCAGTTTCTGGCGAAACAGCAGGAGCGCATAGCCGAATGTCGAATAGAGCAGGGGAAACAGATAGATACCCTCGGCAGACCCTTTCACGGAACCATCACTGACCGCCAGCAATCCGGCATAACGCCCGGCCACCCAGGCAGCCCATGTGATACAGGCAAACCCGATCCAGCCGATGGCCACCTTGTCGGGCGCGCGGATATAATGGATGATCGCGACGAGCAGCATGATGGCGCCGGCATAACGGTAGATATCGCTTTCCACCCAGACCGCCGAGACGAAAAGCAGCATCAGCACGATCTGCGCGGCGCCAATCATTCTGACGCGCCAACCGAGGACGGCGCGCGAAGAGCCGCCATCCTTCTGGATCGAGGCACCGGACAGGTCGAACGATTTATGGTTGCGCGATGTCATGACGCGCGCGGACCGCCTGTCGCCGCCGGCCTTTTGCCGCCTCGCCTGCCGGCCATGGCCCCGCGCAAGGCATAGAGGATACGCGCCAGCGTGTCATAGGCCCGTGTCAGAGCCGCCCCGCCCCTTGCCCAGAACGGTCGCTTGACCGTTTGATAGAGCCGGTGCTCGGCAATGGTCGACCGGCTGCGATGGTCGGAAAACGCCAGCAGATTGTCCTTCAGCGTATAGGCCGAAATGCCCGTTGCCCAGGCACGCTCGAGCGCCAGATCGAAAGGAAAACGCATGATCGCCAGCGCCTCGCGCAGGCGTCTCGCACCCTCGAACGAGACGAGATAGGCCGCCGCCGAACCCTGCGGCCCCCACAATGTCCGGCCGATTTCATCACCATGCTCACTGATGGTGGTTCTGACAAAGCCATGGGCACGGTGATTGACGAGCTTGACGAGATCAAACCCGCGCGCGCCGCCTTTGTGACGATCAAGCGCGGCGGCGATGGCCTCGGCCCGCGCGGGCAGCGAGGACGATACAACGATATCATCCTCCGTGATGATCGCGAATGGCAGTTCGGCTTTCACGACATGGTCGAGCGCGTTGAGATGGCTGCGGTAACAGCCATATTCCCCGGCCATGATCGCCCGTCCGTTGCCGCGCGAAAATCCCGCCTCGTCGACATCGATCCAGTCAGGGCGCGCAATGGCCTGCCCGTCGACCCCGACGATGCGGCACACATCCAGTCCATATCGCCCGGCATCGCCGGAAATCGCTTCCCAGCGCTGTGGCGAACGGTCCAGATTGATCGTCAGGATGGGCATGATCATCGGTGGAAAAAGCTTCCCTCACGCCTGGGCGCCAGACCCTTTGTCCAGGATTTCGGCAAGAGACACGTTAGAGGTTGAAACGGACAGCTTGCACACCGCCATATTTCCCGCATAGACCAAGGTCAATGAAGCTGAAGCAGAATTTTCCCCTTCCTGCACCCGGAAGACCCGAGACGGCCAGAGCACGAAGGCTGAGTGCAAATCTCGTTGCCTGGTATGAACGCCACCACCGCCGCCTGCCCTGGCGGGTGACGCCCGACGAGCGCGCAGAAGGGATCGTGCCCGATCCCTATCGGGTCTGGCTGTCGGAAATCATGCTGCAGCAGACGACGGTGACAACCGTCAAGGCCTATTTCGAGAAATTCATCACACAATGGCCGAGCGTCGAGGCGCTGGCCGCTGCTTCCGATGAAGAGGTGATGAAGGCCTGGGCAGGGCTCGGCTATTACGCGCGCGCCCGCAACCTGAAGAAATGCGCCGAAACCGTCGCGAACGACCATCATGGCCGGTTTCCCGAAGACGCAGCGGCACTGCGCCGGTTACCCGGCATTGGCGCTTACACTTGCGCCGCAATCACCACGATTGCCTTTGACCGGCCCGCTGCCGTTGTCGATGGCAATGTCGAGCGCGTCGTCAGCCGGCTTTGTGCCATCGACACACCGCTGCCTGCGGCCAAAGCCGAAATCACGGCCATCATGGCGGCCCTGACACCACAGGAACGGCCCGGCGACTTTGCCCAGGCGATGATGGACCTTGGCGCCACGATCTGCACGCCGCAGCGCCCGGCCTGCGCCCTGTGTCCGCTGCGTGAAGACTGCGCGGGCGCCAGATCCGGGACAGCCGAACTGTTTCCGGTCAAGCCGGCGAAGAAAGCCAAACCTGCCAGAAAGGGTGCTGCCTTTGTCGCAACCGATCCGCTCGGCGCGGTGCATTTGCGCAAACGGCCGGCCAAGGGCTTGCTGGGCGGCATGAGTGAGGTTCCGACAACCGGCTGGACGGCACGCAGCGACGGTGAGACCGACAAGAGGGCGGCCCCCTTCCCTGGCAACTGGCAAAAGGCAGGACAGGCAAGCCATGTCTTCACGCATTTTTCGCTGAACCTGACCGTCTGGCACGCCGAACTGACGATGCGGCCCGACACCGCGACCGGCTGGTGGTCGCTGCCCGCCGACATTGCGAGCGAAGCCCTGCCGAGCGTCATGAAAAAGGCCATCGCAACGGCAATACCCGATGCCTTCAAAGCCAGATCGAAGCACGACCGCACAGCGGCAAACGAGAAGGCATCATGATGAACGAAATCCGACACATCGTCTTTGATATCGGCAAGGTGCTGATCCATTACGACCCGTCGCTGGCCTATCGCGAGACGATGCCGGACGAATCAGAACGGGAATGGTTCCTGTCGCATGTGTGCAATCATGACTGGAATCTCGAGCAGGATCGCGGCCGACCCTGGGCAGAGGCTGAAGCCATCCTGATCGGGAACCATCCCGAATATGCCCACCATATCCGCGCCTTTCGCCGCAACTGGTCTTGCATGGTGCCACATGCCTATGAAGAAAGCGTGGCCCTGCTCGAGCATTTCGTCGAAACCGGTCATGACGTGACGATGCTGACGAATTTCGCCTCGGACACGTACCGCGAGGCCGAGAAACGGTTTGCCTTCCTCAAGCGGCCGCGCGGCGTTACCGTGTCCGGCGATATCGGGCTGATAAAGCCGGACAGGGAAATTTATGACCGCCACGCCAGGGATTTCGGACTTGATCCGGCCGCGACGCTGTTCATCGATGACACGCTGCCCAACGTGAAGGGCGCACAGAACGCCGGCTGGCAATCCATCCACTTCACCGACCCGCCCAGCCTCAAGGCCGATCT
>Ga0272441_10015815_pt1 | contig 10517 bp, 6 predicted proteins | sample SSMProp6N_FD_193582 | JGI IMG/M metagenome (GOLD analysis project Ga0272441, IMG submission 193582) | Marine sediment archaeal communities from Little Sippewissett salt marsh, Falmouth, MA, United States - SSM-Prop-6N | ecosystem: Environmental > Aquatic > Marine > Wetlands > Sediment ... | reverse complement strand
GCTCTCGCCTCCGGCTCGGGTCGCAAAACACGCGGGCATGCGGTTCGCTCCCTGCCGGTCGCTCTCCCAAATTACCGAAACATGAAGTTAGATTGAAATGGTAACTTCGCTTGCCCGCGAGACGTTAAGTGAAATCGGGGGGCAAAGATACACGAAATACGCACCGAACCCTATTGAAAACTTTAATAATCTTACAACGATAAGGATATGATTGCATGCCTGATGAATCAGAATGGTTAACCAGAAAGAAAAGAATTGATACAAAATTGAAAAATATAGGTTGGACCATAGTAAAATATGACGATGCTATTTCAATCGAATCGTACACGTCCCATGCAATATGCGAATATCCAACAGCAAACGGTCCTGCGGATTATGCTTTAGTAGTTGATGGAAAAATCCTGGGTCTTATCGAGGCAAAAAAAGTATCCTTAGGTCCCCAAAATGTACTGATTCAGGCTCAAAGATATGCGCAAGGATTGGACGAATCACCATTTGAGTACAATGGCTTTCATGTCCCTTTTATTTACTCTACAAACGGAGAAGTTTTTTGGTTTCAAGATTTAAGATGCCAAAATAGCCGTTCCAGAAAAGTATCTGGTATTCATACCCCAGGGGCGTTGAGTTTAATGATCAATAAAGAAATTGAAGATAGTTGTGAATGGTTCAAAATGAATCCGAATAATCATCCATGGCTACGTCCGTATCAAATCGATGCGAATAACGCCGTCGAAAATGCATTATGCGATGGAAAAAGACTGATGTTAATAGCAATGGCAACAGGAACAGGAAAAACATCCACGATGGTATCTCAGGTTTATCGCCTAATGAAATCTGGATATGCCAAGAGAATTCTATTTCTCGTAGATAGACGAGCATTAGCAGCGCAAGCAGTTGGAGCCTTCTCTACCTTTGAACCGGAGCGGGGCATGAAATTCGACCAGATATACGAAGTCTATTCTCAACGGTTTCAAAAAGAAGATTTTGATGATGATCAGAAATTCAATGTTAAGACCTTGCCAAACAATTATTTAACTGACCCACAACCGGGACATGCATTTGTGTATGTGTGTACTATTCAAAGAATGAGGATCAATCTGTTTGGGTGGGATGAACAAACTGGGTCTGAAGATGAAGATACAGATGAAGATGCTGAGCAAATCAACATACCGATTCATGCATTTGATGTAATAATTGCAGATGAATGTCATCGGGGCTATACAGCTCAAGAAATTAGCAAATGGCGTCAAGTTCTGGAACACTTTGATGCGATTCAGATAGGTCTAACAGCAACACCGGCAGCTCACACGACTTCATATTTTAAAGAAGTAGTATTTCGATATGAATATGAAAGAGCCGTTAGGGAAGGATATCTTGTAGATTGGGATGCTGTTTGTATTAAATCCGAAGTCAAAATAAACGGCGTGTTCTTAAAAGAGGGGGAAACAGTTGGTTTAATAGACACTGAAACAGGACTGGAATCACTTGATACACTGGAAGATGAAAGAAAATTTGATACTTCTGATATTGAGTTGAAAATTACTGCACCGGATAGTAATAAAAAAATCATAGAAGAAATAAAAGCCTGTGCTTTAAAACACGAAGAAGAAACTGGGCATTTTCCCAAGATAATGATATTCGCCGCCAATGACCTTCCCCACATTTCCCATTGTGATAGCGTTGTAAATATGTGCCGTGATGCTTTCAATAGAGGAGACGCATTCGTCCAGAAGATTACCGGAAGTCCAACTGTAGATAGGCCATTACAGAGAATCAGGGAATTCAGAAACAGACCCAATCCCATGATAGTAGTTACACGAGATTTACTAACGACGGGTGTGGACATTCCCGCACTTGAATACCTTATATTCATGCGTCCGGTTAAATCAAGAATATTATGGGAACAGATGCTTGGCCGGGGAACAAGGCGGTGTGACGAGATCAATAAAACACATTTCACAGTATTCGACTGCTTTAACGGTGATCTATTCAAGTATTTCAAGAATGCCACAGCATTTGATCCTGAACCGCCTTTAAAGCCCACTCGTGAATATTCTGAGATAATCGAAGATATCTATCAAAACAGAGACAGACGTTATAATGTAAGATGTTTGGTTAAACGACTCCAGAGGATTGAAAAATCATTAAGCGGCGAGGCAAGAGAGAAGTTTGAAAGATTTATCCCCAATGGTGATCTAAAACATTTTGCCGCTGATCTGCCAGAGATGATCGAGGATGATTTTACCGAAGCAATGAAAATACTCCGGGATGTAGATTTTCAAGATTTACTGGTAAATTACCCTCGACCAAAGAAAGGATTTGTTGTAGCCTATGAAACGCAAGACGAGGTTTCATCAACTTGGATGCTTCGGGAGCCCGGAGGAGCATATTGGAAACCAGAAGATTATCTTGTAGCATTTTCCAAATTTGTTAAAGAGAACCCAGACCAGATTCAAGCGATTGAAATATTACTGAACCGTAGCGAGGAATGGAATACTGAAATACTTAACGAACTAAGACAAAAATTGAAGTTGACAAAGGAGCAATTCACTGAAGACAATCTTCAGAAAGCGCATAAGATCAGATATAATAAAGCACTGGCTGATATCATATCTATGATCAAACATGCCGCCGACGAACAGGAACCTCTTTTAAATTCAATAGAGAGGGTTGAAAGGGCATTTGAAAAGGTCATGGAAGGTAAATCTTTCACCGAAGAACAGAAGATTTGGCTAGAAAAAATCAAATCACATCTAATCGAGAACCTGACAATAGATAAGGAAGATTTCGATATCCTCCCCATATTCCAAAGACAGGGTGGCTGGTCGGTCGCAAATAAAGCATTTGGCGGTTTGTTGGAAGAGATATTGCATGAATTCAACCAGGAGGTAGCAGCATGACAGACGTAGTACAGAAACTATGGGGCTTTTGCCACGTATTGAGACATGACGGGATAGATTACGGAGATTACATCGAGCAGATTACGTACCTCCTATTCTTGAAGATGGCCGATGAGAAAGGTATAGGATTGCCTGAAGGATACGACTGGCAGACCATCAAGGAAAAATCCGGAACAGAATTGATAGACTATTATATTGATTTGCTCAGGAAACTATCAAAAGAACAGGGATTACTTGGCGACATTTTTAACAGCGCGATATCCAGATTCACCAATCCAGTCAATTTAAAGAGGCTTATCACTTTGATTGACGAAACCGAATGGACAAGTCTCGATGTCGATGTAAAAGCCGCCGCATATGAAGGGTTGCTTGAAAAAGCCGCCAGCGAGGGAAAGAAGGGCGCGGGACAGTATTTCACGCCTAGGATTCTTATTCAGTCCATTGTAAAATGTATGAAACCAGATCCACTTGTCAGCAGGGAATTTTCTATATCCGATCCTGCCGCCGGAACAGGCGGTTTTTTGATGTGTTCCTATGAATGGCTTATGGAACAGACAAAAGGCGCATTGAAAAGAGAAGATGCGCTGAGAATCAAGTCTAAAACTTATTATGGAAATGAATTGGTCCCACGCCCCAGACGCCTTTGTCTTATGAATCTCTTTCTACATGGAATCGAAGGAAATGTAGGATTGGGCGATTCCATATACTCCCCCGACCCTGGTAAACGATACGATGTTATCCTGACCAATCCGCCATTTGGAACAAAGGGTGCAAATCAGGCACCCACAAGGGACGATTTCACCATATCAACATCAAACAAGCAGTTGAACTTTGTCCAGCATGTGATGACAATTTTGAAGCCGGGCGGAAGGGCCGCTGTTGTTCTCCCAGACAACTGCCTATTCAGCGATCAGGCTGGAGATGTTTTCCACATCCTGATAGTTGAATGCGACCTTCACACCATAATCAGATTGCCAAGGGGAACGTTCACGCCCTACTCTCCAGGTGTCAAAGCAAATGTGATATTCTTCACAAAAGGAAGGAAAACCAAGAACACCTGGATATACGATTGCAGGACCAACATCCCAGGCATCACTAAAAAAGACAGACCCTTGACACCCGACCATTTCAAGGAATTTGAAGAATGCTATGGCAATGACCCGTTTGTTGCCTCAGCATCATCTTTGAAGAAACGGGAAGAAATGCTTGTAAAGTCGGAACGCTTCAGGAAATTCGCACTTGAAGAAATCCAGAAGCGGAACTACAATCTTGACATCTTCTGGCTCAAAGATGAAGACCTTGAAGACCCTGATAATCTGCCTGAACCATTGGAACTTGTAACCGAAGCCACTGCTCAACTGACAAACGCCTTGTCTTCTCTTAAGGAACTTGCCAACAAGCTCGAAAACAACAACGGGGAGAGCTCCGAATGAACGATGATGGCGGGACTCTCCCCAATTTGCCGGAAGGGTGGGTTTGGGCAACTATTAATCAAATTTCTTTATTCAATCAATATGGTTATACTGAAAGTGCGTCAAATGAACAAGTGGGTCCAAAATTTCTTAGGATTACAGATATTCAAAATGGAAATGTAGATTGGAATAATGTCCCTTATTGCCAAATATCGGACAATGACAAGAATAAATATTTATTGCATACCGGAGATATATTGTTTGCACGAACAGGAGCTACAACTGGGAAAAGTTTTTTAATTGGTGAATGTCCGGAAACTGTTTTTGCCTCATATTTAATAAGATTAAAATTACCTAAAAATATGGATAATAACTATGTTTACAAATATTTTCAATCACTAGGATATTGGAAACAGATATCATCAGATTCTAAAGGAACAGGCCAACCAGGAATGAATGCTACAATCCTTGGTACGTTACAAATCCCTCTCCCCCCCCTTCTTGAACAATACCGCATTGTCGCCAAGATCGAAGAACTCTTTATAGATGTGAAAACCACAAGTGCATCGCTTGAAAAGGTCCAGCCAATGCTCCAGCGTTTCCGGCAGAGCGTTCTCGCATCTGCTTTCCGGGGCGAACTGGTTCCGCAGGACCCGAACGATGAACCAGCAAGTGTTCTGCTGGAAAAGATACAAGAGGAACGGAATAAGAAGCCGGGGAAAAAATATAAAGCCCCAGAGCCGGTGGATACGGATGGGTTGCCAGATCTGCCGGAAGGTTGGGTTTGGGCAACTATTAATCAAATTTCTTTATTCAATCAATATGGTTATACTGAAAGTGCGTCAAATGAACAAGTGGGTCCAAAATTTCTTAGGATTACAGATATTCAAAATGGAAATGTAGATTGGAATAATGTCCCTTATTGCCAAATATCGGACAATGACAAGAATAAATATTTATTGCATACCGGAGATATATTGTTTGCACGAACAGGAGCTACAACTGGGAAAAGTTTTTTAATTGGTGAATGTCCGGAAACTGTTTTTGCCTCATATTTAATAAGATTAAAATTACCTAAAAATATGGATAATAACTATGTTTACAAATATTTTCAATCACTAGGATATTGGAAACAGATATCATCAGATTCTAAAGGAACAGGCCAACCAGGAATGAATGCTACAATCCTTGGTACGTTACAAATCCCTCTCCCCCCCCTTCTTGAACAATACCGCATTGTCGCCAAGATCGAAGAACTCTTTGCCCTTGCTGATGAAATCGAGCAATCTGTTATCAAAGGAATAAAGAGAGCGGATTACCTTGAGCAATCCATTCTTGCCAAAGCATTTCGGGGCGAACTTGTTCCGCAGGACCCGAACGATGAGCCTGCAAACGTTCTTTTGGAGCGAATAAAAGCCGAACGTGGGAAGATGAATAAACTGAAAAGAGGCAAGAAATGACATAAAAGATTATCAGGTGATCCAATGAATCCGAAAATTCACGGTGTTGAGAAAGGCCTGTATGAATCATTTCAGGAGATTGCGAAACTGGTTCTTGATCCGAAAGTTCCAGATCTTAAAAATAGAATTACAAAAACATTCATTATTGATTTTCTTTGTACCACTACTAATCAAGACATTGTAACATTTTCAATCGATGACATTATTGTATTTATTCAAAAAAGGTACAAAATACAAAAATATCCACCTCAATTTATTGAAACCTGTTTAAAAGATATGGTTTCTGCCAATGAATTATCTTGTACTAATGATATCTATAATGTTTCCAATATTGATCTTGATGAAATTATATCACTAAATGATAATGCAAAAGAAAAACATGAACTTTTTATCAATTCAATTTATGATTATGTACAGAAGAATGTTGGTAAATTAGATGATTATCAAAAAGTATTTGTTAAAAAATCTTTTGAAAAAATATTTTTCTTACTTCTTAGACGAGTAGGAGATTCAGCTTTAGTTTTTCTTACACGCCGAAGATTATCATGTAATGTAAACACACTCGAAGAAATTGTGAAGGATTCTGTAGATGAAATTCGAGACCCTATAATTGAAAATGCAGAAAAGATTAAAAGGGCAATATATCCAAGTATTAAAGAAATTTTAATTTCTCCAAATAGAGAGATTGCGGATGGTTTAGCACATATAGGTAGTATATATGTTATGTTAAGGATTTTAAATGTTGATCCCGAGTTAAAAACTCTTCAAAAGGAATTTTTTAAAGATACATCAGTTTTCTTAGACACCAATATCCTATTAGCATTAATATGTGAAGGGAGTGAGCACCATAAACAGACAAAATGGCTACTTGATTCTACAAAACATTTAGACGTAAGTATTAAAGTTAGTAATAGAACAATTGAAGAATTACATAGTTCTATAAGAAATGCCGAATTTATATTCAATAGAGATAGTGGAAGAAAGATATCAAAAGATTCTCTTAATAATGAGATTGTTAGAACATTTTATCGTCTTAAAAGTAGATTGAATAATTGGAAAGATTTTTCAACATATCTCAATACTGAAACTGGAGCAATATTCAAATCTTATAATATTGGTATTATTGACATTAACAATTATAAATTTGATGAAACAGTTTATCATAATGTCTTACAAATTGTTTCTAATGAACTTACTAAGGACCTAGAAACAAAACCTACACCATTGATCGAACACGATGCTTTGAATCTATTATTAATTCAAGAATTACGAATAGAGAATCCAAAAGCAGGTTTTTCATCACCATGGTTTTTAACTCGAGATTTTAGATTAAGAAGGTCGGATCATAAATCTAAAATCAGATGCGGATTTGAATATGAAAGTTCTATTGGATGTGATGCTTGGTTTGAAATTATTTATCCATTTTTGTCACCAGAAATTGATGAAGATGTTTCTTCATTGTTTGTTAAAATGATTGGATCAAATATGATGCATGTTTCTCCAATTTCTATTGGGGATTTTATTTCATATATCTCAAATGAAATACAATTACCTTCGAAAGATGAACGTATTATTCTCGAAATAATTGAAGCAAGCCATTTGAAAAGTGTTTTGGAAAATGCAATTACAAGTGGAAACCTTGTTTTAGCAGTTGATAGTCTATTCGAAATAATTGGAGATGCTTCCAGACATAAAGAAGAAATGACAAAAAAAGATGCAACAATATCAAGATTGGTTGATAGAAACAAAGAATTGTCGAAAAAACTAAATGAACCCGAAGGTCTTTTTAATATTGATATTTATCAATATGAAGAATTATTAGATGATATTGATAAACCTTTGAAAAAAGATGAAAAAGGAAAAGTTTTAGAATTCTTAACAGAATATCTATTTTCTTGTATAGACGGATGGAAGATTGTTGGTAGAAGAAAAAGAACGAAAAGCAGTGAACTCGATCTAATAATAGAAAATCTGAATATTGGAACACCTTTGTTAAAGGACATGGGATTGAATATTCCTGTAGAATGTAAGAATTGGGAAACACCTGTTGGAGCATCAGAAATAAGGGATTTTGGAAGAGATATCCAGGTAAGAAGATTCTCTTATGGTATATTGATTTCAAAAAATGGTATTACTGGTAATTCTACTGATAGAAAGGATGCTTATAATGTACTATGGGACTTTTTTAAGGACCGAGTATCAATAATTGTATTATCAAAAGACGATTTCATTGAAATAAAAAATGGAAAGAATTTAGTATCAATTCTTAGAGAAAAAGATAGAGAATTAAAACTAATGGGTTGACGAGTTTCATGACAAAAATATCCGACCTTCCAGAAATGGATAAACCCCGTGAGAAGCTTATACGAAACGGAGCTTCTTCGCTTTCCGATGTCGAGTTATTGGCAGTGCTCATTGGCAAAGGATTTCAAAAGAAAGATGTCCTTCAGGTGGCTTCGGATGTCAAATCTCAGTATGGCGAGAAACTTGACAAAATCGATTATCCAGAATTACAAAAAATCAAGGGCATCGGAAAAGTGAAAGCCTGCCAGATACTCGCAAGCTTCGAACTTGCAAGAAGATATTTCGGAAAAAAGGATGTCAAGATCACCTTTCCAACCGATGTTCTTCCATTCGTCAGGGACATCTGCGACAAAAAACAGGAACATTTTATCTGCATTTCATTGAACGGAGCCAACGAAGTCATTGAAAAACGAGTTATCGCTGTAGGGTCAGCTAACATAAACTACGTTCACCCGAGAGATGTTTTTTCGGATGTAATGATAGACCATGCCGCCTCAGTCATTTTTATCCATAATCATCCAACGGGAAATACAGAGCCAAGCAGGGATGATATCGAATTAACAAAACGTCTTATCAAGGCAGGGGAATTACTTGGAATCAAGATACATGACCATATCATTGTTTCAAAGAAGGGCCATACCAGCATGAGAGAAAACGGAGTGATCTGAGATGACAATAACTCATTTCTTGAGCCAGGGCAGAAGGTCGAAGAAATTATCCGATGAGATAAGGAAGGTATTACCCACCACAGACAAAATTAAGATTGTTAGCGGATTTATGTCCAGAGAGGGATTTTTCAACGTATTTGGTCAAACTGATAGTGAGATTAAGGACAATGGTAGTAAGATTGAATATGTCGTTGTTGGTCGATTGACCGTTGAATGCGCTGAGATATTCGATGAACTCTATTCAATGCCAGAATACAAAGAAAAGTTATTTGTGAATCTTGGATTGGGCAGATTGAACAAGAAGAGAACAGCGATAAATCGCTTCCTACCAATGATCCATTCAAAGATAATAGCACTGAATCCAACATCAGAATCAAATACGTTCTATATCGGGTCAGCCAACCTTACCCATTTTGCGATTGATGATTTCAATGCTGAGGCTGGCATAATCTTTAACGATATGGCAGAATCCGAAAGAAATGAGATAACGAAATATATGGATAACCTGAAAAATCTCCCATCGACTGTTCCTTACGACCCGTCGTTAAAGGACAGTCTTAACTTCTTATCGAATTTATCAAAAGACTTCTTGGATAAGGATTTTGAAAACGTGGATCCTTGCCTTCTCGTATTGTCTTTAAATCCTACAGGATATAAACCAAAGAAAGGAGATATTTTATTTGCTGACCTACCAAAACATCTTCCAGAAGAAGTGATTAAATTTCACCAAAAAACTAAACGATATCTTGTATTGTTGCTTTTCGATAACCTATCAGACCTGTTAAAAATGTCATTTCATAAATCGACGCCAATCTATACTAGAACTGAAAGTATCAATGATATTCAGGAAGCGAACAGGTCTATTGAACACAATATTAATGGAATGATCTATTATGATTCTATTGTACCACCGTTAATCATCCCAATGACGGAGGCTCCAATTGCAAATCCGGTCAATTTCCACTCCCAAATGAAATGCAAAGTAATTTCGTATACAGAGGTTCCTAGAAAGATATTTGACCTCTTTAATTTTGAACGAGAAACAAAAATCAATGATGTGGTTGTAAGAAAAAGAGCTAAAGATGTTCAAAACTTTAAGTTTGAAGAACATAATACCATTGCATTTCACGATGGGGTTTACGGGGAAATTATATCGTTTAAAAGAATAGGGGAGTATTCAACACTATCTGAAGTAAAAGAAGAAGTGTCAACAATTGACCTTGAAATACCAGAACAAATTGAGTATCATAATCAATTCAAATCAATGCTTGAAGATTTGCCAAAAGAAGATTTTCATATTGAATTGCTAAATAGATATACAACATCTTTAAGAAAAGCATTCGATAAAATGAAAGACATAGAAAAGAAAGAGCATCATAACTTCATTTTCCAATTTTCAAGTGTTGTAAAGAATAAAGAGGATGAAGATGAATGAGAAAACAGGTTCGGTGCGTAAAAACGGAAAACGGGAGAATCTTTGCCCCCCGACTCTGCGGAAACCTTCGGTTTCCTTGTCTCACTGCGTTCTCACTCCGTTATCCTGTGGGATAACTCCGTTCGGATCACTTAACTTGTGGCTAACCGGTTCGGAGCTCGGCTCGCTCCTCTCCCAAATTGGTCCTTCGGACCAACATCGGTTAGCCACACCGTTTTCCAAAATTGGCTCGCTTCCCCACCCCGGAGGGGCGAACGAAACACGACGCTCGGGAGCCTGCCCTGACTCCAAACTTCCATCACCGATCCCGTGCATTCGGCCGGGCCAAAACGGCCCGT
>Ga0272441_10015814_pt1 | contig 10518 bp, 8 predicted proteins | sample SSMProp6N_FD_193582 | JGI IMG/M metagenome (GOLD analysis project Ga0272441, IMG submission 193582) | Marine sediment archaeal communities from Little Sippewissett salt marsh, Falmouth, MA, United States - SSM-Prop-6N | ecosystem: Environmental > Aquatic > Marine > Wetlands > Sediment ... | reverse complement strand
AACGCCGTCGCCCTCCGGTACTTCCGGAGGTCATCGAAGACGTAAGAAGCCCTCATCGCCCCCTCGTACGCCTCAAGGGCCGGGAGAGACCAGTCGTCGATCTCCTTCGCCCGTACAATGGCCTCCCCGGCCAGGCGGCCCGACTCGACCGCCAGGTTCGCACCCTCCGTGTGGACCGTGTTCACCAGCAGAGCGGCGTCGCCGACGAGCAGCACGCCGTCCCCGACGAGCTTGGGGAGCGCGTCGTAGCCGGCCTCGGGTATAAGGTGTGCAGCGAACTCGACCGTCCGCCCGCCGTCTATCAGCGGCGCAATGGCCGGATGGACCTTCATGCCCTCGATGAGCTCGTTGGGCTCGGCCCCGCTCTCGGCCAGGTCGGAGAGCATGACGCCAAGTCCCAGCGAGATGCTGTCGCGATTGGTGTAGAGAAAGCCCGTTCCTACCATGCCGCGGGTCAGCGCGCCAACCATCTGCAGCGCAACGCCCTCGCCCCCGGATAGGTTGAAGCGGGCCTCGATCACATCGGCCGGAAGCTCGATGGTCTCCTTCACCGCCAGGGCCACCTGGCCCGACGTCAGCGGCTTGCGCAGCCCCGCCTTCTCGGCCAGTGTGGAGTTGACCCCGTCGGCCAGAACCACCGCCAGCCCGTACAGCTCGTCCCCGGCCAGCTCGGACGTGACCCCTACAACCCGGTCGCCGCTCCATATCAGCTCGTCCGCCGTGACGCTGGGAAGGATCATCGCGCCGGCTTCTTCGGCCTTCTGCGCCAGCCACTCGTCGAAGCGCGCCCGCAGGACCGTGAAGCCGCCGGTAGGGCCGGGTTCCGCCCCGCAGCGACGGAAGGACATGCTCGCCGCACGCGTCTCATCCATCATCCAGAAGCCCTGATCGACTACGTGACGCTCGAGGGGGGCATCCTCCCAGAAACCGGGCAGCAGATTGGCCAGGCTGTGGGCGTGAAGCATGCCGCCCATGACGTTCTTGGAACCCGGGCTGGCCCCTCGCTCGACGACCACTACGTCCAGGCCGGCGCGGGCCATCGTTATGGCGGCCGACAGGCCCGCCGGCCCCGCGCCAACGACTATGGTGTCCATAACCTCGACACTCATGGCTGTCTGTCCCTTCCGAGATGTGCCGTGATGCCCGACCAATCTAGCACCGGCGGGGTCGTCCGGCAAGGGGCGAGCGGACGTGCGCCGGTTGACACTTCGCGGCGAGCGGTGCTAGAATCCCCTTTCGCGGCCGGGCCTTGCCCGCCGCGCAGGAACTTCATCCTCACTCTTCACTCGAGGATCACCCGGACTGTGAGCTATAAGGATACACTGAACCTCCCCAAGACCGACTTCCCGATGCGCGCCAACCTGCCCGAGCGCGAGCCGGAGATGCTCGCCAGCTGGGCGGAGCGCGATATCTACGGCCGCATCCGCCAACTCAGGCACGGGGCCGATAAGTTCATACTCCACGACGGGCCGCCGTACGCCAACGGGGACATCCACGTCGGCACGGCCCTGAACAAGATACTCAAAGACGTTGTCGTCAAACACCGCACCATGTGCGGCTACGACGCCCCATACGTGCCCGGGTGGGACTGCCACGGCTTGCCGGTCGAGCTCCAGCTCTTCAAAGAACTGGGCATCGGCAAGCACGACATCGACCAGGTCGAGTTCCGGCGCAAGGCGCACGACTACGCCATGCGCTTCGTGGACCTCCAGAGACGGCGCTTCGTCCGCTGCGGGGTGTTCGGCGAGTGGGATAACCCCTACCTCACACTGGAACCCGGGTACGAGGCCGTCGAGATGGGCGTGCTCGCCGACATGGTCGAGAAGGGATACGTGTACAAGGGCCTGAGGCCCGTGCACTGGTGCATGTCGTGCGAGACGGCGCTGGCCGAGGCCGAGGTCGAGTACGCCGATCACTCCTCGCCCTCCATCTGCATGGTGTTCCCGTATCGGAGCGGTGAGGGCAAGCAGCTGCCCGCCGATCTGGGGATCCCGCGGGACAAACTCCCCAAAGTCGGTATGGCCGTCTGGACCACCACACCGTGGACCCTCTTCGGCAACTCCGCACTCGCCGTCCATCCGGAATTGCACTACTCGGCCGTCGAGCTCGACGACGGGCGCATCCTCATCGCCGCCAAGGCCCTTATGGAGGACCTGCTCCAACGAGGCGGGCTCACGCCCGCCAACACGCTGGGCAGCGTCCCCGGGGCCCGGCTCGAAGGCGCCGTGTTCACCCACCCGTTCATCGACAGGGCGTCCCCGGTCGTTTCCGCCGAGTACGTCACCTCCGACACAGGCACGGGCTGCGTGCATACCGCGCCCGGACACGGCGAGGAGGACTACCAGACGGGCCTGGCCAACAACCTCCCCGTCATAAGCCCCGTCAGCGACGAGGGGAGGTTCACCTCCGAGGCTGGCGACTGCGAGGGACTGACCGTATTCGAGGCCAACCCAAAGGTCATCGCGAAACTGTCGGAGGCCGGCCGGCTCCTGTACCAAGAAGAGATCACGCACTCGTATCCACACTGCTGGCGGTGTAATAACCCCGTCATCTTCCGCGCGACGTCGCAATGGTTCGTGCGGGTGGACCACGACGACCTGAGGGTCCGCTGTCTGGAGGCCGTCAAAGGCGTCGCCTGGTTCCCAGCGCGCGGGGAACAGCGCATCTCTGCGATGCTCGCGGGCAGGCCCGACTGGTGCCTCTCGCGTCAGCGCTACTGGGGGACCCCCGTCCCCGCGTTCACGTGCCTATCGTGTGGCAGTACGGTGATGACGGCCGAGACCGTCAGGCACGCCGCCCGGATCTTCGGTGAGCAGGGCTCCGACGCCTGGTTCACCTTGTCGGCGGAAGAACTCCTGCCCGAGGGCTTCCGCTGCCCCGACTGCGGGGGCGGCCAGCTCCGTCAGGAGACCGATATCCTCGACGTATGGTTTGACTCGGGCACCAGCCACAAGGCCGTGCTGACGCGGTGGGACGGGCTGCGATGGCCCGCCGACCTCTACCTTGAAGGCTCGGACCAGCACCGCGGGTGGTTCCAGGTCTCGCTCCTGCCCGCAATGGCCACCGAGGGTGAGCCCCCCTTCCGCAACGTCGTGACAACCGGGTACGTCGTCGACGGCGACGGCAAGAAGATGTCCAAGTCCGTGGGCAACTTCATGTACGCCCACGACGTCGCCGATCACCACGGAGCGGATGTGCTTCGCCTCTGGGTATGCTCGGCCAACTACCAGGAAGACGTGCGCATCTCCGACGAGATCCTCACGCGCACCGTGGACGCCTACAGGCGCATCCGCAATACCTGCCGTTTCCTGCTGGGCAATCTCAACGGCTACGATCCGGCCAAGCCCTCGGACGCCTACCTTCCCATCGATCGCTGGCTGCTCTCTCGACTGGCCCGACTGATCGAAACGGTCGGCGAGGCGATGACACGCTACGAGCTGCACACGGCCACGCACGCCATACACGACTTCTGCGCGGTGGAGCTATCGTCCTTCTACCTCGACGTACTCAAGGACAGGCTCTACTGCTCGGCGCCGGATGACCCCACCCGCGTCGCCGGACAGACCGTGATGTACTCCGTTCTCAGTGCCCTCGTGCGGATGCTGGCGCCCGTGCTGTCCTTCACCGCCGAGGAGGTGTGGCGGCACATGCCCCACCCGGACTCGGACCCGGACAGCGTTCACCTGGCCGACTGGCCGTCCGCCGACAAGGACTGGGCCGCGCCGGACCTCGAAGCCGAATGGGCGCAGGTTCTCTCCCTTCGGGATGTCGCCTATAGGGCGCTGGAGGACGCCCGCCGGGAGAAGGCCATCACATCCGGGCTGTCCGCGCAGGTGAACCTCTACTGCGACGACGGCGGACCCGCCGACCTGCTGAGGCGGCACGAGAAGGACCTCCCATCGCTGCTCATCGTCTCATCCGTCAACATAGTCGCGGACGGGGCACCGGAAGAGGCGGTCTCGGACGAGTCGGCACCGGGCTTCGCCGTGAGCGTTGAGCCTGCACCGGGCGAGAAGTGCGAGCGGTGCTGGATGGTCGTGGGAAGCGTGGGGGCGGACGGCGAGCACGAGACGCTGTGCGATCGATGTGCAGGGGTCGTGCGAAGGTTGCAGAGCAATGGATAGACCTGGGCTTTCGGACTTCAAGGCGCGCCTGTTGGCTATGCGCAGGGAACTCGTCGGCCGACTGGAGGCCGCGGAGAACGAGAGTCTGCACAAATCCGGAAGGGACGCCGCGGGCGACCTATCCGGCTATCCGTTGCACATGGCGGACGCCGGTTGCGACAACTACCTCAGCCAGGCCGACCTCACCGTGGCCGGAAGCGCCTCGGAGGCGCTCCAGATGCTCGACGAGGCGCTCCGGAGGATCGAGGAGGGCACATACGGCGTATGTCGCAACTGCGGTCAGGATATCGGGGACCAGAGACTGAGGGCCCTCCCTCACGCCCGTACATGCTATGAGTGCGCAAGCCGAGCCGAAGGACGCTAGCAACCCCGTCGCCCTGTTCTCCACGGCCGCCGTGGTGCTGGCGGCCGATCAGCTTGCCAAACTGGTGGCCCTGGCGCACCTGTCCGAGCACCAAAGCATAACACTGATACCGCGCGTGCTGCACCTGACCCTGGTCCGGAACCCCGGCGGGGCGTTCGGGATGCGCCTGCCCCAACCGTGGGGGTCGGTCATCCTCATAGGGGCCTGTGCGGCTGCGGCGCTCGTGATTGCCCTGGGTCACCGCAGATACGCAAAAAGCCGAGGCATGGCCGTGCTCCTGGGCCTGATCATGGGAGGAGCCCTGGGGAATCTGGTCGATCGCCTGCTGCGCGGCGGCCTCGTGGTCGACTTCGTCGACCTGCGCATATGGCCCGTCTTCAACATCGCCGACGCGGCTATCACAGTATCCGTCGTCATCATACTGTGGCTGAGGGTCAGAGAAGAGATCAACGCCAAGAGGAATGGAGCTAAGGCCCGATCCGTATGAACGCTGAGTATCATGAGCTTGACGTGATGGGAGACGAAGAGGGACTGCGGCTCGACCAGTTCCTCTCCGGGCGGCTGTCGGGCCTCTCACGCTCGTACATGGCCGCTCTGGCCAATGCGGGCCACGTCATGGTCAACGGCTCGCCGGCCAAGCCCTCGCGGCCCGTGCGGATGGGAGATGAGATCTCCGTCGAGATACCCGAGTGCCCCCCCGAAACCATTCAGGCGCAGGAAGTCCCTCTCGATGTTCTCTACGAGGACGAGCACTTGCTGGCCATCAACAAGCAACCCGGCCTCGTCGTGCATCCGGCGCGCGGGCATAGGTCGGGGACGCTGGCAAACGCGCTGCTGCACCATTGCCCCAACATCGCCGGCGTGGGTCGGTGTGTTTCCAGGCCCGGTATCGTGCACAGGCTGGACAAGGATACGTCCGGCGTGATACTCGTCGCCAAGACACGGGAGGCCTACGAGTCGCTGACCGCGGCGATACGGGCCAGAGCCGTGCGGAAAGTGTACCGGGCAATAGTCTGGGGCAGCCCACCCGACGAGTCGTGCATCGAGGCACCCATAGGCCGACGACCGGGCGACCGCAGGAGAATGGGCGTGGTCTCCGACGGCAAGCCCGCCGCAACCTTCTTCCGGACACTGGAACGCTTCCAGGAGACGGCGTACCTCGAGGTGCGCATAGAGAGCGGGCGAACACACCAAATACGCGTTCACATGGAGCACCTGGGCTACCCCGTAGTGTCCGACGGCATGTACTGCCGGCGCGAACTCAAGGCGCCCCCACCCGTCTGGACCGTGCTGCGCCGGCAAGCACTGCACGCTTGGCGGCTGCAGCTTCAGCACCCCATCATGTCGGCCGATCTGGACCTGCATGCACCTCTGCCTGCGGATATGGAGGCCGCGCTGGAAGCCCTCCGGACCGGCTACTAACCCTCGGTGTTCCTCCGCGCCCGTCCGCGACCCGCCGAGACTCCCGTGCGCTCCGTCCCCTAGCCCGAATCTCCAAACGCCCGGCCCAAGGTTCTCGACTCACGGTACGCTCGGACCCCACACGCCTTATCGATATCCACCGAGATGACGCCCCCCGCCGGCACGGTACCCTCACGGCTTGACCTGCCCCCGGGAGCGTGGTTGAATGATGCGGAACGCACCACAAAGATGGGGGCCAGGACGATGAGATACCTTATCCCGTTCCTGCTGGTTCTTGCTGTCTGCCCCGCGGGCACCGCGCAGACGGAAGAGCGTATCGACAGAATCGAGGAATCGCTGACGCAACTGGAACAGCAGGTCAGCGAGCTCGAGGACCTCAGTGTCAGGCTCGAGTACGCCAGCGCCGACGTCCAGGCGGCCCAGGAGACGGGCAACCGAGTCATATTCTTCTCGACGATGATCGTGGCGGCCATGAGTCTGCTCACGCTGGTCATCGTGGGCATGTTCGCCATCCGTCTGCTGCACGAGAACGCGGAGTTTCAGCAGATGCGCGATGACGTCAGGCTCATACGCGAGCTCCAGGACGGTTTTGCCGCGCGGCTGGAGGAGGCGCGCGCGGAGGCGCAGAGACAGATAGAGGAGATGGCCTCCGAAAGCGAAGAGCCCACGACGGACGCTCGCGCGAAAATGACGCGACTCGGACAGACAATCTCGGCTCTGGAACGAGTGACGGGGGCCGAGGCCGACGCCACCAGCCTGTTTACCCAGGGCGTCGAACAGCTCAATGCGGGGAACATCGAAGCGGCGGTCGAGAAAATGAGCCGTGCCGTCGCCAAGAAGCCGGATTTCCTTGAGGCATACGTGTACCTGGGGGCGGCTTACCTGCAGGAGGGGCGGACGACGGGGTCGACAGACGCCTATGACCACGCGGCCCAAGCCTTCGAGACGGCCCTGGGCTACAAGCCCGGGTATGCCGTCGCCCTGGTGAACCTGGGAGTTGCGCACCTGGAGAAAGGATTAACCACCGCGGACCAGGAGCTTGTCGCACAAGCAGTGCTCGAATGTCAGCAGGGGATCGGCAGACAGCCCGACTACGCGAGGGGGCACTACCATCTGGCGCGCGCCCTGATCACGGCCGGGCGGGAAGAGGATGCACTGGCCAGTCTGCGGGAGGCTGTGAAACTGGACCCGGCCTACTTCGACCGTGCGAAGGGTGAGCCGGCATTCGAGGCGCTCAGGGAGACCGATGGCTTCGAGGGCCTTTCCGGAGAGCTCGGGCTTACGTCGGCTCCGTAGCCGCCGGCCCGGCCGAAGCGAATGAGGCGTAGGGCAAATCCCCGCGGGATGGCTCTCCGCGCCAAGCCCGTGATTAACCCCGGTCTGAAGTGGCGAACGGGCGAGGGCGGTGAGATCGTCGTGACCATCGCCAGGAGAGATGAGTGGTGGGTCAGGCTGCTGACCCTTGCTTTCTACGTGCCCAAAGAGAGAGAGGTGGCTCTCGACGAGATCGGATCCAGCGTGTGGAGACAGATGCAGGAGAAGAAGACGGTGGGTCAGATCGCCGAGGAGATCGGTCGAGAGTACGGGCTGCAGAGGCGTGAGGCCGAGGCGGCCCTTTTTCATTACCTGCGCACTCTGGCCAAGCGAAGGCTGATCGCCATGGAGATGCCCGTTGACGGGTGACGCATGGGCCGTCTTCGCCTGGCAGGGCCTCAGACTGAGAGTGCCGTCGGGGTGGGAACTCGCCAGCGCCGTCGGGACGCAAGCCGAAGGCAAGGTGCGCCTGGACGACGAGAACGGCCCGAGGCTGGAGATCGAGTGGCAGAAGAAACGGCGTTTTCGGCCCGAGCTTGCGTGCGAGAAGACCGCTCGGCGCATGCGGGAGAGGGCGAAGAAAAGCGGGCGGCGGATCGAGCTGCAGACGGATACTCTGGATGAGGGGCGCCTCGTTCGGATGCTCTGGTCCGGCGACGAAGCCGGCGGGGCGTTCATAGGCTACTGCCCGCGGTGTCGACGGGCGGTGCGAGGCCAGGTCATCGGCGCCTCACTCCCCGAGGAACTCCTGGCGGACGTCCAGCTCTGTTCGTGCGGTCAGCCGGAGACCGAGTGGGCCGTCTACGGCCTCCGCGTCAGGCTGCCGGGCGGGTGGAAGCTTGCGGCAACCGTCTTCCGCCCCGGCCTCATAAGGCTGAGATTCCGCAGGCGCCTGGCAAAGATCACCGTGACGCGTTGGGCGGCGGCGCAGATCGTGCTGCGCGATTGCACACTGCAGCAGTGGCTCGGCGAGGTGCGGAAGGAACTCGGACTGCGCGGATGCCGGGCCGAATCGGGGGTCAGGCACGGCCACGATGCTGTGTCGGTGCGATGCGGCGCGGCCGCGTGGAAGCGCAACGCCGCCCTCTGGCGCTGCGACAGATCTCACCGCCTTTTCGCCGTAGTGGGACACGGGACGGACGCGGATACGACCGAGGCCGTGGTGGATAGCCTTCTGTGCCACGGCTGAACCTGCGGATGACTTGAGGTCCGGACGAAAGGGGCTCCGCGATGAACGTCGTCGATCTGGTCAATCGCGCAAGGCGACTCGTGACGGAAGATCTGTGGCAGTTCGACTTGCAGACGGTGGGTAGCCTGCCCAGGTTCGCCGTAAGTCAGGTGCGGCTTGGCATCATGGTCGTCCGCGGGTTCCTCAATGACCACTGCCTGCTGCGCGCCTCGGCGCTTACTTATACCACCATGTTGGCGATAGTCCCCATACTGGCGGTGGCGTTCTCCGTTCTGAAGGGCCTCGGCGTCGAGGACAGGTTGCGCGAGCAGCTCATCGGGAGAGTGACGGCCGTCGTACGTGCCGCGGAGGCTGATGAACAGCCAGGGGATGCACCCGCTGCCGAAAGCGAGAGCCCGGACGAGAGCAGGATTTCCTCGAACATCGTCGATCAGTTCATAAGCTCGGTGGAGAACGTCTCGGCCGCTCGCCTGGGAACAATAGGCGCCGTCCTGCTCGTCTTCTCCGTCATCTCCGTGCTGGGCAACATAGAGAAATCATTCAATGCCATATGGGGGATCAGAACCCCGCGGACGATCGCCAGAAGGTTCAGCGACTACCTGTCCGCCGTAATAGCCGGCCCGCTTTTTCTGACACTTGTCTCCGCCATAAACGCCAGCCTTCAGAGCAACACCATCGTTCAGGGCGTCCTCAAGCACGATTTCGCGAGGCTGGCCGTCGGCCATGTGGCTCCCCTCGTCATGCTGTGGATTGCCTTCACGTCGCTGTATGTCTTCATGCCTAATACGCGAGTGAGGCTGGGGCCGGCACTGCTCGGGGGCGTCATCGGCGGGACACTGTGGCAGGTGGCGCAGTGGGTCTACATCGAGTTTCAGGTCGGCGTGAGCAAGTATAACGCCATCTACGGCGGCTTCGCACAACTGCCGCTCTTCCTGGTGTGGCTGTATATGAGTTGGGCGATAGCGCTGCTGGGGGCCGAGATAGCCTTTGCACGTCAGAACCTCTCCACCTACAGCTCCGAGCGGCGGGCCCTCAATGCCAGCATTCGCTTCAGAGAGGCGATCGCCATGCGCATCGCCGTTACGACCGCGGCTGCATTCGCCAAGGGAGACGACCCCTGGACGGCCGAGCGGATGAGCATCGAATGGCGGGTGCCGATACGACTCATCAATGCCGTAATCTTCGAGCTGGAATCAGGGGGCATCCTCCGGGAGACGGGGACCGAGCCAGTGGCCTATGTTCCCGGAAGGGCGCTGGACAGGATCCTCGCGGCGGATGTCATAGAGGCGCTGAGAGCCTATGGCGATTCGCCCCCAGACATGTCATCGCTCTCCGGCGAGGGCCGACTGAGAGAGCTTCTGCGGCAAGCGGAAGAAGCTATGCGAGGCGTCCTGGGCAAAACGAGCCTCCGAGAGCTGGCCGAATCGGTCGGCTGATACTCTGGGTCACGGGGTCCATCTCGCGCGGGGGCCGGGGCACAGAGACGACTGCGACGTGGCAGCCCTCGCTCCAGCCGGCGGCCGGACTCATCGGGGACGCCGTACACCCGGGTCTCCTACTGACCGGGGCCGCTCGGCCCTATGACGGCCAGCAGCGTGTAGCCTCCTTCCGTGCCCGTACACAGCGTCAGCATGACATCCGCGGTCGACACCGGCCCGCGCCCGAGCTCCACTTCCGGGGGCAGGATCAGCCGGCTGAGGTCCGCCGGCTCTTCGGGAGACGCCGCCTGCCGGGCCAGTACCACCCACTTGCCCGAGTTGTCGGTCGCCAGGACGAACACCGTCGTCTGCCGCACGACCCCCACAGCACCGGAGATGGCTACTCCGTCTCCCTGTGTCGCTCTCTCCAGCGGACCGCAGGCGATGGCCTCGGCGGAGACGGCGACGACAGGCGCCCTAGACACAACCGCCGCCAGCCACCGCTGCTCGTGATCGGCGGCCTCGCCGGGCGCAAGGGTCGTCAGCGGACCGAGTATCTCCATCTCCATGTACGACGGGTCGGGGTTTGACCAGACCTCGACGTTCACGCCGCCATCGGGATACACCTCTTCAGGGGACGCTTGAGGAAACAGCTTGGCGTAGACGAGGTCGCCGCTGCGGAAGGCC
>Ga0272441_10015812_pt1 | contig 10520 bp, 9 predicted proteins | sample SSMProp6N_FD_193582 | JGI IMG/M metagenome (GOLD analysis project Ga0272441, IMG submission 193582) | Marine sediment archaeal communities from Little Sippewissett salt marsh, Falmouth, MA, United States - SSM-Prop-6N | ecosystem: Environmental > Aquatic > Marine > Wetlands > Sediment ... | reverse complement strand
ATCTCTCTTCAAGGCGAACAGGAGGATCGTCGATCTCGTCATCCTCGACATGGTGATGCCCAAGATGGGCGGACGCGAAAGCTTTCGGCGTCTCAAGGAGATCGACCCGAACGTCAAGGTTCTCTGTATCACCGGGTACACGGCGGACGGCTCCTACGGCGACCTTCTCAGCCAGGGGGTCATAGGGGTTCTCGAGAAGCCGCTGGACCTCTACGAGTTCGCCGAGGCCACGAAGAGAGCCGTTTCCCGCGAGGAGTGAGCGCCCGGCTCAGCTCCTGGCCTTCCGCAGATACGCGCTCCAGTAGCTCATCCCGACGAAGACGCCCCCTCCGATTATGTTCCCGATGGTCACGGGTACCAGATTGCTGCCGAAAAACGCGCCCCAGCTCAGCGACCCCGCCGCGAATCCCGACGGTGAGGCGACGCCGGCCCAGGATTTGAGAAACAGGCCCGTCGGGATGAAGTACATGTTGGCCACGCTGTGCTCGAAACCCATGGCAACGAATCCCATTATGGGAAAGAAGATGGCGAAGATCTTGCCCACCGTCTGCCGGGCCGCCAGGGCCATCCAGACCGCCAGACAGACCAGCCAGTTGCAGCCAATGGCCCGAAGCAGGGCCTCCGCGAAGCTCAGATTGACCTTGGCATAGGCGATCCTCACGGCCGTTTCCCCAAGAGCGCCTCCGCCGAGCTTCCACAGCCCCGAGCCGGTAAACAGCAGAGCGACGAGGATCGAACCGATGAAATTGGCGCAGTAGACGAGCCCCCACCGCTTGAGCATCCTGCCGGCGGTGATCTCCCGAGCCATGGCGCTGGAGACCATGAGGTTGTTGCCCGTGAAAAGCTCCGCGCCGGCGATCACCACCAGCATGAGGCCCAGGCTGAAGACGGCGCCCCCCATGAACTTGGTGAATCCCGTGCCGAGGTAGGAGGCCATGTCGAAGGTGACTGTAGAGGAGAGAAGGCCGCCGAAAGCGATATACGCACCGGCCAGGATGCCAAGAACGAATACGTTCAGCCAGGGAGAGGTGGTTTTTCCGACTCCCACCTTCTGAGCCACCGTTTCGGCAATTGTGGCGGGCGACTTGTCGTCCAGGCTCGGAACCGGGAACTGAAGAGACTTCACGATCTGGTCGAGACCGGGGACCGCCTTCTTCTTCTCCTGCTCCTTGCGCTTGAGCGCCTTCTTCACCGCCGCGGTTATCTCTTCCGGCGTGAAGGGCTTGGCCACGTAGTCCATGGCCCCCCTCTTCATGACCTCCGTGGCCCGCTCTACGGCCGGATACCCGCTGATCATGACAACGGTAGAGTCCGGAGAGCGCTTGTCGATCATCTCCACGACATCGATTCCGTCAAGCTCCGGCATTTTCCAGTCACACAGGATGACGTCGAAGTCATCCTTTGCCGCCCTATCGAGGCCCTCCCGAGCCTTTTCGACCGTGACGACCTCGAAGCCCTCGTCTGAGAAGATGCGCCGGCACGATTCCAGCACGACGCTGTCGTCGTCAATGACCAGCATCCGCCGGTCCTCCGTCTTGCCTTTGTCAGCCATGGTACCTCCACAGTAGGTTTTGCATTCGGGTGATCGACCGGAATACCCGCGCTACCAGATCTCCGCGCTCAGCCGCTGTTCGAGCCAGCGCTTCTGCGCCGCGGTGAGTGGGCCGGCCTGCGACTCGATCCAGTGGATGTCTCCCGTGAGGATGGCCAGCTTTTCCGCCCGGTTGAGCGTGAAATCCTGAAGAGCGTCTGCGCCTTCGTAGAACAGGCGGGAGACGAAATCCCCGTCCGAAGCCGCCTTCTCCAACACGCTGAGCACCTCGTCCCGGTGGACGAGCTTCTGCTCCTCGGGCTCCTCGGAGGCCGCCTTCTGCAGGGCCTTGCGCACCGCCGCCACGAGGTCTTCCGGCGTAAACGGCTTCTCGATGTAGTCGGCGGCTCCGAGCTTCATGGCCTGGACCGCACCCTGAACGGTGGCGTAGCCCGTGATGATCAGCACGGGCACGGACGGTCTGGCCCGTTTGACGTCCCGCAGAATCCTCATGCCTCCGATCTCCGGCATCCTTATGTCGGTCAGCACGATGTCGTACTGCCCGGCCACCGCCTTGTCCAGACCCTCACGGCTGCTCACCGCCAGGTCTACCGTGTAGCCTTCGGCGCTGAGGATCTTGCGAACACTGTCGAGAACGATCTGCTCGTCATCTATCGCCAAAGCCCGTTTCGTCGCCATCGCCCTGTTCCTCTCTCGGTCCTTCCAAAGCCTTGTCGACCGCCTCCAGCAGCTCATCGGGTGTGAAGGGCTTGGCGAGAAACCGGCTCGCCCCGGCCCTTATTCCACTGGATATTGTCTCCGGTGTCGGGTAGCCGCTCATGACGAGAATGGGGAGATGCGGCCACTTCTTTCTGCATTCTTCGATCAGGTAGGTGCCATTATACTGAGGCATGACCATATCCACAAGAGCGAGGTCCAGGCTCTGGCTCTCCAGGATTTCCAGCGCCTTCAACGCGTTGATGGCGGGAAACACCCGATGTCCCTCTGCTTCGAGCACACGGGTGCAGCTCCGCAATACGACCTTGTCATCATCAGCCACGAGAATATTCATCGATCCTCCCTGCGCTCACTGATTCTCGTCGCATTCGCCGCTCCGCCCGGTGCTCATGCTTCCTCCTCGGAGGGCAGCCAGATCACAAAGGTGCTGCCTTTTCCGACCCGGCTCTGGACCCTGATGGTGCCACCGTGCCGCTCCACGATTCCCAGCGACACAGAGAGGCCGAGGCCAGTGCCCTTGCCGACTTCCTTGGTGGTGAAAAACGGGTCGAAGAGCCTGTCCAGGTCCTCCGGCGGAATCCCGCACCCCGTGTCGGATATGATGATGTCTATGCCTCTGTGGCTCTCCCGATCCGTGGACACCCCGATCCCGGTCTCGATGCTGATTCTTCCCCCCGACTCGGTGGCGTCGAGGGCGTTGATGATTATGTTCAGCAGAACGCTCTGAAACTGGCTCTTGTCCAGAGTGCGGAGAGGAACTCCGTCTCCAGGATCGAACTCGATCTCCACCCCCCTGACCAGCGCCTGGTTGGCCACCAGCCCGACGGTTTCGGTGATCAAGGCGTTGACATCCGTGGGCTCCGGTTCGATGGCTGTCTGGCGGGAGAAATCCAGCAGTCCCTTAACGATCCTGCGGACCCGCTCGGTGGATTGGGCTATGGTCTCGAGATCCTCACGGACCTCGCCGTTCAGGTCCTTCCTTCGAAGCAGCATGTGGGTAAAGGTCAGGACTCCAGTCAGCGGGTTGTTGATCTCATGAGCCACGCCGGCGGCCAGCCGGCCGACGCTGGCCTGCTTCTCGCTCTGCAGGAGCTTGTGCTCGCTCTCGGCCCGCTGCCTTCGGTCCCGCTCGCGCAGCGAGGAGAGCATCTCCATGAAGGTCTTTTGAAGCACCCCGATCTCGCTGCGGGAGATCCTCCCGATGTCCGGTGAAAGGTCCCCGGCGGAGACCTTGCGGCTGACATCGATCAGCCTGTACAGGGGTCGGAGGAAGCGCTGACCCAGTACGTAGCCCAGCAAAATGGCAAGTGCCATGCCGGCGGCCGTGATCAACGTGAAGATCAGGACGGTGTTTCTCCGGATATCGACGTACTTCTGCTCCAGCACGCCCACGTACAGGATCCCCACGCGTTCGCCGAAGATGTCCACGATCGGCTCATAGGCGGTGATATACCAGTCGTGCACCACGAAAGCCCTGTCGGTCCAGCGCTCGCCGTCCACCAGAACCTTCTGATTCACCTCCGCCGAGACACGCGTGCCAATCGCCCTCTCACCCTCGGGGAAGCGAACATTGGTGGAGATCCGTAGATCCTTGAAGAAAATCGTGGCCGTGCCTATACTCTGCCCCTTGTACATCTCCTGCTGGAAAACCGTCTCCCTCACGCGGTCGACTATCTCCACGCTGCGGTTGAGCAGCACCCCTCCGTACACCACCCCTATCAGCCGCGACCCGTCGTAAAGCGGCTCGGCGCTGCTGATGGTCATTCCGGAGGTCTCCTCCTCCTCGGGCCTGGGGGCGGCCCGGGGAGTTGGGATGAGCCGGATCCCGGCCCGCTCGGCCAGGGCGCGATCTTCGGCCGCCACAATCTCACGGTCCAGTATCACCGTTCCGGACACGGTCTCGCCCGTGGCCAGAGCCGCCAGAGCGGCCGGATGTACGGGTTCGGGTGCGGCAACGGAGGAGCCGAGCCGGCAAACCGTTCTGCCGCCGGGATCGACCAGCCCCGCAAAATCCATGCCGATCTCCCGGGCCACCGCCCCGAGCCGGTCCTTCAGGGCGCTGCACTCGCCGGAGCGGACGGATTCGAGGAAATGACCTTCCAGGGCCGTGAGCCGAAGGCCAACAGCGAGACGATTCTCCACATTGTGATAGGTCTCCCTGGCCGCGTTCAAATCCTGACGGATGCGGTTCGTGGCCTCGCTCAGAACCGAACGGTTGATGAGCTGGGTGCCCACTACGAGAGAAAGCCCTCCCACCAAAAGGCTGATACCGAGAAAACTGAAGGTGAGCTGCACCCGCGTCGTGATCAGCATAGCAAACCGTTACTGGAATCACGATTTCCGCAAGGACCAATGAGACCAAAGGAAAGGGTACCTGTCAAGAGGGGTTGCCTCCCGCCGCATTCCCGGGTCGGTCCGGTGGCTCCCGTGTCTACGACCCGGCGGCCGCGGCGGTGAGAAACCGCCCGAGCGCTTCCCGGGGCGACGATTCCTCCAACACCACCGCCTCGAGCATGCGCAGGAGGGGCGGGATCTCCTCGAACCAGTCCGACTGCCGAAGATACCTCAGACCCAATTCCAGGGTGCGATAGCCTTCGGCCACCTCGCCCCGTTCCAGCATCTGCGTATAGGCCTCCCCAGGGTTCACGCCCCTTCCCACGAGCTCACCGAAACGCCGGTTCCTTCCAGAAACGCAGGTCACGAAGAGGTCCCCCCTGGCGGCCAGGCCGTTCACCGTTTCACCTCTCCCTCCGGCGGCCGCCACGATCTCGAGGATCTCATCCACCGCCCGGTCGAAGACCACGGCCCTCAGGTTGTCGTAAGTGACACCCGGCGTTCCGCCGTACAAACCGTCGCAAATACCCGACGCCACGGCGTAGACGTTCTTGAAGGCCGAGCTCAATTCCACCCCGATCACGTCCGGGCTCAGATGGACGCAGTAGAAGTCCGTGGCGAAGCTGCGCGGCAGGTAGCCCCACTCCATACCGGTAACGCCGTAGACCGTCCTGCACGGCACCGACGCCGCAAGCTCGGAAGCTTTGACCGGTCCGCCGATGGAAGCCCAGCGGAACGATCGGTCTGGAAAGACCCGACCGAACTCGCGCCGCGCCCAGGCGCTGATGCGGCTGACCTCTCCGTCCACCTCCACAAACCCCTTGGTCACGGTCATGTGCACGGGAACGGCGGGGGAACCGGCGGCATCCGGGAGCACCTCGAGGAGCCTGCGGTAGACCGCGGGAAAACCCTCACTGGCCACGGCCATAATGATGCAGTCGGCGGACCGCACGCACTCGGCCAGCCGGCTGGATTCGAAGAGTTCCACGGCGGACGGGAGCTGTCTGCCGAGCTTGGGGTGCGGCCCGCTTCTGCAGCTTCGGATGATCTCCTCGTCCAGCCACGTGCCCCACAGCCTCACGCGGAGCCCGTTGCGGGCCAGGGGAAAGGTCAGGGCTCCGCCCATGTACCCCGCGCCCAGTACGGCCACTCGAGCCGGACGCCTGGGGCCGGAGGCGGGTCCCCCGTCTTTCCTTCGAGCCGACACCCGCGTTTTCTTGACACTCATCGGTCCGAACAGTGTATCCTTTTCGCCTGAGTGCTGCAAAGCCGGGAGTCGCAGATCGTGAGACGGATAGGCGAGAGGAGAATCCGCAGGGCCCTGAACCACGCGTCGGATACCCGCGAATTCGTCATCGGCCCGGGCGTGCTCTCGCGTCTGCCGCCCCTGTGCGCGGCCCATTTTCCAGGCCGGAAGATACTCCTCGTGGCGGACGCCAACACCTTCAAAGCCGCGGGAGAGAGGACGTTCCAGATCCTCGCAGCGGCCGGAATCCCTCTGGTCGAACCGTTGATCTTCCCCGGCCGGCCCATGCTGAGCCCCGACTACGTCCATGTGGAGCGCCTGAGGGACCGGCTCCGGAAGACGGATGCGGCGGCTGCGGCGGTGGGTTCGGGCACCATCAACGACCTGCTGAAGAGGGCCTCCTTCGAAGCCGGGCGCGGCTATCTCATCGTTGCCACCGCGGCGTCGATGGATGGCTATTCCTCCTTCGGAGCCGCCCTTCTTCTGAACGGGTTCAAAAAGACCCTGGAGTGTCCGGCGCCCCGGGTGATCGTTGCCGACGTTTCCGTGCTCCGTGGCGCTCCGCCGCATATGTCGGCCGCCGGCTACGCAGACCTCCTGGGCAAAATAACGGCGGGTGCGGACTGGAAGACAGCCGACGCCTTGAGCGTGGAGCCCATAGATCCCCTGAGCTGGCGCCTGTCCCAGCCGAGACTCAGGAGGTGGGTCGGTCGACCGGAGGGAGTGCCGCGAGGAGACGAGGCGGTTTCACGGGATGTCTTCGAGGGTCTGACAATGACCGGCTTTGCGATGCAGGCCCTCCGCAGCTCGCGGCCGGCCTCCGGCACGGAGCACCTCTTCAGCCACATCTGGGAGATGCAGCATCTCGAATACCGGGGAATTCCGGTTTCCCACGGATTCAAGGTCGCTCTCGGGACACTGGCGGCTGCGGCCCTGATGGAAGTTCTTTTCGCCGACGAGCTCGGAGCCTCCGATGTGGAACGGGCCTGCAGCATCTGGCCCGATTCGGCGGATCGTGAGCGGGAGGTGCGGGACGCTCTTGAAGGAACGCCGATCGTGGAGCAGGCGGTGGATACATGTCTCGCGAAACACTCCGGAGTAGAAACCCTGAGGCGGAGGCTTCTCAAGGCTTCCCGCATGTGGGCGTTGCTGCGGCGCAGGGTCCAGAGGCAGCTGCTTCCCTTCGACCAGCTGCGCGACATGCTGCAGGCCGCAGGGTGCCCCGTGCGGCCCGAGCATATCGGGCTGGACAGAGAGCGGCTGGAGGGCACTTTCCGTCTGGCCCAGATGATCCGGCCCCGTTACACTGTTCTGGATCTGGCCTACGAAACGGGCCGCCTCCGGGAATGCACGGACCACATCTTCTCCTCGAAGCGCTACTTCCCGTAACCAGCGCTTGCGTGATCAACGGGTGGGCGACGCATCGCCCGCCGGCACGGCGCCGGCCGCTCATCGACGCGAGCCGTCCACCCTGAAAAGACTGCCGAAGAGCTCCTGCAGCTTGTCCATGGCCTGCTTGGAGAACATGCCCACCAGCCCGCACAGTGCGGCCACCCCGAAGGGGCTGACCGCATCCGTGCCCGCAGCAAGGCTGAAGAAGCCGCCCCGGATAACGAAGTAGAATATCAGGGCCAGCGGCATGCCGACGAAGGGACGGAAAACGTACCAGACGGTCCAGCTCCTCTCGAACGTGCGTTTGCCCACATAGGACGCGTAGAAGGTCATGGCCTGGATCGCGCTCCCAACGGCTCCCATGGAGGCCGCCAGCAGGATGTAGCGCACCTCACCGGCGGCGCGAAACGGTATGAAGCCAAGCAGTCGGAGAGGACCCTCCACCGGTTGGCCGCCGGGCCACACGAGGATCACGAGGTGCACGAAGAAACCGGTGAACAGCAGGAGGTACAGCCCCGCGAGCCAGATCATCCACGCCGGCGCGGCGTACCCGCTCGTTCCAGCGCTCGGCATATCCGCATCATTCTCGGCGCTCGGAGCATCTATTTCTGACATGGCATATCCTTTCAAGGCCCCTGAGGGTCTTTACGTTTCGGCATTCTCCCCAGCGCCACCCCGACGGGACAGCCAGCGCCCCACGGCCTCGGAAAGGCCGTTCTCCGTGTGAGGCGCAACGGCGGCGAAACGGCCCCTGAGCTCGGGAGCGGCGTTGGAGACGACGAACGCCGTCCCCGCCCACTCCAGCAGATCCAGGTCGTTGTGATCGTTGCCCACGGCCAGAGCGTCTTCCGCAGTCATGCCGTGTCTCTCCGCCAGCCACGCCGCCCCTAAGGCCTTGGAAACGCTCTTCGGAAACACCTCGATCCAGAGGGTACGCCCGTCCATGGGTGAAGTGGTGCGCACCACGGTGAAAGACCTCAGACGGCGACTGACCTCCAGATGAAGAGACGGCGTATGGCCGTCGGCTTCGACGACCACGAACTGGGTTGCCGTACCGAAGCTTGCCGGCTCCGCGAGAAAGACGTCGTCCGCCGGGCGGCAGAAATCCGCGTAGTAGCGACACCTGCGCTGGAAGTCGGGATTTTCGGCCCCGTGGACGCGGTAGAGAAAATGGTGATTGTCCGGGATCGGGCGATGAACCATGTAGTCCAGCTCCATGGCATCCAGCGTCCGGGCGATCTCCGCCACCTCCATTGGTGCCAGGCCGCTCCTTCGCACGATGCGATGGCTTCGGAAATCCAGGATCCCCGCACCGGTGGAAAAGATGATGAAGTCGATGGGCGCGCCCGGTCGAAGCACCTTTCCGAGCGAGTAGAGCGACCGTCCCGTGGCTACCACCCGCAGAACGCCCCTTTTCCCGAGGCTCATGAGCGTCTCGAGATCGGCGCAGCCGATCTTCCGGTTTTCGTCGAGAAGGGTCCCGTCCAGATCGGTGACCAGCATGCCCGCGAGGCTTCTCGAAGCGCCCTCCGGATGGTCCACGGCTAAAACCCAAAACGCTCGGAGTATATGTCCCACCGAGAAACGCCCGCGGCGGTCAGGCTCCTGGTCACCAGCTTCATCATTACCGGCGGCCCGCAGAGGAACACGTCACGCTCGACGAAATCAGGAACCGCCCGCCGGATCAGAGCCCCGTCGATGAACCCCGTGAGCCCGGCCCCGTCGGTCTTTTCGCTGGAGACAGGCAGCAGCACCAGGCCCCTGTCCCGCTGCAGCCTCTCGAGCTCCTCGCGGAAGATGAGTTCCTGCGGATTCCTCACTCCGTAGAGCAGGACAACGTCCGTTCCCCTGTCCAGAAGGTCCTTGATCAGGGAGCGTATCGGCGTTATCCCGACGCCGCCCGCGATGCAGAGCACTTTTTCGCGCCGGGACCTGTCCGCGGTGAACACGCCCAGGGGCCCCTCTATGAAAACCCGCGTTCCGGGCTTCAGGTCCGCCACCTTGGCCGTGTAGTCGCCGACACTCTTGATGGTGAGCCGAAAGGACTTCCCGTCCGGCGGACGGGAGAGAGAGAAGGGATGAAAAGGCTCCCTGTACCCCGGGGCCAGAAAACGAACGAAGATGAACTGCCCCCCACGATAGCGAAAGTCCTCCATGCGTCGACCCGTGATGATGAGAGAAGTCGTGTTCCAAATCTCCTTTGTGACCTCCGCAACGGCAAAACGATGTTTCAAGTACAGGGCCATGGGTTTACCGAGCCGGAACCCCGCAAACTGCAGAATCACGGCGGCGTAGAAGACGAACCAGATGATACGAAACGCCCTGCTCGTGATGAGAGTCGTGCCCACGACGATCTGATGGGCGAATGCAAGAGCCACGGCGGCGTACATGAAGAGGTGCACGTAGTACCACACCTCGAAGCGAATCCGGGGCCTGACGAAGGGGTTGGAGAGTAAATCAACGAAAAAGAAGACGCCCAAAGCGATGGCTGCGAGCAGCACGTAGGGGTAGCCGATGATGTAGTCACCGACCTGCCGCCACAACGATATCTCCGCAGCGGCGGCGGCGCCGGCGGATAGCAGGATCGCGTGCGCCAGCAGCAGAAAGAACGGAACCGGTCCCAGGGCAGCGTGCATTCGGGCCAGTTTGTCCATGCCCAAGGCTTTCTCGATCCACGGCAGTCTGCCGATCAGCATGAGCTGGGTCAGGGCAGAAGCGGCTCCCAAGAGGCCGCACAGCCTGCCGAACGCAGTGACCAGGGCTCCCGGGTAGGCCGACGTGCTCGCCGGGCTCGTGACCCAGAAGACAACGATGACCACGGGCATGGTCAAGAGAGCGAGAAGGACCGCGAGCTTCCTTTGCATCTGTCTCCTCCGTCCTGCGGGTGACTCCATTATACCAGAAAAGCCGCTTCACGCTACGTGCGGCCCGGCGGCTGCGGTCTCGCCGCCCCGTGTTGCTTTATCCCATTGCGGTTGGTATCTTCATTGGGATTCAGGACGGAAACGGCCCGTTCCAACCCACGAGATACCGTTCATGAGCTTCTTGGATTCGGTTCTCGACGCCTTTCATCACAACCCGATTCTCGGCGTCGGTCTCCTGCTGCTCTGCGGCTTCTTCCTCGGGAAGCTCTGCGAGCTGGTCCGCCTGCCGGCCATGACCGGATATATCCTGGCAGGACTGCTGCTGGGCAAATCCTTCGCATCGGTCGTGGACGAATCGACCAGCCGCAGCATGTCGAACATCACCCAGGTGGCGCTGGGAGTTATCGCCCTGACG
>Ga0272441_10015811_pt1 | contig 10520 bp, 9 predicted proteins | sample SSMProp6N_FD_193582 | JGI IMG/M metagenome (GOLD analysis project Ga0272441, IMG submission 193582) | Marine sediment archaeal communities from Little Sippewissett salt marsh, Falmouth, MA, United States - SSM-Prop-6N | ecosystem: Environmental > Aquatic > Marine > Wetlands > Sediment ... | reverse complement strand
AGATAAAACAACTACAGACTATTGAAGCAGCTGCTCTTATCGCTGATTTAAAAAGGTCAATCTCTCCAACATTAGTCACAGTAGGTGTTCCACCTTCTGCCCAACCTGAAGATGTTACGGAAATTATTAAAAAATATGAACAGCATCTTCAGGAAATATACCGGGGTATGCCCGATCTTGAAAATCCATCAATAGGAGATTTGCTTGCAACTGTTGCTAACTTTAGGGTTGTACCAAATTTTACAGATGGAAAAGGTTCTATACAAACATTAGATTTACTTAATAATCAGAATGAGGTTGATGCAAGAATAGATCGGATGAGGTCAGCTATTGCTATGGCAATTGGTATGCCTCCGTATTACCTCATACTTAATTCTGAAGGATCCGGATCTAAAACAGAGATGTTAAAGGTGTATTCAAGATATTCTCGGTTAATATGCTCTATACATAATGCAATAGCTGCCGGGATTAAAAAGTTGGTTTATTTGCATATAATTAACAGTGGTATCTATATTGATGACTCATTGATTAATGTTAGATTCCGTAATGTAATAAATGTTGAACACCTTGACAAGATGGAATATGCTGTTGCAAGCTCACAAACAATAAATGATGTGTGGAATACTTTATCCTCTATTTTAAGTAGTGATGAAGTTCCTGCTAAACTGAACGGTGTTGAATTTATCAAAATGGTTAATACTTATTTATCAGCTGGAACTCCAGTACCAACTGACCTCTTACTCCCTGTTGAGGATGGAAATACAGGGGGCGAGGAAGGAGAAGAGGGGTTTGGTGGAATTGGTGGAGTAGGAGGTGACTTCGGGGGTGGTGGGGGGAGTGACTTAGGGGGTGACTTAGGGGGTGACTTCGGGGGTTCAGAAGAAGCAGACCTTTATAATGCTGGTGAATTTGCTGAAGACGCAATGGAAAATACTGAAGAAATACCTCCAGCAGATTTCGGTGGAGAAGATTTAGGACTAGATGCAGAAGACCTTGGTGATACCGGAGATCTCGGAGATCTTGGTAGTGAAATAGAAGAACCCTTACCAGATGAGGATAACATCGGTAATTATTTGTAGGAGAATTGTTGTATGCGTATAAATGAAAATGATGAAAATTTAATGCATCTATTAAGAACGGTATATCCCGGGATTAAAGAAGGGATGTCTGTCCAGAAGATAAGCGAAGTTATGCAAAAGGATGGGGATGATTTAAGAAGATTAAAAACAATGAGGCAATCCCAAGCTGCCAAGAAATCTTGGAGAGAAAACAGGCATAACTTTATGCGAGGGATAAATAGGTTCCATAGAAACAACCAAGTTACAGATTTGGCCTCCAAAGTAAAAGATAGATTAACTTCTATTGGTAAGATATCTCCATTTAAGGGGGAAGAAGCATCAGATTCTGACAAAGAACCATCAGATAAAATGGAATGGTATAATTTAACTCCAAAAGGTCACTTTGATATTTATGAGTTCCTAGGTGAAATAACCTTGTTAGAGAATGCTGTATATGAAGTTGCAAGTGAGGTTGCACTAGAAGAACAATTCGTAGAATCAGCAATATTCGCAGATAAAGTGCTAGAAGACTTATCTGAGTTAAAGAAAAGAATAAAAGAAAATAATCCGATTCCAGAAAAAATACTTGAAACACTGTTGTTAATCTTGTATAATAATGATGACGGAAATAAAGGTAGTTTAAGTGAAGGTTTTTCTAAATTATTAAGAAGGCCAGAAAAAATTAAGAAATAGGAGATTTCTAAAAATGCCCGAAACAAATGTTCAGTCACCACTTGCCGTTGAAATTCTGGAAGCTTTGGAAAAAGCAGATACCTCAATGATATCTTCTAATAAAAAGGCAATTATACACGTTGCAAGATTCAAGAAAGACGATATTCAGGATCCAGCAAATTTTGACTTCTTTGCGGAGCACCCGGATATCCAAAGTTCTTCTTTTGATGTTCCCATTGAGATAACGGAAGAAGAAGAAGACTCAGGGGTGGAATTCCTTGATAAGGTAAAAAAATTCCTTTCCCTTATGTATATACATCAAGATCCTTCCCATGATGAAGAGTTTAGTTATAAACTTACCCCAGTAAAGGGGCACAGTAATGCCTTTTACATTGTAGAGTATGTTGAGGACGATGATACTGGCGAGAAAGTGTATCTAGGGGATATTACTGTTTTCAAGTTTTCAGAGGGATTCAGACGTAGGGAAATTGCACAGTTACGTGATGTAATTGCACATGCAGGTGATTAAAATATTTATTGTATAATAAATTTTTCTCATTAATACAAATAAATTAGTCTCAAGTTATATATTTTTATATAGTTTGAGACTTTTTTTGTATGAAAACAAACAGGAGATATAGTATGAGAACTAAGAAATCCCTTTCAGAACAATTGTTTGAGTCTGTGAACAGAAGTGCTGGGTTGACTTCAGTGGATGAAGACGAAAACAGAAAAAGAATGAGATATCTATTCGAGGCAGAGGACGACGAAGAGAAAATTGAGGATGAAGAAGAGGAAGAGGAAGAAAATCTCGAAAACGAAGAAGAAGAAGGTATGGGTGATGAAGATGAAATGGATCTGGGGGATGACGAAGATGAATTAGATCTTGATGCAGAAGACCTTGAGGATGCAGAAATTGACCCTGATGATCTAGATGTTGACTATGAAGAAGGTGAAGACCTTGAAGGTGGTGACGAATTTGAAGGTGACCTTGATGTAGACCTTGAAGGTATGGAAGATGAAGAGATGGGTGACTTTGATATGGAAGGCATGGAAGATGTAGATGACCTTCTGGCAGATGAACCTCCAGAGTTGGAAACTGATATGGTAGGTGGAGATGAACTTGATGATTCTTCTGATTTTACCCAGTTTGTTACAAATCAATTGATTGATTTCCCGGTTGATGACGTTGAATTTATCGAAGAAAACGGTGCCCGTTATGTAGATGCCCGTTTCGGTGAAAAAGCTGTAACATTCGTTCTCTATACAGGAGAAGACGGCCAACCATTACTTGGTATGTTGTATGAAAACGAAGCCTATCGTATTGAATTGCCTGCGGAAGCGGTATGTGATGATGGGTGTGTAAGAGACAACTTCATGCCAATTGATTGGATTAGAGATAATCTGGCAAGATTGGTTGATACTGCTCCTACTTTTGAATGCTATCGTTTGAAATCAAGACGATCTTCTTGTAACGAAACTCGCAAAAAGACTCGTAGAGTTAAACCTATGAAAGAAAGTATGAATAGTGCCGTATGTACTCTTCGTGCAATAAAACAGGGGGGTGAAAGTAGCGTTAAAAATACCCCTCTTGGACAGCCTGAAAAATCACGCAAAAACTCTGTGAATGACGGTGCTAAAGGCAAAAGCGGTGCTAAAGAAGCCCCCCTCGGTGGTGGGAAAATAAAATGGGCTGATAAAGCTGGTGGTGGTGCTGATATGGAGAAAGACCGTAAGAAAGGTAAAGAAGGTGACGGGAAACGTGGGATTGATGTTCCGACAAGTTCCGACAAAAAGAAAACTATGTAACTACAGTCCCTATATTTACTAATAGTTAAATTTGGCAGGAAAATGCGATCAAGTATATGAAAACTTGGTCGCATTTTCTATATTTACGCAAGGAGAATTTGTAACATGAGAGATAAAACAAGTTTTGAAAAGGCAAATCTGATACTAGAGAAAAATGAGCCACTTATAAAAGGAGTGTCCCGGGAAATTGTAGAAGAAGTAATTCTTCCAAATATAGGAGATTCCTTAGAAGGAGAAGATGCTAATAGCCTAGACTATTTTGAGGATATTATAGCATATTACCTTGGTGCTAATACTAAGCATAAAACAAAAAATGCCATATTCAATGATTATGGTGTTCCTCAATCGGAAAGATATGACGATGAGTTAAAAGCCCTTAAAGATCTCAAGGCTACTGTAGAGAAAGAGAAGGCTAAACTTGAAGAAACGAAGGCACAGTTGGATGCAATTACTTCTTTCTTAGATGGAAAAATAAGGTAACTTATGAGCATTGCAAGCAAACTATCTCAATTGGTTGATATTATAAATGAGGAAGAGGGTGGTGCAGGGGCAGTCGCTCCAATGGGAGGCAATTCTGCCCCTGCTTCTTCTGGAGGCACAGGAACAGTTGCTGATTTAGGGCAACCACCACTTTATGGTTTCCCGAATAAGAGAAGGAAAGTAAGAAAAACAGTCCCAAGGATAAAGGTATCTGAAGCATTAGAGGAATTTGATGATTCACAAATTAAAACAGAGGACGAAGAAAAAGAAGAATCTGAAGAGATTGTAGATTCTAGTAGGGAGGAAGAGTCTGAAGATATCATTGATGACTTGTCAAACCAATCCGAATCTCCAGAACAGCAAGGGGAATATTCTGAGGAGGAGATAGAGGATGCTGAGCAAGTCTTAGATGACACTACCGATTATACTCAGGATCAACCAGAAGAGGCTGAGAAAGAAGAAGAAGAGGAAGAAAGACCAAAGGTTCCAATAAGCCGGGTACTTGCCCACAAAGTATTCAAACCAGTAAGAAATACACATTCAAAAGAAAAATTAGATCTACGCAATTTATATCAAAGTAATTCGGTTAATTGGGATAACCCAATGAGCCTCCATAATAGATTAAATATAACGAATGAATCTTTTTGGAGCGGGTTGATGGAAAACGCAAGAGAAGATAAAAAAAAAGAGGAAGAAATAATAGTAGGGGAGATAACTAGACAAGATGACAGATATGTTTTTGCAGCTAGAACATCAATAGGACAGGGGCATAGGGATTTTATTTTTGAAGGTAATTATGAGCAATTAGAAGCATTACTCACTGTTTTAGAAGCTAAATTAGAGAATATCCCGGGTAAAGCCGATAAAATAATGGATATGGTAAACAAGAGAGTTAGTCCGGTTCGTGTATATGTAAAACTAGATTCCCTGATGACTGATGGGGTTCAATACGCAAAGCAGATATTAGCAAAATGAAAAAATTATCAAATGCAATACTTGAAATAACGGATGAAATTACAATAAAAGAAATAAATGATCCGTTATTTGAAGGTCTTTTAGACAGACTTGGTATATCCCCGGGTAACATTATAAGCGGGGCTAAACAACTTGCAGGTAATTTCAAAGTAGACCCCGCAGGACTTGCAAATGCAGCTATTGCACTCGCTACAAACGACCAATCACTTGCTAATACCTTGACAAAAAGAGCATCAGATGCCATAGCGAATCTGAAATCTCAAAATGTCATGAAAGCCGTTAAGAGAATGATTGATTTTCAGTATGCGGGGTCTTTTAAGAGCAAAGATGACCTTACTAACTCATTAGATGCATATTTCAAGTATGTAAATATTAAATCTCCTCAAATAAAATCAGGTTCTGGTGAAATATTTGATAAATTCTTGGCATTATCTTTTTATTTTGCAGCTTCAAAAAACTTTTCTAATGTTCAATCTTTATCCAAAGACCAAATAGAAGTTAAAGATTATGTTAGTGAAGAAGGGAAGATTTTTTCTTCAAACATACTTCCCGGAAGCGTACAATTTACCCCATTGGGTATGTCAAAAACAAAATATGAAGGTAATACTGGTATTGATAAAAAGGCTGCTAAATATACTAATGCTGAGAATAATAGTAACAAAGTAACAATATCCAGCGTAACCCCTTCAGGAGGTTCTATATCTCTTTCAGTCGTAGTGCATGATGCTGTTGATGAAGACGTTAGTGCAAAAATAAAGTTCTATGTTATAAAAGAAACTGGTGAGTTCTCAATTAATGACATTATAAACATTGAAAAATTAGCATCTAATCCTGTAGCCATAGATAAAGAGTTTTTACGTGATTTAAGAAATGTTGCCAAAACTGTGTCAAATCAGGAAAATCACAAAATACTTGCATATATAGAATGGATGGAAGGTAATGATTTCCTACAATCAAACTATGTGGAAATACCTTCGGATGAATTTGCAGAGTCTTTCTTATACAAAGATGTATGTACTGATATCGTAAATATTATTGAAAATAGTGATCTCACTGGTGATTTGTCTAGCATGTATAATTCATTACTCATACCGGAAAATATTAAATCATTACCGTATTTTTTGGCAAGTATTGGTCTTTGCTCTTCATCTTCAAACGATAAAACTCGATCCTATCTTCTCGATTTTACTCCGATAATTTCTACCTCTTCTAAGTTAAAAGAGGGAATGGTACCGGGGGTTTTTAAGAAATCATCTGAATTTAATAAAAATGTATAATTTACAATATTTATTAAATTTACATTTTTTTTAGTATCAACGTACCTATTATTCTATATCTATTATAGATATAACTTTAGGAAATGTGATGTCAGAAAAAAAGTCAACCACATATAAAATCTATGAGAGGTTCTCTCCGGAAGTTAAATGGGTTGTAGAAGATTTTAATCCAGACAATGGAAATACCAGTGAGATTGATGGGAAAGTAGTTATCGGTAAAGTTCGAGGACAGTTTTTCTCCCCCGGAGGAACTTCTAGGAATGGCCGATATTATCCAGAAAGTCTTTGGGAAAAGGTATTAAAAGATACTGACGTTTCATCAAGAATGACTGAGCGTAAGATGTACGGAACTATTGGCCATGACGAAGAGCCCGTATCTGAGCATCAGTTAAGAAATGGTGAAGTAAGCCACATTGTAACAAAGTTATGGATTGATGTTGATGAAGACTCCGGTAAGAAACGGGGTATGGGTGAAGCCCTTATACTCGGAACTACCGCTGGTCAAAATTTGAATATTTATCTACGAGCCGGTTCAAAATTGAATACTTCTTCCAGAGCATCTGGGAAGCTTCTTGAAAATAAAGAAGAAGACGGTGTACCGATTGTGGATGAAGATTCATTTTTATTTGAAACTTTTGATTTTGTTCTCGACCCCGGATTCTTAGAAGCGAATCCATCATTGGTAGAGAAATTAGCCCAAGTAAGTGAAGAAGAGGAGTTAGACACTATGCATGATGAAAAAGATAACTCAGTCTTTAACGCTTCTTTGCAGACACTCATTGAAAGCAGAGACTCCTTGAAGGAGCAGTTGAATTCTGTTATTAGTGAGAAAAACGCTCTGGAAGAAGAGTTGAAACGCCTTAAAGAAAAGACTGGAAAGTTGGAAAAACTGGAAACGTGTGCTCCTATCGTCGAATCTGTGAGTAATCCCGATTCTGTGAAAAAAGTTCTTCCTACTGTTTTGGAAAACCTCGGTTGTAAAAACATTGATGAATTAGTTAGTGTTTTAGAATCTGTCTCAAAGGATGATGCAGAGGCCATTCGGGAAGGTTCCATTGCAGAAAAGATGGATGAACTGAAACGATTCAAAGAATCTGTTGCTCCTACCCCCGAAAAAGGGGTTCAGATTGGCGAAAGAGTATCAAAGGAACTTGAGAAGTATCGTGCCCTCGGAAAACCTGATCAAATCCAGAGAGTTCAAGAAGATCACCGTAAATTGCGTCAATCTCTCCGTGAACTAGGTGAGATTGAAGAGATCAAGGAAGCGTTAAGCAAAGCAAAGAGAGAATTAGACCGCTATGAATCTCTTGGATCCCGTCAGGAAATTGAAGAAGCACTTCGCTCATCTCTGGTTCTGTTGAAACAGTATAAACGTTGTGGCACACCTTCAAAAATTATGGAATCTATAAGAAAAGCGGAAAAACTGGCAGATTTCGTAGTTGCAGCTGGTGGAAAAAGCAGAATTCTTGAGGTTTTCGAGGAGTTGAAGAAAACTCGTAAGAATCGTAAAGAGGGCGCAATATCCCGTATTTCTGAAACATTGTCTACAAAATACAGAGTTCCTGTGACCAAAGTACGGGATCTTGTTGAAAAAGTTGGTGCAAAAGAAGCTGCATCCTTGCTTGCTGGTTTGCCAAAGTCTGATTCATTGAATGAGGATTTTGGAGATGGTAAAGATAACACTGTGAGTCTGTACTCTGAGAGATCAAGTCTCGTAGAGTCATTGTATAGTCAGGCTGGAAAAGGGATCTAACCAAAAGGGTTAGGTCTTATACGGTCTAAACATTCTTGAGGAGAATAAGTATGAGTGATAAGAACGAAAAGAAAGTAACAGCAGCTCTGGCTAGTACTATATCCGAAGGTGCGGAACGAGCTGCCAAACGTTGGCCTTCATTGATTGAAAACTTTGTTAATAAATCAGTGCTGGCAAGAACAAAAGGCGTTACGGAAGAAGAAGTATATGCCCTTGGACAGATGCTTGAATCATGGGAGAAGTACTACAACTTCTGTGAAAACAACGGAAATGTCAGTGATCTGGGTACTTTGCCGAAACATGCCCTTGAAATCATCACGGCTGACTTTGGTACATCTATTGTACCTCACGTTGCGTCCGTACAGCCAATTCAGGAACGTCTTGGTATTGTGTATTTCAAAACTGTCCGTGCTACGAAAACTCGTGGCAATATTGAATCTGGTGATTACCTGCAACACCCATTCCGTCCACCTCATGCAAGTGATGGTGATACCGGTGAATTTGATGACCTTCGTTATCCAGAAGGGTATGCGGGAGAGTATATAACAACCACAGTGACAATCACTGGTGATGCTACTTCTACTAATTTTGCAGATCCTCTGGAACTTGATGACAGTAACAGCAACACGATAAGACCTCGCTCGGTCATTCTTGAAGGTACTTATACGGATGCTGAAGGTACTGAGCGCACAATTAAAGCCATTGATGATGGCGAAGGTGCTTTGCTTGGTAACGGTGTTACTGGTTTCGTCCGCTATCAGACTTCTGGTTCAGATGCAGCTGGTATTACAAATCTGTCTTTTGGTGAAGCCCCTGAAGCTGGCGATGTAACCTTTACTGTCCAGTATGCTACAGATTTTGAAGAATCTGGATTTGTTCCAGAAATAAACTTCACAATCGAACATGCTAGTATTGAGGCAGAGATTTTTGCACTTACCCAGAGCCAAGGTATGTTCAAGGCTTTTGAATTCCAGAATCGTTTCGGTCAGTCCGCTGAAGAAATGATTGCACGGGATCTCACAGGTGCCTTGAATCTGGAACTTGGTAATACTGCTATTACACGGTTGGTAGCAGCTGCTGAAAATATTCCGAACAACTCAGTGACGTTTAATGCGGGTGTTCCCCAGTATGTGAGCTACTCTGAACACATGCAACAGTTAAAAGCATTGATAGTTCGTTCGTCTTCAACAATCCTGCGTAACGCTGGCCGTGGTCAGACCAATTATCTGATTGCTGGTTATGATGCAGCTGGGCTTATTGCAACTCTTCCGGGTTGGACACAGCAGATTGTTAATACTCCGGGTTCCAATATTTGGGGTACTTTGGACGGAATGACCGTTATACGTGCTCCACATATCCAGAGTAACGCAATTTATTGTGTATACAAAGGTAATGGCGGGTTTGACACTCCGCTGGTGTATTCACCCTATATGCCTCTGGTTGTGAGTAAGACCTTGCAGGACATAGACAACATCCTGAAGAACCGTGCAGTGGCAGCTGTGTGGGCAGGTATGAAAGTTGTTGCTCCTACGTTCGTGACAAAAATTGTTATCGAAAATTCAACTTACGTCACACCAATAATTGCTCCGTAATCCATTGACCCTTTCTCTTTCTATTAGCCTCTCTCATTAATTTGAGGGAGGCTAATGTTATTTTTACAGTTTTTATATTAGTTATTCTAATTTATTATAAGAAACGTTTTACCCGTAAAATAGGAGATAAGTTTATGGACAACGACATGTTTTTGGTAAATGAAACTGACAAATGGAGTTTCAAGTTGAATCCACCTATAGGAGGTACAAAACAATTGGGTACTAAAAAGAAAGTAGCAATTAGAACAGAAGCAGAAATGAAACTTGCTAGAAAATTAGCAAAACGTCATGGAAAGCGTCTGTCTATCAAACGTCTTAAAGAAATTGAGTCTCAAGAAGAAGAGATTGTAAATAAAGAAAAGGGAGAAGACGTAAAAGATACTAATGCCCCTGAAGTTGAAGAAACCATAGTTCCTGATCCTAAAGAAGAAGTAGAAGAAACTACTCCAATAGAAGTCCCTGAAGAAGAAGAGGATACTCAGGAAAAAGAGGTAATAGATGTTACTGCTAACGTAATAGAACCTCCTGATGAACCCGGGGAAGAAGATGTAGACTCAGAAGATGAGGAATCCGCTGATTCAGAAGAAGAAGAAGAAGTAAAAGACACCTTATCTATAAATGTTGGAGACATTTGTGTAACAGACGTTTCTGGCAAGGAAGTAGATGTTGAGATAATTGATCTAACTATTGAAGAAGACGGGTCTATCTCGTATAAAGGAATTAATCAAAATACTAGAAGAGTAGTATCCATATTACCAGATAAGAAAAGAATATTCAAAAAGAAGGAAGAGACTCCACAGAGACTTTCTCTTAGCGAATGTGAATAAGGTATTTTTCTGTGATTCTACTACAAGAAGAATTAGTTAGTAGGGCTCTAACAGAGGCTGGTCAGGTATTTATAGAC
>Ga0272441_10015810_pt1 | contig 10521 bp, 6 predicted proteins | sample SSMProp6N_FD_193582 | JGI IMG/M metagenome (GOLD analysis project Ga0272441, IMG submission 193582) | Marine sediment archaeal communities from Little Sippewissett salt marsh, Falmouth, MA, United States - SSM-Prop-6N | ecosystem: Environmental > Aquatic > Marine > Wetlands > Sediment ... | reverse complement strand
TCCGACGCGATCACCGGCTCGGGCGTCGGGTCGGGAACCGCGATGGGCTCAGGATCCGTCGCCGGCTCGGGCGTCGGCTCAGGCTCCACGACGGGCTGGGGTGCCGGGTCCGGAGCAGGCGCCGGGGCGGGCACAGGCGTCGGCTGCGGGACGCTCTCCGTCGTGCGTGCGCTCCCGATGGTCACGCCGATCGAGGGCGCCGTCTGGCCGCCACGGGTGCTCGGCGCGACGTCATCCTTGTAGACGATGCGGCTCTGCATCGGCTCGGTGACGCCGGAGGCGTTGCGGCTGTAATACGTGATCTGCCGAGGGCCGTCGACGCCGGTCAGCTTGAACGGCTTGGCGTAACGCTGCCAGCCGCGACCGTCGATCCGATAGAACGTCTCGGTCTGCCCGTACGTCGACCGCTGGACCAGGTTCAGCGTGAACTCGGACGCCGACGTCACCCAAACGCGCTCGCCATCGTCGTGCTTCGGCTGTCCGATCACGAGGTCGGTGATCGGAGGGTGGTTGTCGAGCAAGAGAGAGATCATCTGCGGCCGCTCGGCGTTCCCGAGGTGGTCGACGCCGTAGTACGACACCTTCCGCGGGCCGTCGGGGCCGGTCAGCTTGATCGGCTCGGTGTAGAGGATCCACTCCCCGCGGTCGATGGCGTAGTAGATGGCGGCGAGTCCGCTCCCGGGGTCGATGGCCGACAGCGAGATCGGCGTCTCCGAGGTCACCACCAGCGATCCGTCGGGCGCGACCTGGCTTCCGGCGTAGGTCACCCCGGCCGGAGCCACCCTCGTCCACTCGATCGGGGGGCTCGCCAGCGGTCGCCGGTCGTTCGCCGCGTAGTACGGCACATCGAGGATCCCGTCGCAGTCGAGGTCGGGGGCGTCGTGGTCGCTCCAGTAGTTGCCCCCGTCGGCGCAGCACCACAGGTTCCTTCCCTGCGGATCGTGCATGTTCAGGCCGTTATCGAGGAAGCTGTTGCGGACGAACAGGTTGTCGCGCGAGTCGGCCGCCAGGATGACGCCGACCCTGCTCTCGGCGATGACGTTGCGCTCGAACGCGTTGCGCTCGGAGTTCAGGAGATGAATCGCGGTGTCGGAGAGCCCGATCTGCGTCGATTCGACCCGCCCGTTGACGACGGTGTTGAAGGTGATGCCCGCGAGCCGCGTCCGTTCGATGATGCAGTCGCGGATCACGAAATGCTTCGTAGTGTGGTCGATGTAGATTCCGTAGTCGGCGTCGGGCCCGTCGATTCGCCATCCTTCGATGATGTACGGATCGCTCGCGGTCCCGCAGCCCGAGAGGACGCCGTTCTCGATCGTGAAGCCGTCATCCCCGTAGATATAGATCGGTTCGCGGTTCCCCCACCAAAGGAACCCGCCTCCGCCAACCTGCCCCCCCACCAGGACGACCGACGCGATGGCAATCCCCACGAAAGCCATCCCAAGCGCGACCTTCCTGCCCATCATCGCCTCCTTGATTTCGTTCTAGCCCAGCGCGCCCAGAATACCATGTTCCAGATGCGAATGATACCCCTACCCGCGCGTATCCACGCCGACCGCGGTGAAGAACACCTCCTCCAGATCGTCGCCTCCGAATCGCTCGGTCAGCTCGTCGAGGGTGCCCAACGCGTGCAGGCTCCCGCGGAACAGGATGCCGATCCGATCGCACAGCTTCTCGGCGATCCGCATCACGTGCGTCGACAGGAGGATCGTGCGGCCCTGTTCGCGGAACAGGCGGATCGTCTCGACGACGGTTCGTGCAGCCATCACGTCGAGGCCGAACGTCGGCTCGTCGAGGATCAGGACCGGCGGGTCGTGAAGGATGCTGCGCGCCAACGACAGCTTCTGCTTCTCGCCGGTGGAGAATGTCCCGACGCGGCGGTCGGCGAGTGGACTCATGTCGAGCATCCCGAAGATCTCGTCGCTACGGCGGCGGATCTCGTCGTCGGACAACTCGTTGATCCGACCGAAGAACCGCAGCGTCTCGCGGGCGGTGAATCGGTCGTACAGCCCGGTCTCGGTGGCGAGGAAGCCGATCCGCTCGCGCACCTTTCCCGGCTCGGTCCGCACGTCGAACCCGGCGATCGTCGCCGAGCCCGAGGTCGGGGTGAGGATCGTCGACAGCATCCGCAGCGTCGTCGTCTTCCCGGCGCCGTTCGGCCCGAGGAGCCCGAAGATCTCGCCCGCGGCACACTCGAACGACACGTCCTCGGCGGCCGTCACCGTCCGCTTGCGGGTTCTGAAGACCTTGGTCAGTCGATCGGCACGGACGAGGATCTCGCTCATAGCACCTCCGCTCCCACCATCGGCCGGAGAACGTCCGGCACGCGAATCCGGCCGTCCTCGGTCTGATTGTTCTCCAAAATCGCCGCCATCAGACGCGAGGTCGCCAGGCCCGACCCGTTCAGGGTGTGCACGAACTGCGGCTTCTCCTTCGGGGCCGGTCGATAGCGAATCCTCCCACGCCGCGATTGGAACGCCTCGCAGTTGCTGCACGACGAGACCTCGTAGTAGCGGCCCTGGCCGGGGAGGTACACCTCGAGATCGACGGTCTTGCTCGCCTGCTGGGCCATGTCGCCGCTGGCCAGAAGCACGACGCGGTAGTGCATGCCCAGCGCGTTGAGGATCGCCTCGGCGTCGGCGATCAGCACCTCGAGGGCGTCGTAGGAGTCCTCCGGCGCGGTGAACTTGAACATCTCGACCTTGTTGAACTGGTGCACCCGAATCAGGCCCCGCTCCTCCTCGCCGTAGCTTCCGGCCTCGCGGCGGAAGCACGGGGTGTAGGCGACATAGTTCTTCGGGAGGTCGGCGGCGTCGAGGATCTCGTCGCGATGGAGGTTGACGAGGATGCTCTCGGCGGTCGGGTTCAGGTACAGGTCGTCCTTCTCGATGTGGTAGATGTCGTCGGCGAACTTCGGAAGCTGCGACGCGACGTAGAAGCTGTCGGCGTTGGCCAGAAACGGCGGCAGGATCGGCGTGTAGCCCCGTCGGGCGTGGAAGTGGAACATGAACTGCAAGAGTGCCATCTCCATCAATGCCCCGGCGCCGACGTACATCGGGAAGCGGGCGCCGGCGATCGCCGCGGCGCGTGGGAAGTCAAGCAGGCCCTTCTCCTCGGCGATCTCCAGGTGATGGCGGATCTCGAACGCGGGCTCGGGCTTGTCGCCGACGGTCTTCAAGACGACGTTCGCATCCTTGCCTCCGGCCGGCACCGACTCGTGCGGCACGTTGGGCAGCAGTGCCACGCGTTGGTCGATCTGCGTCTGGACCCGCTTCAGCTCGCCGTCGAGTTTACCGACACGATTCGAGAGGTCCGACAGGCTCGACAGAAGCTCGTTCGCGTTTTCGCCCGCCTTCTTCAGCCGAGCGACCTCCTGCGAGCCGCGGTTGCGCTCCGCCTTGAGCTCCTCGACCTCGCCGATCAGCCGGCGGCGCTCGTCATCGAGCGTCAGAATCTCACTCAGGTCGATCGATGCGTCGCGCGTCCTCAGCCTGGCCTCGATCTCGTTCCGTTCCTCTCGAATCAGGCGAATGTCGATCATCGTGGGCCTCCGTTCCCTGAGGGATTCTAGGAGACGGACCGGCCCACGGCAACAGCTCGACCCTTCGGCCTGTTCCCAACCCGGTTTGGCCGCTTCATCGGGCTGGGTATAATGGCCCGGCTCGCCGGCCGGTCCGAGCGCCTGACGGAGGCGCGATGCCCAGCCGACCGGACTTCGGCGACGGACGACGCAGGGGGCGGATGACTCGATGAGATTGCTGATGTACTCGAAGGCGCTGTACTCGACATGGGTCTACTACAGCGCCGATCGGATCCTGTTCGACGCCGGCGAGGGCGCCAGCTCGATTCTCGGCAACAAGGCGTTCGCGATTCGCCGCGTCTTCCTGTCCCACGGCCACGCCGATCATATCGCCGGCCTCGTCGGCTTGATCAACATCCGCAACAACGCGATGGGCGACAAGGAGAAGGAGTTGTCCGTCTACTACCCGAAGGACAACTTCTTCGTCACCGAGATGATGCGGTTCATCTCCCGCACCAACCGGCGGCTGAACTACGAGTTGGAGTGGGTGCCGGTCGAGCCGGGAGACCGGATCGAGGTCCTCGGGGGACAACTGCCCCGCTACGTCGAGGCGTTCCCGACGACACACGTCCACAACGAGGTCTCCCTCGGCTACAACGTCGTCGAGGTCCGTCACCGGCTCAAGCCGTCGTTGAGCGGCGCGACGCAGGAGGAGATCGTGGCCCGAATCAAGGCCGAGGGCCGCCAGGCCGTGTCCGAGACGTACGATCAGAAGCTCTTCTCCTACGGCGGCGACTCGGTGGCGATCAAGCCGGCCTACATCGCCGATACCGAGATCCTCTGTCACGACTGCACGTTCCTCGACGAGGAGGATCGCAAGGAGTACAAGCACGCCACCCTCGCCGAGGCGATTCGTACCGCTCAGGACGCCCGGGTGAAGAAGGAGCTGATCTGCTTCCACATCTCGAGCCGCTACAAGTCGAAGCTCAAGCAGATCGAGAAGGCGGGGGGCACGGTGGCCGGCCTCCCGTTCGAGGTGACGCTGATCCCGCCGGGCCGCATCATCAGCGTCGACTAGGGCTCTCACTCCGGGGGACCGAATCGCCCGTTGAAACCAGCGTTTCCGATCCGGTACCATCCGCCGACATCAACCATCGCGATCGGGAGGTCCCATGATCGAACGTCGTTTCACACGGATCCAAACCGAGCTTCCAGGCCCGAAGTCCGCCGCCGTCTTCGAGACCAAAGCGAGATACGTCGCCGCACCGCTCGAGACGTACGCCCCGTTCATCGTCGGACGGAGCGAGGGCGCGATCATCGAGGATCTCGACGGCAACCGATTCCTCGACTTTTCCGGCGGCTGGGGCTGCCTCGCGGTCGGCCAACGCAGCAAGCGGGTCGTCGCGGCTCTGAAGGATCAGATCGACGGATACCTCCACACCGACTTCACCGCGGTGCCGTACACGCCGTTCATCGAGCTGGCCGAGGTGTTGTGCGAGCACACCGCGATCGACGGCCCGAAGAAGGCGGCGTTCTTCAACAGCGGCGCCGAGGCGGTGGAGAACGCGGTCAAGATCGCGCGCGCCTACACCAAGCGGAAGGCCGTGCTGGTTTTCGAGAACGCATTCCACGGCCGAACGCTTCTGGCGATGACGATGACCCACAAGGCGAAGCCGTACAAGTACGGGTTCGGGCCGTTCGCTCCCGACGTGTACCGCCTCCCGTACCCGTACGAGTACCGCAAGTCGATCACCGCCGAGGATATCGAGTACGCGCTGCTGGCGATGGTCGACCCGTCCGAGGTGGCGGTGATGGTCGTCGAGCCGGTCGTCGGCGAGGGCGGATTCCTCGTCCCGCCGGCCTGGTTCCTGCCGGCGATGCGTTCGCTGGCCGACAAGTACGGCTTCGTCCTGGCGTTCGACGAAGTCCAGTCGGGCATCGGGCGCACCGGCAAGTTCTTCGCGTTCGAGCACTTCGCCGTCCAACCCGACGTCGTCTGCGTCGCCAAGTCGCTCGGCTCGGGGCTGCCGTTGTCCGGCGTGGTCGGCCGGGCCGAGGTGATGGACGCGCCGATCGCGAGCGCGATCGGCGGAACCTACGCCGGCAACCCGCTCGCTTGCCGCGCCGCGATCGAGGTCATCAAGACGATCGACGAGGAGAACCTGATCGAGCGGGCCATCCACGTCGGCGACCGGATCAAAGACCGCTTCCGCAAGATCGGCGAGCGATTCGACGTGGTCGGCGACGTCCGGGGCCTCGGGGCGATGGTCGGCATGGAGCTGGTGCTCGACCGCGCCACGAAGGAGCCGGCCGGGGAGCTGACCGGCAAGATCGCCAACGCGGCGCTGCGCAACGGGGCCATCCTCCCGACCGCCGGGCTGCGAGGCAACGTGCTGCGCGTCCTCGTCTCGCTGGTGATCACCGACGAGCAGATCGACGAAGGGATGGACATTCTTGAGGCGGCGTTCGAGGAGGTTCTCGGGTAGGACTCGTTCTCGTCGACGCGATGGAAGGCCGATGGGCGCCCGGTTCGAGCCGATGCTCGGCCCGGGCGTTCGCCTTCGCTAGACTCGGAAAACCCCACCCCTTGGTCCAAACAGACGATTCGCCTCGTCGAACCGGCTAGTTCGCAACAGAACGCCACTCTACGCACCGAGGGGGTGCAAACCCGTAAGGCTACTGCAGTACAGACTTGGAAACGGCCGGGTTCGTTGCTATACTGAGCGCCAGATTCTCACAACCCAAGGGGGTAGACGTGAACAAGGCAGAGCTCGTCGAGAAATTGGCGAAGGACACGGGACTGACGAAGAAGGACGCGCGGGCTGCGTTGGACGGGGTGGTGGACGTGATCACCAAGGCGCTCGCCAAGGGCGAACCGGTCATCATCACCGGGTTCGGGAAGTTCGAGACCCGAAAGCGAAAGGCCACGACCCGGATGAACCCTCAGACCGGTGAGCGGATCAAGACGCCTGCCAAGACTGTTCCCGCGTTCAAGGCCGGAAAGGGTCTCAAGGAAGTCGTCGCCAAGAAGAAGAGGTAGGCGACCCATCCAGAGAGACTCGTCTGGCCGTCTCCTTGAGTTCAGGAGCGGCCGGCTACCCCTCCGGGTAGCGTGAAGATGCGAGAGGAGAGGCCCAAGCGCCTCTCCTCTTCGTTTGTGGAGACCGATCGGCATTCGCAGCCGGTCGCGCATCGGTGCCGGAGCCAAGATCAGCCCGTATACTGGGTCGATCATGGACCTTCTCGCCGACCTCAACCCGCAGCAGCGCGCCGCCGTCACCTTCGGGGACGGGCCGTTGCTGATCGTCGCCGGCGTCGGCACCGGGAAGACGACGGCGATCACGAGGCGCATCGCCTGGCTGATCGCCGAGAAGCGGGCCGCGCCATCCGAGATCCTCGCGCTGACCTTCACCGAGCGCGCCGCGGCCGAGATGGAAGAGCGGGTCGACGTGCTCGTGCCGTACGGGTACGTCGAGGCGCAGATCAGCACGTTCCATGCCTTCTGTGACCGCGTACTGCGGGAGAATGCCGTCCTCCTCGGGTTGACGCCCGACGTCCGAATCCTGACCGAGGCGGAACAGGCGATCTTCCTCAAGGACCACCTGTTCGACCTCCCGCTCGAGCGGTTTCGCCCGCTCGGCAACCCAATGCGCCACCTGCGGGCGCTGTTGACGCTGTTCTCGCGCGCCAAGGACGAGGACGTCGCACCGGACGAATACGACGCGTTCGCCCGGCAACTGGTCGCCGAGGCCGACAAGGCCCCGGACGACGAGCGCGAGCCGCTCGTGGCGGAGGCCGCGGCGCAGACCGAGATCGCCGCGACCTACGAGGCGTATCAGCGGCTGCTCGGCGAGCACGGGTTCGTCGACTTCGGCGACCTCATCGCGCTGACGCTTCGGCTGTTTCGCGAGCATCCGACGGTGCTCGCCCGCACACGCGAGCGATTTCGATACATCCTCGTCGACGAGTTTCAGGACACGAACTACGCCCAATTCGAGTTGCTCAAGCTGCTCGCGAGCCACCGCAACCTCACGGTGTGCGGCGACGACGATCAATCGATCTACAAGTTTCGCGGCGCGGCGATCAGCAACATCCTCGGCTTCCGGGAGGCGTTCCCCGACGCCGAGCTCGTCGTCCTCGATCGAAACTACCGCTCGACCCAGGCGATCCTCGATTCGGCGTACCGCCTGATCCAGCACAATAACCCCGACCGGCTCGAGGTGCGGGCTGGGATCGAGAAGCGCCTCGTCTCCACGTCCGGCGCCGGGCGGCCGCCGCTCCAGATGCACTTCGAGGGGATCGACGACGAGTGCGACTTCGTCGCCAAGACGATCGTCGAGCGGTGTCGCGACGAGGAGCGGACCCACAGCGAGTTCGCGGTGCTCGTGCGCAGCAACGCCCAGGCCGAGCCGTTCCTGCACGCGCTCAACCTGCTGCGCGTCCCGTGGCGGTTCTCCGGCAGCCGCGGTCTGTACGATCAGGAGGAGATTCGGGCCGCGATCGCCTTTCTGCGCACACTGGCCGATCCCCGCGACACGATGTCGCTTCACTACCTCGCCGGATCGCCGGAGTACGCGATCGACGCCGAGGCGCTGGCCGCCGCGACGAGCTACGCGCGGCGGCAGAACAAGACGCTACTCCAGGTCTTCCGCATCGCGGCCAAGACACCCGGCTTCCTCGACGCCTCGGACGAGGCGCGCAAGGCGATCGTCCGGCTGCTCGCCGATCTCGACGCGATGCTCCCGCTGGCGCCGAGCGAGCGCACGGGCGAGATCCTGTATCGGTACCTCGAGTACCAAACGGACACGATCGCCCGCCTGTCCAACTCGACCGATCCCCGCGATGTCCAGCGCATCCAGAACCTGGCCAAGCTGTTCGCGATCGTCGATCGGTTCGCGCGCGTCGCCCGCTACGACCGCGTCGCATGGTTCATCGAGTACCTCGACGCGCTGATCGAGGCCGGCGACAACCCGCCGGTCGGCGACGCGTCGTTCGACGCCGATGCGGTGCACGTGCTCACGATTCACCAGGCGAAGGGTCTGGAGTTCCCGATCGTCTTCCTCGTCGGCCTGATCTCGGGCCGGTTTCCTTCGTCCGATCGCGGCGATCCGATCCCGCTGCCCGAAGGCCTCGTCAAGGAGACGGGCGCCAGCGCCGACTTCCACAAGCAGGAGGAGCGCCGCCTGTTCTACGTCGGGATGACGCGAGCCAAGGAGGACGTGTACCTGACCAGCGCGCAGGACGTCGGCGGCAAGCGTCCGCGCAAGCCGAGCCTGTTCGTGTCCGAGGCGCTCGACCTCGACGCCTCGCAGCTCGCGCCGATCCGGTCGGCGCCGCTCGGGCGCATCGCGCGTCACGCCACGCCGGACGACGCACCGGGACCGACCACCGGCCAGCTGGAGCTGTTCGCGCGCGGCGACGAGATCCTGACCTTGAGCCACCGCAAGGTCGACGACTACCTGACCTGCCCCCTCAAGTACCGCTACATCCACGTCTTGAAGGTGCCGATCCGTCAGCATCACACGGTGATCTACGGCAACGCGATCCACCAGGCGATCCGCCTCTTCCACACCGGCCAGATCGCCGGCCGCGAGACGCCGGTCGACGAGCTTCAGGGCATCTTCAAGCGACACTGGCAGACCGAGGGGTTCCTGACGCGGGAGCACGAGGAGCTGCGCATGCAGCAGGGTCTCAAGGCCCTGAGAGCGTTCCACGAGTACGAGACGCAAGATCCGGTCGTCCCGGCCCACGTCGAGCTACGGTTCGCGTTCGATCTCGAGGGCGTTCGCGTCGTCGGGTACTTCGATCGGATCGACCTCGTCGACGGTGCAGGCACGATCATCGACTACAAGACATCCGACGTCTCGACCGAGGAGCAGGCGACGCGGCGAACGCGCGACAGCCGCCAGCTCGCGATCTACGCCCTCGCCTACGAGGATCGATTCGGCGGGCTGCCCGAGACGCTCGAACTGCGGTTCCTGACCCCAACCGTCATCGTCGGCCGTGCCAAGCCGACCGCCAAGATGCTCGACAAGGCCCGCGCCGGCATCGAGACCGCCGCCTCCGGCATCCGCGCCGGCCGGTTCCCCGGAGACCCCGTCTTCCAGGCCTGCCGCTACTGCGCCTACGCCGGCATCTGCCCGGCGAGGAAGAGCACGTAGGGGGCGCACGGACCTCATGGATGCTCGTGACCCACGAGGACAGCAGGCATGCCCGAGGTGAGCGATTGAAGCGCAAATGGACGACAGCCCACATCCCCGATCTCTCTGGAGCTGTCGCGATCGTCACGGGGGCGAGCAGCGGGATTGGACTGGAGACGGCGAAGGAGCTGGCGCGAGCCGGCGCCCGCGTGGTTCTCGCGTGTCGAGATGTCGGCAGAGCACGCGTTGCGCTCGAATCGATCCGATCCGAGTGCGGCGGCGCGCACGCAGAGTTCCTCCGGATCGATCTGGCGAGCCTGGCATCCGTGCATCACTTCGCCGGCGTCTTCTGTGAGCGATTCAATCGGCTGGATCTCCTGGTGAGCAACGCCGGCGTGATGCTCGTTCCGTATGGTGTCACCCAAGACGGCTTCGAGCGGCACCTCGGAACGAACCATCTCGGGCACTTCGCGCTGACCGGGCTTCTGATCGATCGGCTGCTGGCGACTTCAGGCTCGCGCGTCGTGACGGTGACCAGCGCAGCCCATCGCTTCGGTCGCCTCGATTTCGACGACCCGATGTTCGCCGGCGGACGCGGCTACTCGGCGTTCCGGGCCTACGCCCGGTCGAAGTTGGCGAACCTGCTGTTCGCGCAGGAGCTGCAGCGGCGGCTTCACGAGACCGAGACGACCTCCGTGGCCGCCCACCCGGGAGGCGCGGCCACCGACCTCGGCCGCCGCGCCACCGAGCAGCCGTTCTACCGGATGTGCCTTCCCCTGTTCGAGCGGCTCAGTCAGACCCCCGCCGAGGGGGCGCGGTCGGTGCTTCGCGCGGCCGTCGATCCCTCCCTCACCGGCGGCGAAC
>Ga0272441_10015809_pt1 | contig 10521 bp, 11 predicted proteins | sample SSMProp6N_FD_193582 | JGI IMG/M metagenome (GOLD analysis project Ga0272441, IMG submission 193582) | Marine sediment archaeal communities from Little Sippewissett salt marsh, Falmouth, MA, United States - SSM-Prop-6N | ecosystem: Environmental > Aquatic > Marine > Wetlands > Sediment ... | reverse complement strand
CTTCGGGGCGAACTCGGCAAGCGCCTTCTGGAGTTCGGCCACGTAGGTCATTGCCGGACCACCGCCCATCATCACGGCGACGGTCGCGACTTCCCACAGTTCCTCCGGCGTCGCGCCTGCGGCCAAGGCTTTCTGAGTGTGGATCCCGATGCAGTACTTACACCGTGACGTGAGTCCCATCCCGAGGGCGATCAGCTCTTTGGTCTTGAGATCGAGCTTGCCCGGCTTGAGGACCGTGCCCATGAAATTGGTGAAGCACTTCATCTCATCAGGAACCTGCTTCGTCAACTCGCCCATCGCGCGTTTGACGTCCTGCATCGCTTGCCGCATATCACTCATAGTCTTTTCACCTCGCCGAATGGTACCCCGTTTGGGCAACCGCGCAACGAAGCCGCGAGCATTCGCCGGTGGCGGTATTGGGCAAGGGGATTGAGGCATGCGCGGAACCGGTCGAAGGAAGGGCATTGACACGCTGGGAGATGTGACGTAGGATACCAGAAGTACAGAAACGGTACCCAAAGGTCAGCTTGGGAGGATACGTGGACGCAAGGGCGAGAATCCTGCATGCCGGTCGCGAGATTCTAACGAGTGAAGGGTTGCGTGCGATTACCACCCAAGCGATCGCGAGGCGCGCGAGGGTCAGCAAGAAGACACTCTATCTCGCCTTTCCGAACAAGGATGCGCTGCTGGAAGCGATTGTGCTGTCGCTGATCGAGCAGCATCTGGATCGCTGGGATCGGATCCTGGAACGTGAGACGTTGGCCATCGATCGCATCCAGGCATCGATGCGGTTCGTCAGCGAGTTCATTCCGCTGATTCAGCTGCAGCTCATCAACCAGGTTCAATCGGTTGCGCCCCAGTTGTGGGAGACGATCGATGCGATTCGAATGAAGCGCCTGCGTCGAATGGCCGCACTGATCGGCGAAGCACAACGGGAAGGACATCTCCGCGACGATATCGACCCGGACCACTGGACGCTGTTCCTGATGGGAACGGTGAGCGCGGTGCTCACTCCCGCCGTGTTGCTGCGCACCGGCATACCGCTCTCCGACCTGTTCCGAAGCCTTCAGACCATCTACTACACGTCGTTGCTCACCGACGAAGGGCGGCGTCACATCGCACAATAGGAGCTCTCATGAATCATCGAAAAACGACCTTGGCCTTGCTCATTGGACTGGGCGTCGCAGGATGCTTGTCAGCGGCCGCGCAGCCATTGACGACGGCGGACGACGTTCTTGATCGGATGAGAGCGAATGCCCAGGCAATCGAAGACCTCTCAGCCGACCTCACCGTACAGACCTACGCGGACGATGAGATTCAACTGACGCAGGAGATCCGACTCTCTCTACTTCAACCAAACCGGATGCGCCAGGAGTACCTTGCGCCCGACTACCTCGCGGGGAACCTCACGTTGGTGGTCGGAGACGAAATGTGGATCTACATCGCTGCAGCGCATACGTGGTACGAGAAGGATCTGTCGGAGTTGTCCACCGCGGAGCAACCGTGGCTGGTCTTCCGGCAGTTCCTTCGTGATGTCGAGGATGAATTCGACGACTACGACTTCACGCTCCTGGCGTCCGAGAATGGCATTTATCAGCTGGAAGGCCGGGCGACGACTGATGACGCCGTGTACGGGCGGATCGAGCTGTGGGTGGATGCCGAGACGTTCGTTCCGCAGCGGAGGACGGTCTACGATGTCGACGGGAATCTCCTCGTGGATCTGCGAATCCTTGAGGTCGAGCACACTGAGGGCATCGCGTACTTCGCCCGCGAATTGGAGAACTACGATGAACACGGCGTCCTCGTGAGCCGGGTGCGATATGACACGCTCACGATCAACAGCGGCCTCGAGCCCTCCCTGTTCGATCGTCCGGAAGTGGAGACCGCCGGTGACTAGTCGCGATTCCGTGTTCGAGGCCCTCGATGCAACGAAGCGTTTCGGCGCGCTCGCCGCGGTCGACGGCATCACGCTGCGCGTCGGCACCGGCGAAATCTACGGACTGGTGGGACCGAGCGGCGCGGGAAAGACGACATTGATCCGTATGCTGAGCGGATTGACCCGCCCGACGTCCGGCCGTGCGGAACTGCTCGGAGCAGTCATGCCGTCCGCTCGGCGAACGGTCGAGGATAGATTCGGATACATGCCGCAGGAGCGTGCCGTCTACCGAGACCTCTCGATCGGAGAGAACTTGTTGTTCTTCGGGCAGATCTACGGGATGACACGGGCGCGAATCCGCGAACGGACGCGCGAACTGCTGAGCCTGATGAAGCTGGAAGGCCATCTTCGGCAGCGCGCTGACCGCCTGTCGGGCGGCGAAAAGCAACGGCTCTCCCTGGCGTGCGCACTCCTACATGAGCCGGAAGCGCTGCTTCTGGACGAACCGACGATCGGTCTCGATCCGGCGTTGCGCCGCGAATTCTGGGATCACTTTCACGTACTGAACAGGATGGGCCGCACCATCTTGCTCTCGACGCACTACTTGAACGAAGCCGCGTGGTGCGACCGTGTCGGGTTGATTCAACGAGGGCGATTGATCGCGGATGGCACGCCCGACGCACTGCGTGCACGAGCCTCGCGAATCAGCGGCCGGGACGAGACGGAGATGGAGGACGTCTTCTTGGTTCTCACGAAGGCGCAACCGACGGAAGGCCGACGATGAGGACACACCGCGTCCGAGCCGTCACCGAGCGCGTGCTCCGGCAGATATGGCACGACAAGCGCGTGCTCACCTTCATGATGATCCTCCCCGCGATCGCGATGGTCCTGTTCGGATACTCATTCTCCGGAGAGATCAGCGACGTGCGAATCGCGTTCGTTGACGAGGACGGTACCGATCTGACTGCGTCGATCCTGGATAACTTGCAGGCAGACGATGCGTTCGACATCACGCCGTTGGCGACAACGGAGGATCCGGAGCAACTGCTGCTCAGCGAAGGCTACACGGCCGTCATTCGCATTCCGGACAAGTTCACCAGCTTGTACTACGCGCACTTCGCGATGGGCGTGGCGACCAGCGCACAAGGGACGATCGACCTGACGCTCGACGAGTCCGACCCACAGATCGCCTCCACCGTTCGCATGGGACTCGCGGACGCGCTCATGGATCTTGGTGAAGGCGGTCCGGTCGACATCGAGACGCGCGAGTTGTACGGCGTGGAGATCCGCTTCATTGACAGCTTTGCGCCGGCCATCATGGGCTTCGTCGTTATGCTGATCAGCACGGTGTTGACGCTCCTGTCCGTCGTCCGCGAGAAAGTCGACGGAACGTTCGCGCGTGTCTGGGTTTCGCCGGTTCGTCGCGCGGAGTTCATCGTTGGGTACGTCGTCGCCTTCGGGCTCATCGCCTTGGCTCAATCGTTGATCGTCCTCACGATCGGCAAAGCGGTCTTCGACATCGTCATCAATGGATCGATTGCCTGGGCGTTCGCGTGCACAATCCTGTTCGCCGTGGGAAGCGTCGGACTGGGGACACTGCTGTCGTCGCTTGCGCAAACGGAATCGCAAGCGATCGTCTTCTTCCCGTTGGTCCTGCTGCCCTCGGTGTTGCTGTCCGGGATGATGTGGCCGATCCAAGCCATTCCGCGTCTACTGCGTCCACTCAGCTACCTCGTTCCGCTGACGTACTCGAACCGGCTGATGCGAGCGGTGATGGTCAAAGGTCTGGCGCCGTGGGAGGAGCCGGTCGGCCTAGCGGGTGTGGTTGTGTTCGTCATCCTTACGATTGCCGTCGCCAGTGTGGTGCTGCGGCAATCGGCCGGCGAGGCCGAATAGACGCTCGCTGCAACACCGGCGCGAACGTGTATCATGAAGGATGTTCGCGCAACTTGGAATCCCTGCCGCCGCGGTCTGGTGGATCGTCCTGTTCTCGGCGATCATGCTTGGGCTGGCATTGATCACCGTGCCAATCGTCGTATCACGCCTTCCATCGGACTACTTCATCCGGACGCATCGATCGGCATGGATGAAACGAAGCCGCCTTGGCTGGATTTGTTGGCCAGTACTTGTCATCAAGAATCTCATCGGACTTGGGTTCCTGTTCTTCGGTATCCTGATGCTGGTCCTGCCCGGTCAGGGATTGCTGACGATCCTGATCGCGGCGATGTTGCTTGATTACCCGGGGAAGTACCGGCTTCAACGATGGGTTGTGAGGCGCAAAGGCGTCTCGAACAGCATCAACTGGATGCGGCGCAAAGCAGGGCGACCGCCGTTCGAGTTTGAGGACGACAGGCCAATCAGGACTGAAGCAACTTGATCCATCGGCGTGCGAGGATTACCGTGAACCGTGGCCAGCGGAAGGAAGTGAGGGGAACATGCCCACCAGACGATCAGAGATGTCGTCAGCGATGACGCATTCAACGGATAATGTCAATCTGGCGCTGTTCTGCGATTTCGAGAACATCGCGCTCGGCGTGCGTGAGGAAGAGCTTCCCAAATTTGACATCAACAAGGTGATCGAGCGATTGCTCTTGAAGGGGAACATCGTCGTCAAGAAGGCCTATTGTGATTGGGCGCGGTACAAGGATTTCAAGAAACCGATGCACGAAGCATCGTTCGAGTTGATCGAGATCCCGCACGTGCGCCAGTCGGGCAAGAACTCGGCCGACATCCGCATGGTCGTCGACGCACTGGATCTCTGTTACACGAAGGAGCACGTCGATACGTTCGTCATCATCAGCGGGGACTCGGACTTCTCACCGCTGGTGAGCAAGCTCCGCGAGAACAACAAGACCGTTATCGGCGTCGGGGTGAAGAGCTCTACGTCGGATCTGCTGATCGCGAACTGCGACGAGTTCATTTACTACGACGATCTCACGCGGAAGAAGAAGGCGAAGCCCAAGCCGCGCAAGCCGGCGGCCAAGAAGCCGGCGACGAAGAAGGGCGACGCCAGCACGGCGGCGCCGACGGACGACAAGAAACAGGAAGCGTGGGACCTCGTCGTCGAGACCTACGAAGCGCTCGTGGAAGAGCGCGGCGAGGGTCAGAGCATCTGGGGGTCGATGATCAAGCAGACGCTGAAACGGCGAAAGCCAGGGTTCAGTGAGTCGTATTACGGGTTCCGCTCCTTCGGGGAACTCCTCGAGGAGGCGGGCAAGGACGGCATCTTGCAGCTCGAGAAGGACGAGAAATCCGGCGGGTTCATCATCAAGGGTGTCCAGGAGTGGTAGCCGCTTGAACACTGCGATGGATTGAACCATCGACGTCTTCGCTCGACGAGCCGAACCTGCGCGGAACTTGCACCCGGTGCAGATGCCGCATGAACCTCGTACGCCGCTCCCCTGGCATTTGACCGAGTGGCGCGATTGCGCACCACCCCATGGCCCCGCGTCGGAGTTCAAGGGCCCTTGACGCATCCAGGATGCGGACGGGTGAAGGAGGCGCGTACGTTCCCAGACACCGTCTCTTCAGCGCACCCGGCAGAAGCGGACGGACTAGTGCGTTCGCTTTGCGTCGGGCTCGACCTTGTCGGAGCGTGGCGAGCGACGCCACATCCACAACGCGGCCCCGGCCCAGAGAAGAACGGGAACGAGATGCTTGGCGATGGCCAACAAGCGGTACAGCCATTCATCCACGCCTCGCGAAGGGATGCCGATCTGCGGGAGGACCTCCCTCGCAATGCCGATGTGAAGCATCGACACCAGATAGACCACGTGGAACGCATAGAGCGCAACCAACGTAAGACTACACCAGACGACCTTGCGGCCGACTGCGAGCTTCGGCGTGACGATGAACAACGCAACGACCAGCACGCAGCTCACCTGGAAGTATCCGCTGAACACATACGGGATCCTCACAAGCTGCCCATTGGGAAGAGGGCGGTATACCGTGAGTTCGATCTCCTCAGCCGTCGCTTGCGTGTACGCTGCGTCCGATACGGCGAAGAACCGCCACAGCGCAACCGCACCGTGACCGACGGCCGCGTTGTACGGTCCTCCGATTGTCGACCAGGCGGAGCCGAACGCGGCAAACCAGAGCACGACCACCAGAATCGAGAGCAGGAGCCAACGGCGGCTAGGCATGATCGCGTCGATAGGCCTGCCAGGCCCACAGACCCCAGAGCAATGCTGCGAGGAACACGTACAACGGCTGCCAGACGACAAGGTGAATGGTGTCGAACTGGGCGGGGAAGTAGATCCCGACGACCGTCAGCGAGACCATGCGGATCCAATTGAGGAGGACGAGTGCGGGAAGACCGAGCAGAACGCCCCAGATCCGGTATCGCCAACGAAACGGAGCCGCCAGGACGCCGATGACGAAGATCAACGTCGGGAACACTCCGGTGCATTCACTCACAACGAGCAATGAGAATCCTCCTGCCTGGACCTCGGATCCTGCGACCCTCGGTTGAAGCTGCAGAACGCGCAGACCGACGCCAGTCAACCAAGCAGTCGCACGTTCCACGGCGGGGAAGAAACGAGATCCCCAGGCCGTGAGAACCGTCGTTGCAATGACGAGTGCGACCGCGAATGTCCCGGCCGCAACGATCACACTTCGATACGTGGATAGCCACTTGCGCCACTTCGGCCCGTTCGTTTGCTTCGTCATGTACGCGTCGCTTGCATCTTTGGGAACGTGTGTACCTCCGTCAGACCGACGGAGGTACACGCGATGCTGCTCTACCGGGTTTTGCTAGCCGCTTCTCCGACGTCGCCACCGAAGGAACACATATCCCCCTGGTGGAACGAGCGCAAGAAACGCCAATCCCCACAGCGAAGCCGCCGGCGCCGGGATCACCCCGATCAGAATCGGGGTCTCGACCTCTTCTCCCGGACCCAGCGCTAGCGGGGCGAACGAAATCGGCGTCAGGTTGACGTCCATCTCATCCAAACCGGGAGCAGACAGATATTCGAGTGGGATCGGAGTCCTCACAACGCCATCGCGGAAGCCGCTGATCATGATTGGCTCCGTTGACGGATTGCGAACGACGAGGTTACCGTCAGGTCCCTCTACCCATCCCACGGGTGGAAGGCTCGCCACACGCTCGCCGTTCCACGTGACGTGAATCGCGAGGATGGTGACGCCGCCGCCAGAGGTGCAGTCGAATCCAATGTGCACCTTCTCACCGTCCGCGGTTTCATCCGTGTTCCAGTGAACGAGGGTGTTCTCATCATCGGACGACACGCGTACGTCACCGCCGTACGTGCTGCCAATGTCCTGGTGCCCCTCGAGGACGATTTCGATGTCGTTGATAGGCTGTCCGGTCCGGTTGTAGATGTCGATGTTTACATCCCATACTGCATTGCGTTGGATGTAGACATCGCTTGCTCCACTGCCTGCCTCCGAGTCGACCGGCTCCACGTGAAAAACCACAATGCGCGCGCCTCCATTGCCGACTACAATCAGTGACGATGCAACGAGTACGCCAAGCAGCAACACGAATCCCAGTACTGTGCGCAGTGCGCGATGCTTTCTTCCTGCCATTCCTTCCACCTCCGTGTGCTTTTATCAAGCGCGGTGACGCGCTGTCGGTATGGAATACTCGGTTGTTACCTCCTTCCCGAACCCGCGGCGGGATGAGCGACCTCACCCGCCTAGGCACAGAAACGGTAACGGCGTAAACGGCAGGTAACGATCACAGCCGTCGTGAGACGATAAACAATGATAAGCCCATTGTAGGTACGAAAAGAGCAGATGTCAACAGCATGGCGTGTCGCTACGATTAGGACATACACGGCTTGCCGAATGCTGCGAAGCTGGCAGCTGCGCCAAGGGATTGCCCGTCTCAACGGTATTGAGAAGAAGGAGCATTCCTTCAGCCTCTTGCACTAGACTCGATCTGCGGTAGGATCTCTCGGGCAAACGAGCCCCGCCGTGAGCAGCATGTTTGGGCGGGGAGTGCACGAACCCCATGTGGCCCCTTGGGCCTAGCGAAGCCAGCCGGAGAGGAGTAGATATGGCCGATCCAATCGAGAGAATCGGGATCATCACCAGCGGAGGAGATTGCGGCGGCCTGAACGCGATCATCAAGGGCGCGTCGCTCGCCGGGCGGCGGCATGGGATTCGATCGTTCGTCATACCGCACGGCTATGCCGGCCTGTACAACCTGATCGAGTACGAGGATTTGGTCGAACTCACTCCCGAGCGCTTGATGCACGTGGAAGCGACGATTGCCGGATCGGACGCGGGACATTCGCGTGTGAAGCTCAAGAAAATAGACGCCGCCGACAAGTACGAGAGGATTCGCAACGGCCTAGAGAAGTTCGACATCCAAGCGCTCGTTATCAGCGGAGGAGACGACACCGGCAGCGTGATCCTCGATCTGGCAGAACACGGGGTACGATGCGTGCACGCGCCGAAGACGATGGATCTCGATCTCCAGACCTACTCCGTCGGTGCCGATTCCACCATCAGCCGAATCGCGACGTTTGCACGGGATTTGAAAACCACGGGGCAGACGCACAATCGCATCATCGTGATGGAGGTGTTCGGGCGATACGCCGGGCACACCGCATTGCGTGGCGGCATCGCCGCCGAGGCCGATGCAATCCTGGTGCCCGAGATTGCCGTCGACTTCGACATCGTCTACGAGCACATGAAGCAGCGGTACTTCGATCGAATCCGCGACAGTGACGTCCGAGCGGGGACGTACCTGATCGTTGTTGCGGAAGGACTGCGCGACGCGACCGGCGCCGAGATCGTCGATGAGACCGCCGGTGTTGACGCCTTCGGGCACAAGAAGCTGGCCGGCGCGGGCAAGTACGTCCGCAACGAGCTGAGCAAGCGGTTGGAGGGCGATCCCGAGATCCGGCGCATGATGCGGGAGTACGGGATCTTCGTAGAGAAGCTGTATGAGATCCCCGAGATCCGCACCATCACCCCCGGGCATTTGGTGCGGTGCGGGCAAACGTCGGCATTCGATGTTAATTTCGGGATCGAAGCCGGGGCCGCGGCGGTCGAACTACTCGTTCACGGGCTCGAGGGGATGACGGTCGTTGACGTGCGAGGCAGCCAGATTCGCTACATGCCGACAGCGGAGGCGATCAAGCAGCGCAATCTCGATCTAGACCTCGTGCGATTCCACGAGGGACTCGGTGTCTGCTTCGGCAGGCGCGCCGAGCATCTGGAACTGCGCTTCCTCGAGGTCAGCGCACCCGCGGAACGGCACCTGTAACAGACGTCCGAATTGGAGGCGACTGCACGGCGCATCGCAAGACGGGGCCGTTTGCGAAGCGCGTACGAACGCCAATCTGCCACCGATAGGAATCGTTGGAACACGCAACTCGCAAGACGTTGTGTCAGGTCCCCGGAATGCGCGAGATGCGCAATGCGTCTAGTAGAAGTGCCTCAAGCAGCCAGCGGCCGTCTCCCTCTCGAGTCGATGGTTAGGCGGTACGCCACCATATGCAAGCTGGGCGGTGGATTCTCGGATTGGAACGCATCCGACGCGTATCCGTGTGGGCAAACTCACGCACGAGACACGGGACCCAGGGTCAGAATCTGCTCCGCTGAGCGCGGTCAGTCCAGATGCATCGAGGGCGGTTCCGCGGTGGAGTCTCGTACGACCAATTCGGGGGCAATCTTGACGGTCCGAGGATCGGGCTGTGACTTGGACGATGCATTGATGCGCTCGAAGAGCATTCTCCCTGCCATGTGACCGATCTCGAAGGGTTTCTGGTCGATCACCGTCAGATGAGGCTTGACTACGACGGCACAATCGAGATCGTCGAAGCCAATGAGGGACACTTCGCGCGGGCAGTCCCGCCCCAAGTCGCCGATGGCTTTCAGGGCACCCAGGGTCATCGGGTAGTTCGTCGCGAAGATCGCGGTTGCATCAGTCTCCTGCAGCAGGTGCTTTGCGGCCTCACACCCCTCTTCGATGTGCGAGTAGGCGTCGAGTACAAGCGAAGGGTCGAACAGGATGCTGTGATCGAGCAGGGCGTTCTGATGACCGAAGAGCCGCTCCTTGAAGGTTTGGATCTCGAGTACACCGGTCAGCAGGCCAATGCGTCGGTGCCCGAGTCTGATCAAATGCTCGGTTGCGAGATACGCCCCTTGAATGCTATCGGCAAAAACCTGATCGGCCTCAAACCGCTCAATCTGCCGGACAACCAGAATGATCGGAAGGTGGCTCTCCAGAATCGGGCGGATACTATCGCGCCCTCCAGGACTGGGAGCAATCACGACGCCATCTACACCGCGACTGATGAGCGAGGTGATACACGCCCGCTCACGCGTCGGCTCATCCCGCGTGTTGCAGTACAGGATGTTGTGATGATGCAGTTCCGCTTGCTCCTCGATCCCCTCGGCGACGATCTGGAAGAACTGGTTGCGAGGATCCGGAAGCAGGACGCCAATCGAGTGGCTCTGGCCCTTGCGGAGTCCCCGACCCACGGCTGATGGATGATACCCCAGCTCCTCGACGGCCTGCCGGACGCGTTGCTGAAGCTCTGTGCTCACGAACCGTGTTCCGTTGATGACGTTGGAGACCGTCGCAATTGAGACGCCGGCAAGCCGTGCGACATCCTTTATCGTTGGACCCTTCTTCGTCATAGGTAAAACCCCGATAACTGAAGATTATACAC
>Ga0272441_10015808_pt1 | contig 10521 bp, 11 predicted proteins | sample SSMProp6N_FD_193582 | JGI IMG/M metagenome (GOLD analysis project Ga0272441, IMG submission 193582) | Marine sediment archaeal communities from Little Sippewissett salt marsh, Falmouth, MA, United States - SSM-Prop-6N | ecosystem: Environmental > Aquatic > Marine > Wetlands > Sediment ... | reverse complement strand
CAGAGATAGATTTATAAGGGTGCTTTGCATCTTGGAAGTCAAGGAGGGGCCATAGGGTAGCCTGGATATCCTACAGGACTGGGGGTCCTGTGACCGGCGTTCGAATCGCCGTGGCCCCATATATTCGTTTAAATGCTGTTGATTTTGAGAAAGCTGTAAACCGCTTCGAAACAGGTTTTTATTGCTCATAATATAAGTCTTTTTTTGCAGAAGATAACACAGTCCTGTTACCCATAACGCCTTCTTCCGTCTCAAATGTTTCACAAAGATAGTTCACTTTTTGGAGAGGATTTGTATCTCATGCTGGTTGACGCGATGTACAGTTGTTGAATAAATAATTAAAAATTTTAAAATTAAATATCTAGTTTTTAGATGGTTCATAACCCCATGACAACAATTTCAACATCGGTCTCTGAGATCCTAGCAGATTTAATCCATCGCGTTTGTAAAATGGAAGACAGGAACATCTCTTACTACGTTCGACGCTTGATCATTGAAGACATGAAGAAACGTGAACTTATAGGCGAGGAAAGTAGTGCGCGAAAACGAAATTCTGATGTGTTTTACAAATACAACGAGAAAGAGGTCAGCGATAAAGAGAAGGTGAAAACGAAGAGGACGATAAAAGTGTCTAAAGGTGTATCGATTCCTTCTATGTACGGTATTGTTAGAAATATCTAACAAATATAAAATAGTAGGTTGGGGGGGGGGTGAGTGAGGTAAAAAGTAGTGAAGCTAAAATAGGTTTTTTAGCTGGGTACAAGCTGGAAGAAAAAGGTTAATTTAGGGATCTACAAATACTCCATAATATCGTCTAACACTGCTTGGCCTTTATCTTCATGCGATACGACATTCAGACTACCAACAATTGTTCTAAATACACTCGCAGGTTCTGTTGATAAAATTATGACGTTATTGTATAGGTCTATAATACCTACATACCCTTTTAGGGTTTGGTCATTGGTCTGTTCATTTAGACGCCCGATGCTGCCAAAAGTATTTGAGATCTCCCCCGTTTCCAACTCTACTGGCAATACGGCGACTATGCCAAGGTAAGGACTCTCACTAAAAGCATATGATGGACTACTGTTTTCGATTGTGCTTTTTATGTCCATTTTGTCGGTTATGTCCGGGTCAAAAGCACAAGTTCCTTCTGATAAGCACGTCATCATTGCATCAAGAACTGCATTTGCATCTAAAAGAAGCAAAATGGCCATCTGGGTTTCATTGGTCATATCAACCATATCATGTTCCATGCGGTTTTTGGTGGATTTAGGTGAATCTGGTAAGTATTCTAGGATCATAATAATAGTTTCACCGTTTCCTCCCAAAAATTTTGTGAACATTGCGTTGACAATTATGTTGTCGTCTGATATCATTTCATCAATATAGGTGTCTGCTGATGGAATGAGGCCTAGATTCACAGAATAATTATCACCAATAGGATAAAGCGACGCCCCACTAACTCCGATCAATGACACCATTACAATAAAGCATATTTTCCACATCATGTAGTGCCTCTAAAATTTAAAATTGTTTATCGGCTTAAAACCCCACGCCCCTTTTTTAAGTCAAAGTCTTGACTAGGTGATCTATTTCTTCACAAAATTATAATCTGTCCAACTGAATCCAGAATATTCAATGCGATATTCGTTAGAGCCTTTTAATATTTGATAAACGATCTGCCCAGAAATTGCACCGCCGTCTTGAAGTGTTACATCAGGTAACGTATTTATCGAATCATCATACGTGGGGAGGTCACACGAATATTTTATGTTGTTAACAATAGCATCAAAATAATATGGATTAACGTTAAATTCTGAATAACCGTGGTTTTCAAGTTCGAGGTCAACTACCATATACACATAACCCGCGTTGGGCTCAAAATACCCAATTTGGTTAGTTGTGTAGGCATTATAATCCCAGAGAATGTACTTGTCATCTCCAATGGAGATACCACAAATGGCCGTGAACACCAATAGGAAAATAATCATTCCTTTTCGTAATCCGAATCTCACAATTGATCCCTCTTTTTTTTGCACTTGTCACTTCCACTAACTAAGAAAAATGTTTCGGTATATCTTTTTTGCCGCGGTGTTTTTCGCATGTCATTGAGATGAATTAGGAAAATTATAAAATTCAAAATTCGACGTTCTCATAGCTCTTCTTTCTGTGGTTCACGTCAGCTTGGAGATATATTGAAGTAGTCTTTAGATTGCTATGGCCTAGTTGGGCCTGTAAGTCATTTAGCTTAACACCGGCATCTAAGCTATGGACAGCATGGAAGTGTCTTAAGGTGTGCACGCTGACAACGTAGAGGGGTCTACCGTTCTTATCCTTTCCATAAATTCTCTGTATACCCGCATCTTCAGCAAGTTGGTGAATGATCTGCCTTAACCTGACAGTGGTTAAGTGGGTGCCTAGCTTTCTACCACGAAAAATATAATCGTTTGGTCTCAGGGGTTGCACATAAGCCTCTAAATCAGGTTTTAGTGGGTTTGGTACTATGACATCCCTGTAGGTTTTTGTTTTGGTATTATGGCTTTTTAGATGAAGGACGTTTTCATTTAGGTCTATATCTTCAGCCTTCAATGATACCAATTCACCGGCCCTAATCCCAGTTCCAGCTAAAAGCCTTACAATTAACCTATCCCTGTCGTTTGTAGCGGTCTTAAGGAGCTTTTGATATTCTGAGTTTGTTATGAGCTTTGGTATACTTGACATAGTTGAATTAGTGCCTTTCAACCCATAAATGACTATCGTTTTTATCTAAAAACGATAGTCGGATTCGATTTGGGTTTTAGTCAGATTTTAGCCGCTATCGGTTTTTGTGAAGACATTTGGGATAAGTTTCGATAGTTCTAAATTATAAAATGGTCTACCGAGTTGGAAAATTTTAAAAAGTCAACTTTACTCCACTCTTTCAAATATACCTCAATCTATATTTAGGAGAGGACAATGTATTAGTGGTGAATGACTCACCATGAAGTTGGTTATACTAAAGACCTAATAATACACTTTATTATCTTCACCGTTACCTTGTTCTTTTTGTGGGCAATGGGTCGTTTAGTGGAGTTTTTCTTTGAGGATACACCATTTATCATTGTGGCAACTTTGTATGTATCTGACTTTTTGGTTTTTGCACATTTCATATCCTTTTTTATAAATACCAAATAAATACGTTACTTTCCTGTCCTTTTCCATTTTCTATTCTTTTTTTGTGTTGGAGGTAGCGGACTTGCACCTTTTTTCATGGTTACCTGACGTGCGTTTGGAACGTCGCCGCCCTTTTTTCCGCATTCAGTGAACTTGCCAGAGCGGTGTGGTTTTTCACCAGGTTTTTGTTTTTTTACCATATGATCGCCTATCTTAAGGTTCTTTAATAATTTTGACTATTTCAAAAGTTCAAGCTCTTTTTCAACACTTCTAATTTCATCGCCTAATTCTTTGTACCTACGTTTTATTGTTTTAATTAGGTTCGTCCCAATCCCCACGTACGCTGTACGTTCTTCCCCATCAATAACTTTCCGATATTCGTTTATTTTCTCTTCTAAAGCAGGAGATTGGTTGAGATATTGATATCGAGATATTTTATCAAAAAATTCAACACATTGTTTTTTGATGAGGGGTCCAAAATCGATTGGACCGTCTTTATTAAATGGAAATATTTGTTTGTCATTCATCTTTTCGTATAGCGGTCCTACTAACTTATCCATTTCATCTCTCAAATGGTTATACCGTGCTAATTTAAGTTTTTTGTCTATTGAATTATTTTGTTTGTCCATTCTGTTTAAGCTCCTATGAGTAAAAAACACTATCAACTATAAGATCAATGTATGAATTTATATTTAAGTTTTGTGATCTGGACAGGCACGGACACCCCAGGGCAGGCTTTGGACAGGTAAATTTTTGTTATAAAAAATAATTTTTTGGGCTACGCATAGCGTTTTTTTTAAAGTGGGCAGGCAGGACAGGCAAAAATAGGAAGAACATAAAATAAAAAATTGAAAACATTTAAAAAACCACTATCGTACTACATAACATATATTACATATTATCCAAAATATGCCTGTCCTGCCTGCCCAGGGTGTCCACTTGAAAAAGAGTGAGAAAAAACGCTATGTATCGGCCCGGAAGAAAAATTTAGCTCTAAAAAAAAGCAAAAAAACACCCTGTCCTTAGGGTGTCCGTGCCTGTCCTTCTACCTGTCCTTCAGAAGCTCCAACCTTAGCAAGCCAAAGAGGTGAAATTGTATATCCTTTATAACCGCTTACCTTTTTGCCATCCACAGTTGGCCGCCCCGGGGCGATCCCCTTAGTTGACATTTGCCCCCGGAGATTTTGATAAAACACGCCCTCACTTAACTTAAAAGACGCGAAATTTTCTGAATTGGCAAAAGTCACGTAGTAATCATAAGCGTCTTTGCTTGCTATGAACCCGTCCTCAGACTTGACCAAGCAGGCATCAAAGAATCCTTTTAAAGAATCTACATTTTTAGAGTAATCTTCTGAAGCCTCTAGTACCAATTCTGGAATTTCAATTCTTTCAGTATTATAATATTTGTAAGCACCCTCAACGAGATAATTTAAGACCGCTTCTTTATCTTCAAGAATCTTGTCTTTCAAGTGTTTATCGACTTCTTCTGGTCTCAACATCATCTTGTACGGTAATACTCTAACGCGCCTTCCGCTAGCGTTATCTTGAATTCCAAGATGCAACTCGTTATTTCCCAGAATGAACAGCTTAAATAGTATTTCCAGGTTGAAAGGATCCATTCTAATCCCACGGGCGCTCATATATGTGTCACCGGTGACGGTTTTAAGTAATTCAACGTTTAACTTTGAACCCTGACTAACCTCAGAAGTTTTAACTGATCTGACTCCCCGCAAATTTGCTATTTCGTATGGTTCCCTAGCCAATCCTCGCTTCGAAGCGATGACGCTTTCTGGAATTGTACAACTGTATTCAGCCATAACAGCGTGTTTAATGTCCATATGCAGACTTTTTCCAGATCCTCCTGAAGAGAAGGGGAAATAAGCTTCTTGCTCACTAACTTCACCGGTCAGGGCATAACCATCGATGATGTGCATATATTCCCTAAGTTCCTCACATTTTTTCGATTCTTCATTATCTAGACCATCAACGGTTAGACAACAGATATCATCTAAGAATCTCTCCAAAAGGTCACTTTTGGCTTCAGGGTCATAGTTGACAGGTGTTCTTAGAGTAAACTTGTGTTTAGGGTCAAAAGGTAAGAGTTGCTTAGATCGTAAGTCGATGACGCCGTTACCACAAACTATCAAATGGCGCTGCCTATCGAATTCTTCTAAGCTTATGTTACGTATTTCAGGAGCTAAGACTGTATGAAAATCATTCTTCGCACTTGTCTTCCAGAAACTAACGTAGTCTCCAAGTGCATCTTTTGCTTGTTTCTCAAGCGTTCTCCAAGCATGCGGACTTTTTTCAAAAATACCTAAATTTTTATTATAGATAAGAAATGTTTCTGTCTTAAACTCTTTAATTCTATAAATCTCATTATTATTTAATATGAATTTGGTTAACTCGGTGAAGTTGATGCTTTTTGGTTTCCCCTCATCGTTGAAATTTATAAAATTCTTTGCTATTTGATTAAATATGTCGTTTCTCTCTACATAATTTTCTGCACTTTGGACAAGACATATTATTTCATGCTCGGGTAACGGTTCTTCGCATTTGTTCTGATTCAATAGCTCAACACTGGCAAAAACTTCTTCTTCAGATAGACCTAAACTCCATTGATTTCGTGCATAATTAAAGAGCGTATCATTTCTTTGACCATTGGGAACCACAGGACTTTCAGAGAAAGAGAGCTTTTTACGTCCTGAGCTTGTTTTTTGTCTTAAAGCTTCTATCAACCACTTGGGCGGCTCTTCAATATTATATTTACCTGGTTCTAGTTCCCATTCATATTTTTTCCCGCTTAGGTGGTCACTTGGAGGCAAAATTATAAAGCCACCTTTTGCCCTTAGATCCAAACCTGGAAGAAATTTAACTCTGTTCCCTATTTCTTTACCTATAAATTCTATTAAATCTTCATTATAACGATATAATACGTGTTGACCACCACCACCCGTGGTGCTGGTTACGGTTTGATTATTATTATCTTTATTGAAACTTAATTTGTTTTCTTCAAGATAATCATAGCCGTCAACGTCTAAAACAAATATATTATTTTTTAATCCGGTTGGTAATCCTATATTTGCATCTGGCCATTTGTCCCACCATGCTTTTATAATATTTGGATTATCCGTGGCTTTCTGTTGCCAGTCAAATATATGTGGATGTTTCCCCTCATTCGTACATTCCAAATTTCCACATGAACAATTTCCATCTTCATTGACTGTGTGACATGGAAAAATTTTCCAACCTAACACTTCTGCATAATAAAGAGCAGCTTCTAGCTTGTTCTCATTAAATGATGATAAATTATTTATAGTTTTATTGTTAATATCAAAGCTAAGGCTATCACTTGCGGTCATAAATCAAAACCATCCTTAAATTTTTGGGTATCTTATGTCGCATCCATTTAGCAGAACTTCCTTTGCACTTGGTAAAGCACTGCGCAAACAGAAACGAACCAAAAATCCCATGCTGCAACTACATTCTTTTGCAGCATTTTTAATTTCTTTTATTTCGTCTTTGTCCAATCTGACGCTAAAATTTACGTCTTTTATATTTTCAGTATAATTATTTTTTTTCTATCATAAATTTCTATACCTCTCGTTATAAAACTTTTGAAGAACCCCTGTTCTCCTTATAAAAAGAGACAACTTTTGTACTTATAACACTTTCAAAAGTTCTACCTCGTCTTTATCAGTATACTATATAAACTTTCCGGTCGATATATTTTGAAAACCGCGCATTACTGCGTTACACACCCCCTTCGCGTACTTATACAAATTTTAGCAACATCCCCACATTCACAACGGTGGGTTGCAACGATCGTTATTAACCATTAGAATTGTCGTTAATCCCTCTCTACGGGCTCAAGTTATGATCAAATAGCATTCTTGCAAGTTTGAACAGTTCATGGGTCCGTTGACCGTGGTTTAAACACAATTATATTATTGGTTTCATAATTTTTTGGGCACTCCTCTCCTTGTTTTACGTATGATATCATCAAAAGTTCGGCCACCCTATAGAGGGATTCATATATATTACTGTCGATCAAAACGGTCTAATATCTACGTTCCAGAATAGTTGTTCTGACTTCAGGTAATTCTCTATGTAGGCAAAAACGGACTAAAGCGGCCATTGAGATCCCAAGTGTACTAGCTTCTTCGCGCAGCGCATCACGTTCACTTTTCAGGAAACGAATTGTTAGAACTTTATACTCGTCTTCATTCATTTTTTTGCCCTCGCGTTTTCCTACAGAAAATAACACTGTCATCTTTTTCTCGATACATCCAAACATCTATTTCAAATATATCTCCATCATCATTGAAATATAATTCTCGCGTATCTAGATATCTCAGAAAATTCGTAATTTTTTCATATTCATTCATATACAGAGTAATTTATTTAGATATTTAAAACGGTATCACAAAAAAATAAATTAGTAATTAATAATTTACGTAGACGAGGATTCCTAAAAATCTGCTAAAAATCAATGTGGTGAATACTTCACTCTAAAATTTCAGAATAGTATACGGAAGCCATATCTATAGGACCCTTGTACATTTTCTCGTTGGTTATGATAACATTATCTAGATGGATATTCATACTTGCTGTCATTTGTTGTACAAACAAGGGTTTTCCAACGACTCTTTCTAGCACTTTCAAAATGTATAGTCTAGCGATGCGTTCCGCATCCCATACACGAGCATAGATTATTTCGCGCTGTGTTTCACTTAGCGCATCTGCAGTTCCGTGAGCTATGGTATGCCTTAACTCGTACAGTGTTTTCTCTTCAACTTTGGTATTGAATAAGAGATCTACTGGTTCTGATTCATTACCAAACATTGTTTCTAGATGTGTCTTAAGACGCTGCGTAATTCCTTTTATACAATTGGAATACGCTAAATCAATCGCCTTCCTGGGGTCCGCTTTTAAATGCTTATCTAACGTAGTTTCAATACATTCTTCGCGTCGTGCTTTGCGTTCGGTCTTCGTCAGGTGCGAAGATTTCAATTGTGCAAATATAGAATCATCTTTTGCGCTTTTCTCAATATAATCTGCCAAAGATTCAATTGCTAGAATACTGAATAAGAATCTAGCTGCAGGCTCCGTTAATCGTATCGATTGAGAGAGCCAAGCTATGCTTCTGAAGAGGGCTTTCGAATCGTCTTCATTAGTTAGGGATTCGGTGAAATGAATTAACTCTTCTACCTCTTGAATGTGTTGATGTTTAAAGTGAATATATGAGGATGGCGACATTTCTACAGGATTGTATTTAGGCTTCCACGAAAACGAAACCTCTTCCTGAAGTGAAAAAATTGATAAAGCTTGGTCAATCCTTCTAATCGCTTTCCGTACATTATCAATTCGCCAATCAGAAATTGGTAACCACCCATCATAAATAAAGCGAGAACGCTTCCTCATCATCTCAGTTAGCTGGACTAGTTCATCACCTATGTTTTTTCCGTCTATGTCTGACAAGAAACAAGGAACAAGGTTGATATTACCGGGTAGTACAACAGGTTCACTCAAGCGGATATTACCGAACGCGACAAACTCAAGTCCGTCACAACCAACGAGGTCGTGAAGGTATAAGGTGGCCATTTCTGAAGAGGTCAATCCCTTTTTGCTTAAATTAGCCTGAGCTCGATAAATTTTTTTCTTATCACTACAAACTAGGGGTCGCTGCTCACAGTATCTGTTATATTTTCCAGGTGGAATTTCAATAGTTATATCTGAATTCATATTATCACTTCATATTATACTTACTCATGCGTTTTATCATTTCCACGAATTACGCTTCTAACATTGCTAGCTGTGAAAATGTAGGTAGTTATATAAATATGACCACTCTGTGTATCTTTACTTTTTCATTTTTCCAGCACGGTAAAACATTTTCATAAAAAACTGGGGCTGACTTTAGTTAGTCAGGCAAGTCCACTTTTTCCTTTTTTATTTTCATTTTCGATAGCATGCGGGACTTGTGCATAGCTATGTTAGTCTAGTTAGGCTAAAACGTCATTAAATTAAAAAAAATATACATTTATATCTTTGAGCTAATACTATACGAGAAAACTAAAATATTTTCATTTTAATTACAAAGTAGACTAACTAGACTAACATAGAGTCCTCAGTTCATTGAATTTCTTCGTCAATATATGAAATAAAAAGATTCCATGAATAACATTTATGATTATGTTCTCGTCGCTGTTCCAGACATTACAAAACCAAGTACTCCTCATATTTTTCCCTCTTCGTTTTATCACTAATATGGGTGTATCTTAAAGTAGTTCTTATGTCACTGTGTCGTAATACGTCTTTGACAATGCGTATGTCGCACCCATTCGCAATCATAATCGTAGCCGCTGAATGCCTTGCAAATACATGGACGCCGCCCTTTTTTTCGATGCCTGCTTTTTTCTTATAGCCTGTGAACATCCTGTGAACTTCAGTTCTTTTCCACCTCTGCCCATAGTCTGTGTAAAATAGCGGCTGCTGACTATCAATCTTAAGGGACGGTCTTACACTTAGATATTGCTTAAGCACCGTACTACATTCATTTGTGATGAGAACTATTCCATCTTTGCCGCCCTTTCCCTCTCTGACTCTAACAGTCAGATCCCTTAGGTTAACATCCTCATCGTTGAGCGAGCATAGTTCTGACGCCCTTAGTGCTCCATAAAAAAGGACGTTGAGCATTGCATAGTGTTTCAAGTTATCACAGGCTGCAAAGATTTTCTGGATTTCATCAGCGGTGAAATAATAGGGGATATAATTATTAGTATTCAATCTCTTATAAGTGATCTCTTCACCCAACATAGAGTGATAGGCTTTGATAGCATAACCATATTGATTCAATGTACTCCTGCTGAGTTTGGAGTTGTGCAATTTATCCCGAAACGCCATCCTCTCCTTTTCTGAGGGTTTATCAGTACCTGTGAATTTTAGGTATCTACCTACATTGCCTACATAACCATCTATTGTGCTCTTTCTGAAACCGTTATCCTCTAAATGGCGTTGGAATCTCCTTAGTGATGGTTCAAAGTCCGTTGTATCGGGTATGTCCCAATTAATATTCAACCGCTCCATTTAATCACCCGAAGCGGTTAATTATTACAATCCTGTTACCTATGTGGTAGAGACGATCTCAAAATCGTTTGCATAAAACCGAATTGGAGTGGCCATAAAGTAGTCTGATTTTCCTACAAACCTGGGGGTCCTGTGACCGGCGTTCGAATCGCCGTGGCCCCATATATTCGCTATTGATGATGATGATGTCAATTTTATCTTGTGTTCTCTCCAGACATGAGAATTATTTTAATAGTATAGTACTTAAATTCATTGATACATTAACATGCTCCCTGT
>Ga0272441_10015807_pt1 | contig 10522 bp, 8 predicted proteins | sample SSMProp6N_FD_193582 | JGI IMG/M metagenome (GOLD analysis project Ga0272441, IMG submission 193582) | Marine sediment archaeal communities from Little Sippewissett salt marsh, Falmouth, MA, United States - SSM-Prop-6N | ecosystem: Environmental > Aquatic > Marine > Wetlands > Sediment ... | reverse complement strand
GGGCCGACGTTCAGGGAGAGGACCTGGGCAAGCCAGGCACTTTGGAAGGGCAGCTCTGCAAGATTGCCGATGCCATCGCCTACATCAATCACGATATTGGTGATGCCATCCGCACCGGCCTCATCAACGAGGGCGACCTGCCGCTGGCGGCGGCGCAGGTGCTGGGCATCACCCACTCGCAGCGCATCAACACCATGGTCAGCGACATCATCCAGCATTCCTGGGTGGCCAGCGGGCGGGGCGGTGACGATGAAGAACCGGAGATCGGGATGAGCCGCGAGGTGCTCAAGGCAACTAATATCCTGCGCCAGTTCCTCTTCGAGCATGTTTATGACGAGAAAAACAAGAGCGCCGATGAGGCGCGGGAGATAATCCGCCGCCTGTACGACTATTTCTGCCGCCACGAGCCGCAGATGCCGTTGGAATACGGCCGCTCTGGCGAAACCACCGAAAGACGGGTGGTAGACTATATCGCCGGAATGACCGATAATTATGCTATCCGCAAGGCAACCGAATTATCGCTAATCAAGGCTGAAGAGTAGCATGAGCGTCATTGACGAGGTAAAACAGAAGACCGATATCGTCGAGGTTATCAGCCAGTACACCAAGCTGACCAAGTCAGGGCGGACGCTCCGTGGGCTGTGCCCCTTCCACAGCGAGAAGCACGGCTCGTTCTTCGTCTACCCTGACCAGCAGAGCTGGCACTGCTTCGGCGCCTGCAGCACCGGGGGCGATGCCTTTTCCTTCCTGATGAAGAAGGAGAATATCGACTTCGGGGAGGCGCTACGACTCCTCGCCGACCGGGCCGGCATCAGCCTGCCGGAACGGGAGCCGGGGGATAACATCAAGAAGGACGAGCGGGCGCGCCTCTACCAGATTAACGAGGCCGCCGCCGCTTACTTCCACGACCAGTTGCTTAACTCGCCGGCGGCGGAACGGGCGCGCCAGTACGTCGCCGGGCGGGGACTGTCGCTGGAAAGCATCACCCTTTTCCGCCTCGGCTACAGCCCCAACAGTTGGGAGGCGCTCCAGCAGCACCTTAAAGACCAGGGCTACACCCCGGAGGAGATGCTCCAGGCCGGGCTCATCGTCGAAAGCGAAGGGCGTAATCCGCACGACCGCTTCCGCAACCGCCTCATGTTCCCGATTCAGAACCTGCAGGGCAAGGTCACCGGCTTCGGCGCCCGCGCCCTCGGCGACGAGATGCCCAAGTACCTCAACTCGCCCGAGACCCCGGTCTTTAGTAAAAGCGGCACCCTCTACGCCATTCACCTCGCCGCCGCCGAGATCAGGAAACAGGACCGGGTGATAATCGTCGAGGGCTATACCGACGTCATCACCGCCCACCAGCACGGCTTTCGCAACGTCATCGCGACGATGGGGACGGCGGTTACCGAGACCCAGCTCGTTACCCTCAAGCGGCTCTCACGCAACATCACCCTGGCGCTCGATGCCGATAACGCCGGTGAGGCGGCCATGCTGCGCTGCGTCGACTATGAGAATATTCTGGACACCGAGATGCGGGTCATCGTCATGCCCGAGGGTCAGGACCCCGACGGCGTCATCAAGGAGAGCCCGGAGCTCTGGCCGAAGCTGGTCGGGGAAGCGGTGCCGATCGTTGATTTTACCTTCGACATGGCGACTGCCGGTCTCGACCTTACTACCGCCCACGATCGGTCTCTCGTCGTCGAGAAGCTGGCGACAACCATCGCCGCCATTAAAAACCCGGTGCGCCAGGCCCATTACGTTCAGCAGTTGGCCCGGCTGGTCAATTTGCCCGAGCGCACCATCGAGGCCGCCATCAAGGAGATTACCGACAGCGCCCCGAAACGCCCACGGCAGGCCGCGGCCCCTACCCACCCAGCGGCCCCCATCCTGGCCCGACCTCGGGAGGAATACTGCCTGGCGCTGCTGCTCAAGCACCCGGGTCTGAAACGCCTGGCGGTGCAGCCCCAGCCGGAATATTTCCAAGTCAGTGAAAATCGGGGTATATTTATTGTATTGCAGGAAACGGACGACCCGGCGGAACTGGGGGATAAACTCGACCCCGCCCTCCGGTTGCACCTCGATTACCTGCTCGACTACATAGAGAAGCGCGCCGTGCCGGAGAGCAAAATCGAAATCAAGTACACCGAGCTGGTGACCCTGTTAAAAGTAGATTACCTGCGCAGCCTGGAGGCGAAGCGGGGGGCAGCCCTGGCCGCGGCCGCGGAGATGGGAGGCACCGCCGCCGAGCTCGCTGAGCTGGAGGAGGGGGGCATCGAGGTTAGCACGCAGCTGGGTGAGGTTTTCAGTCAAAAAAAGAGGTAAGGGCTAAGGAGTTGGGTAATGGACGTCGATAACACCGCAGATTCGGAAGAAAAAATCGAGGAAGAGCCGGAAGAAGAAGAGGAACTGCCGGAATCGGATAAGCTGGAAGACGAAGACCTGCCGGCGGCGGAGACCCCCGATATCAGCACCCCGCAGATAGAAGAGCACGAAATCGCCGACGACCCGGTGCGCATCTATCTCCACGAAATCGGCCGGGTGTCGCTGCTCACCGCCGAGGATGAGCAGGTGCTTTCGCGCCGCATCGCCGAGGGGAAGCGCATCGGGGAAATCAAGAACGAGTTCATGCAGGAGCATTCGCGGTCGCCACAGGCCACCGAGATAATCCTGGCCATGATCGAGGAGATTGCCGATAACGTCGCTCTCATCCAGCCACTGCTGGAGCAGCTGGGCCTGCCGGCTAACGCCACCTTCAAGGAGATTATCTGCCATGACCGCCTGCGCAGCAGCATCGACGGCGAGGAGCACCAGCCGCTCTTACACAATATTGCCTACCAGACCTGTCAGTCGATACCAGAGGTGGAGCAACTGCTGATTAACATCTCACTGGACTCCAGCCTGCTGCCGGAGCAGGTGCTGAATAACATTAGAGACGACGTTTCGCTGGCGGAACTAAAAGAGCTGGTCACCAGTGATGATTTCCAACGCGCCATCGAAGCCCACGAACGGCAGATCCAGACCTACCTCGACCGCATTGAGCGTAAGGCGGAGTACGCCGAAAACCATCTGATCAAGGCCAACCTGCGGCTGGTGGTCAGCGTCGCCAAGAAGCACGTCGGGCGCGGCATGTCGCTCCTCGACCTGATTCAGGAAGGTAACATCGGCCTCATCAAGGCCGTGGAAAAGTTCGACTACCGCCGTGGTTACAAATTCTCCACCTACGCCACCTGGTGGATTCGCCAGGCCATCACTCGCGCCATCGCCGACCAGGCCCGCACCATCCGCGTCCCGGTGCACATGATTGAGACCATCAACCGCCTGCTGCGCATCAGCCGCCGCCTGGCCCAGGAGCGTGGCCGCGAGCCGACCCCCAAGGAGATCGGTGACGAGATGGCAACCTCGCCGGAGAAGGTGCGCGAGATTATCAAGGTGGCCCAGCTCCCGATTTCGCTGGAATCACCCATCGGCGAAGAAGAGGACAGCCACCTCGGCGACTTCATCGAGGACCGCAACGCCCTGCCACCCCCCGACGCCGCCTCCCGGCAGCTGCTCAAGGAGCAGATCGACGACGTCCTCTCCACCCTCTCCCCCCGCGAGCAGCGGGTGCTGCAACTGCGCTTCGGACTGGAGGACGGGCGCAGCCGTACCCTGGAAGAGGTGGGCAAGGAGTTCAACGTCACTCGGGAGCGCATCCGCCAGATCGAGGCCAAGGCCCTGCGCAAGCTGCGCCACCCCAGCCGCAGCCGCCGCCTCAAAGATTATCTCGAATAGCACTTCGAGGGCAATTATTTAGGGCGGGGATTCGCCCATAATAATTTCGTAAAGACTTCGGAATTTTCGTAAATACCCCGAAGGCAGCGACTTAGGGCAGGGTGTCGCGGATAATAATTTCGTAAGACTCCGAAGGCGGCTATTTAGGGCAGGGAAACTGCCAACTAGATTACGGAAACCTTAAATCTGAATGGGTAACTTCGCGTAGCGGTCGATGAGCTCGGCGACGCGGCCTACGCGCTCGATATCACCATCGAAGGGCAGGTTGTCCCCCATGCCGACAATGAAGTTGGCGCCGGGGGCCACCTCCTTGAACAGGTTACGGACGTAATCATCAAACTCGGCATCGCTGTACTGGGCAGGCTCGAAGAGTACCGCAGGGATGCCGCCCCAGATAGTGACCCTATCGCCCCAAGCGGCCCGTAGCTCGGCGGTGGTTATCGAGGTGAGCGGCGCCGGACTCCACGCCTCGCCGACATCGACGCCGGTATCGGGGAAGAAGGGCACCAGCCGCCGCATCTCGCCGTCGATGTGCACCTGGGTCAGCTTGCCCCGCGCGTGCAGGTAGTCCGAGGCCTCCTTGAGCCAGGGGGCAAAATACTTCTTGAAGACCGGGGTGTGAAACTCGTCACTCCAGTTACCACAGATGACAGGCATCGGGATGGGGGAATCACCGATTATCTCCAGCTTACGCTGGGCGAGTGCCGATTCCAGCTCGTAGAGGCGCTCCACCCGGGCGGGGTGGTCATACAGCTCGTAGAAGTACTGCTCGTAGCCCAGCCAGTAGCGCATCACCTGCTGCATCGGGGAGTAGAGGTCCATCCCGGTGACGATGATGCCCTGCTCACCCATGATCCGCTCTTTCTCTGCATACTCGTCGAGGTCGGGCACCAGCCGCGTGTTCTCCAGGATGTGCTCGATAGCAGGGTAATCCTTCTCGCTCTTGAAGGGATGGTCAATCTCATAGACAATCCAGGGACCTTCCTCCGGGGTGAAGACGGTTTTTTGGGTTACCGTACCCACCGGGGTCCGCCATTCGGTGGTGGTATAAGGCGGGTCTTCGTGCTTCACAAGCTCCAGGTTATCGTACTCCACCCGCCAGATACGCAGGTGGCGCACCTGGGCCCCGGCCCCCTGGTCGCGCAGGATATCGACCATGTTCCAGCCCTGGTACTTCTCGGGCAGGGTACCGTGACCGGAGTGGTAGTTGTACCAGACATCGATGCGGGCCCCGAAGGGAAGTTTATCCACTGGCTGCTTGGCGGCTGCTGCCAGAATCCGATCCCGGGGGCTCATCGTCACCATTTCAGGCCCCCTTCCCCACCAGGCGGCGGCAGAGTTCGATGGCCATGCCGCCGTCGGCACCGTAGCCGTCGGCCCCGATACGCTCGGCAAAATGCGGCGTCACCGGCGCCCCACCGACCACCACCTTAACCTGTTGGCGCAACCCGGCATCGGCGAGGGCCGCCACCGCTGCCTCCATGCTGGGCATGGTCGTCGTCAGCAGTGCCGAGAGGCCCAGGATATCGGGGTGGTGCTCCTCAATTGCGGCCACGAAACGGGCCGCCGGAACATCTGTACCTAAGTCAATCACTTCGAAGCCGGCCCCGGTGAGCAGCATCCCCACCAGGTTCTTGCCGATGTCGTGAATATCACCAGCCACCGTACCCAGCACCACCCGGCCCACCGTCACCGAGTCGGTGTCACTGAGCAGGGGTTTGAGCACTTCGAGCGACCGGCTTACCGCCCGCGCCGCGAGCAGCATCTCGGGGATAAAGAACTCCCCGGAGCTGAACTTGTTGCCGACCACAATCAAGCCGGCCTGGAGCCCGGAGTTGATGATGTCACCGGGACTGATACCCTGGTCAACGGCCTCACGTACCAGCGCGACCGTAGCCGCATCGTCACCCTCGATAACTGCCTGCTGAATCGCGGAAATCTCAACCATCGCACCCCTCCAAAAATAACCCGGCAGACCCTTCGTAAAACGGCCTGCCCGATTGACCACAGTATATCGGGCTACGGTGGTGGTGTCAATAATAGTTATCGCCGCTTATTAATTAGCTATTCCCTGACTAATTAATAAGGATTAAATCCGATTAATCCATAATAAGGTCTCACAGGCAGGGTAATCCCCGGCACAATTATAGTAAGCGCCCCACCGCAGGTTTACGGGCTAACTTGATTGGTCGCCGGGGAAGGAGTAGAATCAGGGCAGGACACGCTTGCTGCCCAATATTTTCCTAAATCCCTGAAACGATTTTGGAATTTCTCCGGGGTCACTAATCACTATTTATTAATCTTAACGAGGGGACCACCGTGAAAGAAGCAGTTATTGTCAGCGCCGTCAGAACCGCCATCGGGAATTACGGGGAAACGCTGCGGGACACTCCGGCCGTCAGGCTGGGCAGCGTCGTTATCCGCGAGGCACTGCACAAAATCGGGCTGCGCCCGGAGGTCAGTCCCGAAATCCTGAGCTACGCCCCAGATGCCCTCGCGCCGGGCCTCACCGACCTGGAAAAGGCCGCCGGGGAATGGGACCAGGGTCTCACCGGTATCATGATTGACGAGGTCATCATGGGCAACGTCCTTCAGGCGGCCCAGGGGCAGAACGTCGCCCGCCAGGCCGCCATCTACACCGGTATCCCCAAAGAGGTGCCGTGCTTCACCGTCAATAAGGTCTGCGCCTCCGGCCTCAAGTCGGTTGCCCTGGCCGCCCAGGCCATCATGGTCGGGGCCGGTGAGGTTTATGTCGTCGGCGGGATGGAGAACATGAGCGCCGCGCCTTACTACCTCCCCAGCGGGCGGTGGGGGGCCCGTATGTTCAACACCGAACTGGTCGATGCCATGGTCTACGACGGCCTCTGGGAGACCTTCTACGACTACCACATGGGGATTACCGCTGAGAATATTGCCGAAAAATACGGCATCAGCCGTACCGAGCAGGACGAGTTCGCCCTGATTAGCCACCGCCGCGCCCTGACGGCGATCAAAAGCGGCACTTTTCGTGAGGAAATCGTGCCGGTAAAGGTGAAACAGAAACGTAGCACCGTCACTTTCGATACTGACGAGCACCCCCGGGAGAGCACCCCAGAGGACATGGCCCGGCTAAAGCCGGTCTTCAAACCGGGCGGCACAGTGACCGCGGGCAATTCCTCTGGCATCACCGACGCTGCCGCGGCCCTGGTGGTGATGAGCGCCGATAAAGCCAAGGAACTGGGGCTGACCCCACTGGCCACCGTCCGCGCCGCCGCTTCCGCCGGGGTTGACCCCGCTTACATGGGACTGGGGCCCATCCCCTCCACCCGACGGGCGCTGGCCCAGGTTGGGCTCAAGATAGAAGATATCGCCGTCACCGAGCTTAACGAGGCCTTCGCCGCCCAATCAATCGGGGTTATCCGCGAGCTGGGCCTTGACATTGAACGCACCAACCCGCACGGCGGCGGCATCTCATTGGGGCACCCCATCGGCTGCACCGGGGCCCGCATCACTGTCACCCTGGTCCACGAGATGGTGCGCAATAATCTTGAATTCGGCCTGGCCACCCTGTGCATCGGCGGTGGTCAGGGCATGAGCCTGATATTAGAGCGCAAATGAACGGATAGGGAGGCACAACATGGGCGAGAAGATTGGTTTTATCGGTCTCGGCATCATGGGGATGCCGATGGCGCGTAACCTGCTCAAGGCCGGTTTCGACGTCGGCGTTTACAATCGCACCACATCCCGGGCGGAGACCCTGGCCGGTGAGGGTGCCTGCCGATTCAACTCCCCTCGGGAGCTGGCGGCGGTTTACCCGGTAATCATCACCATCGTCTCCGACACCCCTGACGTCGAGGCCGTGATTCTGGGAGAGAACGGCGTCATCGAGGGCATCAAGCCGGGGTCGGTGGTCATCGACATGAGTACCATTTCACCCCAGGCCACCCGCGAGATGGCGCGGCGCCTCAAGGATAAAGGAGCAGCGATGCTCGACGCCCCGGTGAGCGGCGGCGATATCGGCGCCCAGAATGGGACACTGTCGATTATGGTCGGCGGGGAAGAGTGTGATTTCGAACGCTGCCGGCCCGTCTTCGAGGCGATGGGCAAGAACATCGTCCACGTCGGCCCCAACGGCATGGGGCAGACGGTCAAACTAATGAACCAGATACTGGTCGTCGGTAACCTGAACGCTACCGTCGAGGCGCTCATCTTCGCCCAGAAATCGGGGGCAAACCTGGAAAAGGCCATTAACGCCGTTAAGGGTGGGGCCGCCGGGTCATGGCAACTGGCCAACCTGGGACCGCGCATCACCAAGCGTGATTTCGACCCCGGCTTCATGGTTGACCTGGTACAGAAAGACCTACGGCTGGTGATAGAAGCCGCCGCCGCCTTACAACTGCCGCTACCGACGACGAGTTACATCAACCAGCTTTTCTACGCCCTCCAGGCCACCGGCGAGGGCGCCAGCGGCACCCAGGTGCTGGCCAAGGCCCTGGAACGGGTGAGCGGGGTGGAGATCGGCGGTCAGGACTGATAAACAACAAAGGGAAAGGGAAAGATGGAAGTAATACAGGAAGGTAATGGCGATCTCATCGGCTGGCACGACCCCGATGAGGCCCGGGACTGGGTCATTACCAATAAATCACGCGCCCTGATCGATAAGAGAATGACCGCCGCCGAAGCGGTCTCGAAATTCATCGACGACGGCAGCTTCATCGCCAGCGGCGGTTTCGGGCACGTCCGGGTCTCGATGGCCCTCATCTACGAGCTGATCCGGCAGCGGAAGCAGCGCCTCATCCTGGCGGGCAAGACCGCCGTCCATGACTGCGATATCCTGGTCGGATCAGGCTGCGTTGACCGTGTCGAGGTAGCCTACAGCTTCGGGCACGAGCTGCGCGGGCTGTCACCGGCCTCACGCCGTATGGTACAGAGCGGCCAGTGTAAGGTCGTCGCCGAAATCTCCAACGCCGCCTACCAGTGGCGGTTCCTGGCGGGGATGATGGGCATCCCCTTCATCCCCTGCCGGACGATGCTGGGCACTGATACCCTCAACTACAGCTCCTGCAAGGTAGTTAAGGACCCTTTCAGCGGCAAGCCGGTCAACCTCGTCCCGGCGGCCTATCCCGACGCCGCCCTGATTCACGTCCACCGCTGCGACATCCACGGCAACGCTCAGATTGACGGCATCATGGTCGAGGATTTTGAACTGGCCCGATGCGCCCGTCGCACCATTATCACCACCGAGGAAATCGTCGCTACCGAGATTATCCGCCGTGAGCCGTGGAAGACGGTCATCCCCTACTTCGTGGTCGATGCCGTCGTCGAAACGCCCTTCGGCTCCCATCCCTGCGAGATGCCGGGGGCCTATTACTACGATGAAGACCATATCGCCGAGTGGCTGCGGCTCTCCAAGACCCAGAAGGGGGGCGCCGAATACCTCAACAAGTATGTCTTCGGGGTCGCCGACTTCGAGGAGTACCTCGAAATCTGCGGCGGCATCAAGCAGCTCAACTACCTGCGGCGGCGCGAGGCGCTCCGCGAACCGATGACGGCCCCCTGGCGTAAAGAGGGTTAAAGAGAAAGGCGGATAAGAGATGGCAATCACGGGTATTAGTACCGGTAAGTATAACCTGAGGGAATACCTCGCATTTATCGGCGCCAGTTTGCTGGAGGACGGCAAGTCGGTCTTCGTGGGTACGGGGTTACCAATTGTCGCCGCCATGCTGGCGCAGAAGACGCACGCCCCTGACCTGCTTATCGTCTTCGAGGCCGGCGGCACCGGCCCACAGATGCCGGAGCTGGCGATATCGGTCGGCGAGTCGCGCACCTTTCACAAGGGCGTCGCTGCTTCCAGCATGCACGACGTGATGTCGCTCTCCCAGGCCGGTTACATCGACTACGGCTTCCTTGGGGCGGCCCAGATGGACGCCTACGGTAACATCAACACCACCGCCATCGGCGACCACGACCAGCCTAAGGTACGGCTACCGGGAAGCGGCGGGGCCAACGACGTCGCCTCCTTCTCCTGCCGCCTGATTACGATTATCGCCGGGCAGTCGGCACGCACCTTCGTCGATAAGGTCGATTTCCTGACCACCCCCGGCTACTTGAGCGGCCCCGGGGCGCGGGAGGCGGCGGGCCTACCGCGCGCTACCGGGCCCTACCGGGTGGTCACTCAGCTGGCGGTCTACAGCTTCGACGAGGCGACCAAGCGCCTCAAGCTGGTCTCCCTTCACCCCGGCGTTACTCTCGACGAGGTGAAAGAGAACAGTATGTTTGATATTATAATACCAGACGATATCGCAACCAGCCCCGAACCCGATGCCCGGCACCTGGAACTCCTGCGGCAGGAAATCGACCCGGCCGGTATTGTACTCGGTAAGTAGCCGCCCGATATCGTCAGAGGGTTATGACCGACTTTAAGATAGAATTCGAACCCCTGGGCCGCCGCGGCCCGGGGGGAAGCAAAGAGTCATTGCTGGAGAGCGCCCGCCGGCTGGGTGCCGGTATCACCAGCCTGTGCGGCGGAGGCGGCACCTGCCGCCGCTGTCGGATACAGGTTCTCGCCGGGGACGTTTCCGAGATAACCCCAGAGGAACGGGACGCCTTTACTCCGCACGAGCTCAAAAACGGCTGGCGGTTTGCCTGCCGAGCCTATCCCCGGAGCGATGTCCGCATCCACGTGCCCCCGGAATCGATGACCACCCCCCAGCGCACCCAAACAGAAGGCTTGGCAGGTAAGATTACCCCCCACCCCGTAGTCCAAAGCCATATTACAAAAATA
>Ga0272441_10015806_pt1 | contig 10522 bp, 11 predicted proteins | sample SSMProp6N_FD_193582 | JGI IMG/M metagenome (GOLD analysis project Ga0272441, IMG submission 193582) | Marine sediment archaeal communities from Little Sippewissett salt marsh, Falmouth, MA, United States - SSM-Prop-6N | ecosystem: Environmental > Aquatic > Marine > Wetlands > Sediment ... | reverse complement strand
GACGGAACCTTTTTCGCCTGGACCTTCCCGGAAATCTACTTCCAGATGCGCCCCCCCATAGTGGAACCGGAAGGCGAGCAGCGGGAAGTTTCCCAGATCATTCTCTCCATTGCCGACAGGCTCGGTATCATCCCCGACATACCCGAATCGCTCTACCGGGCCGCAAAGGAGGACCGCCTCACCTTCGGCATGGAACTGATGAAATATGCCCAGGAGGAACCGGAGGCCCTGAAAAACATGCCCTTTATCCTGGCGAAAACACTGGGCGCGGAAATGGGATCGGCCAACCTGGCCGCCCTCTGGGGACTGCTTCAGGTGGCACCGAAGGGATTCCGCCGCCATGCCGCGCGGGCGGGCTTCACGCCGGGTCTCACCATGGGGGACGAAATATTCCAGGCCATCATCGATCACCCCGAAGGGCTCATCACGGGGATCTGCGACCCCGAAAATAATTTCGAGATGATCCGCACCGACGACGGCAGGGTGAACCTGCACATCCCCGAGATGGCGGAGTGGATAGGCAGTATCGATGCGGACACAGAGCAACGGGCGCTCGAACCGAATCCTGACTATCCCTTTATCCTTCAGGCGGGACGGCATATGAACATGAACGCCAACACCCTCATGAGGAACCCTCTATGGAACGAGGAGCGAAGGGCCTGCACCCTCATGATGCATCCCCGCGACGCGGGAGCCCTCAACTTCTCCGACGGTCAGACGGTCAGGGTTATCACCGAAGCGGGAGAAGCGGAGATCGAACTGGAGATCTCCAACCGGACGCGAAAGGGCCAGGTCATCATCCCCCACGGATTCGGGCTCCTCTATGAAGGGTCCACCTATGGCGTAAATGTAAACCGTCTCACCAAAAACACGCACCGGGACAGATTCGCTGCCACGCCGCTCCATCGATATGTTCCCTGCAGGGTGGAGGCACGGTAATGGCAGAAAAATATCGCTGACAGTGAAGGAGAGAGACCATGGCAGGTACCGGACAAGAAAAAACTGATGGGTCCTTTGTTTTCCTTCAGACAGTAGTCGTACTCGGCTCACTCTGGGGACTCTCGGAAGTAGTGATAAGTGATACGCTGAAGCTGCTTCAGATACCTTTTCGGGCGGGCATTCTGACGGGCATCGGAATGGGCATCATGGGCATGGCCGTGGGCATGCACCGCAGGCCCGTAATGCTTGCAGGCCTCGCCCTGGTCGCGATAGCCGCCAAACAGCTTGTCGTCCCTCTCCTTGACTGCTCCATCATGTGCAAGGCAAATTCCTGTGCGGCTGTCCTCCTTCAGGGATGCATCCTCTGCGGCCTGGTATCCTTTTTCGAACGCTTCGAGAAGGGCGACCTGTCATCACGGGTGGTAACGGGCATATCGGCCGCCCTTATCGCCGCCGGTGCCTTCTATGCCGTCGGCACCCGGCTGGCCCCCTGTCAACACCTTCTCTCCTTTGCCCAGCACGGCGGCATGGTGTCCTTCATATACACCGAAGGGTTTTCCTGGGCCTTTTTTTCAGGAATCCTTTATCCGGCCGGATACCGGGCGGGAGTGAAACTGAACAATCCGGTACGCCGGTTCAGGAATAAAGAACCCCGTGCCTATTATGCGACACTCACCGTCATCGTCGCCGGGTGCTGGGCGGCGGCCGCTTCCATAATAGCCCTGGGAAGTTAGGAAGGGGCCTTCCGATTCATGGTGCATATTATAAAGGGAGACCGCGACAGTGGAAAGACCATGACGATACGGGCGCTGTATCAAAACCTGCGGAGGGGAGACGGCATCATAGCGGAAAAATCCTTCAGAGGAAGTGTCTGTGTGGGATACGACCTTGTCCACCTCTCAGCGGATACCCGGCAACCACTGGCACTGCAAAGGCACATGCTTCCCCCGCGATGGAACGAGTCCGACACATGGGGAAAATTCAGTTTTTCACAGGATGCGTTCCTGTGTGCCGATACAATCATGGAGACAATTCTGAAAAAGGGAACGGGACCCCTTTTCATCGACGAAATCGGTCCGCTGGAACTGAACGGCAGGGGCTTCCATAACATTTTGCGGAGGACGCTGGCATCGGGACGGGAAATGTATGTAACCGCACGGTCCCACCTCGTTCACAGGATACTCACCTGCTTCGGTATTGGCGATTACCGTATAATGGACGCAACGGTCCCGGGTGACGGGAGGAATTGATGCCGATGATGATCGGGCCCTATTCATTCGAAGAATATCTCAGGAAAGTAGAATCCTTTCACGGCAGCATAGCTCCCGGCATGATCGCGGGAGGCATCATGGTAGATCTGGCCCTCCGGCATCTGCCCGAAGGCGAGTTCTTTGATGTTCTCTGTGAAACGGCGCATTGCCTCCCCGATGCGGTACAGCTCCTGACCCCCTGCACCATCGGAAACGGATGGCTCAAGATCGTCAACCTCACCAGATTTGCCTGCACCGTTTACAATAAATATAACGGCGAGGGCACACGGGCATTCCTCGACAGCGAAAAGATCACGAAATGGGAAGAAATCAGTTGCTGGTTCTTCGCCGAAAAACCGAAGTCGGAACAAAATCTCGATCGCCTCATGCAGGAATTCAGGAAAGGCGGGGACGGCATATGCAGCATCGGCAAGGTCCGGGTCGCATCATGCTTTGTCACGGGACAGGAAAAGGAGAAAAAAACGGTCCGGATATGCCCCGGCTGTCATGAGGCCTTCAAGTCAAACCGGGGGGAATACTGTCCCGCCTGTAAGGGAGAGAACCCCTATGTGTCATAGATGTGCGAAACCCTCCGGGGCATCGGCACATAGGACATTAGGATAAACAAATTAGACAAAGGCAGGATTCAGACAATGTGGACTCGATTGCTTCATTTGGTTTTTCACCTCTACCGCCCCTTTCTGCTGGCGATGATCACCGTCAGCACGGCCTTCTTCGGCACCCTTGCCCTGATCATGCTGATCTTCGACCGGCGGGGCGACACAACATACTTTATTCTCGGACGCCTCTGGGCACGGTTCAACATTCTCATTTCCGGTGTCTACGTAACGCTTGAAGGGCTGGAAAACATTGAGAGGAAGAAGCCCTATATCATCATGTCCAACCACCAGAGCCATTTTGATGTACTGGCACTGATTGCCTATCTGCCCATCCAGTTGCGGTGGGTGATGAAGAAGGAATTGAGGAATGTGCCCATTTTCGGTATCGCCTGCGCGAGAATGGGCCATATATACATAGATCGCGGCAATTCCGGCAAGGCCCGGGAAAGCCTCAGGGTCACCGCCGAGAAAATCCGCAACGGTGCCTCAGTCTTTTTCTTTCCCGAAGGTACCAGGAGTCCCGACGGAAATCTTATCCCCTTTAAAAAAGGCGGTTTCGTGATGGCATTGGCAGCGGAGGTCCCCATACTTCCGATAACGATTACCGGGGGACGAGCGATCCTTCCGAAGGGCAGCATTAAAATAAGCCCCGGAAAGATGAAAATCACCATCCATAAACCGGTCCCGGTAAACGCATACATCTACGAAACGAAAGAGGAACTCATAGATCACATCCGGGCAATCATCGCCGCCGACCTCCCGTAGTCGACAGTCGCAAAGGGCTTTCACCGCCACGCCCTTCCGTCGGGGCGGCAGGTGTTTCGCAGGGTGCCCGGTCAGTTCCGTCCTGCCGACGTATCCTCCACGATGAAGGGCGTCGACCTGATACCGACAGCCCCCTTCCGCATCCAGAGCCGGCACATGGTCACCGATTTTCCTTCCATGGTCGCCAGGCTCGGAAGCTCCTCGACACCCATCACATCGGCAATGCGAAACTCGTAGTAGGAAATATTTTTACTGAAGGGATCGGCAATCAGAATAAGTTTTTCGCCATCATGAGGATGTTTCTCCGGTGCGCCCGTAAAGGCAATGTTATTCTTTCTGAAATCCGAGGGCATCTTGTAAAGGTCAATCTCGAATTTTCTCGCCTGTTCCAGCAATTTTTCAATCGTCATAGGATCCCCCGCAGCCCGTCGCCGCCATACCGCTTTTATTCGACGGGTTGTTGTTTTTTATCTTTTAATTACTCTTCTTTTTTGTATACTGTCAAGGCCCGGCAGGAACCGGACGTGAAAACAGGAGGGGGCGGATCAGGACTATGCTTACAATCGGACTCACAGGTGGAATCGGAAGCGGGAAATCAACGGTCGCGGATCTGTTTCGAAAAAAGGGCGCGCACATAATCGATTTTGATAAACTGTCACACCAGGTCGAGAAACCCCGGGGAAGCGCCTGGAAGGGGATCGTCGATCACTTCGGCAGGGAGGTCCTCAACGAAGACGGAACGATAAACAGGGAGAAACTCGGAGACATCGTATTTCGGGACCCCGCCCAGCGCCGGACGCTCAATGGAATCGTCCATCCCGCTGTCTTCGAGGAATGGATGCGGCAGATGAAGGCCATCGGGGAGGCGCATGCGGGGGATCTCATAATTTCAGACATACCGCTCCTGATCGAAGTCGGTCTTCAGCATCACCTCGACATCACCATCCTCGTCTATGTCTCACCGGAAGAACAGATCGAACGGATAATGCGGCGGAACGGCTACAACCGGCAGGAAGCGGAAGACCGGCTCAACTCGCAGATGCCGATTGACGAGAAAGTACCGCACTGCGACATTGTCATCAACAACGAGGGAACTCTTGACGAAACGGAACGGATTGTCGACGACGTATGGGAATACCTGCTCGAATCCCTGCAGGAGACAGAAGAAAGCACGGATTCATAAGATACTATTCCGGAGGTAATCAATGATAGGGAAAAACGTACAAACCGATTTCAGTGCACAGGTGTCGGAACCGTCAATCGATCCGTCCACCTACGTGCATCCGCTTGCCGCCGTCATCGGAAATGTCACGCTCGGCCGCAATATCATGGTCTCCCCCATGGCGTCCATCCGTGGTGACGAAGGACAGCCCCTCTTTGTCGGTGACGATTCCAACGTGCAGGACGGTGTCATCATCCACGCACTGGAAACGGAAGTTGATGGTATCCCCGTGGAAAATAATCGCTGCGAAGTCGGGGGAGCACATTACGCCGTCTACGTGGGAAAACGGGTTTCACTGGCTCACCAGGTCCAGGTTCACGGCCCGGCGGTCATATACGACGACACCTTCGTAGGAATGAAGTCGCTGGTCTTTAAGGCCTGCGTGGGGCGGAACTGCGTAATCGAACCCGGCGTCATCCTCATGGGCGTCGTCGTCGCCGACAACCGGTATGTCCCGGCGGGCACCACCGTAAAAAGCCAGGAAGACGCCGACAGGCTGCCGGAAATCACGGCGGATTATCCGATGAAAGACATGAACAAGGGCGTTGTCCACGTCAATACGAACCTTGCCAGGGGATACACAAAAATGCGGGATGAGAAATAACTGCAGAAAGGCGTTTTATACTGCGGCGCCAGAGGGCGTCACATCCATGATGTGCAATGCCCTCCCGCCATTTCAGTATCTTCCTAATTTTATCGCCGTGTCGCGGAACAAACGATAGAACTCCTCATGTTCCGATACACCCCGTTTAATAATCGAACCCGCATCATCCAGGTTCGCCTTGTTGATGATCATATTCACGCTCTGATTGAAGGCGGCCATGTTGTCGGCGGTGCGGTACTCCCCGCTGACGAGCACCACGAAGATGTATCGTCGCTGGTTCATGACCAGATTCTGGAGATAGGCCAGCACTTCGTTGCCGGAAGGTGTGTCGGCATCGAAGACCTCATTGATGACTATAAGCTGATACTGGTGAAACCGCATGAATCGCAGCGCATCCTGGCTCGCATCCGCCTCGGTGACAAGGTAGCCGTTTTCCTTCAACGCGGATGTGATTCGTTCCCGGGTAAGGGGATCTGATTCACATACCAGCGCCGTATCGGTACCTTCCTCAACGTAATCGAAGGGCCTTTCCGACGCATCGTATGTCTCGGACGCTATTTGATCCACCAAAGATTTTTCTTCTTCCATTATTCGCTCCTTTTTCAACGCCTACCAGGTCCGTCCTGTGGTTTTTCCGTACCCTTTGTCTACCTCAAGACCCTCGATTTCCGTCGTTTTTTCACCCTTCTCGTTCTTCACGGCATCAATACCGCGTCCCACCACACCCTTGGTGGTGGCATAGGCCATGGCCGTCTCCTCTGTAATGAGGCCCTGCCTGTAGAGATCGATAATATAATCGTCGAAGGTGACCATGCCGAAGGCCTTTCCGGCCTCGATAATATCGCGGTATGTTTTCCCTTCCGATTCGCCGTTCAGGATCGTATCCTTGACGCGGAGATTCGTCCCCAGGATCTCGAAGGCCGCAACCCTGCCGCCCCCCACTTTCGGCAGCAACCGCTGGCAGACGATCCACCGAACCGTATCGGCGAGGCGGATACGGATCTGCCGCTCCTCCTCCGTCGAGAACATGCCGAGGATGCGGTTGATGGTCTGACCCGCGTCGACGGTATGGAGGGTGCTCAGCACGAGATGGCCCGTCTCGGCGGCACTCAACCCTATCTCCACCGTTTCCCTGTCACGCATTTCGCCGACGAGAATGACCTTCGGCGCCTGGCGGAGGGCGGCGCGGAGACCGTTTGCAAAGCTATCAAAATCGATACCCAGTTCCCGCTGGTTGAAGGTCGATTGCTTGTGACTGTGGCGATATTCGATGGGATCTTCAAGGGTGATGATGTGGGAGGACTGCTCTCCGTTCATCTGATCGAGCATCGCCGCAAGAGACGTCGACTTACCGCTGCCTGTTGCACCCGTGACAAGGACGATGCCGTTCTTCTCCCGGGCAATGGTCTCAAAGACCTTGGGTAGACCGAGTTCACTGCTGGTAGGCACCCGGGTTTCCAGTTTCCTCAGCACCACGGAATAATTTCCGCTCTGCGAGAAAATGTTAACCCTGAAACGCGCCCTCCCGATCAGTTCATAGGATGCATCGCATGAACCCTCGTGAATAAGAAATTCCATGAGGCGGCGATCGCGATTGATCAGATTCATGGCGAAGATCTCCGTCTGAAAGGGCGTCAATCGCGACAGCGGCGGATCAAGGTCCACCGGTTTCAGCTGTCCCGCACTTTCGACCTGAAAGGGCTTTCCCACGGTAATGTTCAGGTCCGATACGTTGTTATGCGAATCAAGCATCTTGCCGAGTATGTAATCAATTTCCTGTCTTCTCATCGCTGTCCCCTTTGCAACCGTTTAAAATCCGGATCACATCTCCGTAAAATCACTGGGAGGCGTCTTCAGGAATGCCCTGAATTTTCCCTTGTCGTTTGCCTTGGTGTAGGCCTCGTCGGCACTGACGATGCCCCTGTTCAGGAGGTCCATGACGGCGTCGTCAAGCAGTTGCATGCCGTATTTCTTTCCCGTCTGAATCATCGAGGGAATCTGGAAGGTCTTTGATTCACGAATGAGGTTTCGAACCGCCGGCGTGGCAATCATGATTTCGAGAGCCGCCACACGCCCCGGTTTATCGACCCGCTTGAACAGCACCTGCGAAATGACGGCCCTGATCCCGTCGGCAAGGGTCGACCGTATCTGCTGCTGCTCCTCATGGGGAAAGACCTCGATGACACGATCCACCGTCTTCGCGGCACTGGTGGTATGCACCGTCCCGAAGACGAGGTGTCCCGTAGCCGCCGCTTCAACGGCAAGCGAAATGGTTTCAAGATCGCGCAGCTCGCCCACCAGGATGATATCGGGATCTTCACGCAGGGCACCTCGGAGTGCCGCCGAAAAGGACTGCGTATGGATACCCACTTCGCGGTGATTCACCACGCAGCTCTGGCTCTCATGGACGAATTCGATAGGGTCCTCGATGGTAATGATATGGTCCTTCCGCGTACGGTTGGCTTCATCGATAATCGCCGCCAGGGTTGTCGATTTTCCGCTTCCCGTGGGACCGGTCACCAGCACAAGTCCCCGGGGAAGTGACGCCAGTTTGGTGATCACCGGCGGAAGACCCAATTGCTGCGATGACTGGATCTTGCTCGGGATTTCCCTGAAGACCGCTCCCAGGCCGAATTTCTGCTGAAAAAAGTTCGCACGATACCGGGCAAGACCGGGGACTTCGTAGGCAAAATCGACGTCCCCCGTTTCCTCGAATTGTTTTATCTTATGTTCCGGAGTGATTTCGTAGAGCATCGAGCGCAGCTCATCATTATCCAGCACATTGTATTTTACACGTTCCATGTCCCCTCGCATTCTGATCACCGGCTGCTGGCCGGCGATCAGATGAAGGTCCGATGCACCCTGTTCATGCATTAACTTGAAAAATGCGTCAATTTTCGCCATACATTTACTCCTTCACCGTTTCTTAATCGAGCGGCAGACGCTCTTTTTTATGATTGCTGTTTTTGATTAATGACACGCTGCTCGTGATGATACCTCAAGACCGGTCCAATATAGATAGAAGTTGAAAAAATTGTCAAGTAATAAGAAATATCTGTTTTATAAAGTATCGACGCATCCATCGTTTCATGCTACAGGAGAAAAAAGGAGGGGGATTTTCGATGTCACCTTTTATTTTCACCGGCCGTGACCGCGAATTCATCGCGCAGAAGGGCCTGACCGAAGAAGCCGTTGAAAGACAGCTTGCCACCTTTGCCCGGAAGTACGTGCCCCTGTCTCTGAATAGGCCCTGCACCATCGGCGACGGAATCGTGCACATCGCCGATGCGCGCCACGACGGTCTCATCCTGAATTATGAAGAAGAAGTGCGGGAGACCGTCGTACTCAAGTTCGTCCCCGCTTCCGGAGCCGCGAGCAGGATGTTCAGGGACTGGTTTGCCCTCCGCAGTGGCAACAATTCCGACGCAGAGATCACCACCGGGATACTCGAGGATATCCCCCGGTACGGTTTCTTCAACGATCTGAAGGCAGCCGCTGCCAGACAGGGGATGAACCTCGGAATGCTCATCGAAGAAAAGAGGATCGGCGATATACTCGACCTCGTCCTCGGGCCGGAGGGATTGCACTACGCCCGGATCCCCAAAGCACTCATCCCCTTTCACGCCTACGGCAATGAAAGCCGCACCTCCCTTGAAGAACATCTCGTCGAAGCGGCGCTCTACGTGCGTGACGGTCGCGGCATCAGCAGACTCCACTTCACCGTTTCCGAGGAGCACCGGTCATCGATCGAACGATTCATCCACCTCGTACGTACACGCTATGAAAAGGCCTTCAATACCGCCTTTGACATCTCGATTTCAGTCCAGCATCATTCGACGGATACCATCGCCGTCGACAGCGACGGCAATCCCTGTCGTGACGACAGGGGCAATCTCCTTTTCAGGCCGGGAGGACACGGGGCACTGCTGAAGAACCTCAATGCACTGGAGGCCCCCGTCATCTTCATTAAGAATATCGACAACGTGGTTCCGGACAGGCTCAGGGGCCCCACGGTCCTGTACAAGAAATTACTGGGCGGCTACCTGTTCGAGCTGCAGCGGGAAATATTCGAACACCGCCGGGCCCTCGCGGAAAGCGCCATCGATGAAGCCCGGCTTGCCGAGGCAAAACGTTTCTGTAGAGAACGGCTTTCCGCCGCTTTTCCCGGGCACTACGACGGCGGCACGACGGAAGAGAAACGGATGTTCCTGATTGACCGTCTCGACCGGCCCCTCCGGATCTGCGGCATGGTCCGGAATGTCGGTGAGCCGGGAGGCGGTCCCTTCTGGATTAATGAACCAGACGGAACCCAGTCGCTGCAGGTCATCGAAAAGGCCCAGATCGACACCGGTTCCCGCGAACAGACGGAAATATGGGAATCGTCAACCCACTTCAGTCCCGTGGACCTCGTCTGCGGCGTGACGGACCACCGGGGACAGCACTTTGACCTCGATGATTACGTTGACCCCGACACGTACCTGGTCACCGAGAAATCCTTCAAGGGCGCGACACTCAGGGCACTGGAACTCCCCGGTCTCTGGAACGGTTCAATGGCACGATGGAACACGGTTTTTGTTGAAGTGCCGCTCATCACCTTCAACCCCGTTAAAACGGTGACGGACCTTCTCAGAAAAGAACATCAAGACAGGTAACAGGGTCCGCGGCATATCATCCTGGAGGGGGCAACGACGGGATCCCTTCCGTCGGCAGGGAGAGAAAAGGAAAACACAGTCACAGAAAAGGACGGCGATACATGAAACATCCGCAGGGCAAAGGCGCATTCTGGGGAATCGTCGGCGCCACCATCGGCGGCATCGGCTGGATCATCATCCTGGGGGTCGTGCTGAGGTCACCGGCAATCGCCACCATAGCCACGGCACTGGGCGTGACAACCCTATTTGTCGCCCTCAAACTGTATCAGATCAGTCCCGACCGGGCGTTTGCAATAATCGGAACCGTCCTTCTCTGGCTCATCATCATCAATCTCATTTTCCTGAATCTTCTCTATGAAACAATCCCCGGAAAGCTTGGGGACCTGGCGACCGGCAAAGACCAGATCAGCCTCATCACGCTGAACATACAGATAGGGGTCTTTTCCATCGTAGGATTCTTCTTTCTGATA
>Ga0272441_10015805_pt1 | contig 10522 bp, 7 predicted proteins | sample SSMProp6N_FD_193582 | JGI IMG/M metagenome (GOLD analysis project Ga0272441, IMG submission 193582) | Marine sediment archaeal communities from Little Sippewissett salt marsh, Falmouth, MA, United States - SSM-Prop-6N | ecosystem: Environmental > Aquatic > Marine > Wetlands > Sediment ... | reverse complement strand
TACACCTATCAGAATCATTTTCACCATCATTGTCGGTAACTGTCAAGGAAACATTATAGGTTCCATCAGAACCAAAGGTATAATTGATATTTTTCCCATAGTAACACTGGGTTTCATTAATCACCCAAGTGTAATTAGTGATGTCTCCGTCACTATCGTATGATTCAGAAGCATTCAGATTTAATACATGCCGGTTTACGTATCTATCATCTCCACAATTTGCCACGGGGGGAACATTTAGAATAGAGACTATTTTTGTTGTCGTGTTAATTATTCCATTATTATCAATAACTGTGAGAGAGATTTGGTATATTCCATTGTCAGAATATTTATGGTTTGGATTTTGGAGTAATGAACTATTTCCATCACCAAAATACCATATCCATGCAACAATCCATCCATCAGGATCAAATGAATTATCCTGAAACTGTACTAAATCTATGTCTGTTGGATTAGTAGGCATATAGGTAAAGTTAACACTAGGTGGTTGATTGGCATCGAATCCACCGTTTGCATGGGTATGCCTGTAGGTTGCTCCATTCAACCCAAAAATTATTAAACATAGCATTATCACTACAAAATTTTTTTTCCAGGTCATTACTTAGGTCAATATAATATCGTATTTGGTTACTTAAAATTAGTGGTATATTTTTCTTCACTCATTGAATTCGTCGCAATAATATCCTCGTTTTCCATAATTTTTTATATTACTATTTGCTCTATCCCCCATGTTGAAGGTTGCAGTTCTTCTTTCAGGAGGCAAAGATTCCCTATACTCACTATATATTGCTCAGCAGTATGGATGGCATATCACTCATGTAATCTCCATACTTTCTCCTCCTGATTCCTGGATGTTTCATGGTGTAAATAGCCATCTTATACCCGATATAGCAAAACATATTGATATTCCCTTTCTCATGGCAACGACATGTGGTGAAAAGGAAAAGGAACTCTCTGATCTGAAACATTTGCTCTCAGGCATAGATGTCGATGGAGTAGTAAGCGGTGCCATAGCAAGTGAATATCAGAGAACTCGTATTGAGGGAATAGGTGAGGAATTAGATATGAAAACCTTTATGCCACTCTGGCATAAAAACCAAGAAACCCTTCTTTTTGATCTAGTTGATTCTGGGTTTAGATCTATTATTGTTTCTGTTTCTGCTGATGGTTTAGGCGAAAACTGGCTTGGGAAAGAGATTGATTATACCTGCATTAAGGAATTGGTTGCTCTCCATGAGACACATGGGGTAAATGTTACAGGTGAAGGTGGAGAGTATGAAACACTGGTTGTCGATTGTCCTCTTTACCATCATAGCCTAATTATTGAAGGTGGAAAAAAGATATGGAACCGGGATAGTGGAGTATTTTTGATACCAAAAATTAGTTTTGAGTAAACATTCATATAGTGACATCCTTATACAAAAATGCGTATGCTTGAGGAGAATAATTTTAACTCAGATTTAGATGATATCATTAATGCTCTAGATGAAAATATTGATAGATCTGAATTGAAAAAAAAATTAGAAGAATATCTTAGTTATGGTGTTCCTCTAGATCAAGCAAAAAACACTCTCATTAAGCAATATGGCGGTACTCCTATTGAATCCCAGAAAAAGAACTTAAAAGACGTTCAGGTTAATGACCGTGGTCTCAATCTTGTATGCCGGGTTATCTCCATTAATCCTAAAGAAATTGAGGTTAAGGGAGAAAAAAGAAAGATATTCTATGGTTTTTTGGGTGATGAAACAGCGACACGAACCTTTACCTCATGGAAAGATTTTGAGATAAATAAAGGAGATGTCATACAGATTACCAATGCTTATTCGAGAGAATGGCAAAAAGAGCCCCAAATTAATTTATCAGAGTCAACAGATATTACACAACTTGATCCCTCTACCATAGAGTCTGTGGTACGTTCACCGGCAACAGCGAAAATAATTGATCTTAGAGGCGGGATGGGAAATGTGGAGGTGACGGCACGGTTACTTTCTTTGGAGGAAAAAATTGTTACTGCCCGTGGCAAAGAAAAAAAAATTTATTCAGGACTTATGGGTGATACAACTGGTAAAATACCCTTTACCTCATGGAAGGACTTTGGCCTTAATGAAAATGATGTACTTACAGTTACTAATGGTTATATAAAATCTTGGCGGGGAGCACCACAGCTTGTCTTTGATGAAAATTCACAAGTTGAAAAACTTGATTCTGACAAACTTCCTCCTGAAAAAATCGGAACACCGTTGATTTCCATTTCTGTTCTTATTGAGCGAGGTGGCGGTGTTGACATGATGGTAGAAGGCACCGTTTTAGAGGTACTCAAATCCTCTGGTTTCATTTATCGGTGCCCGGATTGTAATAGAGTTTTAAGAAATGGGATATGTGGTATCCATGGAGAAGTCCTGGGTGTTCCTGATCTCAGAATTAAGGTCATCCTGGATGATGGCACTGGTTCCCTCACTGCCTTGTTTAATCGAGAACTTACCGAGCAGATTTTGGGTATGACTTTGGATGAATGCAAGACAACTGCTGAAGAAGCTATGAATTATGCAATTATTGAGCATAAAATTATCGAGTGTATGGCAGCGCGGCCTTTACAAGTGACGGGTGATGCTTTTTCAGATGAGTTTGGTCTCACTTTTTTGGTGCGCAATGTTCATTTTGTCTCATTGGATATTCAAAAAGAGGCAAATGAGTTATTAAAGGAGTTGGAAGAATGATGAGGGAGCAAGCCTGGCGTTTATTTGCCGGGGAATACAATGAGACAACCTGTAAGGTGGAGGGGGAAGGAGAGAAAGATCCCTCTTATGTTGTCACTCCACTTGGGGCAAAGGTGAATCGTCTCTATGTGGCAGGTGTTCTTACACATGTTGAAGATATTTCACATGAAGGAGAGATGTTCAGGGCCCATGTATCAGATCCTACGGGTGTATTTGTTCTTTATGTCGGTCAATTTCAACCAGAAATATTAGATTATCTTTCCCACATGGATACCCCGAGCTATGTCGCCTTGGTGGGAAAATCCCGTACCTATGAACCCGAGGAAGGTACAATATATGTTTCGGTGAGGCCAGAAATACTCAGAGAGGTAGATGCTTCTGTAAGAAATTATTGGATTTTAGAGACCTGTCGGCATACAAAAAAAAGAATCGAAGCTGTAGTGGAGGCAAGCAATATGACTTCTCCCTCTGTTACTGAACTTAGAAGCCTAGGATATGATACTGCTTTGGCAGAGGGCGTCATCTCATCATTGTCCCATTATGGAAAAATCGATATAGATTCCTATTATGTCTTGATTAAAGAGGCTTTGAATAGTCTGAAAACAGAAGATATTCAGCCCCATTCGCAGACACAGGAAATCGATAATCAGATACTGGGTCTTATTGCAAAAAATGAAGGAGACGAGGGTGTTCCTTGGGAAAAGCTAGTGAAAAAAGGACTAGAGGAAAAATTTGATAAAGAGGTTATTGAAACAACACTGGAGTCATTACTGGATAAGGGTCTAATCTATGAACCCCAGCTGGGCAGACTGAAAACCGCATAATACTTTGTTAAAAAAAATTTATCTCTATTGTCTCTTTTTTATAAAAAATTCCTTTAAATTTTTCAAAATATTAATGATGAAAAATACCTCTCTATCTTTTTCCATCCGCTATCTTTCATTCTTTTTTTTAGAAAGATATTCTTCTGCTATGTAAACTCCTCTATTTTTGTGATTTTTACTTTTTCATTTATGAAAAGGGAGCTTAGGGTTTTTTCCACTATTACTATCCGTTGTTTTGTATATTCTGATACAGGATAGTGGGCAACGATATTATTTACCATATCCATATATTTTCTGACACTGCCCTCATGTACCGTTAAAGTCAGTTTCCCGCCGCACATGATACATTTAGATTGTAATGGGATTCGTCGATATGTTTTATTGCACCGAGGACACCGGACCGCCTGGCAGCTAAAAGCATTTAAGTTACCAATAATATCTGGTAAAAAATGGGTTTTTAAAACCCTTTGAGCAACATCAGCTTCATCAACAGCTCGAATTTTTTTTGCCAGTTTCAATTGTGCATCCACTTTATCTTTCATGGTTTTAAGTGTTTTATAAGCGGATATTTTTGGTGCATGGGCTATATCTGTTGTATCATGAGTAAAACCAAAACTTGCATACTCTCTTTTGGTAGCTATCCTCCCTGCCACCAAATCCATGATACTTTCCATATCCTTTGGGTGCCCCTGATGCATTGTTTCTTGATAAAACTTTAAGGGATAATGTGATAGCACATCAATATTCTGTACCTCCTTATCCACCTCAGAAGGAGATATCTGGGTTGTCAAAATTAGGGGTAAATCCATTTCTCCTCCTTTGCTATCCGGAATATATTCACGGGAAAAATTAAGTAACACATCCATTAGCAGCATCAGGGCATCTTCGTCTCCATCGCAATTTCTTCTTTTTGCGGCATGATAAAAAGGATGAGCCCAGCATGCCTCCACGGGTGAAAAACCAATAATTCTTGCCAGTGCTCCCGCAGATGTATGGGGAGATAGCCCTACCGCCAAGTGCCCAATTAGATCAGTGATATCATCAACATTATAAAATTTATCTAAACCATACACTTGTGTTAACAGATCATCAATAAATTGTGCAGTATGCAATAAATATTCCCCGCATTTTTTTGAGGGGATTACATCTTGACAGTTCAATTCCACAATTTGATCGCTGTTTTGAAGTGGTTTTCCTTGCCAATCATAACTATAGCCAAGTGACTGCAGTCGGTGGATATCCACACCAATTTCACTGGGGCGAAAATGGGTGAGAGGAAGGTTTGTCATGTCAAAACGGGTTGTTCCATCCTTAAACACCCAGATATCATGTCGTGCTCTCAATAATCCTTTTTCAAGAAATTCAGGGGTTTTAGTTTTGGATGACATGCCACGTACCCCCTTTATTTTATCCGGAAGACTTGGTAAATTCAGGTTTTTTTGTGCCCTTTCAATCTCTTTTCCCAAGTACATCTTTTTTTTCTCTGTTTTCCCTATAGACTGTGTGTGTCCTCCGCAACTGCATCTATTGGTATATGTTAGTTTCCCACATTGTTCACATTCTCTCAGTCCCAGCTCAATTGTAAGTTGTCCTTTTTTGGCGGCATCACGCAGGTTTCTTTCCCTGCCGCCTGCGTTTCCTACTGGGAAAAGAAGATGAGGGGAAGCTTTCATTTTTCGGGGGGCGGCTTTCTCGGGTCTTCCCATGCGTGCTCCAATGCGTGATGGTGCCCGGGGCATTATTTTCACACCGGATAATTCGGTAATTAATTCCAGGGTATCTTTACTCTGTTTTGTTTTGTTTTGTCTTCCTGTTCTGATAATCTGATTGTCTTTTAAGTCATAGCCGCAGCATCTGAGGAGGGGGTAGCTGTATCTGTCTATTATTAAACCATTATTTTCTATATGTACCGCTCCCAATTTTGTGAGTATTTCTTTGCTTTCAAGGGGTAGGACAAGATTGCCGTTATAACAAGATTTTTGGATATGAATCCCTAATTCCTCGATTTCTGGTATAGATAAATCGTGCCAAAACAAGTTGTAATAGGGATGAAGGGGAATTTTATATTTTTCTGAGATTTTAAAGGCATCCTGAGGAGAGGGTTTCTCTAGGTTTATGTTATGTTCTAGTTCGCTGGATAGTTTTTCCTCCATTTTTTTCTTTGCTTTAGCCATTTCCTCTGGTGTAGTGTTCTTGATGGGGTATTTTAGTGCTTCTTGCAGATCTTGTATCCACCATTCATAGCAATAGCTTGAGGGAAGCAAGTTAGCATTATTTTCGGCGAATTCTCCAAAGGGTATGAGTATCTCACCTACATCAATGATTTCTTTAACCTGGTTCCGTATATTTTTTGCTTCCTGGAGTGTATTTACTTGTACCAAGTTATTGTTGTTTAATAGGAGGAGTGTTCCTTCAATGGAATCACAGGGGGTGCCCACTGTTCCTTTCCCGGGTCCCTGCACTTTTAGTTGAGTGCCAATTGCTATGAAGTTATCCAATAAATACATGGTTGCCGGGTTAAGTGCTGTTGCAGCAAGCCCTGCAGTGCGTGCGCGTCCATAGCGCAGTCTAAAACCGCCTTTTCTGGAGGGGTGAGCAAAGACTGGTCTTCCTGCAATGAGGTCTTGGATATATTTTATGGTGGGTTCAGCTACGTCTTTTTTAAGGCTTAAAAAATGCTGGAGGAATTCCCATCCCTGTAATTTTAGTTTCGATACATGTTTTTGCAGTTTTGGTGCTTTTAGGCATAATCCTTCTGCTATTACCAAGCATGCTCCCCCTCGTATTCGATTTGTTTTTATTCGTGATAAATTTCGTTTCCCTGTTATCTCCCGGTCTTCTGTTCCTTCACCATTTATGGAAATGGGGCAACTTCCCACGATAAGCTCGATTTCTTGTGGAGTTGGGGAGTACTGTAAATGATGGATTTGGTTATAGAGTGGTAGTTCCTCTTTGCATCTCTCAATTTCATCAGGGGTGGGTTTATACGCTTCTAGTCCTAATTCTCTTCTGACAATATCAGCGATGAGTACACTCATTGCTTGGCCTGTTCCCCCTGCAGATCGTATGGGTCCTGAAAAGTAAAGATCAACATATTTTCCCCCATCCTGGTTTGTTCCCAGTTCCACGGTAGAAATTCCTGCAAGAGGGGCCACAAGTACTCCCTCGGTGAGCACGGCAAGTCCTGTCCGTATTGCTTGTTCTATTAACTGTTGAGGGTTCTCGGTAACCTTTTTTTTCACAATTTCTCTTGCTATTGATATTGCAACTTCCTCCCGGCCCTTGCTTTTTGATAATTCACGCAAGCGCTGGGCAATACCTGGGGGGCCAACGAGTTCTTCTACTCTTTCTGCAAGGTCTTTGGCCAATGCTACTTCAACTCTTGTTACAGGGTCATATCCTTTTTTTCGTGCTGTCTGGGCAATACTATAACAAGTAGCTAAATTATTGTGCAAAGTGGAAAAATATGTTTGTACATGGTGATCCATCCATGTTTGAATCATTCACCATGGTTTAAGCTTTTTCAATTATATCTCTTATAACTGCCGCCATCCTTATCTTTGTTATACCTACAACTTATATGTTTACATAAGAAATGGCTTCTGATAACCTTTGATGGAGAGTGTTTGACCCATGAGGAAATGAGTATCCGGGCGGAGTTTATGGGATAATTCTATATGGATACCCATGAAACCCATCATTACGCCATTCTGCGGGCCGCGCATCCATCCCCTATATCCCCATGTTTTTTCACCCGGCCATGAATATGCTGCCCCTAACCGAACAGAGGTCACTCCTTTACTAGGGTAATGCCAAAAAATAGGTCTGAGGATGGGCCTTATGGATCCTCTATTTCCCAATTTAAAGGGTACATACACCTTTCCACTCCCATAACTGATGATACTTGTTAGGATACCCCATCTTTTTTCCCGTTGGAAGGTAAATGACGGAAAAATATCACAACTCTTTGCTCCCTGGGGCACTATTTTTTTCTCCTTGAGTACGTTAAATATTCTTTCCCCCATGAGTCTTGACCATATCTTTTCTAAGCATCCCTTATTTGGGTTTTTGAGTACGTGAATTACTTTTGATAAAATAGCTAATTGTTTCTCCAAGGCCACTACCTCTTTTTCAGGTAATGCCCTCTCTATAGATTCACAATCAAACCCAATAAATGATATAGCACAATTTATTTTATCATCATTGTTATCCACAGCTGTTACTCCACCTAAGAGTGTTGGCATGAGAAAAATGCCAATTGCCAACAAAGGGACAACTTTTTTTGAATTATTCACTAGTCCGTTCATATCATCTATAAATCGGTTAATAGTTATTAAAATTATTGGTAAATACTAGACACTGAATAAAATCTATCTTTACAACTAATATTTACAGATAAAAAATACTTGGCATGGCGATCTCAAGATATTTTTTTTCTTATGGAAACATTCAAATGGATCTATCTCTTAAACCATAAAAATGAATAGACTGCAGCATCTTTTAGAAAATATCAGGGCAGGAAACATGACCATTGAAGAAGGATTGAAAATTTTGGAGGATTTTCCCTTCCTGGATCTAGGAGATGCAAAAATTGATTTTCATCGAGAACTAAGAAAAGGATTTCCTGAATCTATTTTTGCCCCAGGTAAAACACTACCCCAAATAAGAGATATTGTTGAACACATGGTTGGAAAGAACCTCATAGTTATCACCAAGGCGAATAGAGAAATATATGAATCTGTCAAGGATCTGGGGAAAAGCACCTTTTTTGAAAAATGTAATCTGATACTGATTGGTGAACAAAAAAAGAAACAGACGACAGGGTACATTCTAGTTGTTACAGCTGGAACCAGTGATATACCCATTGCAGAAGAAGCAGCAGTAACAGCTGAAATATTGGGGAATACAGTAAAAAGACTTTACGATGTGGGTATCGCAGGTATTCACCGGATTTTATCTCATAAAAAGTTACTATCCCAGGCACGGGTTATCATAGCTGCAGCAGGAATGGAAGGAGTATTACCAAGCATAATCACAGGGTTAGTGTCAACACCGGTTATTGCTCTTCCCACAAGTATTGGATATGGCACTGGGATAAAGGGTCTTTCTGCAATATTAACAATGTTGAATAGTTGCGCACCCGGAATGGTAGTAGTAAATGTGGACAATGGATATGGAGCTGGGATTTTTGCGCATCAAATAAATGGTATGGGGGAAAAATGAAGGTACTCTATCTTGACATTTTTTCAGGAATCAGTGGTGATATGTTCCTAGGTGCTCTTATCGATCTAGGTGCCTCCGTGGATATGATAAAGCAAGCGCTTTCATCCCTACAAGTCACCTTTGATATCAAAGTTCATAAAAAAAGACGATTGGTGCCTGGTATGGATGTTGAGGTACTCTCAGACGATAAAGTAGGAAGGAAAGTAAGCGATATCATACGCCTGATTAAAAACAGCACCTTGGATGATTGGATAAAACAGACATCCAGTGAGGTTTTTAGAAGAATAGGTGAAATAGAAACAAAAATTCACGGCAATAAAACTGTGCAACTCCATGAAATAGGTATGATAGATTCTATTGTGGACATCGTGGGTGTTGTCACAGCGATACATCAATTGGGCATCGACAAGATTTATTCTTCACCCATATCTCTTGGCCGGGGATTTATTGATTCACATCATGGAAAACTTGCAGTTCCCGTTCCAGCCACCATTGAATTAGTTCGTGGTATGCCTGTCTATTTCACTAATATTCAAAATGAATTAGTCACTCCTACCGGTGCAGGATTACTCTCTGTTCTAGTTGATGAATTCACTTATCCTTCATTTATCGTGGATAAGGTAGGTTATGGAATAGGAAAAAGGACATTGCCTCAACCTAATATCCTTCGAGTTGTCATGGGATCATATAATACCTCAGAAAAAGGCAACATCTGGGAAATTGTTGCCAATATTGATGATAGCAATCCTGAGTTGCATCAATACCTCATTCATCAATTATTGTCACAGGGAGCCTTAGATGCAACCCTTACACCCGCGATGATGAAAAAAGAAAGACTGGGGGTCATCCTTACAGTTCTGTGTAGAAATCAGCATATTGATATGGTACAAGATGTCATTTTTCACGAAACATCAACCCTGGGAATCAGGATGCGCAAATGTGATAGAGTTATTTTGTCTCGTGCTACTGCAACTGTTAAGACGCGTCATGGAACTGTTCGGGTAAAGATTGGGCGATGGAAAGGAGATATGGTTACCATCTCTCCTGAATATGAGGATTGCAAAAAAATAGCGGAGACAAAACATGTGCCCCTCAAACAGGTGTATTATGATGCGCAAAAAGAGGCTGAAAAACTTCTTTGATTTATTTATAAAAAACGGATTGTATAGTTTTTTTTATTATGTCTCTGGAATATTTATTTCGTATCTTAAAATTCCGGCTATTCCCCCAAAAGCCTTCTGAAGTGTATTTCCTTCCTCTGATTCTAGAGATATTATTTCTACTTTCGCACTAATTTCATCAGCTTTTTTAGAAAGATCATCGATAATATCCTTTTTTTGCTTTATTGCCAGTGGGCTTGCACATTTGGGGCATGTTTCATCCTCTATTTTTTCCACAGTTTTATCCTCTTTATAGCCGCATTGGTTGCATTCTTGCCAGATATGATATTTTCGTAATCCCTCTGAGAGAAGAAGTGTGTCCACTGCACCCATCTCAAGAGCTTTTCTTACTTCTTTTTCTCCATATACTGCCAGGTTATTTTCATCACGTATTTTTTCCAAAAAACTGTTCATGATTTCCTTTTCATGGGCAATCTCCAGTTTTTCTAAACTTTTTGCGGCATTGTTTATCAGTTCTTTTAATCCATAGTCATCTGTATAGCCGGTGTCAAATATGCCAATGATTTTTTTTTGTATGGAGAACTGAAGGTATTCTTCATTGACAAATGTTCTTTTGGTGGGTCCTGGCCCTCCCACC
>Ga0272441_10015804_pt1 | contig 10523 bp, 8 predicted proteins | sample SSMProp6N_FD_193582 | JGI IMG/M metagenome (GOLD analysis project Ga0272441, IMG submission 193582) | Marine sediment archaeal communities from Little Sippewissett salt marsh, Falmouth, MA, United States - SSM-Prop-6N | ecosystem: Environmental > Aquatic > Marine > Wetlands > Sediment ... | reverse complement strand
TCAAGCACGTCATAGAAATCGAGTTCATCTCCCCATTTGTTATCGGCCGAAGTATAACCAAAATGATTCGTATAAGCGTATGCGCTAGCGACAGCACTTGAACCGCTATCGCTGTAATTCGTATCAACAGCTACACCACAGGCAAACAACAGGTCAGCTATGGTGGACTCTGATGGATTGCCATTATTATAATCGATAATGGGCATGTTAGCATCAGATGCGCTGATTCCGATTGTTCTGGTCCCGTAACCGTCACCTGGGTCTATTGATGAAGTATAATTGTCACCGGAAGTGAAATAAACAGAGGAGGGATATCTCCAGTAGTTTACTATCTGCCCCATAGCGGTTGCTGTACAACCGGTTACACATCTTCCATCTGTGGTACCACCAATATAGTGGCTTCCGCCATCATATCTGATACCTGGGGAAGTATTAGGATCGTCCGGGCAACTATCATTATAAAATGTAGTCACTCCTTGCATCCAAGTAGTGTCAAGCCATCCGGTGTCGTCATCCGTTGGCCATTGGGAAACGTCCTGGAGATCCATCTGCTCGGTTAGATATTCACCCCATAAAGCATTGTTTTCCTGCTTCAACGATTCTGGTGTTACAGGCAAAGCCTCGAGTCTATTTCCCATGTCCCATTTGAGCAAATGAAGAAGAATATTTTGCGGTGTATCATCTATAGAAAATCTCCCTTCAAAAGAGTAAGCAATAACTGGACGAATATCTGTATCAGCAGAGATCGCTATAAAACCACCGGGATTCAGATCAAGGATATACGCGAGTATTCTGCCATCGGGGTACCTGAGTACTCGAACTTCCAGAACAGACACCCTCTGCCCCACAGAAAAAGCCTGCGGGACCAGAGACGGTTTATTCAGCCAAAGTTGCTCCTGCGCTTCCAGGTGAACGATTCCTACAAATTTCGCTGTATCTACACTTACGGGATCTGCAGAAGACAAAATAGCAAAAACCGAAAATAATAACCATGCTAAGCCTGCTTTTAATGTCAATCCTCTCATTACTCTCCCCTTTGCATAGTATTCGTCAATGGCACCGTTCATCCCGCGGCGGTTTACACTCTGATCATTTGATCCCCTTAATGAACCTTTTCGTGGGTTTATGCAAAAAAACCCAATACAAAAATCTTGCCGGTTTCTGAGATCTGGCCAATGAGCAGTTTACCTCTGCTGTCTATATTTGTCAATAACTTTCTTCCTATGACTCAGAATTAGTCTATTAGTCTATTGGTCTATTAGTCTATCGGTCTATCGATCTATTGGTCTATTAGGAATAGCACTTAATCGACGTAAAGGCGTGGCTCTGTCCCGCCAGATGTCACCACAGGGGGGTGACGCTATGGAACGTTATCATTGCAATCGAGTCTATTGGAATGGCACTTAATCGACGTAAGGGCGTCGCTCTGTCCCGCCGGATGTCACCACAGAGGGGTGACGCTACGGAATGTTATCATTACAATTGAACGGCTGGTCTCGCTATTCGGGTTGGGAGAATTTGGCCTCAATAAGGAAAACTGATTTGACTATCTATTCATGATCTTGATCCGAACATCGTCCTAATCCATCCGCGTTTTCCGTCAGTGACCACCGTTACAGCGCCTTGCCTATCGGTGCGGTATGTTTTTATGCCCAGCCATCTGTACCTTCCCAGAATTAAAGGTGACGGATGGCGATACATATTCCACCTGCCTACAGATATAACCCCGATGGTCGGCTGTATAGCTCGGAGAAATTCCCAACTGCTGGACGTTTTACTGCCCTGATGAGGCACTTTCAGGACAGTCGATCTGAGATCTCCTCCTGAATTGATGAGCAGAAGCTCTGATTCTTCTCCTATATCACTTGCAAACAGAAACGAGGCGTCCTTGTATTTTACTTTGAGCACCACAGAGTTGTTATTCATCCGACTATCCTCGTCCCCTGAAAAGTCAAGCTCTTGCGGCCCCAGGGCTTCTACGCAAAGGCCGCGACCTTTCAAAAGCACACCGGCCTGAGCGTCGGCATACTTGATGCCATTTCTGTTGAGTCTTTTAAGAAGCTCATCAAAAGTGGGTGTAGTGAGACCGTAGCTTCCGGTTATTACCTTCTCTACCCGAAAGCTATCCACTGTATACGTGAGGCCGCCGGCGTGATCGTTGTGCGGGTGCGTCGAAACTACCAGATCCAGCTTGTTTATCCCTCTGTGATCCAGAAACGGGGCCACTACCTGTTTTCCAGTGTCGAACCTACGGCTATACGGCCCCCCGTCTATTAGGATATTGCGGCCGTCAGGGAGTTCCACAAACATGGAATCGCCCTGTCCTACGTCCAAATAAGTGACCTTAAGTACGCGGCCATCATAAGATAGCGCCGCAGACCAGATGAGAACCGCTACTACAGCGGCACTGACCATTATGAGCCTCCGCTTCTCCTTCAGGAGGATGGATAGATTCGCGATGAAGACAATAACGGCAGAAAAGGCTATAATATGCCAAAAGGAAACCCACCTGACAGGTATTTCAGCATACGTGAATCCGGCGAAATAGTAGGCGATGAAACTCATTATAGAGATGAGGATATGGTTGATGAAGCCAAACGCTGCTGCCAGTGGAATGAACGCCAATCCTATAAGGCTCTGAAGGAAACCGATAGGAACGATCAGAGCTACTATGGGTATTATTAAGGGATTGGCAATCACCCCGATCAAAGAGATTCTGTTGAATGTATGTGCAATGATCAGCATGGCCCCTATCTGTGCTGAAAGAGAAACGGCGATGCTCTGAAAGGCTCTATATAACCAGCGGCGATACCATTTATCCCTTCTGATTCTGCTAAGCCATCTTTCCCAATGGGGCATGAGGTAGGCTATGGAGGCCACCGCTCCAAAGGACAATTGAAACCCGGCGTCCCAGATGGCGCAGGGACGGTATATCAGGATTCCCAGAGCCGCCACAGCCAGAAGGTTGAAAATATCCGTATCCCGATCTATTATGGCCGCTATGACAGCCAGGATCACCAGGAATGACGCTCGTACCACAGATGTCCGAAACCCTACCATGCAGGCGTAGATAATAACCACCGGAATCACAGGGATGTATGCTGTGGCTTTTTTCCTTAGTCTTACCAGCTTTCTGATCCAGCCAAACATCAGAAATGTCCATCCGGCGATCAGACCTATATGCAGACCGGACACGGCCAGAATATGAGATGTGCTGGTTCGGAGAAAAGCCTCATACATTTCCGCTGGCAGCACCGCCCGATCCCCCAGCAGAATCCCTTTCAGGACTGCCGCGCTTTTTGACGGCATAGTCTCTTCAATTACTGTCTCTATCTTCTGACGCAGCCCTTTAACCCATCTGAGGAAAGAGCTACCATCTAAGCCAACAGCTTGCACATCCGATGCGCTTCCGACAGTTATGGTGGAAAATATGCCGCGTCGGGCCAGGTACTCCCGGTAGTTGAACAGGCCGGGGTTGCGCGGCAGGCGGGGACGGGACAGCTTGCCCTCTACTTCCACCACGTCACCGTATTTCTGGGGAAATATCTCCTCCCACGACCTGATGAATATCTTTCCCCGCATGACGGCTGACGGATCGGCGGTGGAGACGGCCATACCATCCACCGTGAGGGACGATCCTCCGCTGCGTTCCTCTTTACTCTCCACTACAGTACCGTGTACCGTTACCTGCTGATAAATAACTTCCCCAAAACCGTGAGGCGGCAGCATGGCTGCTTCATGGCGGAGAAATCCAACGCAGAGGAAGGATAGAACGAGAAGGGCACTGCTGACGGATAACCATCTTTTTTTGTATCCCACGATCACAACAACTGCGAATGCTGCTGACAGAATCCACAAGCGTAACAGGCTAAGATCAAGCCTGTCCGCCAGAATGATGCCAGCGACATAAGGAATAAGTATCTTCACTACAGGGCGATTTTTCATCTCAAACCATTTAGTGTGGGGAGAAGGAGAATGCAGTTAGCACACGATGTATAGCAGGTATGGATTATGCAAAACGCGGGCGAGTAATGTATGAAGCAGCATCTGGCAGCTTCAAAGAAGCTTCCCATGTCTCTGTTTACATATATTTGGCCAACGCTGCACTTTGAAGACGCTCTATCATAGAACAGTATTGATGCTCCATAATGGAACGCTATGGCAAAAAAGGAGGTATAGGAGCTATATAAATCGAGTGTGGGAAAGCATGATAGGTAGAGACTTGTGGATGTTTTGATGGAATATGGGAAGAAAACTCGTATGAGTGAAAGAATAGGGTGATGTTGGGATAAAGCGACAGTTGTATCGTGTTTATAATTGCCGTTCAGCTTCCTATACGAAAGGTGTAGATTCAGGAATCCGTGTTGATAGTTAATCAGGTGAGGAAAATCAAGGTTGGGAATTCAGGGACGAACAGAAGAATTCGCCCCTGCTATTATCTAATCCACTAACTCGATGACGGCCATAGGAGCGCCGTCGCCGAGACGAGTTCTGATTTTTACTGTACGCGTGTATCCACCATTTCTATCTGCGTATCTTGGTCCTATATCATCAAAGAGTTTTTTCAGTATCTTTTTATCATGAATCTTTCTTGCCGCCATACGACGAGCATGAAGATCATCAGGGCCGCGTTTGGCAAGAGTTATGAGTTTTTCGGCTGTCCTTCTCAACTCTTTGCTTTTAGCTACAGTAGTTTGGATCTTCTCATGCTGGAAGAGGGCGGTAGCCATATTAATGAGCATAGCTTTTCGATGTGCGCTTGTCCGTCCCAATTTTCTTCCTTTTCTCTTATGACGCATCTTCCGATTCTTCCCCTTCTTTAGCTGTTTCACCATCCAATATCATGCCAAATGAGAGACCCATTTCAGTCAATATTGTCTTTATTTCATTCAGCGATTTACGACCAAAATTCCTGTATTTCAGCATTTCCTGTTCTGTCTTTGTTACCAGATCTCTGATCGCGATGATCCTGGCAGCCTCAAGACAATTGGCTGATCGAACGGATAGCTCCAACTCGGCTACTGGTTTTGAGAGATATGTTTTGCGCCTCTCCGTTTCCTCGTCCACTTCTTCCTCTTCTTCGACATAGGTTTCATCAAAATCTACGAAGATACTGAGGTGATCATTGAGGATTTTTGCAGCTTCAGCTATGGCATCTTTGGCAGTAACACTCCCATCCGTCCAGACCTCCATGAGAAGCCTGTCGTAATCAACCATTTCCTCTCTTGTATTCTCTATCTGAAAGCTCACCTTTCTTATAGGAGAGAAAACAGAATCAATGGGTATCACGCCCAGTGCCGGAATTTCATCACTATTGCTCTCGGCTGGTACGTATCCTCTGCCAATATCCACGTACATTTCCATATTCAACTCGCCGTTCTTATCCAGATTTGCTATCAGTTGATCGGGATTCATTATTTCCACTCTACTGTTAGGCTTAATGTCCGCGGCAGTTATTTCCCCCACACCTTTGGCCTCCAGGTATAGTGTTACTGGCCCTTCGTCGAAGAGCTTGAACCTTATTTCCTTCAAGTTCAGTAATATTTGGGTAATGTCTTCCACCACTCCCGGCACAGTAGAGAACTCATGCAGAACTCCATCTATTTTAACCGCGGTTACAGCAGCACCCTTAAGCGAGGAAAGCAGAACTCTGCGAAGTGAGTTTCCCAAAGTCACGCCAAGGCCTCTTGCTAGAGGTTCTGCGACGAATTTCCCGTAGTTATAAGTTAGAACATCTGGGTTAGCCATGAGCCTCCGGGGCATTCTAAACTCTTTAGTATGCATATATTTCAACCTCCTGGTTGAAGTAAACGCTACAGAAAAACCCAAGACATGAGATAAGACCGAACTCTCCAGTCCTGAGTCTCAGGTCTATTTGGAATACAGTTCCACTACTAACTGCTCTTGGATAGATTCTGGCACCTGATCTCTTGTAGGAAGCGCTCTAATAGTTAACAATAGTGTATCTTTATTAAGTTCCAGCCACTCTGGAATGCCTCTTTGTTCCGCTGTTTCTATTGCTCTCCCAACCTTATCCATACCTCTACTTCCCTCTTTTACCTGTATTGTGTCACCTGCCTTGGTGAGATACGAAGGTATATTAACTTTCTGGGCATTGACGATAAAGTGGTTATGGAGAACTAGTTGTCTGGCCTCTGCTCTGGATGATGCGAGTCCGGCTCTGTATACCATGTTATCGAGTCTGCTCTCCAACATGCGGAGTAAGTTCTCACCTGTAACGCCTCTTTGACGTTCAGCCAAATTGAAGTACCGTTTGAACTGCTTTTCCATAATACCGTAAATCCTGCGGATTTTCTGCTTTTCTCTAAGCCGGATTCCGTAGTCTTTTTGCTTATCTCGGCTCTGGCCGTGTTGTCCGGGCGGATAACCTCTGCGTTCAAAAGCACACTTGAAATAGCATCTCTCGCCCTTAAGAAATAGTTTCTGTCCTTCGCGCCGGCATAATTTACATACTGGACCTATATATCTAGCCATCCATGCCTCCTGAATGAGCAATGAGCAGTCAGTGAAAGTCAAACTAATATCTGATTACTCATCACTTATCTATACTCGTCTGCGTTTTGGAGGTCTGCATCCGTTATGGGGAATCGGTGTAACATCCTTGATAACGCTGACCTCCAGACCTGCGGCAGTGAGCGCTCTAATCGCTGATTCCCGTCCTGGACCCGGTCCCTTCACGCGCACTTCCACTCTTTTCATACCGTGTTCCATTGCTTTCTTAGCACATGAATCTGCGGTAAGCTGTGCGGCAAATGGGGTTTGCTTCCGAGACCCTGAGAAATTCACAGTACCAGCACTTGCCCATGCTATAGTATTTCCACTGACATCGGTAATCGTTACAATGGTATTATTGAAAGTTGATTGAATGTGGGCTATTCCCTGGCTGATATTCTTTTTTACTTTTCTTGCACGGGATTTTGTTTTCCCCAACGTAATTGCTCCCTCTTATCTGGCCTATGAACCTATGGATCATTTGCCTCATAGACTTACAATTTTTAACCACCCTTGCGAGCCGTTTCCTTGGCTTTTCTTCCAACAGCAATAGTTCTTTTAGCTTTGTACCCGCCCCTGCGAGTTCTAGCGTTTGTACTGGTACGCTGACCGCGTACAGGTAGATTTCTGCGGTGCCTAAGTCCCCGATAGCTACCTATATCCATGAGTCTTTTGATATCCAGTTGGATTTCCCGCCGGAGATCTCCCTCAACTCGATAGTTGTTTTCCACTACCGTTCTAAGTCTGTTAACCTCGTCTTCAGTCAGACTATGTATTCTGGCATCGGGAGCAACGCCTGCTTCCTGGACTATTTTCCCGGCCATAGTTCGACCTATTCCATAGATACTTGTCAGACCGGCATCGATTCGTTTTTCACGTGGCAATTCAACTCCAGCAATCCTGGCCATATAATACCCCCTTTATTAGTCAATAGTCGATAGGGATTAGAAAATTAATTACTATGGACTAGTGACTGATCCTATCCCTGACGTTGTTTATGTCGAGGATTTTCGCATATAACGCGAACAACACCTTTACGCTTGATTATCTTGCATTTTTCACATCTTTTTTTAACTGATGATTGTACTTTCATGAGAGTATTTCACCTCGAAAATCCATAATGTCCAATGATTTTTCAGACTTGTGTATCTCGTCTCACTTTTTCCTGTACACGACTCTACCGTGCGTTAGATCATAAGGTGAGAGTTGAACCGTAACTTTCAGAGTAGGAAACCTAAAGACCTCAGATATTCGTTAATATCTCAGGTCCATCTTCCAGTATGGCGACCGTGTGCTCAAAATGGGCCGAAAGACTACCGTCTTGCGTTACTGCTGTCCAGCCGTCATCCAGTATATTTATTTTGTAATTCCCGGCATTTACCATTGGCTCAATGGCCAACACCGTACCTGCCTTCAATCTTGGCCCGCGATCTGGAATGCCGAAATTTGGTACCTGAGGCTCTTCCCACATGCTTTTACCAAGACCGTGACCAACAAACTCACGAACTACAGAGCATCCGCGGGTTTCAACGTAGTTCTGTATTGCATACGAAATATCCCCAAGCCTGTTTCCGTCAACGGCTTTCGAGATTCCCGCGTATAAAGCATCCCTTGTAACCTTCAGAAGGTGTTCTGCATCCTCGCTTATTTCGCCTACCGGGAATGTCTTAGTTGTATCACCGTAATAGCCATTAAAAGAAGCCATCACATCAATACTTACTATATCCCCAGTATGAAGAGTGTGTTTGCCAGGAACTCCATGCACGATCTCATCATTAACGGCAATACAGACGTTTCCGGGAAAACCTACTTCAAGAGGCGCCGGCTTACCGCCACGATCCCGGATCAACTGTCCGGCCAACTGGTCCAGCTCCCCGGTAGTTACTCCGGGTTTGACCTCGCTTTTCAAAATTTGCAGGATCTCGGCTACTATCCTGCCGCTGACGCGCATGAGTTCTATCTCAGCTATTGATTTCAGCGGAATCACTCTATTACCTGTCATGAAAAGGCGTTATCCTAAAAGCATGATCTCCATTTGCCCTAAGCGTTGGCTAGGATAGGATATCACAGATCCTGCTATAAACTTCTTCGATTGGTTTATCGCCGGGGACTTCCACCAGTTTTCCTGATTTATTATAATAATCAATGAGCGGCGCGGTCTGTTCCTCGTAGACCTGAATCCGCTTCCTGATAGTTTCTTCCTTATCGTCATCGCGTTGATATAGTTGACCACCGCAACGATCGCATATTCCCGGTTTCTTTGTGGGTGAATACTCTATATGGTAGACCTCTTGACAGCTTCGACAGGATCTTCGCCCTGACAGTCGCTTAATTATAACTTCTGCAGGAGCATTGATGTTGACAACATAATCAAGCGGCATTTCCAGCTTAGCAGTGATTTCATCCAACGCTTCTGCCTGCGGCACCGTGCGTGGGAACCCATCGAGAATGAAACCTTCCTTAACGTCAGGCTTTGCCAGTCGCTCTTCTACGATCCCTACAACCACGTCGTCCGGCACTAATAGACCTTTGTCCATATAGGATTTGGCCTTTAATCCCATTTCCGTTCCATCCTTAATGGCTTGACGGAAAATATCGCCGGTGGAAATATGCGGTAGATCATACTCTTTAGACAACCGCTGAGCTTGTGTGCCCTTTCCTACTCCAGGGCCACCAAGAAGTATTATCCTCATTATTCAATCCTTGATGCTTGATGCTTGATGCTCGAATCTGGTATCCAGCATTACCTTCGTCTTGATCTCAATTTTCCTGATTTCAGGAAACCTTCGTAGTGACGCATTATCAGATGTGATTCAATCTGCTGCATGGTATCCAATCCCACACCTACAACAATAAGCAGGGGGGTTCCGCCGAAACTGATAGGCACCCCCAGGTGGCTGGAGAGAATATACGGCATTAGTGCGATACCTGCGAGGAAAAACGCTCCTACCAGAGTGATTCTGGTCAATGCGCGATCTATGTATTCCGCCGTAGGCTTTCCCGGTCTGATTCCGGGAATAAATCCACCGTATTTCTTCATATTATCAGCAAGATCCACAGGGTTAGTTGTAACCGCGGTGTAGAAATAGGTGAAGAAGATTATCAATACGGCATACAGAATATGGTACATGGGCCATCTGCCGAAGTAATCCACAATGTTTTGCACAATGCTACTAGGTATCATCCTGCCCAATGTTGTGGGAAATGATACGATGGTTATCGCAAAGATTATGGGAATAACTCCTGCTTGATTAACACGAAGTGGAAGATGGGTCATCTGACCTCCATATACCTTCCTTCCCACAACACGCCTGGCATATTGAACGGGAATCTTTCTTGTGCCAAGGGTCATGAAAATGACACCCATGATGATGCCAACTACTACACCTAAGAATATAATCAGCCTAGCCAGGTCAAGCCTATCCTCCGCGGTAGAAAACAAGCTCCTTATCATATTGATAGCCCCGTTGGGCACTCTGGAAACAATATTGGCAAAGATTATGAGCGAAATCCCGTTTCCGATCCCGCGTTCAGAGATCTGTTCACCAAGCCACATCACGAATGTTGTTCCTGCCATCAACGTTATAACCGCGATAAGCATAAATGCAAGCGGATGTATACCCGGGTGAACCACCTGAACACCTTGACCTCCAAGATAGCCGGGATTTCGGAGGGCAGCACTGATACCAATACCCTGAACCGCAGCCAGAATCACCGTTCCATAACGTGTATACTGAGTGATCTTTTTCTGACCTGTTGGCCCCTCTTTGGAGAGTCTCTCCAAATAGGGAATCACCACTGTCAAAAGCTGTAATATGATGGATGCACTGATGTAAGGCTGTATCCCCAGAGCAAAGATGGTCATCTGGCTAAAAGCCCTACCTGCGAAAAGATCGTACAACTGCAGAATTCCACCTTGTGGAGCTAATTTGTCAAAGAACAAAGACAGTTGTTCGTCATCAATTCCAGGGATGGTAATGTGTGTGCCAAGTCTAAGCACAGCTAACAAT
>Ga0272441_10015803_pt1 | contig 10523 bp, 6 predicted proteins | sample SSMProp6N_FD_193582 | JGI IMG/M metagenome (GOLD analysis project Ga0272441, IMG submission 193582) | Marine sediment archaeal communities from Little Sippewissett salt marsh, Falmouth, MA, United States - SSM-Prop-6N | ecosystem: Environmental > Aquatic > Marine > Wetlands > Sediment ... | reverse complement strand
CGATGACTCATCTATCTGGGAAGGTATTCGTGGTGATATTACCGGAAAGGGCAATCGTAATCAGAGGCGGGGTGCAAAAGTATTTGTTCTGCGCTTCAGGAATATAGCCGCCATTGCAATAATAGCATTGCTGGTAGGGTACGTAATAAATGATGTCCTGAGTGATAACCGCATAAGCAAGCAAATCACACTGGCATCAATTAACAGTGAACTTGGTGATAAGGAAAATGAATATAAGGAACTGATAAAGTATAAGAAAGAAGAAATAGGATCATTTGATGATATAGATAATATTATAATAAATGAACTGATTGAAGAGTTGGACAGACTTGATACGATTTACAATACGGTACTGGATGATCTCAATACCAATGGATATACCGAAGATATCGTTAATATAATATTTGATACCTACGAGAAAAAGATAAGGATACTTGAATTGATTATCCTGGAAACCAATAAAACTCAAAAATATGAAAACGAGAAGAATATTGCTCTTTAGCCTGAGCCTGTGTATTATAGCAATCATATTTCCTCATACTCTTATAGGCCAGGAGATTGATAAAACATATAAATGGAACTATAAGGTAAATCCTGACAGCAGGGTTGCCCTCGGGAATTATGATACAGATATCGTAATACATACATGGGATAAGCCGGAAGTTGAATTTCATATGATTATCAACGCAGAATTCAGGAATGAGGAAGATGCAGAAGAGGTCGACGATTACCTTAAAAGATTAAAATTCAGCAGCAGTTCCGGAAGAACGGAATTAAACTCCAGGTTCTGGAAAAGCAGGACCAATATCATGGGTATATCGACGATGGTGCTTGAAGGATTAAAACCAATAAGGTACAGGAAATTCAAGATGGAATGTATTTTATGGATCCCTGAAGAAGCTAGTCTTGAGCTTAATACAAAATACTCCGAAGTCAAAATTGAAGATCTCGGTGCTGAGCTTATACTCGACTCATATGATGATGAAATATATGCTGAATCAGTTGGCGAAAAAGCATCGATAGTGGCCAAGTATTCCGAAATGGAGTTCTCGGACATGAAGGATGTCGATCTCGATCTTTACAACTGCGACCTTCTTATGAAGGATGTCGGGGATTTGAAAATAATAACCAAATATTCTGAAATAACTGCAGCTGATGCAGGCATACTCGATATCGACAGTTATGAGGATGAGCTGTCTTTCGAAAACTGTGGTGACATAAAATTTATAGCTAAATACAGCGAACTTAATGCCGGCCTGGCCGGAAAGCTTGTTGCTGACAACTATGAATGCGAATTTACTGCAGATAAAATTACCAATGCAAGAATCCAGGCTAAATATTCCGATTTCGTAATTACCATGGCTGACCACCTTGATATAATATCCTTTTATGAGGGAGGTATTGAATCAGAAAATGTTAAATCAATTGAAATCAAGGAAACCAAATATGCAGAATACAATATTGAAGTGCTTGGTAAAGATCTCATTATTGTGGAAGGATATGAAGACAACATTGCAGTGGAAAGGCTGACAACAGGTATGCAAAAGATCGATATTAATGGTAAATATCTTGATATAGAAATGGGTATTGCATTCAATTTTGATTGCAGGCTCAAAGCTAATATCAGATATCCCGACCTGGATATTGATGAAGATATTTTTAGAACAAAAATACATATCAAGGAAGGCAGCGACCTGGAGTATGAAGGTATAAAAGGAACAGAAAAAACCGGCATGCCCGAATTGCTTATCTCAGGATACGAGGTTAACCTGAGTATAAGTGAGTATTAATAGATGTTGAAGTGGGCTTGCCTCAGTCAATGGCGTGGATTTGACTTGATTCAATGGGGCTGTCTCAAAAGTGAATTAGTTGATAATAATGACTCTTACCACGGTGATCTCCGTGGTAAAATACTATACTGGTAAAATATCCTGGAATCAGACTTATGAGACAGCCTCTCTCTTTAAATTGAAATTTAGCAATCAGTAAGTATATATCCTTTTCCCTTAAGAGTCTTAATCTCAACCGAAGGATCACCGGAAAAATATTTCCGTAGCTTGCGAATGTATACATCAAGGTTCCGGGAGTTGAAAAAGGAATCGTCACCCCAGACAGAAATAAGCAAGCTTTTTCTCTCCACAACTTTATTTTTATTGGCTGCCAGGAAGGAAAGTACCTCGGTGTCCCTGTTTGACAGTCTTATAATCTTATTATCCTTCCTTAATTCATATTTGCCGGGTATAAAAATAAAATGACCTATTCCTATTTCGGTCAGTTCATTCTTCTGATCTTCCCTGCCATCAACCATCTTCAGCTGGTTTTCTATTCTTGCAATAAGTTCTTCGAGGCTGAATGGCTTTTTTATATAGTCTGTCCCTCCCGACTCAAATCCCTTCAATACATCACCGGTCTCACTTTTTGCAGTCAAAAAAATCACCGGAGTATCAGGGTGCAGCCCTTTAATATTTCTTGCAAGGGTATAGCCGTCAATACCTGGAAGCATAATATCAATCACACATAAATGAGGATTGAAGTTTTCAACCACCGGCATTACGCCTGCACCATCCATAACCCACTTAACATCATAACCATTTTTCTCGAGAGTGTCACATACTATCTTCCCCAGGAATTTCTCATCTTCTATATACAGAATTCTGGTCTTCACTGTCTTTTCAATGGTATTACTATCTTAAAAACACAGCCTTCATCTGTGTTATTTACTTTTATTTCCCCGCCATGCAATTCCACGACCTGCCGGGCAAAGCTCAATCCAAGTCCATAACCTTTTACATTATGTATATCGGAGTGAGGGACCCTGAAAAATTTTTCAAATATCTTATTTCTATATTCATCAGGTATGCCCGGTCCGTTATCGGATATATCAATCTTTGCATTACCATCTTCAGACTTTAATGATATCCTTATAACAGGCCTTTCACCTGCATACTTAAGGCTGTTATCCAGAACGTTCATCAGCACACTTTGCAGATAAAGAGGGTCGGCTTCTACCATCATATTGCCGGCTTTACTAATACTTAATGTTGCCCCTCTGCTATTAATCTGCGATTGCAATGATTCAAGTACTTCATCAGTGAGTTCTGCCAGGTCTGTTTTCTCATAGTTAAGTATCTCGGTATTCTCCTCTATAACAGAATGATCCAGCACCTTGTTTATTAATATCTCAAGTCTTCTGATCTCCTTTCCGGCCATCTCAAGGTAATCCCCGGTTGAAGATACTGATTGTTTCTTATCATGACTCCTCAGGGCCTCAATTGCAACTTTTACCGTAGAAACAGGAGTTTTTAACTCATGGGAAATATTGCTGATAAAACTGTTTCGCAGCTCATTCAGTTTAGTTTGTTTCAATATACTCTTATAGGAGAGTACGAATGCCAGGCAGCTTACCAGGGCCAGCAATATTGAGAAAATGATCTGTGGCAATATTTCTCCGATAAGATAAAAGCTATGTTTTCTAATTATAACTGAAGGTAAATAACCTGTCCAGTCTTTCAATGTTATTTTATTATGTTTTTCAATCAGGCTGTCTGTATTTATCCAAACAGGATCGAAATCCAGATTATTCTCAGTTAGCCTGTTGCTATATTCACGAATAAATATTTCCCGGTCAGGCTTCCTCAAAGCTGATGCCATTTCACTGCTGGTAATACTGTCAGCTGATCTGCTAACCACCAGTTTAACGCTTCTTAAAAGAACACTATCCCGTAGTCTTATAATACTGCTTTCAGGCATATCTCCGGTGGAATCAGGATTTGTGCTCAGCTCGATCTTTATCTGTTTGTTATCTTCTCTTTCTATGCTATCGGTCTTAAGGCGGGCCGTAATAAAGGTAAGGGAATCAGCGTGTATAACATTTCCATCATGACTGTAATTTCTGTATAGAGCTACTTCTTCACCCAGGGCAGGTTTAATAACAAAATCAATAAGCAATGAGTCGATTGCTGCATTATATGATTCCTTGTAATACGCGTAAAGTTCTTTCCTTAATTCATTCTCTTCGTTTCTGAACTGGTTTACAAGCCAGAATGATACTAATCCTATGATCATAATCTCACTGACTATCATCAAAAGTGCAATCAATCTATTTCTACTGGCTGATTTCATGACATTTACAAAACAAAGATATAATCTGAGTCAATACAACCAATGGCTATTAACCTTAATTAACCTTAATTTACAACTATTTAACCCGGTCATAAATATCTCTTTACTACTTTTGGTAGCGAAAATTTGAAAACCATGAAAAAGATATCTGTACTATTCGCATGCTTTTTTTTACTGAATTTTTTATCATCCGCCCAGGAAAAAAATTCAGGATCTGTCATTTACACCGAAACGGTTAAAATTGAGGTCAAGCTTGAAGGAGAAATGGCAGCTATGATGAAAGATCTTCCCAGTGAGAAGAAATCTGAAAAAATATTATGGTTCAGTCCGTATGCCAGCCTCTACGACGACTTCCAAAAAGAAGGAGAAGATCAGGCAATGGGCGGTTACTGGCATTCCGAGGGCGGAGTTAAAATAGTAATGAATACTCCTGAAAATAAGATATTCACTGATTTTGAAAATAAAGAAATCATTGAGCAGAAAGAGTTTATGACCAGAATGTTTCTCATAAAAGGAGGTATGGCTGAGAAAGATTGGAAGATCACAGGCAGGCAGGAAATGATTCTCGATTATCCATGCATTGAGGCATCCAATACCGATACCAGCGGGGTTGTCACAAGGGTCTGGTTTACGCCCTCGATTAATATTCCCGCAGGTCCGGGTGAATACTCTAACCTTCCCGGACTGGTACTTAAGGTCGATATCGCTGATGGTAAGCGTACTCTTATGGCATCCCGAATAAGCTTTGAAGAGCCTGGAGAAGAAGTGTTCGAAAAGCCGGATAAGGGAAAGAAGGTCTCCCGGGAGGAGTATAATGATATTGTAGCTGAAAAAATGAAAGAAATGGGAGCTACAGAAGGAACTACGGGTGGCGGAACAGTTGTTATAAGAGTAAAGAAATAGATATATGAGGATAGCAATTGCACTGTTTTTACTTATTCTGCAAACGAGCCTGTATGGACAGTCAAATGTCCTTTTTGGTGAGATCCTCGATGAAACAACACAGGCTATGCCTTCAGCCACGGCAATATTACTTAACCCGGCCGACTCAACACTACAATATTTTGGCGTTACAAATACCGCGGGCAGGTTTGAGATTAAGAACATCAAACAGGGAAATTACCTTCTCCAGATCGCATTTATTGGCTATGAAACCATCTACAGGAGTATTGGTATCCCTTTTAAAGATAATGGTGATATCGGCACTGTAATTATGACTCCTGAACCCGTGGCACTTGATGAGGTCACAGTAACAGGTGAAAGGATACCTATTAAGATAAAAGATGATACTATTGAATATGATGCCAAGGCGTTCAAAGTGGCGCCTGACGGGGTTGTAGAAGACCTTCTTAAAAAACTTCCGGGAATCGAGCTGGACAGGGCAGGCAATATTAAAGCACTGGGCGAGGATATCAGAACTGTTCTGGTTGATGGAAAGGAGTTTTTTGGCAATGATCCCAAAGTGGCAACCAAAAACCTTCCTGCCGATGCGGTTGATAAAGTGCAGCTGTATAATAAGAAATCAGATGAATCAGAATTCACCGGTATTGACGACGGAACACGTAATCAAACACTCAACCTGGAACTTGATGAAGATAAGAAGAAAGGAGTCTTCGGAGAACTGATGGCAGGAGGGGGAACAGGTAACCATTACCAGGCAAACGGTAAAGTGTACCGTTTTGATGATAAAACACAGATTGCAGCACTTGGGATGTTTAATAATATCAATAAGTATGGATTCTCCGTTGGAGATTACCTTACATTCTCCGGTGGACTATCAGGTTTTAGCGGGGGTAAGATGATGATAGGTGGTGGAAGTTTTCCTGTTAATTTCGGCGAGACTGTTAACGGCTATTCTACTTCAGGTGCCGCCGGTTTCAACTTTTCCTATTCACCCCGGAAAAACCGGCGTTTCTTTTTAAGCTACCTGGGAAATGGATCGAAAAAGGAGCTTTACGAAACAGTGAAAACAACAAATTACCGGGAAGATGAATCATTTATCCAGGATATGGTATCTGAGCAGGTACAGAGAGATACTTCTAACCGATTTAATTTCGGTTTGCGTTATCTTTTTAATGAAACTAATAATATAATCCTTGACGGTAATGTTTCCTATAATACAGGGTTTGTCCCCCTAATATCAAACACCGAAACTTATCTCAATACTGTACTGACAAATGATCTGAGCAGGACAAGCGAAGATATCTCAAAAAGACTGAGCGGCAATCTTGACATTACATATCTGAAAAGGATAAACGAGGGAAACACTGTTCTTAAATTATGGTCCAACGGAACATTATCAAACAGCGAATCAGAAACCGACTTTGAGAATATCACCAATTTTTATGACCCTGATATAACAGAAACTATAAGTCAGTTTCAAAATAATAATATTAAAACAGCCAGGATATCGCCTGGGATGGCTTTTACTCAGAGGATAAGTGCAAAATCATATATTGACATTATTATCAATAGCAGATTTGATAATCAGATGCTCGTAAGGAAACAGGGTAATGCTTTGAATGGTTATTCTGTGATCGACAGTCTGAGCCCTGATTTCGACAAAACCGGTTTTTTTGTCAAACCGGGCATATCCATCCGCCGTAACACTGAAAAAACGAACCTGACACTGGCTCTGGAATACCACACCGGCAGCTACAGTACAAGCCTGTGGGAAGGAAGCCCTGATGAAACAAAGTATAGTTTATTGCACCCACGGTTTTCATTTGAATACAGCTACGGAAGCGGACGAAGGTTAATGATAAATTATTCCGGCAGTATCAATACACCGTCTGTAAACCAGCTTCTACCTGTAGTGAACAACTTCAACAGCCTTTATCTATCTTACGGTAATCGTGATCTCCGGCCGGAGGTGTCGCACAGGTTTGGCACTCACTGGTGGATATTTGACCAGTTCTCTTTCACCAGCTTCCTGGCTGCAGCGAGTATTAACTACACCACTGACAAGATCAACTTCTCACGTACAATTAATGATAATCTTGCCCAGGTGATACGGCTGGTTAATGTTGAGTCGGATTGGACTGTGAATGCCAATATTGATTTCTCAACGCCAATAAGAGTGCTGGGAATTAAAACAAACATCAATATTGATGAAACATACAACAAGGGCATAAACCTGGTCGATAACAAGGTAAATGATGTCAGTACAGTTAATCACAGGATATCATTCGACTTTGAAAACAGGAAAAAAGAGAAGTGGGATATAGGTACAGGCGTAGGGTTAAGCCTTACTGACACAAGGTATTCAATACAGGAAAAACTCAATAATATATATTTTGACGTTTCCTGGTTCGGGGAAATAAGATGGACTCCGAATGAAGATTTTGATATTAATCTGAGTGCCGATATTACCAGTTACACTGCCCGTAGTTTTGAAGAATCAAGGGTCGTACCGCTGCTGGGTGCAGAGATAAGCTACTTCTTCATGAATAATAACAGGGCTGCTCTCACGCTTTCAGGTTTTGACCTGTTGAACAGGAATACAGGAATTAGCAGGGTAAGTGAACTTAATTACCTGAGGGAAACAAGATCTAATATTATAGGCCGATATATTATGCTCTCATTTAAATACCGGCTGAATAAGATAGGGGGTGGTTCCGGTATCTCTGTTGATATCAAAAAGCGATAACCAATTCTACAAATTCTATTCCCTTATCTTTGTTTTTATGAAAACAAGAATTTTGGGTTCATCCGGTCTTGAAGTATCAGCAATAGGCCTTGGTTGCTGGGGTATGTCAGGCGCATATGGAGCCAGCAGCAGGATAGAGTCGATAGAAACAATACATGAAGCCATTAAAAATGGAATTGACTTTATTGACACTGCCGATATATATGGCAATGGTCATAATGAGAAACTGATAGGTGAAGCCCTGAAAAATCTCCGGCACGAGATAATCCTGGCTACTAAATTCGGTTTTGTCGGTGGTGAGAACGGAGAACTGAGCGTCAACGGTCGCCCCGAATATGTAAAAAAGGCATGCGAAGACAGCCTGAGAAGGCTGAAGACAGATTATATTGATCTCTACTACCTTCACAGACTGGATAAGGAAGTACCAATCGAAGACACGGTGGGTGCTATGTCAAGACTTGTAGAGGAGGGAAAGCTAAGGTTCCTGGGACTCTCGGAGGTGTCAGCCCTGACACTTGAAAAAGCTGTTGACGTTCATCCAGTTGCAGCCCTGCAATCGGAATATGCACTCAACACCCGTGATGTCGAGAAAAGCATATTACCAGCATGCAGGAAAAATAAAATAGCCCTGGTGGCATTTAGCCCGCTGGGCAGAGGTCTGCTGACCCTTTCATTGAAATCAAATACAGACCTTGCTGATAACGACTTCAGAAAAAATATACCAAGATTCCAGGAAGAGAATTTCAATAAGAATATTAAAATACTGTCTGTCCTTGAAGAAATAGCCCGCCTGAAAAATGTAACCCCATCACAGATAAGCCTTGCCTGGCTCCTACACCAGGGGGATGATATAATACCCATTCCCGGAATGAAAAGCAGGAAATATATAAGAGAAAATATTAATTCGGTAAATATCTCTTTATCAGAGGATGAAATAGAAAAACTGGATACTATTTTTGATAAAATATCAGGTGATAGATACAGCCGGAAAAGCAGCAAATTCATCGAGTAATGAATAAGTAATTCTGCTATTGATTACCTTTATATCTTATACACGATCCCTTAACTAAACAAAATAATCATGAAAACCAGGTTATTTTTCTCCCTCCTGGCAATAACACTGTTATTGTTGAATAATAGCTGCTCAGATAATCACCGGGGTAATATTACCATTGAGTACACAATAACCATGGATAAGCCCAATACACATTATTACCATGTGAGTATGGCTGTCAAAGATATTCCCGGATCAATTGCCGAGTTCAGGTTGCCAAACTGGACTCCGGGTTATTACCGGATAATGGACTATGCGAAAAACGTCACATCATTTAAAGTTGCAGATATTGAAGGTAAGTCACTTGAATGGGAAAAAACTGATAAAAATACCTGGAAAGTATACAAAGCCGGCGTAAATGACATGGTAGTTGAATATGATGTGTATTCATATAACGTATCTGTAGCCGATCCATACCTTGATCTGGGGAGAGCATTCATTCCTCCGGCAGGTGTCTTCATGTATCCTTCTGACAGGCTCGACCTGCCGTCAACTGTTAAGATAATCCCCTACCGGGAATGGAAGTCTGTCTGCACCGGACTGCAGCCTGTTGAAGGGACCGAAAATACATTTCGTGCAGACAATTATGACATACTTTTTGATAGCCCCATTCTTGCTGGTAATATGAAGATTGTTGATTTCGAGCTGGACAACATTTTATATACTATTGCAGTGGAGAGACCGGGGAATACAGATCTTTCGCAGTTTACCGATGACCTAAAGAAAGTAATATCAACCGCCACATCGCTTATTGGGGATATCCCATATAAGCACTATGCTTTTCTGATTATGGATCGCGGGATGGGGGGTCTTGAACATGCCAATTCAATGGCTGTTTACGCAAGGGAGGATTTCTATGATGGTGGGGATAGCCGCCGTAATAAAGGATGGATGAATTTTATTACCCACGAGTTTTTTCACCTCTATAACGTAAAGTCTATACGACCAATAGAGCTTGGCCCCTTTGATTATGACAGGGAAAACTATACTACAATGTTGTGGGTGTCAGAGGGTTTTACGGTATACTATGAATACCTCATAATGAACAGGGCAGGTCTCCTTTCACGTGATGAAGTACTGTCCTATCTTGGAAATACCATAAGGACATATGAAAGCATACCTGGCAGTAAATACCAGTCTGCAACTGAATCCAGCTGGGACACCTGGATTAATTTTTTTAACAGGAGCAGTAATGCAAGAAATGCAACAATCTCATACTATGATAAGGGATGCGCCCTGGGCATGATACTGGATTTAGCAATAAGAAATGAAACGGGTAACCGTAACTCACTCGATGATGTTATGAGAAAACTGTATTTTACTTATTACAAAGATCTTAAACGTGGTTTTACCGAAGATGAATTCAGGGCTGAATGCGAATCCATAGCAGGTACGTCCCTGGATGAGATATTTGATGTTTACGTTTCTACGACAGGTGATATAGATTATAATAAATACCTTGAATATGCTGGCCTGCATATTGATCTTGAGGAAAAAATACTTGAGGGTAGCTATATTGGCACCGAGACGAGGAACGTAAATGGTGAAACAATAATATCAGGCATTGTCCGAGATTCCCCGGCCTGGGAATGCGGCTTAAGTGTAAACGATGTTATCCTAAAGATAAACGGGGAATCGCCTGCTAACAACACATTGGATAATATTCTGAAATCCACAAGGCCTCTTGATACCTTAAGA
>Ga0272441_10015802_pt1 | contig 10524 bp, 21 predicted proteins | sample SSMProp6N_FD_193582 | JGI IMG/M metagenome (GOLD analysis project Ga0272441, IMG submission 193582) | Marine sediment archaeal communities from Little Sippewissett salt marsh, Falmouth, MA, United States - SSM-Prop-6N | ecosystem: Environmental > Aquatic > Marine > Wetlands > Sediment ... | reverse complement strand
ACATAAAGAAAAATATACAGGTACTTTAAGATAAACAGAAATGTTACAACCGAAAAAAACTAAATACAGAAGGCGCCAGAAAGGAAGGATGAAAGGTAATGCCCAGAGGGGTAACCAGCTTGCATTCGGATCCTTTGGTATCAAAGCTCTTGAGTCTTCGTGGCTTACCGGAAGGCAAATTGAAGCTGCACGTCAGGCGGTAACCCGTCATATGAAACGTGAGGGACAGCTGTGGATACGAATATTCCCTGATAAGCCAATTACCAAGAAACCTGCCGAAGTTAGGATGGGTAAAGGGAAAGGAGCACCCGAAGGGTTTGTTGCACCTGTCACCCCCGGAAGAATTATTATGGAATGTGAAGGAGTGCCTTTTGAAGTGGCCAGAGAAGCCTTAAAACTCGGTGCGCAAAAACTGCCCATTACCACCAAGTTTGTGGTTAGGCATGATTATGTACAAGAATAAAGAGTATTGACATGAAGACTTCAGAAATAAGGGAATTATCAACCCAGGAGATCCTTGAAAGGATCGATAATGAGAAAACATCACTCGTTCGCATGAAACTGAACCATGCTATTACTCCTCTTGACAACCCCAATAAGATAAAGGAAACAAGAGGAAATATAGCCAGGCTGCTTACCGAGTTAAGAAAGAGAGAGTTGAATGAACAACAAAATAGCTAGTGTCAACAATGGAAAGAAATCTAAGAAAAGAACGTACAGGTATTGTTGTCAGCAATAAAATGGACAAATCAATAACCGTCGCCGTAAAAAGGAAGGTTAAACACCCCGTATATGGCAAGTTTGTGAATAAGACAAGGAAACTTCTTGCACATGATGAAGAGAATACCTGTAACATTGGTGATACAGTGCGAGTAATGGAAACCAGGCCTCTTAGCAAGAGAAAATCCTGGCGTTTGGTCGAAGTAATAGAAAGAGTTAAGTAATTATGGTACAACAGGAAAGTAGACTAGCCGTAGCCGATAATACAGGCGCTAAAGAAGTACTGGTAATAAGGGTGCTTGGCGGAAGCAAAAAGAGATATGCTTCTATCGGTGATAAAGTTGTTATTACAGTAAAAAGCGCCATACCCTCGGGCGAAGCTAAGAAGGGAATGGTCTCTAAAGCTGTTATCGTGAGAACCAACAAGGAAATACGAAGAGCCGATGGTTCTTATATCCGTTTTGATGATAATGCTGTTGTATTATTAAATAACCTGGATGAGGTCAGGGGTACTCGTATTTTTGGCCCTGTAGCCAGGGAATTGCGGGATAAATATATGAAGATTGTATCACTGGCACCTGAAGTGTTATAAAATAAAGAACCATGCAAGATAAGCTACATATAAAGAAAGGAGATACCGTTCTGGTCATTACAGGTGAGTCGAAAGGTCAAAAAGGACGAGTCCTTGAGGTCGACAGGAAAAAGAAAAGGGCCATTGTGGAAGGAATCAACATGGTTTCCAAGCATACCAAACCAAATGCCCAGAGCCCCCAGGGTGGCATTATCAAGAAAGAAGCTACCATACATATATCTAATCTGATGTGTGTTGATCCTGCTTCAGGTGATGGCACAAGGGTTGGCAGGAAATTAGGTAAAAATGAGAAACTGGTCAGGTATTCTAAAAAATCAGGAGAGGAGATCAAATAATGTATACACCAGCTTTACAAACAAAGTACAAGGAAGAGATCATTCCTGCTCTCATGAAGGAATTTGGTTATAAAACCGTTATGCAGGTTCCTAAGCTTGAGAAGATTGTTATTAACCAGGGGATAGGCCAGGCTATTGCTGACAAGAAACTTATTGAAGTCGGAACAGAGGAAATTACAGCAATATCAGGACAAAAGGCTGTGCAAACCCTCTCATCCAAGGATATTTCTAACTTCAAGCTGCGAAGGAATATGCCAATAGGTGTTATGACAACCCTGAGAAGAGAAAAAATGTATGAATTCCTTGAAAGACTGATAAGGGTAGCTTTACCACGTATCCGTGATTTCAAAGGGATAAGCAGTAAACTTGACGGAAGGGGTAATTATACCCTGGGAATTACAGAACAGATAATTTTCCCCGAGATTGATATTGATAAGGTAGTGAAGATTATGGGATTGCAAATCACATTTGTGACCTCAGCCAAATCAGATGAGGAAGCATATGCATTGCTGCGTTTGTATGGTTTACCTTTTAAAACAAATAAAAACTGATAGATTATGGCTAAAGAATCAATGAAAGCCAGGGAAGTGAAGCGTGCAAGGCTCGTAAAAAAGTACGAAGCCAAAAGAGCCAGGCTTAAAGCTGAAGGTGAATATGTGGCCCTCAGCCGACTGCCCAGGAATTCAAATCCGATCCGCCTGCACAATCGATGCAGGATAACCGGTCGACCGAGAGGATATATGAGACAGTTTGGTATTAGCCGTATTACATTCAGGGAAATGGCCTCACAGGGCCTGATACCCGGTGTTAAGAAAGCTAGCTGGTAGTAATTAATATTTAAAAAAAGAACGAATGACTGATCCAATTGCAGATTATCTTACAAGAATAAGGAATGCAATAACCGCCAAACATAAAGTGGTGGAAATTCCTGCATCTAATCTGAAGAAGGATATTACGAAGATACTCTATGACAAGGGTTATATCCTTAGTTATAAGTATGAAGATGATAATACACAGGGCAAGATTAAGATAGCTCTCAAATATCATAACCAGAGTAAGGTCCCGGCTATTAAGTCGCTGGAGAGAATAAGCAGGCCCGGATTAAGGCAATATGCTAATGTCGATGAATTACCACGGGTGCTCAATGGCCTCGGTATAGCTATCATCTCTACATCACAGGGGGTGATGACTGATAAAGAAGCCAGGAAGTTGAAAGTGGGTGGTGAAGTATTGTGTTATGTTTACTAAAAGGAGGATTATTTAAAATGTCACGAATAGGAAATTTGCCGGTAAATCTGCCATCAGGAGTTACAATTGATATTACTGATGATAATACGGTGAACCTGAAGGGTCCACTTGGTGAATTGTCAGTTGATATCGATAAAGAAATGCTTATTGAAGTTGAAGATAATACTGTCAACGTAAAAAGACCCAGCGAGTCAAAAAAGCATAAATCATTGCATGGCCTCTACAGGGCATTGATAAACAATGCTGTAGTGGGTGTGTCAGAGGGATACAAGAAGCAGCTCGAACTGGTAGGCGTTGGATATCGGGCCGAATCAAATGGCCAGAAGCTGGAACTGAGTGTCGGATTGTCTCACGATATAATAATTGAGCTACCCCCCGAGATTAAGGTGGAAGCAAAAACAGAGAGAAGAAGTAATCCGGTTATAACACTCAGCAGTGTGGATAAACAGCTGATCGGACACGTTGCAGCAAAGATAAGGTCATTGCGCCCGCCTGAGCCTTACAAAGGTAAGGGTATTAAGTTTGTTGGCGAACACCTCAGAAGAAAAGCCGGAAAATCTGCAAGTGTATAAATTTTAAAATCTAAGTGATGAGCTTAACAAAGACAGTAAGAAGAAAAAGAATAAAACTGAGAATTCGCAAGATCCTTCATGGAACCTCGGAAAGGCCAAGGGTTGCTATATTCAGAAGTAACAAGCAGATTTATGCACAGGTTATTGATGATGAAAACGGAAAAACCCTGCTCTCGGCATCATCAAGGGAAAAGGAAATAGCCGGTGCCGGTAAGGGAAATAAAATTGAGCAGGCAGCAATGGTAGGTAAGTTGCTGGCTAGCAAGTGCAAGGAAGCCGGCATCGAGAACATAGTTTTTGACAGAGGAGGATATAAATATCATGGCAGGGTTAAATCACTGGCTGACGCAGCACGTGAAGGAGGTTTAAAATTCTAAATGTATATGAATAAAGAAGTTAAAAGAGTAAAAACCATTGATCTCGAGTTAAAAGACAGACTCGTTAGTATTCAAAGGGTTACAAAAGTCACCAAAGGTGGTCGGACATTCAGTTTTTCGGCTATCGTTGTGGTAGGTAATGAAGATGGTGTGGCCGGCCATGGACTAGGTAAGGCAAACGAGGTAACAACAGCTATTGCCAAGGGTGTTGAAGATGCAAAGAAGAATCTTATTAAGGTTCCGGTTATCAACGGAACCATACCGCATGTTCAATACGCCAAGTACGGAGGTGCATCTGTATTCCTTAAGCCTGCTTCAGAGGGTACAGGAGTAAAAGCAGGAGGTGCCATGCGCGCTGTGCTTGAGAGTGTGGGAGTGAAGAACGTGCTGGCTAAATCAAAAGGCTCGTCGAACCCTCATAACCTTGTTAAAGCAACATTTGAAGCACTGATGGAGCTGAGAGATGCATACACGGTTGCTAACCACAGGTCAACATCTCTCGATAAAGTGTTTAACGGATAGAAAATTATCGTTATGTCAAAGATACGTGTAACACAGATAAGGTCGAAAATAGGAAGACCGGAACGTCAGAAGAGGACTCTCGCAGCCCTGGGTCTGAAAAAAATGAACCAGAGCATTGAACATGAGGCAACACCGCAAATACTTGGTATGGTGAACGCTGTAAAGCACCTGGTGAAAGTTGAAGAAGTATAAAGGAAATTTAAATATCTGATTGAAATGGACTTAAGTAATCTAAAACCGGCTGATGGAACTGTTAAGAAGGACAGGCGTCTTGGACGCGGCCAGGGAACAGGCAGAGGTGGTACAGCCACAAGAGGGCATAAAGGACAGAAATCCAGATCGGGTTATTCCAAAAAGGTTGGATTCGAAGGGGGTCAGATGCCTTTGCAGAGGAGGGTTCCCAAATATGGTTTTACAAACCTGAACCGTATTGAATATAAGGGAATTAATATCAGTACCCTTCAGGAGCTTGCCGAGAGAAAGAAGCTAAAAACCATTAAACCAGAGACACTGGTTGATGCTGGCCTGGTATCAAAGAAAGCAAGAGTGAAGATACTGGCAAAGGGATCACTCGATAAGAAACTTGAAGTGCATGCTCATGCATTCTCCAGGGCAGCTGTTGAAGCTATAGAAGCCAAAGAGGGAAAAGTAGTAAAAATAGATTAGGATGAGATTATTTCAGACAATACGAAACATATTCAAGATTGAAGACCTCAGAGCAAGGATAATATATACACTGGGTATTATCCTGCTGTACAGGTTTGGTAAGTATGTTACCCTTCCGGGTATCGACCCGGCCCAGCTTGAAGGCCTGAGAGACCAGACAGCATCGGGTATCATGGGACTGCTTGATATGTTTTCGGGTGGAGCTTTTTCCCAGGCATCCGTGTTTGCTCTGGGGATAATGCCTTATATCTCTGCATCAATTGTAATACAGCTGCTGGGTATAGTTTTTCCATATTTCCAGAAATTACAACGTGAGGGTGAGAGCGGCAGAAGAAAAATGAACCAGTATACAAGGTACCTTACGGTGGCAATATTGCTGCTGCAGGCTCCTACTTACCTGGCTAATCTTAATGCCCAGCTGCCAGCCAGCGCATTTATACTGAGCGGCGCACTTTTTAAAGTGTCATCAGTTATTATTCTTACTGCCGGCACCATGTTTATCATGTGGCTGGGTGAGAAGATAACAGACAAAGGTATTGGAAACGGTATATCGCTAATTATCATGATCGGGATTATTGCCCGGTTACCACAGGCTTTCGTCTTTGAACTGGGAGTACGGCTCGACGGATCGGGTGGACTTGTTGGACTGTTGCTGGAAATGGTACTGTTGTTTGCAGTTGTACTGGGTACCATATTGCTGGTGCAGGGTACACGAAGAATACCTGTCCAGTATGCCAGGCGAATAGTTGGGAATAAGCAATACGGAGGTGTAAGACAGTATATTCCCCTAAAAGTGAATGCTGCCGGAGTTATGCCAATCATATTTGCACAGGCAATAATGATGTTGCCCATCATAGTGGCAGGATATGCAAGTTCAGAAAATATGTCGGGATTTGTTTCTGCTTTCTCGAATATGTATGGTTTCTGGTACAATCTCGTTACTGCCTTGCTGATTATAGCCTTTACATATTTTTATACTGCGGTAACCATAAACCCGGTACAGATGGCAGAAGATATGAAAAAGAATGGGGGATTTATTCCGGGTGTTAAACCAGGAAGAAAGACAGTTGAATTCCTCGACCAGGTTATGTCAAGAATAACATTACCGGGGTCGGTGTTCCTTGCAATTATTGCTATTCTGCCCGCTATAGCTGTGAAATTCGGTGTAAGCTCACCTTTTGCACAGTTCTACGGGGGAACATCATTATTGATCCTGGTTGGAGTGGTACTGGATACTCTTCAGCAGATAGAAAGTCACCTGCTGATGCGTCATTACGACGGACTGATGAAGTCAGGCAGAATAAAAGGCAGGGCCGGAGCGGTTTCTGCCATGTAAAAGTGTTCTTTGATGTTGCATCTGAAAACAGCGGAGCAAATTGAACTGCTAAGATCGAGTAACCTGCTGGTGTCAAAAACACTGGCAGAAATGGCAAAGATTATCAGGCCGGGTATAACTACCCTGCATCTGGATAAGATAGCTGAAGAGTATATACGCGATCATAAGGCAGTGCCGGGTTTCAAGGGATATAATAATTTTCCCAATACCCTGTGCACCTCTGTTAATGATGAGGTTGTCCATGGTATTCCCTCCAACTACACACTGCGTGAAGGAGATATTATATCTATCGATTGCGGGGTGCTGCTTGATGGTTTTTATGGTGATAGCGCTTATACTTTCGCGGTGGGTGAGGTCGATTCAGATAGAAAGAGACTTATGGATTTTACCAGGGAATCGCTGGAAGAAGGAGTTAAAAAAGCTATAGCAGGAAACCGTGTAGGTGATATATCATGGGCGGTACAGAGCAAGGCCGAGAGCGGTGGTTATTCGGTGGTTCGTGAGCTGGTTGGCCACGGGCTCGGAAAAAACCTCCATGAATCCCCTGAAGTGCCCAATTATGGACGAAGAGGCAGGGGACCAAAACTAAGGGAGGGATTGGTTATATGTATTGAACCAATGATTAACATGGGCGGCAGAGCAATTAAACAGATGCAGGATGGATGGACTGTAAAAACAATTGACGGTAAACCATCAGCACATTTTGAATATGCAGTTGCAGTTAAGAAAGATAAGGCTGATGTACTGACAACATACGATTATATAGAAAAAGAACTGATAAAAAATAAATAATATGGCTAAACAACCTTCGATAGAACAGGACGGAACAATCATTGAAGCTCTATCCAATGCAATGTTCAGAGTCGAGCTTGAAAATGGTCACGTTATTACGGCTCATATCTCAGGTAAAATGAGAATGAACTATATAAAAATATTACCGGGTGACAGGGTAAAGGTTGAAATGTCACCATATGATTTAACAAAAGGACGAATAACATTCAGATACAAATAAATTACTATAGCAATGAAAGTACGAGCATCTGTTAAAAAGCGTAGTGCTGACTGCAAAATTGTCAGGAGAAAAGGACGCTTATACGTTATAAATAAGAAAAATCCCAAGTTTAAACAGAGACAGGGATAAATTGCTTAACTTTGCACACATTTTAACAAAAGGTATATGGCACGAATAGTTGGTGTAGACTTACCAAAAAACAAAAGGGGCGAAATAGCCCTCACATACATTTACGGGGTAGGGCGAAGCAATGCCCGTAAAGTGTTGACCAAGGCAGAGGTAGACCTTAATAAGAAAGTTAAGGACTGGAATGATGATGAACTATCTAAAATAAGGAGAGTTCTCAATGAGGAGTATAAACTCGAGGGTGAACTAAGGTCTGAAATGCAACTTAGCATAAAACGTCTGATGGATATTGGTTGCTACAGGGGCATAAGACACAGGATAGGTATGCCGGTAAGAGGTCAGAGCACAAAAAATAATGCCCGTACCCGCAAGGGAAGAAAGAAAACTGTTGCTAATAAAAAGAAAGCTGTTAAATAATTAGTTATGGCAAAGAAATCAGGAGCATCAAGAAGAAGGGTTGTAAAGATCGAACCTGTTGGCCAGGCTCACATACACTCCTCATTCAATAATATAATTATTTCCCTGACCAATAATTCAGGGCAGGTAATAACCTGGGCATCCGCAGGTAAAATGGGATTCAAAGGATCAAAGAAAAACACTCCGTATGCAGCACAGATGGCTGCTGAAGATTGTGCCAGGGTAGCTTATGACCTGGGACTGCGTAAGGTTAAGGTATTCGTAAAAGGACCCGGCTCAGGAAGGGAATCAGCAATCAGGTCGATCCATAATAGTGGTATTGAAGTAACTGAAATTGTTGATGTTACACCAATGCCCCATAATGGGTGCCGCCCACCAAACAGGAGAAGGGTTTAAGCAGAAAAGACAAAAGAAGGAAGAATAAAAACTATTTTTAAATGGCAAGATACAGAGGACCAAAATCAAAAATAGCCAGGAAATTCGGGGATCCAATCTTCGGTACTGATAAACATCTGGAAAGGAAGAACTATCCTCCCGGACAGCATGGAAATACCAAAAGAAGAAAAAAGACATCCGAATATGGTATCCAGTTAAAGGAAAAGCAGAAAGCCAAATACACCTATGGAGTTCTTGAAAGACAGTTCAGGAATCTTTTTGAACGCGCTTCAAGAAGTAAAGGAGTAACGGGCGAAGTACTGCTCCAGCTCCTTGAATCAAGGCTTGACAACGTGGTTTACAGAATGGGTATTGCCCCAACAAGGTCGGCAGCCAGGCAAATGGTATCGCACAGGCATATAACCGTTAATGGTGAAGTTGTAAGTATTCCTTCTTCACAGGTAAAAGCCGGAGATATCATAGGAGTGAGAGAAAAATCCAAATCACTTGAAGCAATACTCGATTCGCTGGCGTCAAAAAGGCATCTGAGTTTTTCATGGCTCGAATGGGATGACTCCCAGATGGTAGGTAAGTTTATGAACATCCCTGAAAGGGAAGATATACCTGAAGATATAAAAGAACAACTTATAGTTGAATTATACTCGAAGTAAAAAATATTTAAGATTATATATATGGCCATTTTAGCATTCCAGAAGCCCGATAAAGTAATAATGGTTGAAGCTGACAACCATTATGGTAAATTTGAATTCCGCCCCCTTGAACCGGGATATGGAATTACTGTAGGTAACGCACTCAGGCGTATACTTCTTTCATCACTCGAAGGCTATGCTATTTCAACAATTAAGATTGAGGGCGTAGATCATGAATTCTCAACAATAGCAGGAGTTACTGAAGATGTAACCGATATTGTACTGAATCTGAAGCAGGTAAGGTTTAAACAAATGACAGAAGGTATCGACAGCGAAAAAATTGTTGTTACCATCAATGGTCAAAGCGAGTTCAAAGCAGGTGATATGAATAATTACCTGAGTAGTTTTGAGGTGCTTAATCCTGATCAACTGATTTGCTCAATGGAGTCGGATGTTAAGCTTCAGATGGAGATCAGTATTATTAAAGGAAGGGGTTATGTGCCGGCTGAAGAAAATCAACCTGTTGATTCAGAATTTGGCCTGATAGCTGTTGACTCAATCTTTACCCCGATAAAAAATGTAAAGTATGCAGTCGAAAACTACAGGGTTGAGCAGAAAACAGACTACGAAAAACTTGTACTCGAAATAGATACAGATGGTTCAATCCATCCCAAAGATGCACTTAAGGAAGCAGCCAAGATCCTTATCTATCATTTCATGCTGTTCTCCGATGATAAGATTACACTCGATTCAGAAGATAAACTGGCCAATGAGGAATTTGATGAGGAAGTACTCCATATGAGACAACTTCTAAAAACCAAACTTGTTGACCTTGATCTCTCTGTAAGAGCCCTGAATTGTCTTAAAGCTGCTGAAGTGGATACCCTGGGCGATCTGGTAAAATTTAATAAGAACGACCTGCTTAAGTTTAGAAATTTCGGTAAGAAATCGCTCACCGAGCTTGATGAACTGCTCGAATCGATGAGCCTCTCCTTCGGGATGGACGTTAGCAGGTACAAGCTGGAAAAAGATTAATTGTAAAAACCGCTAAGGAGAAAGAGAAATGCGACATAGAAAAGGTTTTAACCATCTTGGACGGACAAGCGCTCACAGGAAGGCAATGTTGTCAAATATGGCTTCTTCGCTCATCCTGCATAAAAGAATAACAACTACGACCGCAAAGGCAAAAGCCCTGCGTTCATATATTGAGCCCCTTATAACCAAATCAAAGAATGATACAACACATTCAAGACGTGTTGTTTTCAGTTACCTGAGAAATAAATATGCTGTCTCTGAACTATTCAGGGAAGTGTCTCCAAAGGTAATGGATCGCCCTGGTGGATATACAAGGATATTGAAGACCGAGAACAGACTCGGTGATAATGCCGAAATGTGCATTATAGAACTGGTTGATTATAATGAGAATATGCTTGAGGATACAGCCAGTAAAACCAAATCAAGCAGGAGGAGAAGAGGATCGGGTAAAGGGAAGGCTGAGGCTGAGGCTAAGGCTAAGGCTAAGGCTAAGGAAACCCCCACCGATGTCGAGGAACCCCCCACCGATGTCGAGGATTTG
>Ga0272441_10015801_pt1 | contig 10525 bp, 5 predicted proteins | sample SSMProp6N_FD_193582 | JGI IMG/M metagenome (GOLD analysis project Ga0272441, IMG submission 193582) | Marine sediment archaeal communities from Little Sippewissett salt marsh, Falmouth, MA, United States - SSM-Prop-6N | ecosystem: Environmental > Aquatic > Marine > Wetlands > Sediment ... | reverse complement strand
TGATTGTCATCGCCACTGCTCGCCATACCTGGCAACCTGCGTACTACCAATTTCGGCTTCTGCCGTGAGCAATGGGGCTAATAAGTTTCGAGAGCATCAACAACGCGAGACGCAAGGTCTACGAAGAGCCGTTCAGCTTGATGCGGATGTGCGTGTCGTCCCTGTACGACTGATGTTGGCAAACGAAAGATGGATCAATATCGAATTATCATGATTCTGAATTCGATGAATGGATCTACGCACCATGGTTCGAAGAGGATCTTGAACATCGGTTAGAATTGTCCTGACAGGTTGAGCAACATCTACTCGAAAGGGCATGAACTATGATCCTCGAAAGTGGATCGCCCGTACAGGGGACCTGGAAGCGAGATGCGTATGGTTATGGACCTGCGAGAATCGACGGAATGCATACTGACCTGTACCGAATCGACAGGAGCACAGACATGTATCTGCGAGCGTGAATTCAGGTCGCTGAGTACATTCTGTTCAACCATTCTAGGAGCAACCGATGACGTTCCCAACGCTATTGGATGATCGTCAAACCAAACTCTGGGAAGCCGAACGAACGCAAATCGAGCAGCTTATCCACTTGCTTCGAGATTGGGAGACGGCCCCCGCAGATTTAGAACATCTACAACAGGCATTACAGCAGTTGGATGAGCTGTTCTTACTCGTGGTTGTGGGTGAATTTAATAGCGGGAAATCTGCATTGATCAACGCGCTGCTGGGGAAAGCGTACTTACCACAAGGTGTCACACCAACCACCGACCGGATTTATGTCGTGCGATACGGAGAGGAAGGTGCGCCTGAATTCGTTGCCAAGGATGTACGCGTTGTGCGTTACCCGGCGGAGTTCTTGCGCGAAGTAAATATCGTCGACACACCGGGTACCAACGCCGTTCTGCGACATCACGAATCCATCGTCCGCGATTTCATTCCCCGCAGCGATCTGGTGATTTTCGTCACTTCGGCGGATCGGCCCTTTACCGAAAGCGAACGAGCTTTCATGGAACACATCCAGGAATGGGGCAAGAAAGTCGTCGTGGTGATCAATAAAATTGATATCCTCGACGATCAAGAATCAATCAAAGAGGTGCGGGATTTTGTGAGCAATCGGGTGCAACAACTATTGAAACTCGCACCGAATTTGTTTTCCTTCTCGGCGCGGCATGCCCTCGAAGCCACGAACCCGGAAGATTTACCCGCGCATGTCGTGAAAAGTGATCAGTTCAAGGATTTCCGAAAATACCTCCTGGAGAGCCTGACGCAGACGGACCGCATCCGTTTGAAGCTTCTCAGCCCGCTTGGCGTGGCGCGAAAAATTGGTCGTCAATATGACGAGCTTGCTGATTCACGCCTGGAAATTCTCACCGAAGATGTCCAGGTGCTGGAAAAAGTCGAGCGCCATCTGAATCTTTATGCGGAGGATACCGACGCCGAGTTCGAACGCCATATACTCAGCATCGATAACAAGCTGCTGGAAATGCGTCTGCGCGGTGAGGAGTTCATCGACGATCGCATGCGGCTGTTAAAAGTTCGCGATATGCTGCGCGGAGGACGTTTACGCCAGGCCTTCGAGGACGATGTAGTCGGGCAAACGCCAAGTCAGATCGCCGATGATGTTCAGGAGATCGTCGATTGGCTGGTTGAACGAGAGATTCGACAGTGGCGATTAATGGCCGAGGAATTAAACCGGCGTCGTGAAACGGACACGCTCCGTGCGGCTGCTGAAGAAGCTTCTGGTGGGTTCGCCTACAATCGCCGGCAGCTGCTGGATAATATCGGTGTCAAAGCCGACCGCGTGATTAAAAGCTACGATAAGCAAACCGAAGCGGCGAGATTGGTGACAACAGTGCAGGAATCGATCGCCATGATGGGATTGGTGGAGGTTGGTGCCGTGGGTTTGGGAATAATTCTCAATGCGCTTTTGGTGGGTGCGACGGCCGATGCGACGGGAATCATCGCCGCGAGTGTGCTGGGCGTCTTGGGGTTTGCAATTATCCCATTTCGGCGTGGTCGAGCGAAAAAGGAATTGCGTACGAAGGTCCATGAACTGCGTGCAAAGCTTGGACGTGTACTGCGTGAAAGCTTCGAACGAGAATTGGAACAGTCGATTGGGAGATTGCGGGAGGCGCTCGCGCCCTATCGGCGCTTTGTGTTGCACGAAGAGAAACAATTGAAGGAGATCGACAAGGGGCTCGAAGCGGTACTCGTACAACTCGATGCGTTGGAAGGTGAGATCGAAAGTATCAAGTGAGTTCACCAGGAGGCCAGGACAGCATAACCCGCTGGTTGAAAGTGAAGTCCTTCGTGAAAAGACTCTATCTTGTCAGACACTCAAAGTCGAGTTGGAATGATCCCGGGCTGATGGATTTCGAACGGCCCTTGAATAAACGCGGCAAGCGCGATGCACCTTTGATGGGCAAGTTGCTTGCAGAGCGAGGAATAAGTCCGGAAATAATTATCTCAAGTCCTGCGAAAAGAGCGCTAAAAAGTGCTAAAATCATCGCTGAGGAGATCGAGTATCCGCAAGAGGATATCATTACACAAGCGGCACTCTATGGTGCCAGTGTTGCGGAATTGCTGGAAATCGTTGGTGACATTGATGAGCGCTATCACGAGGTGATGCTTTTTGGACACAATCCAGGGATGACGGACTTTGTGAATTATCTCTCGGATTTCGACCTCGACAATTTGCCAACGAGCGGAATCGTTGGTATCGATTTCGATGAACAAGCGTGGCACACGATTTCCCGTCACAGTGGTGAATTGGTGTTCTTCGAATACCCGAAGAAATACCTGTGAGGAAACCATTGTTGCTGGAAAGTGTTAACTCGATTGGCCCAAAGTAGTACTTTTCCACACGAAATGTAACCTAAACTGTGTGGCATTTCTGTGAGATTATTTGGAGGTTCGATAAATGTCAAAGCAAGATCTGCAATCTGTAGCAAAGGCACTCGTTGCCGAGGGAAAGGGTATCCTCGCTGCTGATGAAAGTACGGGAACGATTAAAAAGCGTTTCGACAGCATCAGCGTGGAATCCACAGAGGAAAATCGCCGCTCTTATCGTGAGATGCTCTTCACGACGGAAGGCGCGGCGGATTATATCAGTGGTGTGATCCTTTTCGATGAGACCATTCGTCAAAGCACCAAAGACGGTGTTCCATTCACAGAAGTATTATCCAAGCAAGGTACGTTGCCCGGGATCAAAGTAGACACAGGTGCCAAGCCGATGGCCGGCTTTCCCAATGAACGGGTCACCGAAGGCCTGGACGGCTTGCGGGACCGCCTGGCGGAATACGTCAAATTGGGAGCCAAATTCGCCAAATGGCGAGCTGTGATCACTATCGGGGATGGTATTCCGACGGTGGCATGTTTGAAAGCCAATGCGCATGCCCTGGCGCGCTATGCCGCGCTATGCCAGGAAGCTGGTTTGGTGCCCATCGTTGAGCCGGAAGTTCTCATGGATGGAGATCACGACATTGATCGTTGCGAGCAGGTTACCACAGAGACGCTGAGCCGCCAGTACGACGCGCTGCTTGAGTTGAACGTCATGCTGGAAGGAACACTGCTGAAGCCCAACATGGTAATCTCCGGCAAAGGGTGCAAAAAGCAAGCTAGCCCAGAGGAAATCGCCGAAGCAACCGTACGAACATTCCTGCGAACCGTTCCGGCCGCCGTGCCCGGGATTGTCTTCCTCTCCGGTGGGCAAACCGCAGAACAGGCGACTGAGAATCTGAATGCCATGAATGCCATTGGTAAATTCCCCTGGGAACTCAGTTTCTCCTACGGCCGCGCCCTGCAGGCGCCGGCGTTGACAGCCTGGTCCGGCAAGACGGAAAACGTTTCGACGGCACAGAAAGTCTATCATCACCGTGCCAAAATGAACGGCCTGGCCCGCTATGGGAAGTACGAGACAAAGATGGAAAAGGAAGTTGCTGCCTGATCAGCGCTATCGCTGAAAACAGTCAGAGAACCGTCAAACCCTCCTGGGAGTATCTTGTATCCGGGAGGGTTTTCTTTACCTTCAAAATGTTGCGGATGCTGAAAAATCAGCGCAGCCATTCCAGGACGACATCGCTACGGGCCTTGGATTTGGCTTCAAGGAGTGAAGGGCGACCACTCAGATATGCATCCACTTCGCGAGCGCACTCTCGCCCTTCACTGATCGCCCATACCACGAGGGATTGGCCTCGACGCATATCCCCGGCAGTGAATACACCATCACGTGAGGTGCGGTAACCGTGGGAAGCGCAGTTACCGCGCTCGTCTTTGTCCACAGCGAAGTCGTCCAGCAGGGCATGCTCGGGATGGAGGAATCCCATGGCGAGCAACGTCAGTTGGGCGGGCAGCTCATGTCCGCTGCCAGGCACGGCTTCTGGTCGGCCGGAACTCCAATCCGCCTGTACCGCATGGATGCCACGCAACGCCCCGGATTTGTCTTTTAGAAATTCCTTCGATATCACCGCCCAGTACCGCTTACAACCCTCGGCTTGAGAACTGGATGTGGAAAGAATACTTGGTCCAGGATGGGTTGGCCAGGGCGTTTGATCGGAGCGTGTTTCCGGCGGTTTGGGGAGAATCTCGATCTGTGTGACGGAGCGAGCGCCTTGGCGGATGGCGGTTCCGACACAATCCGATCCGGTGTCTCCCCCGCCGATGACAACGACTTCTTTGTCTGTGGCCAGGATGTCGGTTCCTTCGGGTATCTCATCGGCGGCGATGCGACGATTGGCCTGGATGAGGAAGTCCATGGCGAATTCGACGCCCCTGGCATCGCGTCCGGGTATCGGTAAATCGCGCGGTTTCGTCGATCCTCCGGCGAGGATGATGGCATCAAATTCTGTGAGCAGTTGGGTTGCAGGGAGATCTACTCCTACATTGGTTCCGGTGTGGAAAATGATACCTTCCTTTTGCATCAGTTCGAGGCGACGATCGAGGATTTCTTTTGAGAGTTTAAAATCGGGAATGCCATAACGCAACAAACCGCCAATTCGATCCGCCCGCTCGAAGACTGTCACGCTGTGTCCCGCTCGATTGAGTTGATCGGCGGTTGCCAGACCGGCTGGCCCTGATCCAATAACAGCGACCGTTTTTCCCGTTCTATGTTTCGGGGGTTGTGGTTTTAGCCAACCCTCCTGGAAAGCCCGTTCGATGATGGCGAGTTCGATGGCCTTGATGGTGACCGCTGGTTTGTTGATGCTGAGTACGCATGCCGACTCGCATGGGGCAGGACAGACTCGTCCGGTAAACTCGGGGAAATTGTTGGTCGCAACTAAGGTCTCTAACGCTTGCTGCCATTTTCCCTGATAAACATAGTCGTTGAAGTCGGGGATGATATTCCCAAGCGGGCAACCGTTATGACAGAAGGGCACACCACAGTCCATGCAGCGAGCACCCTGGATCTCGAGTTCTTCTTGCGTTGGCGGAATGATGAATTCTTGCCAATGACGGATACGTTCTTCAACCGGTTCGAGTGCCGGATTTGCTCTGATGAATTCCTTAAAGCCGGTAACTTTACCCATTTTAATACCTCATTTTGTCGCGGCCATCTCGACGGCGATTCTGTCAAGGGCACGTTTATACTCACGCGGTATTACCTTGATGAACTTCCTGAGTTGAACGTCCCAGGTGGCAAGAATGCGTGCGGCGCGCTCCGAACCCGTGACCTGGGCGTGTTCTTCGATGAACGTCTTGAGTTCGGCGATTTCGTCCGACTCGACAAGATCTTCAAGAGCGACCATGCTGGTGTTGATCCGTTGCCGGGCGCGCTCATCCTCGTCCCAGATATTGGCAATCCCTCCGGACATTCCGGCTGCGAAATTACGCCCGATTGGCCCCAGGATGACGGCGCGTCCACCGGTCATATATTCGCAGCCATGGTCACCCACACCCTCGACAACGACGTACGCGCCAGAATTACGCACGCAGAATCGTTCACCAGCTGTGCCGAGGATGAATGCTTTTCCTGATGTGGCTCCGTAGAAGGAGACATTTCCACAGATCACGTTTTCATTTGGACTGAAGCTCGCTTCTCTCGGCGGATAGAGAATGGCCGTGCCGCCGGAAAGCCCTTTACAAAAGTAATCGTTGGCTTCCCCCTCGAGCTCGATGGTTAATCCCCTGGGCGCAAATGCCATGAAGGATTGACCTGCTGAACCTGTCGCCTTGAACCGAATGGTGTTCTCCGGGAGTCCTTTCCCATCAGTGCGGCGTGTGATTTCCTGGCCTAAAAGCGTGCCTACCGTGCGGTTCACGTTGCGGATCTCGATCGTTTCCGCGACCTTCTTGCCTTTTTCGAGTGCTGGGCTGGCCAGTTGAATGAGCTGTTTGTCGATGGCTTGATCGAGGCCATGATCCTGTGAGATGCAGCAAAAGCTTCCACAGCGCTCGTCCGCAGGCATCAAATGAAGTAGGCGTGCGAGATCGAGCTGCTTGGCTTTGTAATGCTTGATATTGCGTTTGGGGGTGAGTTTGTCTGCCCGGCCGACCATCTCATTGACGTTGCGGAAACCAAGGCGCGCCATGTGCTCGCGCAAGTCCTCGGCGATGAAACGGAAATAGTTCACCACGTGTTCCGGCTCACCCGTAAAAAGTCTACGCAGTTCTTCATCTTGTGTCGCCACACCCACGGGGCAGGTGTTGAGATGACACTTGCGCATCATGATACAGCCCATGGCGATGAGCGCCCCGGTTGCGATGCCCCACTCCTCGGCGCCGAGCAGCGTGGCGATGGCGATATCTCGACCGGTCCGTAAAAGGCCGTCGGTCTGGAGAATGACGCGATCACGCAGGAGATTTTGCATGAGGACCTGGTGAGTTTCCGCCAACCCAAGTTCCCAGGGGAGGCCGGCATGCTTGATTGATGAGAGCGGCGATGCGCCGGTTCCACCATCGTGACCCGAAATCAGGATTACATCGGCATGTGCCTTGGCGACGCCCGCAGCAATGGTCCCGACACCCACTTCTGCAACGAGTTTCACGCTGATGCGTGCCTGTGGATTGGCGTTTTTAAGATCATAGATAAGCTGGGCGAGATCCTCGATTGAGTAAATATCATGATGCGGGGGCGGCGAGATCAATTCGACGTACGGTGTTGAATGACGTACACGCGCAATAATCTCGTCCACTTTGTGACCGGGTAGCTGGCCTCCTTCACCCGGCTTGGCACCCTGCGCCATTTTGATCTGCAGCTCGTCAGCGTTGATAAGGTAATTCGATGTTACGCCAAAGCGTCCTGAAGCCACCTGTTTGATGGCAGAGCGCATGCTATCTCCATTGGGTAAGGGCTCATAGCGCGCCGGGTCCTCGCCACCTTCTCCGGTGTTCGATTTCCCGCCGAGACGATTCATGGCGATCGCCAACGTAGTGTGTGCTTCCCAAGAGATGGATCCGAATGACATGGCTCCCGTGGCAAAGCGTTTGACGATCGAATCGACCGGTTCGACTTCTTCGATGGGAATCGGCGCATGGTTGCTGAATTCAAGCAGGTGTCGCAATGTGATCGGTGACTCTGCCGCGCCGTCGACGATGCGGGCGTATTCGCGGTAGAGCTTGTAGTCGTTCGTTCGGGCGGCGTGCTGCAGCTTATGGATCATCTCCGGATTGTGCAGGTGGCGTTCGCCGCGCAAGCGCCATTGATATTGCCCACCCAGCTCGAGATCTTCGTCGTCATCCGCATCAACGTAAGCGGCTTGATGACGCATCAAGGTCTCACGCTCGATTGTGGGAATATCGATGCCGCCGATTCGCGAGACGGTTCCCGGGAAGTATTCGTCAATCACTTCGTCGGAAAGACCAACGGCTTCGAAAATCTGCGCGCCGATGTAGGAAGAGACCGTCGATATACCCATCTTCGACATCGTTTTCAATAAGCCCTTTCCGACGGCCTTTAAGTAATGATTACGTGCCTCCTCTTCACTCAGCTGATTGGGAAGAAGTTTCTGCAAGCGCATGTCCTCGATGGTATCGAAAGCCACGTACGGATTGATGGCGGAGGCTCCGAAACCCAACAGGCAGGCAAAGTGATGCACTTCACGAGCTTCACCGGTTTCTACGACGAGGTCGCATTGTGAGCGTAGGCCCATGCGAATCAAGTGATGGTGCACAGCGGATACAGCAAGCAGGGAAGGGATCGCCGCGTGACCCGAATCGACAGGACGATCGGAGAGGATGATCACCTCGTAGCCATCGAGCACATACTCTTCCGCGATGCGTCGCAGACGGCTGAGCGCTCGCAGCATCCGACCCGTTTCGGCTTTAAAACAGATCGAGATGGTCTTGGCCTGATAGCTCTGTCGATCGACCCAACGCAATCGTTCGAGGTCCTCATTGGTGAGAACGGGCTGGAGTAATTCAATGACGTTGGCATGCTCTGGGCCGTCTTCCAATATGTTGCCCTTGCTTCCGACAAATGAAGCGAGGCTCATCACCAGGTCTTCACGGATTGGATCGATGGGTGGGTTGGTAACCTGGGCGAAGAGTTGGTGGAAATAATCAAACAGGTTGCGTGATTTGGTTGATAAAACCGCCAACGGCGCATCGTTGCCCATAGAACCAACGGGTTCCTTTGCATCCTTGACCATTGGCGCCAGCAGGATGCGTAGATCTTCCAGTGTATAACCGAAGACGCGCTGTCGTGTACGCACCTTGCGAGGTGGCGGCTGCAGAATCTGGCGCGGCGGCTCGAGTTCGCCAAGTGGAATCTTGCAATCGTCAAGCCATTGTTGGTATGGACGTTCAGCGCAGACCCGATCCTTGATTTCGTCATCCGGGATGATACGGCCTTCTTCGAGGGAGGCGATGAACATTTTTCCCGGTTCGAGTCTTCCCTTCATGGCGATTTGATCCGCGGGTACGTTCAGAACTCCGGCTTCGGAAGCCATGATGAGGAGATTGTCGGTCGTCAGACAGTAGCGTGATGGCCTCAACCCATTGCGGTCCAGCGTGGCGCCGATGAGGGTGCCATCGGTAAATGCCACCGAAGCAGGACCATCCCATGGCTCAATCAGCGCCCCATGGTATTCGTAGAATGCCTTTCGACATGCAGGTATCTCCGATTCTTTCTCCCAGGCTTCCGGAATGAGCATCATCATCACATGCGGAAGGCTGCGACCTCCCATCATGAGGAACTCAACGGCGTTATCCAAGCTGCCCGAATCCGAGCTGCCTTCCTGGATGATGGGCCGCATTTTCTGGATCTCGCCCTTCGTGAATAATGGTGATGAAATTATGGATTGGCGCGAATTCATCCAATTGACGTTTCCCCGCAGGGTGTTGATCTCACCGTTGTGTGCCAGGGTGCGGAATGGATGGGCGAGTCGCCAAGTTGGCAGCACGTTGGTCGAGAAACGACTGTGGATAAGGGCGAGTGCCGACTCGAAGGACGTATCCAGCAGGTCCGCATAGTATTCTGTGACCTGATCCGGGGTTAGCATTCCTTTGTAGACAATTGTGCGGGAGGACAGCGAGCAGACATAGAATTGCTCCGCGTCACGGAGCGTTTCCCGAACCATGCGGATGCCGTATTTGCGAGCTACAAAAAGCCGACGTTCGAAGTCGTCCTGCGTGCGGCAGCTCACCGGGCGGTGGACGATGACTTGCTGGATGCTGGGTTCGCCGGAAATGGCAGTGACACCCAACGTTGAATTAACGGTGGGAACTTCCCGCCAACCGAGTATGTTGAGTTCGAGTTCGTTGAAGGCGCGCTGGAAGACATCCTTCACGCCCTGGTGAGTTTGTTGGTCCTTTGGGAGAAAACACTGGCCGATGGCATAGTGCCCGGGTTCGGGCAAGGGGATTCCAATTCTCGAGCATTCACGCAGGAAGAAACCATGTGGAAGTTGTACGAGGATTCCCGCACCGTCGCCGGTTTCCTTTTCGACGCCTCGTGCCCCACGGTGGTCGAGGTTGCGCAGAATTTCAATACCCTTGCTGACAATATCGTGCGATTTGGTGTTGTTAAGATCGGCGATGAATCCGACACCACAGGCATCGTGTTCGAAACGGGGATCGTAGAGTCCGTTCGGGTGTAATGTTGATGGCATGATGATTTCCTTCGATCGATGGAGAAAAAATCTCGGGGATAATGAACTCCTTTGTTCACGATCATCGCTTCGTCACCGATCAATATCGGGATAAATATCATCTTATAACACAAAATAATAAAAATTTCTATCAATTCATCGACAAAGAAACAAATCCAGGGACCAATTTCCTTTGAATAATTACTGTGCTGCGGGGTAGAATGGTGGTGAGTACGGGGGCTGATAAGTAAGTAGGAGGGGCGCATGAAGTACTTGGAAATCTCCACTTCAAAGGGCGTGACAACGATTACATTGCGTCGAGGCAAGGTTAATGCACTAAACGAACGCATGATCGAAGAACTGTTAGAGGTTTTCTTGCGTTTGGAAAGGGATCCAGATGTAAAGGCGGTGATCCTGACGGGGGTTGGTAAATTCTTTACATTTGGGTTTGACATTCCTTCTTTGCTGAATTATCGAAAAGAAACGTTTACTCTATTCTT
>Ga0272441_10015800_pt1 | contig 10526 bp, 4 predicted proteins | sample SSMProp6N_FD_193582 | JGI IMG/M metagenome (GOLD analysis project Ga0272441, IMG submission 193582) | Marine sediment archaeal communities from Little Sippewissett salt marsh, Falmouth, MA, United States - SSM-Prop-6N | ecosystem: Environmental > Aquatic > Marine > Wetlands > Sediment ... | reverse complement strand
TGACTATACTACCGTCGCCCGGGGAGGCGGGCGTGTCATGCTCGTGACGCTCTGCAAGGCCAAGATCCACCGCGCCACCATCACCGAGGCGAACCTCCAGTACGAGGGCAGCCTCACGGTGGACCGCGACCTCATGGACGCGGCCGGCCTGTTCGCCTTCGAGAAGGTCGCGGTGGTGAACATCAACAACGGCAGCCGCCTCGAGACCTACATCATCGAGGGCGGACGCGGCACGGGTGTCATCTGCCTCAACGGGGCGGCCGCCCGCCTGGGCGCCCCCGGCGACCGGGTGATCATCATCGCCTACGCCCACATGAGCCCCGAGGAGGCGGCCACCTTCCAGCCCCGCCTCATCCACGTGGACGACGAGAACCGGCCCGTCGCGGCCGAATAGCCCTCCGCCAGGCAACACCCCGCATCGACAGGGACCCGAGACGGCCCGCGCGATGGCTGGCCAGTCCCGCGCGCCGCCGCTATACTCGCCGGGGCCGGGCGCCGCCCGCCCACGACTCCAGCCGACACCGGGGGTGCGCCATGTCCTGCCGCCGATCGATCCTCGCCGTCCTGCTCCTTCTCGCCGCCGCGCCGGCCGCCGCCGTGGACGTCCACGACACGCGCCTGCTGGCCGAGCCCGACTGCAGCGCCGACCGCGTCGTCTTCACCTACGCGGGCGACCTGTGGACCGCGCCCCTTGCCGGAGGCACGGCCCGCCGCCTGACGGCCGACATCGGCCGCGAGCGGCGGCCCCGCTTCTCGCCCGACGGGTCGCTGGTCGCCTTCAGCGCCGAGTACGACGGCAACGTGGACGTCTACGTGATCCCCGCGGGCGGCGGCGAGCCCCGCCGCCTCACCTGGCACCCGGGCGACGACCTCGTCCAGGGCTTCACGCCGGACGGAAGCGCGGTGCTGTTCACCTCCCAGCGGAGCGTCCACACACGGAGCATCGCCCAGCTCTTCACCGTGCCGGTGGGCGGCGGCTTCCCCGAGCGCCTGCCCGTGCCGCGGGCGTCCAAGGCGGAGCTCTCGCCCGGCGGCGAGACCGTCGCCTACCTGCCCCTGTCCGAGGCCTTCCGCCAGTGGAAGCACTACCGCGGCGGGCGGGCGTCGCGCATCTGGCTCCAGGATCTGGACGACGCCTCCGTGCTGCAGATTCCCCAGCCCGAGGGCCGCTGCAACGACACGGATCCCATGTGGGCCGGCGGCCGCTTCTTCTTCCTCTCGGACCGCGACGGCGAGTTCAACCTCTACTGCTTCGACCGGGCGGCGGGCACCGTCGAGCAGCGCACCTTCCACGAGGACTTCCCCGTCGCGTCCGCCGCGGCGGGTCCCGGCGGCATCGTCTACGAGCAGGCGGGCCGGCTGCACCGCTTCGATCCGGAGACGGGCGAGAGCCGGCCCCTGGTCGTCGGCGTGGCCGCGGACCTTCCCGAGGCCCGTTCCCGCTGGGCCGCGGGCGAGGAGTGGATCCGCCACTGGGACCTCTCGCCCTCGGGCGCGCGGGCGGTCTTCGAGTTCCGCGGCGAGATCGTCACCGTGCCCGCCGAGAAGGGCGACCCCCGCAACCTGACGCGCACGCCCGGCGCCCACGATCGCTGGCCGGCCTGGTCGCCCGACGGCGCGCGCATCGCCTGGTTCTCCGACGCCGGCGGCGAGCAGGCCCTGCACGTGGCGCCCGCCGGCGGAGCCGGCGAGGCGCGCGTCTACCCGCTGGCCGGCGCGGGATTCTACGACCGGCCCCTCTGGTCCCCCGACGGGACGAAGATCGCCTTCAGCGACAACGCCTGGGCCCTGTACTGGATCGACCTCGACTCGGGGCGCGTGCGCGAGGTCTCGCGCGAGGTCGTCTTCGGGCCGAGCAAGGCCCTGCGCTACGACTGGTCGCCCGACTCGCGCTGGCTCGCCTTCACGCGCAACACGCCCACCCTCTTCCAGGAGCTGTGGCTGCACGACCTGGACTCGGGCGACGACCACCTGGTCACCGACGGCCTCAGCGACGCCGTCGAGCCCGCCTTCGACGCCGGCGGGCGCCATCTCTACTTCGCGGCCTCCACGGACGCGGGCCCCTTGCGCCAGTGGTTCGCCATGTCCAACGCCGACATGGAGATGACACGCTCCCTCTACGTCGCCGTCCTGCGCGCCGGCGACCCGTCGCCCCTGGCGCCCGAGAGCGACGAGGAGGCCACTGCGGCGGCCGGCGACGAGAAGGGCGGGAAGGGCGGGAAGAAGGATCGCCCGAAGGACCGCGACGACGACGACGGCGACGAGCCGCCCCGCGTGACCGTGGACGCCGCCGGCCTCGGGCAGCGCATCCTCGCCCTGCCCCTGGATGCGGCGCTCTACACGGACCTGCAGGCCGGCGCGGCCGGCACGCTCCACTACCTCAAGCGCACGGGCGGCCGTGGCCGCCGGGACCGGGGCGCGACCACGCAGCTCTGCCGCTTCGACCTGGAGGAGCGCGAGGAGAAGGTCCTCGTCGAGGACGCCGACGCCTACCGCCTCGCCACCGGCGGCGAGAAGCTGCTGGTCCAGGTGAACGGCGCCTGGTCCATCTGCGACGCGGGCTCGCCCGACCCCGGCGAGGGGCGCCTGGACGTGGCCGCCGTGCGCGTGCGCGTCGTGCCGCGCGAGGAATGGCCGCAGATCTGCCACGAGGCCTGGCGCATCAACCGCGACTGCTTCTACGACCCCGGCATGCACGGCGCCGACTGGCCCGGCGTGCGGGAGAAGTACGCCGCCTTCCTGCCCCACCTGTCCTGCCGGGACGACCTGAGCCGCGTGCTGCGCTGGATGGGCAGCGAGCTGTCCGTGGGCCACCACTACCTGTGGGGCGGCGACCATCGCCGCGAGGCGGAGGCGGTGCCCGGCGGCCTGCTGGGCGCCGACTACGAGGTGGCCGAGGGACGCTACCGCTTCGCGCGCGTCCTCGGCGGCCTCAACTGGAATCCCGAGCTGCGCGCGCCGCTGACCGAGCCCGGCGTGGACGTGCGCGAGGGCGAGTTCCTGCTGGCCGTGGACGGCGTGGACCTGCGCCCGCCCGAGAACCTCTACGCGCGCTTCGAGAACACGGCGGGGCGCATCATCGCCCTGACCGTGGGTCCGCGGGCCGACGGCAAGGACTCGCGCACCGTCCAGGTCGTGCCCGTGGAGAGCGAGGCGGCCCTGCGCCACCGCGCCTGGGTGGAGGGCAACCTCCGCCGCGTGGAGGAGGCCACCGGCGGCCGCGTCGCCTACGTCTACGTGCCCAACACGAGCACCCGCGGCCACGAGTACTTCAAGCGCTACTTCTACCCGCAGGCGGACCGCGACGCGATCATCATCGACGAGCGGCACAACGGCGGCGGCCAGGTGGCCGACTACTACATCGACATACTGCGGCGGCCGCGCATCTGCTGGTGGAACACGCGTTACGGCCGGGACTTCCCCACGCCGCTGGCCGCCATCCAGGGGCCCAAGGTGATGCTCGCCGACGAGACGGCGGGCTCGGGCGGGGACCTGCTGCCCTGGATGTTCCGCAAGCTGGAGCTGGGCACCATCGTCGGCCGGCGCACCTGGGGTGGCCTGGTGGGCATCCTCGGCTTCCCGCAGCTCATGGACGGGGCGCACATCACGGCCCCGAACCTGGCCATCTGGACCGAGGACGGCTTCATCGTCGAGAACGAGGGCGTGCCGCCGGACGTCGAGGTGGAGATGCTGCCGGCCGACCTGCTGGCGGGCCGCGATCCCCAGCTCGAGGCGGCCATCGCCATCGTCCTGGAGCAGCTCAAGAAGGACCCGCCGCGCCGGCCGCAGCGGCCGCCCTATCCCCTGCGCGCCCTGGGCGCGCAGGACGGGCGCTAGGGCCGGCGAGCGTCGGGACCACCCGCCGGGCCGCGGCCTGGAACGGGGCGTCCACCGGCTCGCCGCCCCCGGCGCGGGCCACGGCCCGCGGGCCTTGGCAGCGGACGGGGAACAAGCGGGCATGAAAAACGGGGCGCCCAGGGGGGGCGCCCCGCGTCGCGCGTCCGTGCGGCGGGTGACGGGGTGCCGTCGTCACCGGCCATGGCGCGCGTCTAGATCGATAGCCACTTGCTCACCTTGATCAGGAACACGTTGTGGGGGTGGACGTCGAAGAGGGCGTCCAGGTCGTCCCGCGCCGAGAACGCGCCCGTCCCCACGTATCCCGACCGCGACTGGGACCAGACCAGGTAGGCGATGGAGCCCGGCTGGTACTCCCAGCGCAGCACCAGGTTCGAGTTGAAGTAGCGGACGTTGAAGTCACGGTCCGAGAAGTCGTAGTCCGCCGTCCCGTCCCCGTCCTCGTCCACCTCGTAGACGCCGTCCGCGTCGTTCCAGGCGATCTCGTCGCCGGTGAACTCGTGGAAGCGGTCCTCGTAGGCCTCGGCCCGCGGCGAGGTCACGCGCTTGAACCGGTGGTAGTCCCCCGCCGAGACGAAGGGCGAGCCGTAGTACTGGAGGCTCAGGTTCGGCGTCAGGCTGTAGTCCACGCGGAAGGTCAGCGACAGCGTGCGCTGCGTCATGCTGGAGAAGATGTAGCGGTCCTCGTCGTTGAAGCTCTCGGCGCCCACCCATTGCACGTCCGCCTCGCGCTTCGTGTAATCGGGGCTCAGGGAGAGCCGCAGGGCGTTGCAGGGCCGCCAGACCGTGGTGAACCAGAGGCCGTAGGAGCGGTGGAAGTCCTCGTCGCCGTAGCAGAACCAGCCGCCGGCCGAGAGCTGCATGGGTTTGCTGCCGTCGGTCCAGAAGTTCGAGTTGAAGCTGATGTCGCCGGGGATCTTCAGCGCCGGCCCGCCGCGCAGGGCGCTGGCGTCCAGGTTCTCGTTGGTGCGCGTCAGCCCCGCGTAGAGGCCCCAGCGGTTTCGGAAGTCCATGTTCGTGTTGACGTTCCACTGGTTCGCCAGGGGCGTGCCGCCGAAGTCCCAGTCGATCCACTGGTTGGTGTTGAGGCCGAAGCCGTGGAAGATCCAGAAGGGCCGCGAGGTCCAGTAGCCGCACCAGGTGAACTGGTTGACCCGGTCGGCCTGCGTCATGTAGCCCGCGTCGTTGATCTCGAAGCCCGGCGAGCGCCAGGCGACGCCGGTCTCGAAGCTGATGGCGCCGCCGCCGAAGCGGACCGGCCGCCCGTACAGGCGGGCCGATCCGGCGTGGCCGGCCAGGGAGGTCAGGGTGGAGTCCACCGCCGTGTGGTCCTTGTCCGGCCGCTGGTAGTAGCGGGCCGACGAGGTCTGGGTGGCCAGCATGGCCTCTTCCGTGCCGGCCACGCGGCTGCCCAGCAGGTTGGCGGCCAGGTACCAGTACCGGTCGTGCCACTGGTGGAGGAAATCCAGCCCGCCGGCGTAGGCGGACTCGTGCAGGAACTCGAGCTGCGGGTCGTCGATCCGGCGGTTGACGGCCGTGAGCATGCCGCCGACGCGCGTGTTGCCGTGGCGATAATCCTTCTGCAGGCGGCCCACGAAGTAGTTGGCCAGGGGCTCGACGGTCTCCTCGCGCTCGTCGCCGGCGAGGTCCACCTTGGCCTTCTCCTCGGCCGTCACGCTCTCGAGGACGCCGATGGACAGCCCGCCCGCGGTCTTGCCCGTCAGCTTGGCGGCGCCGAGGATGCTGGTGTTCTCCGGCTGGTCCACGTGCTCGTTGTCCCAGTCGTAGTCGCCGGCCCACCGGGGATCCCACGAGGGCCGGGCGCCCACGCGTCGCGAGTAGAAAAGGCGGTCGCTGGTGAAGCTGCCGCCGGTGATGGCCGGCGCGATGCGGTAGGCCAGGATGTCCTGCCCCTCGATGAAGAAGGGCCGCCGCTCGCCGAAGTAGGTCTCGAAGGCGCTGAGGTTGACCTGCGACGGGTCGGCCTCCACCTGGCCGAAGTCGGGGTTGACGGTGAAGTCCAGGGTCAGGTTGCTGGAGACGCCGATCTTGCCGTCCAGGCCGGCGCCGAGCTTGCCCCGCTCGCCGTCCCAGTAGGGATTGCCCGGCTCGGCCTCGAAGCGCTCGCCCCGGGCGAGGCCGTAGGGCATCAGTTCGATGCGGCGGAGCTTCGGAAGGTCGCGCAGGCCGCGCAGCTCGCCGAAGCGGCTCACCCAGCCCGTCTCGTCCGTCTTCTTGCGCTGCCAGACCGAGCGCTCCTCCTCGCGGAAGACGCGCCGCTGGACCTGGATGCCCCAGACCTGCTCCGGCGCGTCCGAGTAGCGGAGCTGGCTGAAGGGGATCCTCACCTCGGCCGTCCAGCCCTCGTCGTCGATGCGGGACCTGAACTCCCAGATGGGATCCCAGGAGCTGTCCCAGTTGTCGCCGTCCTGGCAGATGAACTCGTCGCCGCGCACGCCGGACACGGAGGCCGTGAAGGAGTAGGCCGTCCGGTGATCGTGGTAGCTGTCGATGTTCACCTCGACCCAGTCGCCGGGGAACCAGTCGCGGCGCGCCAGGCGGCTGACGATCTTCTCGGGCTCGCTGTCGTGGGCGCGGTAGGCGACGTAGAGGGCCTCGTCGTCGTAGAGGATCTTGAAGGCCGTCTGCTGGCAGGGCGCCTTGCCCTCGTCAGGCCGGTACTGGATGAAGTCGGTGGCCCATTCCACCTGCCGCCAGCAGGGATCGTCCAGGCGGCCGTCGATGACCGGCGCCCTGGGGTTGACGTGCTTGGTCCAGTAGACGCGGCGTTCGGTGGCGTCCTCGTCCTGGGCCGCGGCCGGCGCCGCCGTCGCGCAGGCCGCGAGTGCGATGAACATGGCGGTAGCGGTTCTCATGATGTCCCCTCCGCGCGCGCGGACCACCGGTGCGTGGGGTGGTGCCGGATGGGCGTGGCGGTCCCTGGGCGGGCAATGAGATCGAAAATGCGGCGCGGAACGAACAGTTAGACGAGCGGACGGGGGAAAGGTTTCAGTCGCGGCGGCCGGGGTCAAGGGACGCGCCGGCATCCGGGTTCACCGGCGGGTCGCCGCCGGGCGGCTCGGGCAGCGTGAAGCAGAAGGTTGAACCCTGATTCTTGCCCTCGGACTCCACCCAGATGCGCCCGCCGTGCACCTCCACGATGCGGCGCGCCAGGGCCAGGCCGAGGCCGGTGCCCTCCAGGGCGGGGTCGAGCTGCTCGAAGGGTCGGAAGACCCGCTCGTGGAAGCGCGGCTCGACGCCCATCCCGTTGTCGCGCACGAAGCAGACGAGGGCCCGGGCGTCGCGGCGGACGCCGACCTCGATACGGGGCTCCGCCTGGTCGCCCATGTACTTGACGGCGTTCTCGACGAGGTTCTGGAGCAGCTCGACCAGGCGCGGCCGGTCGCCGAAGACCTCGGGCAGGTCGGGCGGGATCTCGACGCGCACGCCCCGCTCCCGGATCGGACCGGCGGCGTTGGCGAGGGCCTCGGCCGCCAGTTCGCCCAGGGGGACCGTTTCCGAGGGGGAGACCACGCGGCCCACCCGCGACAGTTCGAGGACCTCGCCCAGGAGCCGCTGCATGCGGTCCACGGCGCCGTCGATGACGGCCATGTCGCGGTGCGCCTTGTCGTCCATGGCGCCCGCGAGGTCCTTGCCGAGCAGGCCGAGGTAGCCCCGGATCGTGATGAGGGGCGTCTTCAGGTCGTGGGAGACCATGTAGAGGAAGCGTTCGAGCTCCACGTTGCGGTCCTTCAGCTCCGCGAAGGCCGCCTGGAGCTGGGCCTGCGCGCGCTCCCGCTCGGTCACGTCCAGGAAAAGGGCCGCCATGGCGCCGGCCCAGGTCTGGAAGGCGTAGACCTCGTAGGCGCCGTGGATGCGCTCGTCCTCGTAGTCGATGTGCTGCGTCTGCCATGGTTCGGCGTCGCGCGCGGCCCGGCGGTAGCGGTCCGGCACCTCGGTGCCGGCCAGGGGCGGGAAGGCCTCCTCGATGGTCTTGCCCGCGAACTGGGAGTGATCGACGCCCAGGATGCGGTCGGCGGCGGGGTTCGCGCCCGCGAAGACGAGCCGGCCGTCCGCCCCGAGGGTGTACATGTGGATGCCCATGGGCGAGACCTCGACGATGGTGCGGAAGCGCCGCTCCTGCTCCAGGGCCGCCTCCTCGGCCCGCTTGCGGTCCGTGATGTCCGCGAACACGACGATGCCGGCCACGACCTCGCCCCGCTCGTTCCGGATGGGCGCCGCGTTGGCCAGCACCAGGGACTCGGAGCCGTCCGACCGCCGGATGACCGCCTCCGCGTTCTCCACCACCTCGCCGCGCAGCACGGCCCGCGACAGGGGCAGCTCCTCGGCCGCGAAGGGCGTGCCGTCGGGATGGAAGACCTGCCAGGCACCGGGGTGCAGATCGACGGGGATGTCGGTGAGGGCCTCCGCCTTCCCGCCGCGGATTCCCAGGGCCGCCGAGTTGGCGACGCGGATGCGCACGTCCGGGGCGTCGGCGATGAGCACGCCGGCGGTCGTGCTCTCCAGGGCCGCCATGAGCAGGGAGCGGGCCTCGGACAGCTCCGCCTCCACCCGCTTCTGCGCCGAGAGGTCGCGGACGATCGTCGAGAGGTAGTCGCCGCCGCGTCGCGGCGAGCGATGGGCCATGACGACCTGCGTCACCGGGATCTCGCGGCCGTCGCGCGTCAGGACCGCCGTCTCGCCGCTCCAGGTCGCGCCCCGCATGGCGACCGGCATCGCGTCACGCGCGATCATCTCGGCCGCCCAGGCGGGATGAAGGTCGAAGATGGACAGGCCCTCCAGGGGCGCGTCGTCGGCCAGGCCCACCATCCGCCGCCCCGCGCGGTTGACGTAGGTGAGGCGGCCTTCCGTCGTAGAGATGCCGACCAGGTCGCTGGTGGCCTCGAGGATGGCGGCCAGGCGCTGTCTCTCCGCCTCGGCGCGCCGGCGGTGGTAACGGTTGAGGACGAGCCCCAGGATCGTCAGGAACTGGAGGGAGACGACGGCGACGACCGTCCAGATCCAGAGGCGATAGCGCTCGTAGAAGGACGCCACGCGGCCGACGATCTCGCTGCCCTCGGGGAGCTGCCCGGGCTCCAGGCCGAAGCGCCGCATCTGCTCCCAGTCGAACAGGAGCCGGTTGGGCGACTCCATGACCACCGGCAGCGCCGACGCGTCCTCGCCGGCGAGGATGCGCACGGCGAGTTCCGCCGCGGCCCGACCCTGGGTGCGGCCGCTGGTCAGCATGCCGCCGACGATGCCGTGGCCCAGGTAGAAGGTCCACGGCCCGTAGATGGGCGCGGGGCAGTTCGCGGCGATGAGCTCGAGGCTGCGCTCGTGCGTGAAGTCGCGCCCGAGCCGATCGCGGTTGAAGACGAAGAGGAAGACGAGCGCGTCGGCGGGCAGGTCGGCCGCCCGCGCCAGAAGCTCCTCCATGGTCAGGTCGTGGACGTACTCGAAGGCCAGGCGCCCCGCGAAGGGGGCGAAGGCCTCGCGCGCCGAGGCCTCTAGGGCGCGGCCCGTGCGCGTGCCGTCGCTGATGACCAGCACGCGGCGCGCCGCGGGGTGCAGGTCCGCCGCCACCGCCAGCGTGCGAACGGGATCGATGGTCTCGATGACGCCGGTCAGGGGGCGCCCACGCTCGCGCATCTCCGGCCGGTAGCCGTTGACGCCGCAGAAGACCACCGGCGTGCCGGGGAAGAGGTCACTGCCGTCCTCGAGCAGGAAGTTCAGGGCCTGGTCGTCCGAGCAGATGATGAGGTCGAAGGCGTCGGGCGTGGGGTACTTGAGCTGGTAGACGTGGGTCAGGTGCCGCAGGTAGTCCGCCTCCGGATGGCGCTTGGCGTCCATGTGCTCGATGAAGAGCTCGGTGTCGGGGAAGCGGCGGCTCGCGAGGAAGCGGTCCCGGATCCCCGCCGTGATGTCGCGGGTCCAGGTGAATTCCGAGTAGTAGGAGTGCAGCACCAGGATGCGGCGGTGGGGCGGCGACTCGCCGCCGTCCTCCGTCGCGGCGGCGGGCGGCGCGGGAGCGGCGCCGTCCGTGCGGGCAGGGCCGGAGAGGAGGACCACCGCGAGGAGGGCGAGCAGCGCCGCCGTGGTCGTCCGGACCGCCGGACGCGCGGCTTGGCGGGCGCGATCGGGCATGGCCTGACCTCCTCGACCTGGCGGACGCCGGCGGAACCGGAGGCGGGCGGAATCCGACGGCCTTTCAGTTCTCCCACAAAAAGAGCCGGCCGTTCCAGGGGAAATGTTCGGCTTCGTGATCGGCGCCGGCGACGCGGACGTCACGCGAAGACGCCCCGGGGACGAGCCCCGGGGCGTCGTGGAAACGGAGGCGCCGGGCCTAGGAGCCGTCGAGCATGCGCAGGCACTCGGCCACGCCGGCCTCGATCTGGGCGTTGCGGCCCGCGAGGGCCTCCTCGGGCACCTCGGGCACCAGGACGTGGGGCGTCACCGGATCGTTCTCCAGGTTGCGCCCATCCATGCGGTACCAGCCGGAGCCGGGGACGCGGAATCCCGTGCCGTCGATGAGCCGCGTGTCGCTGGTGCCGATGACGGCGCCGAAGGTGGGCATGCCCACCACGCGGCCCAGGCCCAGGGCCTTGAAGCCCATGGGGAAGATCTCGCCGTCGCTGTAGCTGCGCTCGTTGATGAGCAGGACGACGGGGCCG
>Ga0272441_10015799_pt1 | contig 10526 bp, 7 predicted proteins | sample SSMProp6N_FD_193582 | JGI IMG/M metagenome (GOLD analysis project Ga0272441, IMG submission 193582) | Marine sediment archaeal communities from Little Sippewissett salt marsh, Falmouth, MA, United States - SSM-Prop-6N | ecosystem: Environmental > Aquatic > Marine > Wetlands > Sediment ... | reverse complement strand
GACGACTATGTTCAGTTGGACATTGGCTCGCTTGTCCCGACTCTTGAGGAGACTACTCTGACAATATGGTGCAGTTGGGCCGGTGGTAATGACTGGCAACGAGTTGTTGATATCGGTACGGATACCGGGAACTATATATATATAACTACGTCCGCGGGATCATTTAATGACTCGTTGCATGTGGCTCTTACAAACGGAACCTGGGATGAGTTTAGTTCGGTTAAAGGTTCATATCCCACAGATGAATGGCACAATATTGCAGTGACTGTAAGTAATAGTGAAGAAAAAATGGTCATGTATCTTGATGGCGAGAATGTCGGAGAGCTGGAAGATATCGCGAGTTCTATAAGCGGCCTGGGTGAAACTACCAACAACTGGCTTGGCAGGTCACAGTATGAAGATCCGTTCCTTAACGGAACTATAGATGACTTCCGTATCTACAACCACGTGTTGTCGGATATTGACCTTCACGCTGTCACAGCTCCGAATTACAAACAGGCATGGAAACCCAAACCGGTTGAGGGGGAGGTAGATGTGCTTCTCGAGCGAAGTCTTAAATGGAATCCTGGGATTATCAGCGATGAGACATTCGAGCTTTACAATGTACACCATGTTTACTTCGGGACTGATTTTAACACTGTCAACGATTCAACAGAACCAATGGAAATATTTACTGACGTTAACGAATGTTCAAAGCCTCTTGATTATAATACGACGTATTATTGGCGTGTTGATGAGGCCAGCAGTCTTGAACCGGATACTATCGAAAAAGGCGTAGTCTGGAGCTTCACTACAGCTAACTTTTTCATTGTCGAAGACTTTGAGGATTACAGTGACGATCCTGGTGGCGAGGTATTCATGACATGGGTAGATGGGTGGGGTATTGCTACGAATGGTGCCACAGCCGGTGATCCTGCCCCTGATTTTGTCGGTGGAGAGCATTATCTGGAAGATGTGATTGTCCATGGCGGTATTTTTTCATTGCCGTTTTATTATGACAACAGCGTCGGAATGTCCGAGGTAACTCGAGATTTCGATTCTTCTATGCAAGACTGGACTAAGGATGACGTTATCACACTGACGCTGTTCTATTACGGTGATGCGAGTAATGCTGCTGAGCAGATGTATGTTGCTCTTGACGGCGATGCCATAGTTGTTAATGGTGATCCCTTGGCGGCAAGAGATAATGAATGGAACCAGTGGGATATTTCTCTGCAGGAATTTGCGGACCAGGGTGTTACGCTTTCCAGTGTTGGTTCGATGTCAATTGGTTTTGGCGATAAGACTAATCCGACAGCCGGTGGTGAAGGCCGCGTATTCTTCGATGATATTCGTCTGTATCGTTCGCCTCCAGTTGAGCAGGAGCAGGAAGTAGAGTCGGTAGACCCCGGAACAGCTAATTTGGCAGCTTATTACGATTTTGAGGATGATACCCAGGATGGTTCGGGCCACGGCCGACACGCAACGGCGATGAATGGTCCGTTATTCGTCGATGGCCCTGCCGGTTATGGAAGAGCTTTAAAATTCGACGGATCAAATGATTATGTTCAGTTACCAATTGGTGCGGTTATAGCTTCGATGGATGATATCACAGTTGCCTGCTGGGCTGATTTCTCAAATGAAGGAGGTTCGTGGCAGCGTCTGTGGGATTTCGGAGTAACTCCGGAAGCTGATACTGATCCGAATTTCTATATGTTTGTTACTCCACGTTACGCTGGTAATGGACAGCCGCGATTTGCTATCATGACACCCGAAGAAGGGGAGACGAATATTACTGCTCCTGAAAACCTCCAGTCAGGTTGGCATCATATAGCCGCTTCGATAGATAGCTCAACTATGACCATGATGCTTTATCAGGACGGTAAGCTTGTTGCTGAGGGTGCTACGACACTCGTTCCGTCCGATCTTGGTGAAACTGATCGGAACTTTATCGGGAGGTCACAATGGACGGCTGATGCCTACTATAAAGGCAGTATAGATGAGTTCAGGATATATAATCGAGCTTTATCTGTTGCTGAAGTGCGTTACCTTGCAGGTAAATAGTATTGAAGTAAGAATTGAGTATAAATGAACTGAATTAGCAAGGGGCTTATACCGATAAATCCAGTATAAGCCCCTTTTTTTATATTCTGCTGTTGCACGAACATCAGAATTTACGGGAGGAGTTGTTTATTGGCTATTTAAAAAAGAACTCATTTTGAAGCCGAAACTGGCTTTCTGAGTATATGCTGCGAAAGACCAGTTGTGCTGCGGTAACGGCCGGTTATTTCGCCAATTACGAAATGGATATTCGGACGTTTAGATATATCTTGACAGGAAGTTTACTTTTTTGGTATAAATTAATGAATTGAAGTATGTTAATTTTGGGTGTTAATTACACATAAATAACCAAAATTTTATGCTGGGTACATAGGGGGCGCAGAAAAGTATTTACTGATACCTATTGAATGTTTGATTGAGATATTTTTGTCGTGTTACTATCGTCATAAAAATGATGATAATGATATTTTCTTAATAATACGACTTTTTTTGTTTGTCAGAAAAGGAGGTCGCATCAAGTCGACAAAATTGTTCTGAGCGGATAATAAAAAATTGTGATCTGTAGTTTTGGCGTGTAGCCAGGGCATAAAATATATAACTCATAATTCTTTTTGAAGGAGGAATATTATGTGTAAAAAAGTGCTAATTCTTTTGTTAGTAGGATTATCGGCAACTGCAGCATGGGCTAATCTTCAGCCGGTTCACTCGTGGACATTCGATGACGGTACGGCCAATGATAGTGTCGGCGAAGCGCACGGTACACTGATCGGCGGCGCTGCTATAGTCGACGGAGCAATGGTAACAACTGCTCAAGATCAGTGGATGGAGATGCCTGGCGACGTGATTGACATCAATTCCTATGATGCAGTTACGATTGAGGCCTGGTATACTCCCCCCGCTGGTGCTAACACCGGTTGGAGCATGTTGGCATACTTTGGCGGATCAAGTGAACCTGATATAGCCGAAGGCGGAGTTGGTATTAATGGTTACTTTATAACCAGTGCCCGTGCTGACGATATGAGCCGCGCCGGCATCTCTACAGGTGAATTAACTCAACCTTGGGGAGATGAGACTATGGCTAATGGTCCTGAGTACGACGACGGTCTGCTGCACCATATGGTCAGTACCTTAGATGCCGATGAGATCACACTGTACATTGATGGTGAGTTGGTGGCCAGTACCCCGATGGACGCAGACAACAACATTCATGATCTGAGCAATGACTATGCTTTGCTGGCCAAAGGAGGTTATGCCGTCGATCCCGAGTGGATCGGTGCTATTCACGAGTTCAATATCTACGGCACGGCTCTACTTCCGGAAGAGGTTCAGGCTTTATATAGTGTGGGTATAGGCGGTTCGCTTGATTTTGCTTATGGTCCAGGTCCTTCTAATGGTGCAATAGAAGTTCCGCGAGATGTGGATCTAACCTGGAGATCCGGAACGTATGCTGCTGCACATGATGTATATTTTGGGACCGATGTTAATGATGTTAACGAGGCAAGCAAAGACGATACACGTGGAGTTTTAATCGGACCAGGCTATACTGATATGATTCATGATTTTCCCACTCTGTTGGATTATGACACGACCTATTATTGGCGAGTTGATGAGGTTAATGAAGCAGAGCCGAATAGCCCATGGAGAGGTAACACCTGGAGTTTTACGGTACGTAACTTTATCGTAATCGAAGACTTCGAGGACTATAATGACTATCCACCCACCGAGATATTCAATACGTGGTTAGATGGCTGGGGTGATTCGACAAACGGTGCCACTTCGGGTTATCCTGCTCCTGATTTTGTCGGTGGAGAGCATTACTTGGAGTATGAGATTGTTCATAGCGGTGAATTTTCACTACCGCTGTTATATGATAACAGTGCCGGACTTTCCTATGCGACAAAGACGCTGACTTCTAACCGTGACTGGACAGTGGATGACGTCATTACATTAACGATATTTTTCCAGGGCAATGCAGGTAATGGAGTTGTACCGATGTATGTCGCTCTTGATGGCGATGCGGTAGTAACTCATCCTGAATCGAGGGCCGTTTTGACTGGTGAATGGACACGATGGGATATTGCTCTGCAAGATTTCGCAGACCAGGGCGCAAATCTTACTAATGTAAGTTCGATTACGCTCGGTTTCGGTGATCCGGCTAATCCAACTGCTGGTGGTGAAGGCATTGTGTTCTTTGACGATATTCGTTTGTATCGATCACTTCCGGAAGATGTTGAACCTAGGCCGGAATCGGTTGATCCCGGTAATGCTAATCTGATGGCTCATTACGATTTTGAGAATGACGTACGGGATAATTCCGGTAACAACCGCCACGGCACTGAAATGAACAATCCAGTGTATACTGTAGGTCCAACCGGCTTTGGATCGGCAATACAGTTCAACGGCACTACTCAATACGTTAGTTTGTCGATTGATTCGCTCATCGCCTCGTCGGATGATATCACTATCACATGCTGGGCTAATTTCTACCATGAAGATGGTTCCATGCAGCGTCTATGGGATTTCGGAGTAGCTCCTCCAGATGAAGATACTGATCCGAACATCTATATGTTCGTTACACCACGCAGCGGCACCACTGGACCGTTGCAATTTGGCATAACGATGGGTGGTAACGATACGCAGTCGAACATTTATTCATCCGCAACACTTCCATCAGGTTGGCATCACGTAGCCGCTTCAATAGATAGCTCAACTATGACTATGAGGCTTTATCAGGATGGTAAGCTCGTTGCAGAAGGCGAAACGTCGTTCCTGCCATCGGATCTTGGTGCGACCGACCAGAACTATATCGGTAAGTCACAATGGTTGGCTGATGCATACTACGACGGTGCGATAGATGAGTTCCGCATATACAACAAGGTTTTATCTGCCGCTGAGGTTCTTTACCTTATGGGTTGGTAACATTGTTGTTAATAATTAAGTAAGACTTGAATAGGGCCTATATCGATTAATTCGGCATAGGCCCTGTTTGTTTTATTAACTAAAAGAATCTCCAGCGTATAAGCAAATGACTAAGTTGGGGGAAGGCTCGTTTAAATTGGGGGCTATATTCATCAATTTTCAATACTTGCTATTATCTGATATTCGGTTATAATTTGTGCTTAAACTCGTATTATTATGATATTTTTAGGAGTCAGGTAATGATCAAAGTTCTTATTACAGACAAACTTGCACAGGAAGGTATTGATTTGCTCAATTCCATGGATGGCGTCGAAGCGGTTGTTAAAACCGGTATCAGCGAAGATGAATTGGCGCAGATTATCGGTGAGCATGACGGTTTGATTATCCGAAGCGGAACAAAGGTCACCGAGAAAGTTTTAGCTAATCCCGGCAAGTTAAAAGGTATAGCCAGAGCGGGCGTCGGCGTTGATAATATCAATATTCCAGAAGCGACACGAAAAGGTATTCTGGTTATGAATACGCCCGGTGGTAATACTCTTAGTGCTGCTGAGCATACGGTGGCTTTGTTACTGGCGATGAGTCGAAACGTAGTTCCCGCCTGCAACAGCTTAAAGGGTGGTGCCTGGGACAGAAAAAAATATATGGGCAACCAGTTAAATAATAAAGTGCTCGGTCTGATAGGCCTTGGGAGGATTGGTTTGGCTGTAGCTGAGATGGCCAAAGGATTTAATATGAAAATCCTCGGCTTCGATCCACTTGCGGCACCGCCGGATGCAGAGAAAATGGGTATCAAGATATGCGATAATCTGGAAGATATTTTTAAGCAAGCCGATTATATCAGTGTTCATGTACCGAGAAATGAGCAAACGTTGAATATGATTGGTGCCGGGCAGATTAAAATGATGAAACCTTCCGTAAGATTAGTAAATTGTGCTCGCGGTGGGATTATTAACGAAGATGCGCTTTATGATGCACTTGCTGAAAAGCGAATCGCCGGTGCTGCTCTGGATGTTTATCCCAAAGAGCCTCCGGAGAATACCCGCTTTACAGAGCTTGAGAATTGTGTTGTAACGCCGCATCTTGGTGCGAGTACCGAGGAAGCTCAGATAGAGGTTGCCGTCGAGGCAGCGCAAATTCTTGTCGATGCTATTAAGGGCGGGCCGGTCAAAAACGCAATAAATGCGCCGTCTACAGCAGGCGCTGTACCACCGATTGTTACACAATACGCCAGGCTTGCTCAGCGAATCGGCACGCTTATAAGCACTATTGGGCCTGGGCAAATCAAGGAAGTTCAGATCCAGTATCGTGGCTCAATTGCCGAACTGCCGGTCGAGCCGGTAAAATTGAGTTTTGCCGTGGGACTGCTTCAGAAGCATTTTGATATGCCATTGAATATGGTTAATACACCGGTTCTGGCTAAGGAGCGAGGCATAAGCATAGATGAGACCAAAAATGCCGAAGTTAAGGACGTTGCAGCGAGTTTTAGCGCCAAGGTTGTTACAGACAAGGTTACACGCACTGTGACAGGTTCGGTTTTCGGTGGAACGCTTTTACGAATTATTGAAATCGATGGTTTCAATATAGAGGTTACTCCACAGGGAGCTGTCTTGGTTATCTTTAATGACGACAAGCCCGGTGTTATCGGTTCTGTCGGGACCGTCTGTGGTCGGCATAAAATAAATATCTGCACCATGGGTGTAGGCCAAAAAGCGACGGAAGAAAAAGCTGTACTTGCTGTCAGCCTCGATAAGGAACCCGATGAAAAAGCTATTGAAGAGCTCGGTAACCTTGATTTTGTTAATGAAATTTATGTTTGCAAGCTGGATTGACTGGCGATACTTGATTCTTAAATTTGGTTTTCGCTATGGCTGAACAGTTAATTATAAGTGTCAGCGGAATGCGGGGTATCGTCGGAGAGAATCTTACAGCTTCCATTGCCGGTGACTACGGTTGTGCTTTTGGTACTTTTCTAAAAGAAAAAAACATAAGCGGCACTAAAACCGTCTGTATTGGCATGGATTCCCGCCCAAGCGGTCAAATGTTAAAGGAAGCTTTGTCAGAGGGATTATGCAAGGTTGGATTTGATGTAGTTGATTTGGGCATTGTAACGACACCTGGCGTCGGTATTATTTTAAGGAAGCTCGGTTGTGCGGGCGGGGTAGTTGTAACCGCTTCGCATAATCCTGTCCGGTACAATGGCATAAAATTGTTGCTTAGCAACGGTATTGCTCCACCGCCCGATGCAGCAGAGCAAATTAAGCAATATTTTTTCAATAAAAAATATGTCCATGTCGATGCATCGAATAGCGGCAAGGTTACTTTCAGCGACCAAACCGATGCGATTCATATCGATAAAGTTTTGGCGATTGTTGATAAAGAGGCTATAGCTTCGAAAAAAATTAAGGTTGTTCTTGACAGCATTAATGGAGCAGGGGGGCGAGTTACAAAAAAGCTGTTAGCCGAATTCGGTTGTGAGGTTACAGCTATAAACGACGAACCTACCGGTTTGTTCGCACATGAGCCGGAACCTACAGCGGAAAACTTAACGGGATTGTGCGAAGTAGTGAAAGCCGAAGGAGCCAAAATCGGTTATGCCCAGGACCCGGATGCCGACAGATTGGCCATAGTCGATGAAAACGGGACATATATAGGCGAAGAATACACACTTGCTTTGGCTACTAAATATGTTTTCAGTAAAAGAACCGGCAACGCAGCGACGAATCTTTCAACTTCCAGAATGATCGATGGTATTGTCAGCCAAACCGGTGGTGAAGTTATACGGACTGCCGTTGGTGAGGCCAATGTAGCCAAGGCAATGCTTGAACACGATTGCATTATTGGTGGAGAGGGTAATGGTGGTGTTATTGATTTGCGTGTGGGTCCGATTCGCGACAGCCTTGTTGGAATTGCACTCGTCTTGCAATTAATGGCTGAGACAGGAAAAACAATAGGTCAACTGGTTAGTGAGATCGGCGGTTATTATATGAGTAAGAATAAATTCGCCGCTGAGCAAAATCAGGCGCAGCAAATCCTCAATTTGGCAAAAAACACCTTTAAGGATGCGATACTTAATACTACAGATGGTTGTCGATTCGATTTCGATGATGGCTGGCTGCACCTGAGGGCAAGTAATACCGAACCTGTAATGCGTTTTATCGTCGAAGCAAAAAACCAGGATATTGCTCAAAAGTATATCGATATTGTACTGAAAATACGCGATGAAGTGTTAGGCTAAAAAGCCAATGCACAACGACAAACAAACAATTGCAAACAAGCAAATAAAATCGATTACGTATCTTGGTATCGTCATGAATATCGCTCTGTCGGTTATTAAGATCGTGGTTGGTTTTTTAGCTGTTTCGTTGGCGCTTATAGCTGATGGAATTCACTCTCTTTCCGATGTGGCCACAGATGTGGTTGTGCTATTGGGTGTTCGTCTGGGTTCCAAAGCGCCTGATCAGAGTCATCCCTACGGCCACGGGCGAGCGGAAACATTCTCTGGAGTATTGGTCGCATTAATCTTGATTATTGTGGGCGGAGCAATGATTTATTACGCCACTTTGGCAATAGCCAGAGATGAAGTCACCACCCCGCGTTTCGAAGTTCTGATAGTTGCAATAATATCGATTACCGCTAAAGAATGGCTTTATAAAGCGACACGAAAAGTCGCCATTCGATCACATAGCCCTGCGCTTTACGCTAATGCCTGGCATCACCGCAGCGATGCTTTAAGTTCAATTGCAGTTGTGATAGGATTTATATCGCTGAACTTCGGTTTCGGCCACGGTGACCAGGTTGCTGCCATAACTGTAGGACTTATGATTATATGGGTAGGAGTCAGGGTGATTGCTGATTCGCTGCGTGAGTTAACAGAAAGTGCTGTTGACCAGGAGACGATCGATCACATTAAAAATATAATCAACGCAAACTCTTCGATTCACCAGTGGCACAAGTTGAGAACGCGTACCGTAGGCAGAGAGGTATTTCTCGATTTGCACATTCTTGTTGATCCGGATTTAAATATAACCGCAGCTCATGAAATAGCCGAGTCTCTGGAAAAGACCCTGGATGAGCAGATAAATCGCCCGATAAACATAACAGTTCACATAGAGCCGGATACGCCTGAATTGAGAAAGAAAGATTAATTCATTGGGGAGTGTCGGGAAGGATTAGTTTTTATCTTTCCAGTTCCACCATTTCAACAAGCGTGGATCATGCTTAGTGTTTGAGGCGTAGTAAACGGCGCAACGTAACACATAGAGCATACATCTATCGACAGGGCTTGCTTTGAAATCGCGTAGTTTCTGATAAAGTTTTTCAGGATTCCTGCTTTTAAGTTGATTGATAGTGTTGATTCCTATACTTCTCAAATCCCTGGCAATGGTTTCGCCAACGCCGGGGATTCGTTGCAGGTCTTTTGTATTTGATTGTTTCATAAGATTGGTCCCTTTATATTTACTGCAATAATTATATAAACATAAAAGATTTTGTATACTTTTTTCGAGCTGGTAAAAGGAAGTATTGTTTGCTGAAAAATGGAACGAGAGTGTTTATAAAAACTTATTATGCAATTAGTTATAGATATTTAATACTGGATATTTTATAAAATGACGATTTTGAGACAATCAGGAGTAACGCAGGAAATCGATCCTAAAAAAGAATATTTTTGATTTGACAAACTAATGTGTATCTCTATATAGTATATAGAGATACTTAATAAGGGGTATTGTTATGAAGTTGACAACAAAAAGTGAATATTCAATTCTGGCGCTGATTTATATGGCACGTCATGAAAAGAAGGGCTTTATAAAGATTGATGAGATATGTGAGAAATGTGATATTCCCAAGAAGTATCTGGAATTTTTATTCACAATCCTGAGGCAGGGTCGTTACATAAAGACCAGACGTGGTGTTAGCGGTGGCTACAAGCTGGCAAGGCCGGCATCGAATATAAATATTGCCGAAATAATAAGATTAATGGATGGCGCCCTGGCGCCTACGGAGTCGGTAAGCAAGTACTATTTCTCTAACACACCTCTGACTAAAGAAAAGCGAATGATAAAGGTTTTTAAGGAAATACGAAACTATATAGCAAACAAGCTTGAAGCTTTAAAGCTGTCTGATGTTGTTTGACTTCTTAACAGTTAAGAGAGCTATATAAAAATAGAAGTAAATGTAATACTTGTGTTTTTCAATCTTGTTATTTGTTTTAATGTTTGGGATATTTGAAATGAAAGGAGATGAATATGTCTGGGACCTCGGAACATGGGGTTTTCTTTAATGAAGATATTGTTGGCTATGAAACATGGAGGTTGAAAAGAGTGGCAGATGCCGCTCATGATTTGATAGATAAGAAACTTGGTCTTAATGCTTTTGTCTGGTCGGATGACGAACAGGGTAATCGCTTTATGATCATACTGGCAACCGCTCCGGAGAAGCCTTCATCCCTTTATGAAGCGAACCTGGTTGACGAAAATGCCGATCCACAGCTCAAGTGTCTTTTTTTGAGGTAGTAAAAAGACTATAGGAGCTAACGCTCGGAATTATTGCGAACTTGAATTGTACTC
>Ga0272441_10015798_pt1 | contig 10527 bp, 8 predicted proteins | sample SSMProp6N_FD_193582 | JGI IMG/M metagenome (GOLD analysis project Ga0272441, IMG submission 193582) | Marine sediment archaeal communities from Little Sippewissett salt marsh, Falmouth, MA, United States - SSM-Prop-6N | ecosystem: Environmental > Aquatic > Marine > Wetlands > Sediment ... | reverse complement strand
CCGTTAACCGAGGCTCCAATGCCTGTGCCAGACGAACTACTGGCCGATTTGGGGATCCAAACACACTCCAAGTGAACACACGACCCCGGGCTGGAAGTGCTCTCCTCATCCTCGCAGTCCTCGTGCTGTCGGGACTGGTGATCCTTCTGATCGCTAGCTTGGATGAGTTGTCCTTCCAGCCTGGGAGAACCTTCCCCCGAGCTGGATCTTCAGAAGAAGACAGCCTGGATCTACAACGAACGTCTCCGTCGCTAACCCAGAAGGAGCAGATCTGCGCCTATATCCTGGGCGGTCTCACACTTGTTTCGGTGATTTGCGTGTTCATCCTCAGAAAGCTGCGCAAGCAGTTCCTCCAGTACATGTTCATGCTGTTCGCATTCATCCTTCCATTTGTGCTGATCCTGATGCTCGTCAGTCGGATGTCTTCCGCCTGGTTTCAACAGCACGGCGGCGACATCGCAGCATCCCGGCCGCAGGTCCCTGAATCGCTCATCTCCAACCTGCCCGTTTGGGCGCTGGCGGCGGCCGCTGTCACGGTGGCGCTCCTTATCATCGGAGTCATCCTAGTTTTCGCCGACCGCTGGTTCGCGTTCCTCAAGTTCGTCAGGCGCACAGAGACCGAGCGCACAGATCTCCCAGTCGAGCAGCAGACGTTCGCCGACCAGGCTGCCGTGACGGCCCAGCGAATTCGGGCGGGCGAGTCTCTTCAAGGAGAGGTCATTCGCTGCTATCGCAAGATGGATCAGATGTTGTCCAAGCGGCGCCGACTCAAGCCGACCTATCTCACACCGCGAGAATTTGCCAGCTCTCTGAGAGAACTCGGCATTCAGTCTAACCACATCCAACAGCTCACCGAGTTGTTTGAGCTCGTTCGCTACGGTGGCAGAGATGACGAATCGATGTCACAGCAAGCGCTCGCGTGCCTGGATCAACTCCAATCTGCCTACGGCACAAGGGAGACTCATGAGATCACGACGTAGGCTCGCATTCATTGCGGGGTTCGCTGCCGCCAGTTCGGTTACGTCGCTCCTGCTTTTCCATTTCTATGCTAACGAACTGCGTATCCATGTCCTGCAGCCAGTCATTGAGGCCTGGTTCATTGTTCGCTACTACCTCGAATTCATACCCCAGCTGTTTCTGTGGATGATCCCGCTGGTCTTGGTGATCATCATCACGCTTCGAAGAGCTGTACGCTGGACGAGGCCGGAAGAATCGCTTGCATCAAGAGGAACGCATGCTGCTGCGCCAGCTGAGGGCGAGCTGGCTACGCTCGCCCAGCAAATCCGCCGAGCGCAGCACAATCGCTTTGCACGCGTTCGCGTCTCTCGTACGCTTGTCGAAATTGGCGCACGCTTGATCGCCGGCAGAGAGGGCATCTCGTTGCGTCACGCACGCCAGCGCTTGGCAGATGGGTACTGGCAACCCGCGCGATCTGTTCATCATTTTTTGATCCCAAGGAGACACTACACGGCCAGGCAGACTGGCCACGATTTCAGCCAATCGCTGCAACAGGCTGTCGAACATCTGGAGAAATTCGATCGATATGCCTAGACAGACGCAACAACGAGGCGGCAGACCATGACGCGGTACAGATTCTCAATCGGGTTCGCGTTGGCGCTCGCTTTCGTCATTTGTGGACTGGCGTTTCGCAACGCACAGCTTGCCCTTCTCTCGATTCCTCCGCTGTTTTATAGCGCCGCGCTCCTGATATCGGCGGCCACGCTTCCGGTGCCCAACATCGTAGCTCGACGACTGGTGGATCGGTCTCGCGTTTCAGAAGATGAGATTATCGAGGTAGCGCTGGCCATGGCCTCTCACAGCAAGTCCTATCCGATGATCCTGGCACATGACAAGCTCCCGAGCGGCATGACCTGCGTGCCTGGGGCCAACTACTACCAAGGACCGATCCGCGCTGGACAGCTGCAGCAACTGATTCGTTATGACTTGGAAGGTGCTCGCGGAGTCTATCAGTTCTCCACGATTGAGGCCCTGGTGTGTTCTCCACTCGGACTCGCTGTGACCGAGACAGCGATCGCAGCTCCCATTGAGCTACACGTACGCCCGCGCTATGAGAGCCTTCGGTCCATCCACATTCGTCCACGCCGGACCCACTCGTTCGCAGGCCCCATCCGCTCCCATCTTCCCGGCTCTGGAATCGACTTCCACGGCTGCCGAACATTTATGCAAGGTGACGATGTTCGACGGATCAATTGGCGCGCCTACGCCCGCACAGACGAGCTCGTTGTCTGCGATTACGAGCAGGATCGGATAACCGACGTCAACCTCATTCTCGATGCCCGAGCAAGGGCACATGCGTTCATCGGGCAGCAACACACACTCGAGTTTGCAGCGCAAGCTACTGCCGCTATTGCTGCCAGCTTCTGCTCCCAAGGGAACAACGTTGGGCTCCTCACTTATGGCGACGTTCTTGATTGGGTATTCCCGGGCGTCGGACAATCGCAACTCGATCGGATTCTCGATGCACTAGCACACGCGAGTCTGGCCGACAAGATCGCATTTGAAGACCTCTATCAGATCCCAACTCGACTGTTCGCCCCCAACTCACAGCTGGTCCTCGTCAGCTGCAATCTCGACCAAGACGATATCGAAACGCTGGCACTGCTCAAGAATAGAGGCTACTCGGTTCTGTTTATCTCCATCAACACACTGGCACTCGAGCAGGCGGAGCTACCAGTTGGGAACGAAACAGAGATGGCCGTTCGCATCGCGCATCTACGGCGGAAACTGTATCTGGGATCGCTGGCTCGCTACGGTTTGCAGGTCGTGGATTGGGATCCCAATACGTCCCTTGGGGAAGCCTTCGAACGCTATGGATGGAGACGGGGAAGGGCCATGCCATGAGGATCATCGCCAGCATTCTCGTCATCTCAGGTCTATGTGCGCTGTCCGCCTCGATACTGACACATCACGAGATCGCGGTCGCGGCGTGTGCAGTCGCCCTGGCCGTGCTGTGGGGGGCCGCAATTGCCTTGCGTTGGACGAGAGCAGTTCATACAGCGTGCCTTGTCTTAACGGCCGTTCTGTGCGCGCTGAGCACATTCATAAGCGTTCCATTGCTGACAATCCTTCTCTGCCTCTCGGCAACGCTTCACGGCTGGGATCTGATGCTGATCGACCTGCAAACGGCTGCCCATCCTCGCGACATGAAATTCAATCTTGCACGCAAGTATTCAGTTCGCTGTTTGATGTTGGCTGGGTTGGGAATTGCAGTCACGCTGGGAGCACGTGCCGTTCATGTGCGGTTGTCGTTCTTCTCGGCATTCGCAGCCTCGTGCTTGTGCTTGATCCTGTTTTCGAAGATCCAGCACCGAGCTCGATTGATGATGTCTGAAGGCTCGCCAGCAAAGAAAGAGCGGACGGCAAAGCCGCCCGCATGATTTCTGCTCCTGTGGAAGCCTGCTACCGAGGCAGTCCCAGCATACCGGCAATCCCCGTCACGAAGCGCGCTCCGCTGGAGTATCCCGATATCTCGCCATACAGTGTAGGAAGAACCGAGGTATAAGCTGGCCGCAAACGATACGAGAATGTAAGCGTTTCCCCGGCCTCGAACATGCTCATCCAGAGAATCTCGTACTGCCGCTCGACCATATTGGGGTTGACCAATGCGCCGCCGGCGTCGACGATCTCGATGGCCCAGCCATCCGGGATATTCTCCTCGATGCCTATGGATGAACAACGCTCATTCATGGTCAGTGTGAGCAGTACAAAGATCGATCCATCGGACTCTACCAGTAGCTCGCGAATGGCCATCGCCGGCATCGGGCCAACGACAACACCTTGCCGAGCGACGCTGGTTCGTCCACCAGCATCACGGATCGTCAGCACCACCTCGTGGTAGCCAGCTGACGCAAACGAGTACGTCACCAGATCCTGGTCCGTATCGAACTCCGATTCCCCGTCGCCATCAAAATCCCAGAAGAAGGTGAATTCGCTGCCACCCAAGCATGGCTCGCAGACCTCGAAATTCACGATCTCGGCAACAGCAGGGTTGTATGTCGAAGGATCGAAATCCGCTTCAAACGCGTAAGCTGCGCCAGCGAAGAGTAACACCAGACTGATCGACGCCAGTCGCACGATCCATCTGTTCTTCATTCCCCCTCCTTATCTTTCTCTAGTTCGTGGAAATACCACGACCCGCCCCTAAGGGAGCGGATCGTGCACTGAGCTGTTCGTGAGCCAATAGGCAATCAAGTCTTGTATCAACGGCAGATCGATCGAAACCCCGCCGGCACTGGGAACCTCCGCACCAGAGAGCCACAATGACACCGCGTATTGAATCTGATCGAACGCAATCATCTCCTGCAAGCATGGATCGAGAACGGATTCCAGCGTGTTCCAGCGCGAGATGACGACCGGAACAGGAAGAACCTTAACAGCCGTCACTCGATCGTCACCTGAAACCGTCAACGATACGCGCGGTGAAGAGCTGCCCACGATGCCGTGGATGTTTGATTGCACCAGTTCGTCGCTGATCGATGCCGGAGCAGTCAACGTGTACTTGATCTCACGCTGCGCATTGACACCGTCATCAAGAAATTTCTCCAGGAATAGCCATTCCAACGTCTGGCCATCCTTTCGCAACACAGCGCCATCACTGTCAACCTCGGCAAATGTCCAGCCCACAGGAATGACCTCGCTCACCGATAATCCATTCAATAGCGTATTCACTGAAAGGACAATCGATACAGAAACGACTCCATTGGGCACGGTCCAGTCATCGGGCATACACGTCTCGATAGACCGCACAGCAAGAACGCTGGGCAGAATGTCAACAACTATGGAGTAGCTCTCCGCCTTGCCTTCATCATCCACAACCGTGAGCGTCACTTCGATCTCTCCCGGCTGGTCGAACGCATACTCTACATCCGATGATTGGGTTTCTAGGTCAATCGCGCCATCGCCGTCCAAGTCCCATTGGTAGAGCTCGATGTCTCCATCTAAGTCATAGGACATGCTGGCGTCCAACATTGTCACAACGCCAAGATGTGGCTGCGTATATTCCGCCATTGTGTCCGGGTCGCGAAGCACGAATCCCGCAACCGGGGTCGAGTTCCCGACGGTTATTTCCTGCTCGTAGGCAATCGATTTGGAGCCGCGATCGTCCGTTACCATTAACTGCACCGTGTAGGTGCCGCGTTCAGTGAAACGGAATTCTGGGTCTTGCAGGCTGGATGAGCCCTCATCTCCGAATTCCCATTCCCATTTGACGATCTCGCCGTCTCCGTTCGTGTCTTCTGAGAGATCTGTGAACGAGACAATCTCCGCCGTTGTGGGCTCCAATGGCTCATACGCGAACAGCGCGATGGGCGGCCAGTTCGGAGGTGGGAACACTTCCGAGCCGTCAACACCGCGGAAATCGGTGTAGGTTACAAGCAGATCGAGATCATCCGCCCAGGCACCGACTTCAACAGCTTCGATCTCCAATTTGATCTCGATCTCTTGATCGATGAGCAAATCCGACACCCGCCACACGGCCGACGTAATCCCGTCCGCGTTGGTTTCAACTTGATAGGCGTTCGGCACGGATGAAATCAAGCGCAGCCCCTCGGGGAGCTCCTTCTCAAGCCGAACGTCAGAAGCCACCACATCGATGTCCAGGTGATCCTTGATCTCTGTTAGCGCCGCTTCCGTAGGTCGCGGGAAGTACAGACCATCCGTATCGCTCGCGAATGCCTGTAACAGGTTCCGGTTAATCAAGGAACCAATCCCAACAGCTATCACGCGAATTCCGGACTCAGCGGCAATCTCGCCTTCAACCGTCGGCTCGATGCCAGTGTTGCTTTGCCCGTCGGACAACAGGATTTCCACAAGAATGGCATCTTCGCGCCCCACCAGCGTCAGTTCACGGCGCGCAAGCTGCATCGCGTCGCCCAATGCCGACTTGCCATCGGTGGCCAAATCGCCAATCGCCGTCTTTAGCACAAGGCGGTTCTCGGTGAGGGGGATATCGAGTTGAGCATGGGTGGCATACGAGACCAATCCAAGGCGATCATTTCCATCAAATTGATCGATCAAATCGAACGCAAACGATTTCGCTGCTGCAAGATCGGCGGTCGCTGATGTGTCAATAATGAAAATGCAGTCAATAGGGAACCCCTCGAGCGGTCCCAATCCTCGCAGAAGGAGGGTCAGATCAACCCTTTCGGGCAGACCGGTTAATCCTTCCTCCAATTCGGCCCATTCCAACGTTTGATCAATCTGAATTCTCTCTCCTGCAATCGCGTTGAGCGAAAACGCAAGGATAAGCAGCAAGAAGAGGGCGGCGAGAGGTCCACCTCTCGCCGCGTTGTTGGTCGTTCTCATTTGTATCATCTCCCTAGACGGGCTTCACTTGCGCCGGAGCGTTGCCGTTAGCCGTCGCAGGTCGATGTATCTGGATCGCACGGCCCATCAGGGATGTTGGGCAGCGGATCACAGATGTTCGTATTGGTCAGCCAGTAAGCGATGATCTTCTTGAGCATGTGGTAACCAACGGTCTGGTCACACGTGCGCGGGACGACCTCGTCTTCTAACCAGAAGGCAATCGCACGCTGGACTTGCTGGAACGAGATCTTGTCCGACAAGGTGATGTCGAGCACGTCGTTCTCAACGTCCCATCGAGAAATCGCTACTAAGACCGGTACGCAGTCACTTACATCAACCCCACTATCTCCTGTCACTATGACTTCCATGCACGGCAACGCCGAATCGACCACTCCGTACAGGTCGTTACTACTAGCGTAACATGGATCCGTCGCTGCGATCTGAATGGCCGTGGTCTCAGGCACTTCGACCTGGTAGATGATGGTCTTCATCGTACCGGCTGGTACCATGCTTGGGAACACCCATTCGGTCTTCGATGCCTTGTACTCAAAGCCACCGTTATCGATCGGAATGACTCTCCAACCTGTCGGCAGATCCTCTTCCAATCCGACACCGTACAAATACTCGTCGGCCCAGATTTCCACCTTGACAGTGAATGTGCTCCCTGCCTTGTCTCCACCTGGCCCGTAGTAGTTCAACAAGATGTTGTTGCACGGAACTGGAGTGGAAATCGTCCGGACCGCCGTAATGTCAGCTCTAGGAGTTGATGGAAGCGGAAGGTCTACCGGCGTACAAGTATAGGCGTAGGCCGACAGCTCTTTCATCATCACAAGGTCAATCATGGCGCCTTGCGTCCACGGCACGGCTTCATCGTTCTGCCAGATCTCAAGCGCACGACCCAACTGCTGAGGATCGATCTTCTGCGATAGACGAAGATCAATGTAGTCCTCCGTGTCATAGCCAATACGCGGAACCAAGTGAGCAATCGCCGTCTTGAGGTTCAGCGCATCGCTGATCTCGATTCGAGCATCACCCTCCACCGGCAAATCGAATCCCGGTGCCATTGATTGCAGCGTCCCGGTAATCGTGAAACACACCGGCAGCGTGGTCGCAATCAGTTCATGCGATTCCGGCACGGTTACCTCGTACGAGATCACCTTGGTTGTGTTGGCGCGGATCTGGTCGACGAACACCCATTGGACCGTCGATCGCTTGAATGCAGCGCCTGCGTTCTCAAGAGGTTTGATCTTCCAGCCGATAGGCAGGTTCTCTTGCAGTCCAACGCCAGCCATGTCCATCTGTGGTTCAATTCGGACAATCACGAGGAACGTGCTGCCAGGCAGCGCCTGAACCGTAGAGATTGTTCGGGTCACGGTCACAGCCAAGTCAGATACGTCGACCGAGATTGAAGCCCGATCAGTGGCACCTTCGTCATCCGTTACACGCAACCAAACCGTCTTCAATCCCGGGGTCGTGAATGTCGTCGTCACCGATGGATCCGTGGTCGACTGATCGTAGAGCCCATCCCCGTTGAAGTCCCACTCATACTTCGCGATGCTACCGTCCGGATCGAAACTTCCGGAACCGTCAAGCGTGATGGGTTCATTGATTCGAGGATCGGACGGAGAAACGAAGAACGCCACGGATGGCGGTTCATTTTGAGCCGCACCGATAATGATCGGATCACTCCGGTTGAGCGCGACTTCCGTTGGCTGATTAGCGCTACCGCTCAGGAATTTCACTTGTGTAATTCCTGACGTGAACTGTGGCACCAGCGTGAGCAAGAAGTCAATGCCAAGCGGACCGAGCACCATTCCGTCCCCGCGAGCTTCGTCCCAGGTCCACGTGATCTTCCCATTCGGCGGGGTTAACTCCCACGTGTCCCGGAAATCGAACTCGTCGTCTTGGACGATCCAGTCGGCTCCTGCAGGAACTCCCGAGAGCGTTATCGTTACAGCGCCCGCAGTACCCGCGCCACCGCTTAGAAGCACAAACACAGACAATTCGCCGCTGATCGTATCACGATACAGGAACATAACTGCCGTGTTCGCCTCTTCGAAACCTGTGTTGGATTGCGTGTTCGCGAACGCATAGAACTCAAGCGCCGCCTCTGGACTCTCCAGTGGCGTGATTGGAACACGCATTTCCCCCTGACTAACAGTATAGAAGCCGTCTCCCTGCGCTACACCCGCTAACGGAAGGAGGAGAACGACCACTGCCAGAAGGAAGATAGGGCCATAAAGGACCTTATGCACCTTCATTAGCAACCTCCTTTGTTGGCTGTCTCATCTTTTTGTATGCAATCAAAAGCAGCAATCCATCCAGACTTTAGCAGATACCCGCGCTATAAGTCTGTAACACCGATTACGCTATCGATGCCTCCTTTCAACAATGGTTCAATAACTCAACGTTCATAGTGCCACGGCAACTTGGTAGAGGGCAGTGTCAATTGCCCTCTTCGCTGCCTCCACCGGGTCCGCCATCAACAGCGAGAGCAAGGGACGATCTCGGCACGTAACCGATGTCGTAAACTCAACGTCTCCTTGCGGGCTGAATACCGTAGCGAACAGGCCAGCGGTGGCTTCCTTTTCAATACCAAGAAGAAGTCCCAACGGACTAATCAAGATCTGAAGCGATGTATCTAGGAAGGATGTTGCCGCCAGCAGTAACAGTGATCGTTCCGGCCGATAGGACAGCTGGGTCTCCCACCGAACAATCCGCACGATGATAATGTGCTCAACTGCCAGCTCTGTAGCCAGATGCCGCAAACCCTCTACGGTAATGCTGTTCCCAACATACGTGCCCGAGAGGCGCTGCGCGTGCATCAATTCCCCTTGCGAGCAGACATTCCCTCCCGTCATCACCGAACAGCGCTGTGATGCGTAGTTCTTTATCAAGTCCAAGTCGGCAGTCGGAACAGCCGCCGCCGATTGCACAAAGATCGCTAGCTTCTGTCCCTGCCCAAAGCAGTTCATCGCCACGATCAGTACAACCAAGCTTGCGATCGCATACGACAGGCTTCGATGTGTTCGTTTCGGCATACTTCTCCCCACCACCCGTGGATTCCTTTCGCTGTGCAGGAGTCTAGCTCAAGAGCGATCACAGCTGATAGGAAGGCTGTCAACGCGCTCTCCCGTCTTTGTCTAGGGGGTTCTGGACAAATGTCCCGTTTGACTTGTAGCCCCTCCCGTGCGTTTGTCGATGACTAGATCACGCTATTCCTGCTGGCCGGTTCTGGCCGCATGATCAAGCGTATCTTTCACACGTGAGTTGAAAAGAAAACGCGACCTCTCGACGGAGGTCGCGTACGCAACAACCAAACATCAGAATCGCTCTACCGCTACGCGTCAATCTCCAAAGACTTCGGATCTTGAGCTCCATGCGGGTGGGCTGGCCCTTCATAGACCTTGAGCTTCCGAAGCATGCTCTTGCCCATCTTGCTCTTAGGGAGCATTCTGCGAACAGCTTCTTTGACCGGCAGCGTCGGTCGTCGCTCGATTAGCCGCCGATAGGTCATCTCTTTCAAACCGCCGATGTAACCGCTGTGGCGCTGGTAGAGCTTCTTGTCCCACTTCGCGCCGGTCAAGTCAATGCGCTCAGCATTGATGACGATTACGTAGTCACCCGTATCGACGTGCGGCGTGTAGATGGGCTTGTGCTTGCCCTGCAGAATGGTGGCGATCTCAGTAGCAATTCGACCAAGCCTCTTCCCATCTGCATTTACGACATACCAATCCCGATTCCAGCTCTTCCCAATCTCTTCGTTCTTCGCCACAAACGTCCGTTGCATCTCACCGCTCCTTAACAAGTTCTCAACAGAAGTGCGATTATATCTGCGGGCATTGCCCGTTTCAAAGGCAGATCAAGTCCGCATCATGGTCGCTTCGGGCTCGGGGCCAACAGATATGATCGTAATCGGCACGCCCACGTCACGCTCGATGGACTCAATGTACTCCATCACACGAGGGGGCAAGTCGCCTACCTCCCGAACCTTCGAGATGTCTTCTTGCCATCCTGGGACTGACTCGTAGTTCGGCTCACACCGCTCCAGCCGCTCGGCGGACAGCGGGAAGGTACCCATCCTCTTTCCGTCCAGCTGATAGGATTGGCAGACCTCGATCTCTTCCAAGCCTGACAGCACGTCTAGCTTGGTGATCGCCAATGCGGTGCAGCCATTGAGTCGCACCGCATGGCGCAGAGCCA
>Ga0272441_10015797_pt1 | contig 10527 bp, 7 predicted proteins | sample SSMProp6N_FD_193582 | JGI IMG/M metagenome (GOLD analysis project Ga0272441, IMG submission 193582) | Marine sediment archaeal communities from Little Sippewissett salt marsh, Falmouth, MA, United States - SSM-Prop-6N | ecosystem: Environmental > Aquatic > Marine > Wetlands > Sediment ... | reverse complement strand
CCATGAGCTCGTTGTCAGTTTAACCGATAGCGCTAGCCCGCATTTCTCACCAGGATCACGGGAGCAGGCGCAGGACGGAGCCCGCATGTCTCACCCGATGGACGAGCCCTCACTTGATCTTTGAATGCACAAAGCATTTTGCTCAGTCGGCAATACACTCGGTTATTCCACTCCTTCGCAGAATCTTTTGTGCAGCCAAATCTCGGCGTGATCATCGCGCCCCTTGGTGAGACAGGCGGGCTGGGGTTCGTAAGCGCCGCTCTGGAGCGAAAACCGTAGCCATAGCTACGGTTTGAGTTAAGAGACCGTAGGGTGCGCCATGCGCACCACGCATCTTCAGTTCGGTGGCCGGTTCTGGTGCGCACGGCGCACCCTACGATCTTGGGCAGGCGAAGCCCAGCCTGAATCGTTATAGGCACTGTTGAAAAACACGCTGTATTATTGATCATTCGAATTTTCTCATAAGAGCCAATTCCTTATCAGCGTTCTACGCCGCCTGGTGAGAAACGCGGGCTAGCTGAAAGAGATTGCCGCGTCGCTGTCGCGCTCCTCGCAACGCGTCGACTGTGTTTCAGTTTGTAGATGTTTAATAAACGCAGAGAGCACAGAGACGCGGAGAATTATCTCTGCCCAATCCGCTTGACAGCGTGCTGTTTCCATATCACGAATACCGCAGGAATCACGACCAGAGTCAACAAGGTAGCACTGACCATACCCCCGACCATGGGTGCCGCAATGCGCTGCATGACCTCGGCACCGGTGCCGCCACCGAGCATGATCGGCATCAGACCCACGATGATCGAGGCAACGGTCATCATGATCGGACGTATCCGCATCAGCGCACCATCGATCACAGCGAGCCTGACCTCCTCGCGCGTCAGGCGTTCGCCTTTCTGTTCCACCGCCGTTTGGTGCTGCTTCAACGCAAGGTTCAAATACACCAGCATCACCACGCCAATCTCAACGGCAACACCAGAGAGCGCAATAAAGCCTACGCCGACCGCAACTGACAGGTTGTAATCGAGCAAGTACAGCAGCCAAAAGCCGCCAACCAGCGCCAGCGGTAACGTGCCCATGATGATCAGCACTTCGGTGAGGTTGCGGAAATTGAGATAAAGCAACAGCACAATGATCGCGAGCGTGACCGGAATGACCGTGGCCAGACGTTCCACAGCCCTGACCATAAACTCATACTGTCCCGACCATGAGATCGAATAGCCGGGCGGCAGTTCGACAATGTCTGCGACCGCCTGCTGCGCATCAAGCACATAGGAACCCAGGTCTCTGCCCTCGATATCGATGTAGATCCAGCCGTTGAGCCGCGCATTTTCTGTCTTGATCAGTCCAGGCCCCTCCTCAATGCGCACATCGGCAACTTCTTCCAGCGGTATGTGCGCACCGGTCGGCGATACCAGCGGCAGGTTTCGAAGCTCATAGAGTGAGTCACGTACATCACGCGGATAACGTATGTTGATCGGGTAGCGTTCCAGACCTTCAACGCTCATGCCGACACGCATACCGCCGAGCGCCGTGCGTACGACCTCCTGAATATCGGCGATATTGAGTCCGAATCGTGCCGCTGCGACTCGATCAACATCGACCGTGACGTAGCGGCCACTGGTCACACGCTCGGAATAGACCGATACGGTCCCTGGCACTTCTTTCAAGACTGTTTCGATCCGCCTGCCGACTTCCTGAATTTCATCCAGGTCCGGACCGGCCACCTTGACACCGACCGGCGTCTTGATCCCAGTAGCCATCATATCGATGCGGTTTTTGATCGGCATCACCCAGGCATTGGTCAGGCCGGGAATCTGCACCAATGCATTCAATTCCTGCTTGAGCTTATCGATGGTCATACCCTCGCGCCATTGCTCGCGCGGCCTGAGCAGGATCGTCGTTTCGATCATGGTCAAAGGTGCCGGGTCGGTAGCCGTCTCAGCCCGCCCGACTTTACCGAACACGCGCTTGACCTCGGGCACGGTCATGATCAGCTTGTCGGTCTGCTGCAGCAGCTCCTGTGCTTTACCCACGGACACCGCCGGGAACGTACTCGGCATGTAGAGCAGATCGCCTTCGTCCAGATCCGGCATGAATTCTGAGCCCAGCTGCATGAGCGGCCAAAAGCCGGCAACGACCAGCAGGAACGTGACGGCAAGCACCGTTCTTGGCACTTTCAGCACGAGGTTGATGAACGGACGGTAGAGGGCAATGAGCAAGCGATCGACCGGGTTTTTGTGCTCCGGGGTGATACGGCCGCGGATGAAATAGCCCATCAGTACCGGTACCAGGGTGATCGCCAACACTGCAGCGCCGGCCATCGCGAAGGTCTTGGTGTACGCCAGAGGCGTGAACAGGCGTCCTTCCTGCGCTTCGAGTGTGAACACAGGCAGAAAGCTCAGGGTGATGATCAGCAACGAAAAAAACAGCGGCGGGCCCACCTCTATCGCCGCGTCACGCATCAACTGCCAGCGATTGTCATCACGGAGGCCTTGATGTTCGATACGCTTGTGCACGTTCTCGGTCATCACAATCGCCGCATCGACCATCGTGCCGATCGCGATCGCAATACCACCCAGCGACATGATGTTGGCGTTGATGCCGATGCGCTCCATGATGATGAACGCGATCAGGATACCGACCGGCAACGATAAGATGATCACCAACGCGGAGCGCAAATGAAACAGGAACAACGCACAAATCAGCGCGACGACAACAAACTCCTCCACCAGCTTGCGGCTCAATGTATCAACTGCACGTTGGATCAGAGCCGAGCGATCGTAGGTCTCGACGATCTCGACACCCTCAGGAAGACCACGCGACAGTTCCTCGAGCTTCTGCTTGACGCCATTGATCGTGGTCAAAGCATTCTCGCCGAAGCGCATCACGATGATACCGCCGACGACCTCACCTTCGCCATCGAGCTCGGCGAGACCACGACGCAATTGTGGTCCATGCCGTATCTTCGCCACGTCTTTCAGCAGAATCGGGACGCCCTGTTCGTTGACACCCAACGGGATGTGGCGCAGGTCATCGATTGCGTCGATATAGCCAGTCGCGCGCACCATATACTCCGCTTCCGCCATCTCCACGACCGACCCGCCGGTTTCCTGGTTGCCGCGCATAATAGCCTGCCTGACCTGCTGCAACGGCAGACCGTATGCACGCAGACTGTCCGGGTCGAGCACGACCTGGTACTGTTTGACCATACCGCCCACAGTGGCGACCTCCGATACTCCGGGCACGGTCTGAAGTTCGAATTTCAGGAACCAGTCCTGGATACTGCGGAGTTCGGACAGATCATGGCGACCACTTCGATCGATCAGCGCGTACTGGTAAACCCACCCGACGCCGGTCGCATCGGGACCCAGTTCCGGCCGCGCCTCTGCTGGCAGCTTGCTCGACACCTGGCTCAGATACTCGAGCACGCGCGAGCGCGCCCAATACAGGTCGGTGCCATCTTCAAAGATCACATAGACGTAGGAATCGCCGAAGAACGAATAGCCACGCACGTTGATCGCTTTCGGCACCGACAGCATCGCTGTCGTCAACGGATAGGTGACCTGATCTTCGACAACCTGCGGCGCCTGTCCCGGATAACTCGTTTTGATGATCACCTGAACATCGGACAAGTCGGGTATCGCGTCCAGCGGTATATTCTTTATCGAGTAAAGGCCGAGTCCGACCACGATCGCCGTCAGCATCAGCACCATGAAGCGGTTGTCGATCGACCATGCGATGATCCTCGCGATCATGGCCGCATCTCCATGTTGTGATCAGAAGCGCCTGGCGCCATCTTGTGGATCGAAGTGATCAGGTAGCGATTATCGCGCTGCTCCAGATGAAACATCACGGTGTCACCGACCGCCAGACCCTCCAGGCTGACGCTTTCATCGAGCATCAAGTCCATCGTCATCGACGGCCAGCCAAGCTCCTCGATCGGATCGTGCTGGAGATTGATCTTGTTCTCGCCGGATTTCAACGCCTTGATCACACCGGAACCCATCGCGGTCCGGATTGCAGGTTCTTCAGGCGATCCTGCCGTTGGCTCTTCGCCCTCAGCGGGTGACATCCGCATCAGACTGGCCCGCATACTGGCTTCCGAGTCGATCAGGAACTGGCCCGATATCACGACCTTGTCACCATCATCCAGACCCTGCAATATTTCAACGTAGTCCCCGCTTTCGATGCCCGCGGCGACATCGCGCGCTTCAAACCTGCCCTCGCCCAGCGCAACGATCACGCGTTCGGCACGACCGGTGCGAATCAGCCCTTCAATCGGGATCACGATGGTGTTTTCCTTGGGTCCTCCAAAGATTCGAACATTGGCATACATGTTGGGCTTGATCGACTCGTCCGGATTGTCAAAACGCAACCTGACTTGCAGTGTTCGGGTCTTCGCATCGAGACTGGGATAGATGTATTCAACAGAACCCTCCCAAACCTGCCCCGGCAAGTAAGACAGCCTGACTTCCGCCGGCTGTCCATTCTTTACCCATTCGGTTTGACGCTCGAAGACTTCGGCGATGATCCACACGCTCGAGAGATCAGCGAGCGACATCACGCGATTTTCCGGTTTTATGAACATACCCTCCCTGACCGAAAGGCTGGAAACGACGCCATCCTGCGGCGCATAGATCGATATTCTCTGCTGGATCTTCCGATCCCGCTGCAGTTGCGCGATCTGCTTGTCGGACACCCCGAGCGAAGCGAGCTTTTCCCGGCTCGCCCGGATCAGGCTGTTACTGCCTGAAGCGATCGCGGTTACCAGCTCCTCCTGCGCATTGACCAGCTTCGGCGAATAGAGGTCGAACAGGAAGTCGCCCTGCTTGACCCGCTCTCCCTCGGAGCGCACTGTCAAGCGTTCGATCCAGCCCTCGGTACGCAAGTGGATATGGCTGACTCTGGATTCATCGAATTCGACATAACCGACGGTATCGATACCACGCCACAATCGCGACCTCTCTGCTCTGGCTGTCCTGACGCCAAGATTCTGGACCACTATCGGCTCGATCGAAACGACATTGCCGGTCGCATTTTCGTCTGCGTACACGGGCACGAGATCCATTCCCATTGGTGATTTCCCGGGTTTATCGCGTTTGTAGTTCGGATCCATCGGCGCCACCCAGTAGAGTATTTCCTTTTCCTCGTCGGCGTGGCTGCTTGCCAGGAAGGCGCCACCCGAGCCCGCCAGCAGCAGTGCAACGAGCGTCTTGATAAAGCTAATCTTGTTCATAATGCAGGATCCCCGGTGATATAAAGCAGGCGCGCCTGTGCCCGCAGGCGGTCCACCTTGATGCGCAAATTCTCCAGTCGTACGTCCAGCTCGGTGATGCCGGCGCGCATCAAGGTGGTGAACTCTGTGACACCGCTCTGGTACGCATTGAGTGATGCTTTGGCGTTATTGGCTGCCGAATTGACCAGCTTGTTTTTGTAGAGCAGCTCGCGTTCGCCGAGCCGTTTGTAGATGGCCCGATCCTTTTCCAGCATACGCTTCAACACACGCAGCCTGTCATCGCGCGAGTAACGCGCGGCATTCGCGCTCTCTTCGTGCGCTACCACCTTTTTGTCCTGCCGGTTTTCGGTGAACAAAGGGATATCAACGGTCACCATCGCCGCCATCATGTCGGCGCGGTCGCTGCCATCGATGTTGTCACCGAAACGCTTTCGGTACTCGACGAAAGCACCAACGCCGGGCTTGTAGTCTTGACGTGAAACCTCGATCAGTTTCTTGCTGGCTTCCACTTTTGCTGTTTCGGCCACGACCGATGGATGCTGCGTCAATAATCGGTTGATATCATCGGTATCAGGCACGCTGGGCAACATGGGCAGATCCCGATCAATATCATTCCATGCCTCCTGACCAATCCATTGAGCGAGCATTGCCCGGTATTCATCCTCATGACTCTGGATCTTGGTCGCGCGATCATCGAGGCGCGACAGCTCAAGATCGGCGCGAATCACATCCTGCTGGTTGGCACGCCCTGCAGCGTACTGATCCTCCGTTATGCTGACGAGCTTGCTGAACAACAGCCTGGTTTCGTCAATGATGCTCGCGGCCTTTGTCTGGTAGTAAAGGTTCAAATAGGTTTCGCGAACATCCATTATTAACTTGAGTTGCGCATCCTCGGCATTGGCGGCGGCGGCTTGCGACAACCAGCTCGTCTGTTGCTGTTTCAGCACCGTTGTGCGGCCTTTGGGAAATTCCTGCTGAATTCCTACCCGCAACTGAGTGGATGGATCTTCCGTGGTGCTGAATGAATCGAGCGGCACATTGAACATTCCGAGTCGCAACTTTGGATCCGGCATCGTACCATCTGCGATGGCCCTTGCCTGATACGAACGCGAGGATGCCCGATGGCCATCGATTACCGGGTCCGCCTCCAGTGCCAGCTGTTCTGCTTGCTGCAAGCTCAGCGACACTGCGACCCGTGGCGCGAAAATTAGCGCGAATACAGCCAGAGTAGTCAAGCGGCGAACTGCTTGAGCGTGGGTATAACGCATGATTTGTCTCCAGATTGATTCTCGAACGACCGCTACGCAGTGACGTCAACAGTCGAATAACAAGGGTACACTCAGATCTGGAAATGAGCAGGCGGCCTGAAGGGGGGAATCCGCTCTCGAAATTCAAGACGGTCATCCGCCTGCAAAGGATAGAACGGTTTGCGCGACGGTGGCACCGTCAAATTGGAACGCAATAGCATCGAAACATTGACACTGATGCCACAATCCTGGATACAGTAGGTACCGCTGTCGCAACAGCAACAGTTGTTTGAAACCGATTCATGACCGTGATGACTTGCTGCATTCGCTGCTGGCTCAGCGTGGACGTGTTGATGTTCCGCATCGTGCGATGTCGAGTCCTGCGTCTGACAGACAGTGTGATCATAAGCCCAGACGCTGCGCAATGGCGTCGCCATTACAACAATGATGACGATGCAGTGCAGGATTTTTCGACTTGGTGTTCTCACAGTTCAATCATAGTCTCGGTCACAACAGCGTTCAAGCGGGTTATGCAGTCGATTAACCTACATTGTCACAAAATAAGTGCATCACAGAGCCTCCAGGCTCCATCCTGGTGCAAGCCTTGGCTTGGCTCTGGCTACCGAGCTGAATAATGCGATCTCCATTATTTCATTATATTCAATACCTTATGATAGCTTTGCGCAGAAAATCCAGAATTGGCACGGCTCTTGTTAAAGGATTTATGACACCAAAAGAATAGACTGGAGACCCCGCATGAATTCAAGCTACAACTACTCAGACTTCATCGGTTTGGCATTGGGCTCAAACGATGACTATGAACCATACGGCTATGACATGGAAAGACTTCAGACAGTCGAAACGACGCACGCATACATTAATGAGCGCTCGATAGAATCGGTCATATTCGCGAGCAATATCAATAAAGACTTTTACGATTGAATGAACTCATAGCAACAGTTTCTTCGGCAGGCCCGTGAGCGGTCGGGAGCCTGATTCACCCTCAGGCTCCCAATTCAATCGAGGTCCACACGACCGGCATTCCTTTCCAAAATCCCTCGGCCTGCACACTAGACCGCGAATCACAAGTCCTCATAACCACCTGCGCGCTAAATAAGCGGCATCATATCTGGCTGCAGCACCACGCCGCCTGGGTGAAGAATTCCCCGACGACAGACTGACAGATCAAGCCGCATGCATTCCTGCTAATGGTGTGGCAATATGATCACGGCTGTCCTACGGACATCCGCCACATATCGTTATGCTCACTCTTGACCGATCGATACACAACAGAATTCGACGACGGCGCTTGACCCGTTCGAGCCACAGCCGTAGCCAGATGACTATTATCCAGTTTCTTTTGTTGTTGATCGTGCTGGGATACACCAACCCCGGACATGGCTGTCCAGTCGACAACAAAAGCATCGAGATTATCGTAGGCGGTCACTCGCTGACCGCAGAAGTGGCCAGCGATCGCGTCAGTCATCAATGTGGCCTTGCCCATCGCTCCCGTTTGCCGCCAGACCGCGGCATGCTGTTCGCTTATACAAGCGACCGGATACTCGGGTTCTGGATGCGCGACACGCTCATTCCGCTTTCGATCGCTTTTCTGGATGCGCAGGGTGAAATCCTCGAAATTCAGGATATGGTTCCAGAACACCCTTACCGACGCCATTTCTCGAAGGTGCCGGCGCGATACGCACTCGAGGTCAACCGGGGCTGGTTTGCGGATAAAGCAATCGAGCCTGGCGACCGCGTCGAATTCGATCTGGGCGCCACCGCCAAAGGCAAGAGTCGAGCGTACATTGCTGACGACTAGCCGGCGTTTCAGGCTATGCATCACTGCCAGGGAGCGTCACGCAGCATCGCGAGGGTCTTCAATGAGATTTGTCGCGGGCCGGCTTTCCGTTGTTGTGCTGTCAGTGTCACTGACCATGACGGTAGCGAGCGCCGAATTGACAGAGAAAATGTCCCTCGGGGGTGTGCTTTCTGCCGCGTTACAGGATCAGAGCAACCTTTAACTACCAAGGAAACTCTGATTAATTCAGAGTTTCAGCGGCGCAAGGATGCGCCGCGATTTTTGATCGCCTCAAACGATTGAAAATGGAGGGAATCATAAAATCGCATTTTATGTTTCCCGTGCTCAGATAATTCAGGGATGAATTATTCAGAGCTTCCCTAAAGATAATGTTTTGACCTGTCCAACCTGAAGCTCGTAGGGTGCGCCGTGCGCACCGGAACCGGCTACCAAACCGAATATGCGCGGTGTGCACGGCGCACCCTACGGTTTCTTCGCTCAAATCGTAGCACCGAAAATTTGATCTGTGTGACTGAAATATTGCAAGATTCGACGGATGACGCGGCCGCCTCCGTGCAAAATGCGGGCTACAATCTCCGTAGCAATCAGTTGCGAATGCGACGCCGTGAGCTCTTCGTAACCTTGAGTTCGAAATTATAACAACATGGAATTTCCCGCACCGAGGAATCCGGATGTTTGAAATATTTTTCCTGTTAATCGGCTTGTTCTACCTCGCCCTGCCGATTCTGATCTATGTCATATTTCAGAAGATCAAACTGACTGAAAATCGCGTCAATCAGCTTGATCAAGCTGTTTCCGAACTTGAACAGACTGTTTCCGGAACGCGCGCATCCGCTGAGCAAGCCATAGCGGCGCCAGTAGCGCCGGAGACGACCACCACGCCGGAAGAGCCTGAAGCGCAACCGGCAGTCACGCCTGCACCGCCAAAATCCACTGCTATTGCAAGGCAGGTTGCTGAAAAAGCCGAGACGAAACCAATCGAGTCGAATCAGCCCGGCCCACGCCGGCCGCAGAGAAAGCAAAGAAAGCTGCGCCCGAACCCGAAAAAGCGCCCGAAGCAGGACCCGGTTGGGGTACATCGACTCCGATGGTCATCGACCAGAGAATAAAAGCCTGGCTGTTGGGGGGCAACACGGTCGCTCGCATCGGTGTCGTAATTCTGTTTTTCGGCGTGGCCTTTTTCTTGAAGTACGTCGTTGACCGCGGCTGGCTACCGGTCGAATTACGCATCATGGCTGCAGCCATCGGCGGCATGGTCCTGATCGTGCTCGGCTGGCGCCTGCGACTCAAACGGCAGAACTATGCGCTGATCTTACAGGGAGGCGGTATCGGTATCGTGTACCTGAGCGTATTCGCCGCAGTGAGTCTTTATCAGCTGATGCCCACCCTGCCCGGCCTGACACTGATGGTGGTGCTGGTTGCTCTGTCCAGCATGCTGGCCATTCTGCAAAACGCCCGCAGCCTGGCCGTGCTCGCCTGCATCGGCGGTTTTCTCGCCCCGGTGCTGATCTCAACCGAAGGCAGCCATATCACGCTGTTTTCCTATTACGCCGTGCTGAATGTCGGTATTTTGTTGGTCGCGTGGTTCAAGGCATGGCGAGAACTCAATCTGTTGGGTTTTATCTTCACCTTCGTGATCGCATCCTTGTGGGGCTATCAGTATTACCAGCCAACGTACTTTGCGAGCGTGCAACCCTTTCTTGTGCTTTTCGTTTTGTTGTATGTCGCGATACCGATCCTGTTTGCACAGCGTCAGCCGCCTGACCTGAAAGGCTATGTCGACGGCCCGCTGGTCTTCGGTGTCCCACTGGTCGGCTTCGGCCTGCAGAGTGCGCTGGTCCGCGACTTCGAGTACGGACTCGCACTCAGTGCGATCATACTCGCACTTTTCTACGCAGCACTGGCAACACTACTATGGCGACGTCACCACGAAAACACGCGTCTGCTTACCGAAACGTTCATCGCGCTGTCCATCGCCTTCGGTACCGTCGCGATACCGTTGGCGGTCGATGGGCGCTGGACCGGCGCTGCGTGGGCACTCGAAGGGGCTGCCCTGGTATGGGTGGGATTGCGCCAGGAGCGTCTGCTCGCGCAGCTGTCGGGCCTGCTGATACAGTTGTTCGCTGGCGCAGCTTTCCTCAGCGAGTTCAGGGCAGCAACTGCCGACCTTGCCATCCTCAACAGCTTTTATCTGAGTGCTCTGATGATTAGCCTTGCCGGCCTGT
>Ga0272441_10015795_pt1 | contig 10528 bp, 9 predicted proteins | sample SSMProp6N_FD_193582 | JGI IMG/M metagenome (GOLD analysis project Ga0272441, IMG submission 193582) | Marine sediment archaeal communities from Little Sippewissett salt marsh, Falmouth, MA, United States - SSM-Prop-6N | ecosystem: Environmental > Aquatic > Marine > Wetlands > Sediment ... | reverse complement strand
TGATAATTTATCGCCAATATCAGGAAACTTGATTTCCTAATCGACGCATATAGTAAGCAAAACTTCACGTAAAACCTGGGATAACAGGAAGATAAGACTTTTAAGCCAGCAAAAAGGCAAGGCGTTGTAATCGGAAAATAGACATGACACCTTTAACCTCATTATCTTGGCGGATAAATGAAGGGAAAGGGTGCCATGCCTCAACAGATATTACCACTTGTTCCCCGCGGTGCAACCCAAATCAACGGTCTGGTCAGCATCTATCGTGATGGGACAAACTGGACCTATTTTTTATCGACCTATCCGATCTATTCTCACGCAGAGAATGATCGTCGAATGTTTCGTATGGTCACGGCCCAATTGGTTGATTCGGGAGCCTGCCGCCAGATCGACATACAAAACACATTCGGCGTCTCCAAGAGCAGTGTTATTCGATCGGTGAACAAACTCAGATCCGGCGGTGCTGAGGCATTTTTCCTTCAGCGGCGAGGACGACGCGGCGGCAAAGTATTCAAACCCGAGGTGCTTGAGCAAGCCCAGCGTTTGCTGGATCAAGGGTACTTGAGGAAAGATGCTGCCCGGGAACTTGGCATTAAATACGACACGTTTCGCAAGGCCATCAATGACGGGCGATTGATCGAACCTAGAGAGAGTGAGTCGGGCCTTACCAAATCATCCCGGGACGTAATCGACACGGCTGCTGCCGATGGTATGGGGACAGCTTGTACCCGAGTCGGGGAACGCATCTTGGCATCATTGGGCAAGATGGTCGGTTCACCGGTACGCTTTGACAGATGCCTGGATGTTCCCAAAGCAGGTGTCCTATGTGCAATCCCAGCGTTGTTGGCCAACGGGTTGTTCAACGGTGCCAAACAGTTTCTCGGCCAAGTCAAAGGGTATTACACGATCTTTCATGTCCTGTTGCTGCTGGCGTTTATGGCTTTATGCAGGATCAAGTCGACCGAGAAATTTCGAGGGCATACCCCAGGAGAGTTTGGTAAGTTGTTGGGTTTGGATCGTGCGCCGGAGGTTCGCTGTTTGCGTTATAAGATGGATGAATTGAGCGCGGATCAAGGTGCGGAAAAATGGGCCGCCCATTTGAGCAAGTACTGGATGGAACAGGAACCTGAATCGGTTGGCGCGCTTTATATTGACGGTCATGTACGTGTTTATCATGGGCAGTTGACCCAACTACCGCGCCGCTATGTGTCCCGGGAGCGACTGTGCCTGAGGGGCATTACCGACTATTGGGTCAACGATGCGATCGGCCGACCCTTTTTTGTCATCGAAAAACAGATTGATCCGGGATTGTTGGCCATTTTGAGAGACGATATCGTTCCTCGGTTGTTGCAAGATGTTCCCAATCAACCCAGCGAGCAACAACTAAAAGAGAACCCATGCTTGTGCCGGTTCGTCCTGGTTTTCGACCGGGAAGGATACAGTCCCGGATTTTTCAAAGCAATGTGGGATCGCCATCGAATTGGGTGCATGACCTATCATAAGCACCCGGGTGAATCATGGCCGGAGCAATGGTTCACCGAACATGAAGTGGCGATGCCAAACAAAGAAGTGTTGAAGATGCGGCTTTGCGAAATGGGTAGTTTGGTCGGATCCGGTAAGGATGCAACCTGGATGAGGCAGGTTCGCAAGTTGACCGATTCGGGACATCAGACCAGTGTGATCAGCACCGCTTTCGATTTGCCCCATCCGCAATTGGCAGCCCGCATGTTCAGCCGATGGTGTCAGGAAAACTTTTTCAACTACATGATGCAACATTTTGATATCGATGTGCTTTTAGATTATGGTGTCGTCGAATTTCCTGACACCGAAAAGGTGATCAACCCTGTTTGGCGACAAATGAATCAGTCCCGAAATTCGTTGCAGAACAAGCTACGTTATCGTCACGCCCGTTTTGCCGAGATGACCCTTCACCCTGAAAATGAGGACAAACCGAAAAAGTTTAAAAAGTGGCTGGAGAAAAAAGCCGGGCTGTTAGAAGAAATCGAGAAGATGGAGTATCAACTCAACGATCTAAAGGCAAAACTGAAACAGACAAGCAAACACATCACCTGGGGAGAACTTGATGAAAAAGATAAGTTTTTGCGTTTGCTACCGGGCAGAAAACGCCTGATGGATACCATCCGTATGATCGCATATCGCGCGGAGACGTCTATGGTTGGGTTACTCACGGGTCCAACGGTGGATTCATCAGACGCACGGAGTCTACTCCAAAATCTATTCCAGACCGAAGGCGATGTACTGCCTGATCTTGAGAACCAGCAATTGAATGTCCGAGTGCACGGCGCTTCCAGACCAGCAGCCAATCGGGCACTTGCCCAACTATTTGATCACCTGAACAATGCACAAGTAAAATACCCCGGAACTGAGTTGCAAATGGTATTCGAGCTCGGTGGCTACACCACCTCAAATCATGCCGAAGGTGTCACATAGTTTTCCTAGAGATGCAGTGTCCTGAATTTACACGCTACCGGTCGTCAAAATGACAACAAAACCTACCTATGAAGAATTGGAAGCCAAAGTAACGGCTTCGGAGCTTGAATTATCGGCATCTAAAAAAAAAGATACCGCAATCGTCCGCCTGCTGTCAGAGGATTTTAAGCAGCTTGCAGACCGATCCCAGGATGCCATCTATCAATTTGATATTGAATCGGAGACCTTTGCATTTTTCAACAAACAATTTCTATCTCTATTTGCAATGGAGGAAAATGGTGTAAAAATCCTATCTCCCCAAAGCGTCCTTTTGCATATCCATTCGGATGATCGCGAAAAAGTCAAAACCGCCAGAGCGTTATCCCTGCAGCCACATAGTACAAACGGAGAAATAGAATATCGCTATCTGCAACCCGACGGTTCCATCGGTGTGATGCATGACCGCTGGACCGTTGTACGTGATCATAGCGGGCAACCCATTGCCATTGAAGGCTTCATCCGGGACAACACCTGGCGTAAACAAGCCGAAAAAGAATTTGAACTGAGCATACGCAATTCCCTGATCGGTTGTTACATTGTACAAGATTCAACGTTTAAGTATGTCAACCCGGAATTTATGCGCATCACGGGATACTCTGAAAACGAACTGATCGGAACCGATCCGATCAACATCGTCCAAGAAAAGTATAGACGCCAGGTTAATGAGAATTTCATCAAGATGTTGAAAGCCGAGCGTCTTTTTCCATACGAATTTTTCATCAATGACAAATACGGGAATACCAAATGTATTCTGGAAACCGCAACCGCCATTCAGTATAAAGGCCGACGCGCTGCCTTGGGCTATTTTATGGATATCTCCAAGAGCAAACAGGTTGAAAAAGAGCGCCTTGCCAAAGAAAAATTGCTGACTTTGTTAGAGTTGGCCGGTGCCGTGGGGCATGAGCTCAACAATCCGCTGCAGGTTGTGCTAACGTGCACCGAGAAATTGGCTCTCGCCTCAGATGACAACCAACGCCAATCCAGGTTGTATAGTTTGTTAAAAAACAATATCGAGAAAATGAGAAAATCCATCCAAAAATTTCAAAGTATTACCCAATATGCCACCAAAGACTATGTGGACGGGAAAAAAATTATCGATATTGACGTGGCATCGACGAAGGCACTCCGAAAACCCAGTGGAGGGTAAGCAAAATTAAATATTCGGAATATGCGCCACAACCATGTTGGGAAATCACGCTTGAGGCATTTCATTTTTGTCGTTTGTCTCGCTAATTTGATATCCAGGATGTATATCACGATCTGTGAAACGTTAGATACTGCTATGAAGCTTGAGGCTGGATAGTGCCCTGTGAAGTTGAATTTTAGGCTATCTGCAAACAGGAACGACCTTAAATAATTTTAGGATTCCTGATAATGGGTTCACCTCCGGTTCAGCCCTTAATCCTGGAGTCCAGTCTCCCGCAGCAACGGCAGCAGGTGGGCCAGGCTATCCTTGCCGGCCTCTTCCGGCCGATCGGTGTAGGGGTAGAGCTCCAGGCTCATGTCATACGGGTAACCTGACCGCTTCATGGCGGTGAAAACCGATGGAAAGTCGATGGCGCCCAGGCCGGCGATGAGATGATTGTGCTCGCGGGTGGGGGCGATGTCCTCGATGTGAATGTGGCCGACCCAGGGGTACAGCTCTTCGAAGGCGGCGGCCGGGTCTTCGCCGGCGCAGTAGAAGTGGCCGATATCGAAGTTGATGCCGACGGCCGGCGCCTGGATCTCGGATACGAAAGGCTTGATCTCCGCCGTGCGCTCCATGAGCAGGTTGGGCTCGGGTTCGATGAGCAGCTGAACCCCCAGTTCCTGTGCTTTGGGGATGACCTGGTCCATTCCCTGATGGAACAGGTGCAGGGCTTGCTTGCGGGTCATGCCGTCGGGCAGCGGCCCTCCCGGCGGCACCGAGATGTTGCGGCATCCGATGAATGCGGCAACCTCCAAGCAGGCCAGGGTATGGTCCACGCGGATCTGTCGGCGCTCGGCCTCCGGTTCGATCCAGGACGGCAGGTAGGTGTCGCCCACCGCAAACAGCGTAAAGCTGTTCAGGTTGGTGGGCTTCAGACCGTTTTTCTCCAGCGAGGCCTTTACTTTCGTCAGCGCGGCGTTGTCATATTCGGGCGGGTAAAGGTGGGGCTGGTCACACATGATCTCCACACCGGCAAAGCCCAGCCGGGCGATCATGTCAAAGGAATCCAGCAGCGAATATTTCACGAAGGCGTTGGTGCTATAACCGAAAACCATGGGGTGTCCTTCCTTTTTTTCAGGCTTTAAGAGATTGTTTTTGGACCGCGTTATCGGTCGTCGCAGTATGTCAAAATACGGCTTCCTTCCTCTGGCCTTGCCAAAAACAATCGCTTAACGCCTTTTGCTGTCAGGATATGTTTAGGTGTCGCCGACTTCGTTCATGCGAGATTCGATCAGGGATTCTAGATTTTTCAATGCCGCAAGCTGGTCTTCGAAGGTCAGCGGCGCGCTGTCCCCCACGGGTTTTTTGAAATAAAACCCCAGGTCGGGAACGGGGCCGGCGAACCCGGCGACTTGAAGGGCGGCTGCCCAGCGGGCCAGGTCCAGGGTCATGGGGGCGGCCAGGATAGAGTCCCGGCCCTGCAGATTGAGGCGAAGGCTCATGGGCATGCCGAAAATTCCCCTGACGTCGATGACGTCCCAGGCCTCCTTGGCGTCGCCCCGGGGCGGGTAGTAGTCGATGTGCACCTTGTGGGCCGACCGGCCGTAACGTTCACCCACTGAGTAGCCGAGGATGTCGTCCAGCAGGTTGGTTTTGTTGTTCAGCTTGCCGCAGGCATGGTCCGGGTCCATCAGGTTCAGACCATCGGCGTTGCCCAGGATGTTAAGGCTGTACCAACCGTCCACATACAGGCCCCGGGCTTTCAGGGCAGAGGCCAGGACCACCTTGAAATAGGTCTGGCCGGTCTTGCCGTCGCGGCCGGCGATGGGAACCCCGTTGGCCACGGCAAGGTTGCAGATGACGGGCAGTTCCACGGTGTTGGGGGTGAAGTTGACCACCGGGATGCCGGCGTCGATGGCCGCGATTACATAGGCCAGGTCAGGCAGGATGCCCGCACCGGGTTGGCTGAGGATTTGGTCGACAGTGGTGAAACGCGCTGGATCAGAGATGTCGCAGGTTGCCGGCAGCAGGTTGACCAATACGGGACGGGCATCCGGAAAACGCTCACGGCTTTGCTGGATATCCGCTTGCAGCTGATTGACCTGGCCTGCAATGGAGAGCGCCGCCGCGGGGGCATCAAAAACGGATATCTGCGCCAGATGGGATTCATGGGGTCGCCACATGCCCTCGGGCAGCACACCGTGACGGGTGATGGCGCCGGTGATGTCATCCGTGGACAGATCCCAACCGGCCATGGCGACGGAGGGACAGCCACCCAGAAAAACAAACTTCTCGGTGGTGGTGAGTCCGGATAGAATCAGCGATGGGTTTTCCTGCATGGCGGCAACGGCAGCCGCCAGCGTGGTGCCGATGGCCCCTTTGAGGCCGGCCACCAGCAACAGCAATTGGGGTGTGTGATCTGACGGTTTGTCCATTGATATCGGTATTCCTTATCGGCAGGCCCGCGGGCCGGTATTTTTAAACCGTCGTACCATAAAGGGAAGGCTGTGCAAAGTCAAGGCAGTGGCGCCATTTGGAGGATGTCGGAACAGATATGACCCGTCGGGAAAAAAGATGCTGTTTGATGGGTCTTTACCGAGGATGGAAAAGGTCTGCCGGCATGCCCGGGTGGGTCAATCCCCCGCCAACATCTCCTGGAACGTTGCCATGTGTTTCTTCTCTTCGAGAATGATTTGTTCCAGTTGCGCGGCGATGGCCGTTTTGTCGATAAAGGTTTTCAGAACCTCGTAAAATGCGATGGTGTCGTTTTCGAACCCGATAAAGGTGCGAAGCATTTTATCGGGGCTGTCGATGGTTTCAAAATCGACCTCCTGCAGGGAAAATGCCTGCCCCTGGACCACATCCTCCACCAGGGCCCGGCTCAGTTCCGCCATCAGATGGTGATCCTCACCCTGGGTCAATCGGTTTTTCAACTCGGTAAACCAGCGAGCGTGATCGTGCTCTTCCTGGGCAATCCATGCCAGAAGGGTCTTTAACTCATCATTCGATATATGCAGCCGGGCATCCCGGTAGGTTTTCTCGCCGTTTTTTTCCAGCCGTATGGCAATGTCCAGAATATCCTGGGCGGTAAACATAAATACTCCTCAGCGTTCGTGTGGGTTCATATCGAGGCACATCTTCTGTTCTGTTTATTCTCCATGGGCGCATTCTCCTGCTACCGCTAACCGGTCAATGTGGAATGGATGCCCGGAATTGGGTTGCTGTAACTTAGATTAAATCCGGCTTGGTGTAAAGGTTGCTGCACCCGGCGCCGCTGGAACCTGTCGGTTGTGGCTGCGGTGGAAATAGGATTTTATACGAGTGCGTCAAAATTGAACAAGGTGCTTGCGGGCCGTCAGGCGGGTCGGGCTTCTTTTTTCAGGTGTAGCTCAAACCGCTCTACCAGCAGGGAGCAGATCAGGCAGATCACAAAGTAGATGGCCAGAATCGTGATCCAGACCTCGAAGGTGAGAAAGGTGGCGGCCATGAGTTCCATGCCCTGGAAGGTCAGTTCCTGGATGGAGATCACCGAGACGATGGCCGAATCCTTGATGGTGGAGATGAACTGGCCGGCCAGGGGCGGCATGATCCGGCGCAGGGCCTGGGGGAAGATGACATACCGCAGCTGCTGGGTCCGGGTGAATCCCAGGCCGGAGGAGGCCTCCCATTGGCCCTTGTCGATGGATTGGATGCCTGCGCGGATGATCTCGGTGATGTAGGCGCCTTCGTAAACAGCCAGGGCCACGGCACCGGAGATGAAAATCGGCACCCGGGAGGGCTCGGCCATGAGCAGACCCAGGATGCCGGACAGCGGACCATTGTCCATGAATGTCGCCCGGCTGATGCCGATTGCGGGCAGGAGCCGGTCCCCGATAAAATAGTAGAAAATAAAGATCCATACCAGCACCGGGATGTTGCGGATAAGCTCCACATAACCGGTTCCGAGCATGCGGCGGTAGCGGCTGCAGCTGGTTCTGAACAGCCCCATGACGGTGCCGATAATCAGGGCCAGTATCGTGGCCCAGACGCTCAGGCGCAGGGTGACCAGCACCCCCTGGAGAATCAGGCCGGGCACCCAGCGGCCGCTCTGTGCATCCAGGCGCAGCAGGTATTGGGGAATGGCCGGCCAGTTCCATCTGTACTGGGCCTGCACGGTGGCCTGGTAGAGCAGCCACACCACTGCCGCCCCGATCCCGGCCAGCAGGATCAGGTCCGTGGTGGTGATTCTGATCTTTCTTCCGATCACTGAATCAGAGATTCCCAGTCTTTGGTTTCAAACCAGTAGGTTTTGCGCGCTTTCAGCCAACCCTCGGCATCCACGTAGCCGATCCAGTTGTTGAAATAATTCAAGGTGTCCACATCACCTTTTTGCACGGCAAAGCCTATGGGTTCCCGCGTAAACGTCCCGTCAATGGGCAGAAAGAGCTTGTCCGGGTACTTGATGGCCTGAAAGGCGGGTGTGGGGGCCGAACCGACCACGGCATGTGCGCGCCCGTTGATTACCTCTTGGTAAGCTTGAGCCTCGTCGTCGAACATGCGGATTTCCGCGTTGGGCAGGTATTTTTTGGCGGCTGTGACTGCGGTGGAACCCAGGCGGGCCGCGATGGTGACACCAGGCTTGTTGAATGCCTCGATGCCGGTCATGCCGGCGGCCATCTTCTTGCTGGCCACAATGGACATGCCCGTATAATCGTAGGGGGCCGTGAAATTCACCTTCAGGTTCCGGCTGGGCAGGATGCCCATGCCGCCGATAATGACGTCGAACTTGCCGGTGAGCAGCGCCGGGATGATACCGGACCACTTGGTGGGAACAAATTCGACCTTGACGCCCATGTCTTCGGCCAGGCGTGTGGCCACGTCGATTTCAAAACCGATCAGCTTGCCGGTTTTGTCTTTCATGGCCCAGGGCACGAAAGTGGACATACCCACCCGCAGCACCCCTCGCTGGATCACCTGCTCAACGACACTGTCCTGGCTGTCGGCGGCCATTGCGCCAGGTATGCAGGCCAGGGAGAAAACCAGTATGGCCAGGAAAAACATACGGGTCATGCGTGTCACGATTTTCATACAACCACTCCTTTCCTTAATTTAAATGATTTTTATCATCACGCCAAACCATCTTAACCTTTCAGCGCCAGTCGTTTTTCCATGGCCTGTGTGGCCAGTGACAAGGACAGGGTTAATATCAGGTAGATGGCTGCGATGGTAAACCAGAGCTCAAATACCAGATAGGTCTCAGCGATGATCTCCTGGCCTTTCATGGTCAGATCGTAAATGGCGATGGTGCTCACCAAGGCCGAGTCTTTGATCAAAGAGACGGTCTGGCTCACCAGCGGCGGGGTCATGTGTCGAAGGGCCTGGGGCAGAACCACGTGCCGGTAGGTGCGGTACCGTCCCAGTCCAATGCTTTTGGACGCTTCCCATTGGCCCTGGTGAACAGCCAGGATGCCGGCGCGGATGATTTCTGAGGCATATGCTCCTTCAAACAGGCTCAATGCCAGAACAGCAGATGCAAAACGGCTGAGATCCACCATGGGTGAAAACACGAAGTAGATAAAAAACAGCTGCACCAGCAGGGGGGTGTTGCGGATCAACTCCAGATAGGCCCGGGCAATTGCTCGTGCAGCAAAGGACCTGGATAATCGGCAGACCGCCGTAATCAGGCCGAGCAGGCTGGAGAGCACCAGCGAGACGGCAGAAACCTTAAGCGTCACCACCACCCCCTCAAGCAGGGGGCCGGCCAGAAAATGGCCATCCGAGAAGGTATACAGATACCGGGGCACCCGATACCATTGCCAGTTGTACCCCAGTCCCTTGCCGCCTGCAAAGACGAACCAGACGATCAGGCCGGCGGTGGCAATTACCCGAAACCAGTCGAAGGCGATTCTCTTCCAGTTGGGTCGGGCGCTGTTGCCTGGTATAAGGTAATCACAAGCGTTCATGGGTAAATCAGAAACTCAATGCGTCGAATGGGTGATGGCTGTCCAGGCCTTCGCTGACGGCCTTCCGGCTTTTGTCTCTTCTCACCACGAAATGCCTAGCGGTGTGAGATGGCTTAGAATAATTTGCCTAATAACATGCGCCATTTTGCACAAAATGCAAGTTTTTGAGGGTGACGGTTTATGATTAAATGCCAAAAAAGTAACAGCTGCCCGCATCTTGAAGAATCTGTTTCATGTATTATTTTTTATTGGTACATAATTGTATCGTTTTACAGCATTCGGACATTGAGGCTGTCAATTTGGCCGAAAGCGCTTCTGCAATGCAGCCCTGTTACCGTGCTGAATGATCCGTAACGGTCCTTAACTTAACCGTATCTATTGGTTTTGCGATTGGTTTGACCTGCGGGCGGTTTTGGCATGTTTCTGGCTTTGTATTAGCCGAACAGATTCAGAATCACAACCGTTAATCCTACCGGCCGGGTGCCGGAGTATAAAAACTTTCAGGAGTGCCGACATGATGAACCTTGAGGAAATCAAACGCGACTTCGAATTGGTGAATTCCATCGACTGGGAAATGACCCCGGAAGAGGCCGTTCGCCTTTATCTGGAATGGGGCAACAATTGGGCCCGTGGAAATTATGTGATTCGCTCGAAGGATGATGTGTCCCACTATTTCGTGATCAATACCTGGAAGGACGAACCGGTGATCTACTTTATCCGCCGAAACAGTGACGAAGCGGTGGAACTGGCGGAGATCAAGATGCCCGGAGACCTTAAAAAACGCTACCTGCACTCCCAAGGCAGACACAAAGGCGTGTGGGCCATCGAAGGCGAAGTCAAATCCTGGCTCAAGCGAAAGCTCGATGTGCATTAACAAAGGTGTGAAAGTGCTGTCTGTGGGTATTAAGCGACCACGTTGAGTTGAATTCAATACGGGTTGACCAAACGCAACCGTTTCTCCTCAGTC
>Ga0272441_10015794_pt1 | contig 10528 bp, 11 predicted proteins | sample SSMProp6N_FD_193582 | JGI IMG/M metagenome (GOLD analysis project Ga0272441, IMG submission 193582) | Marine sediment archaeal communities from Little Sippewissett salt marsh, Falmouth, MA, United States - SSM-Prop-6N | ecosystem: Environmental > Aquatic > Marine > Wetlands > Sediment ... | reverse complement strand
TCCTGTGGTGTTGCTGAATAGGGGGGCGTGCCCGAGAGGAGGATGGCGATTGCAGGTATGACGAAAGAGGACTTCAGAGAGAGCATGTTCTTCTCCTTCTTTGGCGATCTTCATCGGTCCTGTGGTCGGGCGCATGGCTGGTCACGCCTTCTTGCTGCACCAGATGTCCTTGCTCCGGAATGCGTACAGCCACAACTCCCCATAGTAGGCGAAGTTGAAGAGCACCCACGGACCCCATACGAGGACAGGATTGTACGCTGAATAGTCCGGTAACGGAATCAGCAGCAGGTTGACGACGGAGGCCAGCACATCGACAACGAAGAAGACTCGCCAGAACGGCCTGTTGAGCAATCGAGTCTTGAACGTGTAGCACCAGATACCACAGAGCCCGCCTGCCATCACCAGGAGACTTGAATGCTTGAGGATGCGGTGCGCGGTCGGATGATGGAAGAAAGCGACAACAGAGCCGACAGCGTAGAGCGTCACAAGGCTGTTCACGACGCAGAGCCAGAGGCGGCGCACAGGTGTCAGGGGACGAAGAGGAAAGAAGAATAAGCTCATGATGGTCCGTACATCACCCGGATTCTACACGTACAGGCGGGACCCGACCGACGCGAATGTCCCGCGAATTGGAGACTTTGTCCTGTCGGTGCCATGTTGGTATCCATCCCTGTGCCCCCGCTTTCAGCTCCTATGTCCAAAGTGTACTGCTCCTGGCGTGCGACCGCCATTACAGACCCGGACGCAGATTGGAATGGGCAGAAGTGATTTCGGGCGGTCTTCGGCATTCCCTAATTCCCCGTTTGTCACTTTCTTTGTGGTGGTGGTGGGGGGGGGGACCCAAAGATTGGGTTCAGCCGCCTCTGTATTGGTTCAGCGTCAATTGGAATTTCCCACCGGTTGTCTAAGCGACCGCCTCATGCCGCCGCCTCCCTCTCAGCCCTGCGTTTCTCAGCTCGACGTTGCCGTGCGGCCTGAAGTCGCTGATCGCGCAGGGCGAAGATTGTCTCGTCGTTTCCGTGAAGCTTGTCGAACGGGGTCACGTAGCCGATGGCGCTGTGCAGCCGCTGGGTGTTGTAGTGCTTGACGAAGCCGGCCACGATACGCCGCGCGTCCTCCAGGCACAGCGGCGTCTTCGGGCGGATGCACTCGCGCTTGAGGCTCTGGTGCCAGCGTTCCAGCTTGCCGTTGCTCTGCGGATAGTACGGGGTGGTCACAAGGAACTCATCGTAAAAGCACATTTCTGCCCCACAAATATGTATGCCCGGCTGACGCAGTCGTTGGGCCTGCAGGAGGCTATGCGTCTGATGGGGAGCGTCTCAATGCCAGCAGGGGCGCTTCTCGAATACGATTCTGCCCAAACAGTCCTTCTCATGGAAAACACACGAGCGGGGCACGGAGCGTTGGCAGATCTCCTGCTCGAGTTGCGTGGGCTCAAGACGGAAGCAGAAAGCCAGCCGAAGCCCCACAACGACAGACCGGCACTGGGCAAGTAGTCTTCGAAAACACAGAACGGAAAGCCCCTTCTTCCCGCCAATTTCCTGTGTGTGTGAAATCGCTGGAGTCCCGAATCTCTGGAGAAACCAAACAAACGAAGAAACGATCTTGTGACCCACTGGCGACCAGGGCACCCCCGCGAACCCGAATGCTTCTTCGCTCCGTGCCAATTCCCCTGCGTCCCATCAGAAATTGTGGTATTCTTACGGGTAGAAGGAGCAGTGGAATATGGGGTTGATTTCCTTAATCGTATTTTGGGCTTCTGCTATCGGCATTTGGGTAATGGAAGGCCCTAAGATCCCATTGATTTTCATCGGGCTTTGGGCGGCAGGTTTCTTCGGGTTTCCTTTCTTGGAATTGGACCCCGTTGTCTTCATGATCTACCAGACGATTCTTGCGATCATTCTTCTCGTCACTGCAAAATTAAAATCGGTGACGGGGTGATGGGATGAGGGGGAACAGGAGCACGATATGAAATACCTTCGTAATATTCTGATATCCATCTCCCTGACTTCGGTGCTGTTCCTTTCCGCCTGCTCAACAGTAACCATTCCGTACCCCTTGAGCGCAAACCCGAAGCCCATTGACAAAGAGAAGTTCGAAGGCGTTTGGGACGGGGGAGAACCGACAGTCCACGTCAGGTTCGGCAGTAACGGCATTGCTCAAATCGCCTGGCTCGACTGGGCGGACAACGAGTTTCAGATTGTGCGGGCAGAGATGATTGTGACGGAGGGCGACGAGAACAACTTCCTGTCTTTTCGTATGGAGGAGGATGGGAAGTGGACGAACACCTACGTCTTCTGCCAATACAGTTTCTCAGATAACGGGGAATTGATTGTGTGGAATCCCAATACCGAAACGTTTGAGAAAGCCATCGAGAAAGGACTGTTGCAGGGGGAAGTCGAAAGTGGGATCACAGGCACCACGATAGCGATCACGAATGCCCCAGGGAAGCTACTTGAGTTCATCAATGATCCCGAGAACTTGAAATTGTTTGAATACAGAAAGCCCGTCATTCTGCGGAAGATTGTGGGGGTAGAGAAGAACGAAAAGAAAGCAGAGGAGTGACGGGACAGAAGGAGACGGCAAGACTGAACTGTCCCCCAACTTCTCAATCGATTGAAGAAACCAAACCCTACTTCTTCCCCAACCGCTTTTTCACTTCGGCCACAGTAAGCTTCCTGACCTCAACAATTTTCGCTTTGGAATCGCCCCTGAAGGTGAGCCGCCCCTTCCTGTGTTCCCATTGATAGACCGTCAGCGGAGCAACATCCAACAGTTTCGCGAAATCAGCCTGAGATAGTCTGAATTTCTTTCGAATGCTCTTGATCATCTTTGCCGTGATGCGAGCCTTCTGAACTTCATCTCCGCTGACTTTGACTGATTCTTTTCGACCGAATGCAACGATTCTCCCCAGCCGCTTGTTCTCCCGTTCAAGGCTGGCAATGCGGCGACCGTGATCCGCGACGCGGCGTTTCAGCTCTATAGTGTCTTGCCGGAGCTTCGCGGTTGACGACTTGACTTCTTTCCTGGCAAGGCGGGTGATTTCTTCTTTGAGGACTTGTGCGACGTTTGGCATGGCGATCTCCTCGATTCCCTGTTTCCACTTCGATGATCCCCGTTGGTGTGCCCCAGAATATCGGCTCTGTGTGCCTCCACAAGCAAATAAATCAATTCCAGCCGTACGGAGAAAAGTGCATCTTGGAAAGGAAGCCTTTCCATCAACACGGAACACCCAACTTTGATGTTGGACTTGCCTCATCCCTGCGCCGCGATCCATCCCCATTTCCCGCTTGACAACCCCGTCAACGCGTGATAGTGTATGATATATCCTAAGAGCCTATAAAGTGTTTTGATGCTGGGATGGAGGGGGGATGGAGGTGTCGCTGCCATATCTGGCGGGGTTGCTGGGGGTCGGGTTGTTTTGTACGGCGGCGGGTTACCTGGTGGGAGCGCGGCGGCGTGCGGCCGGGGAGCGTGTATCGGCGCGCGTGGTATTGGTGTTGGTGGGGGTTCTGTTGTTGTGGCATGTGATGTCGTTGTACGCGCGCGGTTATGCGGAGACGGCGTGTCGGGGCTGGGCGTTTGCGGAGATGTGGGCGCATTCACTGCGCTGGTACGTATTCGAGGGGGTCCTCGTGTTTTTTGCGGGTCTGAGTTCCGGCTCGCGGCTGGGTGCGCGTAAATTCGTGGAGGATCTGAAGCACACGGTGCTTCTTGTGGTAGGCGTTGGCGCGGCGGCCTGGAGCACGTATCCGGTCGGGTTGGTGGTGGCGGCGGAAGGCGCGGCAGCGGGTCGGGCTTGGCTTCGTCAGAGCGTGGAATACACGTGTGCGCCGGTTTGTTTGGCGAACCATGCACGACGTTCCGGCCTGGCATGCGCGGCAGGGGAGCGTGATTTGGCATTGCGTTGCGGCACGACGGTAGCGGGCACGCGTCTGTCGCGTCTGGCGCGGGTGGCGCGCGAGTTGGGGATTCGGACCGAATGCCGGCTGGTCACGTTCGAGGAGCTGGTGGAGCGGAACGGCCCGGCGCTGTTGATGATTTCGACGTTGCCGTCGGTCCGTCACGCGACGCTGTTTCTGGGCGCGGACGCCGAGGGCCTGCATCTTCTGGATCCGGCCTACGGTCCGCGCACGGTACCGGCGGCGTACCTGCGGCGTGTGTGGTACGGGAAGACGATACTCCTTGGGGGGGCCTCTCATGAGCCGACGGCTTGCGCAAGACCATGACCCTTAATCGTTTCTGTTAGTTGATCATGGTCGATTGACCCTTTCAGAGACGACTAAAGGAGGGCTCGACTAGGGGAGGGATCGACTAGGGGAGGGATCGACTAGGGGAGGGATCGACTAGGGGAGGGATCGACTAGGGGAGGGATCGACTAGGGGGCCCAACTCGAATCGGATACCACTAGTCAATTTGCCGGAGTAATAGCCAAGGAGCGGGAACCATGAAAACGCGAGCGGTCACGTGGTATCATCGTCTGGGGTTCAGTTGGGAGCACAATCCGTTTTACTTGCTGAGCGCGTTGTTCATGCTGCTCGGCTGCTATCTGCTGGTTGACGCGCTGGGCGCGCCGCCGGAACGGCCGGACCGGTTGTTGATTGTGCTGGGTGTCCTGAACCTGTACGAATTTGCTTTGATCGGGTGGGGCGCATACCTGGTTCGGGCCCGCGGTGCTTATCGTGCCGCTCAGGCACTGGGTTTGTTGGCGGTCGTATTTCTTGTGGACTCCACGTATGTGATGACGCGGTGCGTGGGCGTATGCGCGATGAGCGGCAATCTGGTGAACGTGCTGGTCGTCTTGCTGGGCGGGCTGAAGCTCGGGCTGCTCCTTCGCCTGTTCCGTGTTCGGGTGCGTTGGCCGCAGCTCGCGGTTCTGGTTGGCGTGCTGGGCATGATCCATGTGATGCCGGGCGTACTGACCTGGCAACTTCTGCACGCGCCGGGCGACGACGGCAAGATTCCGCTGACCGCGTTGTACACGGCGTCCTGGCTGGTTGGCGCGCTGCTTGCATTCTTACCGCGCACGGCGGACGCGCGCGCGATCTGCCGGGCCCCGTGCGCGGCGTACGGTGTGAGCCGCGCGTTGCGGCATGCGCTGCTGCTGGGCCCGTTCGTTTCGCTCGCGGTGCATTTGCTGGTGGCCTATCGCCAGTACGACAGTCCGTTCCTGTTCTGCCACGTCTCGCCGTTACTGCTGGGTCTTGCCGCGCTGCTCGTGCGGCGCCGCTCGGCGACGGGCATGTCGCCGGTCCGGACACGGTTCACGCTGGCGCTCGGCTGTCTGGCGGTTTTCTTCTCGTTGCGGTTCCCGGCCGGTCTGATCGTGGCCGCGCCGATAATGCGCGGTGCGATGGTTTCGCCTTTGCGGATTGCGCTGTTCGCGGCCGGGCTCCTGTGGTGTCTGTGCCTGTACATTGAGCGCCGCCGCCTGTTCGCGGCGCTTGCCGCCGCGATGTGGCTGGCGGGTTTGATGGGGCACACGGCGGCCGAGATCCGACAGACGGCGGTGCGGATTGTAGCGCGCGTGCTGCGGCAGGCGCCGGACACCGTTCTCGAATGGGGCGTGGTTCTGGTCGCGGTCTCGTTCGTGCTGCTCGGCGCCGGCATGCTCGTCACGATCGTGGGGGGGCGGCGCCGGCCGGAACCGAGCAAGTTGGAGTGACGGTTCCTGTCATACGTCGTCTGGCACGTAATCTGGGATAGTGTCTCAACGATGCAGGAGCGATACCCATCCACGGGGTACCATGGCCGCGAATTCCCTCTCAAACTTAATCCGGAACCTAATCGAGGCAGGTGGCGTTTCGCCACTTGTTTTCGATTAAGTTCCTGATCAAGTCTGGGAGAACCCCCGAGAGGCAGAAAGCGGCCTCACCCGTCGTCCCCGCCGGCCGGCAGCCGGGGCAGTTGGACCGTGAACACGGCGCCGCCCTGCGGCGCGTTGGCGGCGCTGATCGTGCCGCCATGCTCCTTGACGATTCGAGCCGATATCGCGAGTCCGAGTCCGAGCCCTTCGCCGATGCCTTTGGTGGTAACGAACGCATCGAAGATATCGTCGCGCCGCTCCGGCGGGATACCCGGGCCCGTGTCTTGGAACCGCAGGAACACGGATTTGTCGGAGCTGCTCAGGCTGATCGAGAGCTTCCTCTGCTCGCGCCCTTTCATCACGTCAAACGCGTTGCCGACCAGGTTCATGGCCACTTGCTCGAGCCGCACGAGATCACCCGATACGCGGCAGTCGCCGGGCGGGATATCCGTTGTGACGTCCATGCCCTCTTTCCGGGCGCGCACGGACAGGAACGAGAGCACCTCCTGGATCACCGTCGCCAGAGCCACCGGGACCGGCTGTTCCGCGGGCCGGTAGGCCAGCGCCTTGAGTTGGCGGCCGATCCCGACGCAACGTTCGATCAGTTCCGAGATCGTGGCCAGGTTCTGCTTGACCTTGCGATACTGGTGTTGGTCGAGGAACGTGATGGTATTGTCGGTGAACGTCCGCATCGCGGTCAGCGGCTGGTTCAGCTCGTGACTGATGCCCGCGGCCATCTGCCCGATCGTCGCGAGCCGTTCCGCATGGAGCAGCTCGCTGGTCGTCTGGCGCAACGCCTCTTCCATCTCGATCTTTTCGGTCACGTCGCGCAGCACGCCCGTGATCCCGACGATCCGGCCGCTCTGCGCGCGTATGGGTGAGCCGAGTTCCTCGACATGATGGAGCCCGCCGGTTTTGTCCAGCATTCGGAACCGCGTCTTCATGACCGTGCCGCTTGTCAGCGTATTCTGGACATCGCGCAGCACCGATTCCATGTCTTCCTGCAGAATGAACTGGTCGATGCCCTTGCCTTCGACTTCCTCGACCGTATAGCCGTAGCGGTCGACAGCGGGTCCGACGAACGTGATTCGGCCTTCCGTGTCCATCGAGTAGACGAGATCCTGCGTGTTCTCGACGAGTTGGCGGTACTTGCGTTCCGATGCCGTGAGCGCCTGCTGGGTCCGGCGTTCTTCGGTAACGTCCAGACAGGCCGCGGCCAAGCCGAGCGGCTTGCCCTTGTCGGTGACGCAGGCAATCAGCATCTGCGCGTCGAACTCGCTGCCGTCTTTGCGCCGGCCTCTCACGATGCCGCTCCATGTTCCTTTTTGCGCGGCGTGTTGCAGAACCGCCCGTATTTCCGCGGGGTTCGAGCCGAACCCGGCCCAGTTGTGCCCGAGCACCTGTTCGGGGTTCTCATAGCCCCAGAGTCGGGCAAACGCCGGGTTCGCATACGTGAGCCGGTCTTCCGGCCCGCTCAGCGCGATGCCGTTCAGGCTGGCCTCGACCGCCTTGTCCAGGAACCCGAGCTCGCGTTCCTGTTTCCGGACCAGCTTCTGCAGGTCGTACTGCGCGGCGCGCAGCGTCTCTTCCATGTGCTTGCGTTCCGTGATGTTGCGGAAGATGCCCTGGATAATGGAGCGGCCGCCGATCGAGGCGACCGAGGCCGTGATGTGGACCGGAACGATCTTGCCCGACTTCGTTATCACCTCCGCTTCGTCATCAAACGTGTTGCGCTCGGCCACATGTCTGCCGAACATCTGCACATAATATTCGGCCTTGTCCGGAGGATGGATCAGCGTCTGGGGCCGGCCCAGAATCTCGGCGCGCGTCCGTTCCAGGAGCGTTTCGGCTGCCGTGTTGCACCGGACAAAGCGGCCCGTCTTCGCGTCGGCCCAGAAGATCGCGTCTTTCGCCTTCTCGAACGTGAGCCGGAACTCCTGCTCGCGGTTCCGTAACTCGTCGTCGGCCTGGCGGCGTGCCGTGATATCGGTGCGGATCACGGCCGCGGCTACGACCGCCGTGTCTTGCTTGATCGGATAGAGCCGGGTCTCGTACCAGGTCGTATCCTTCTCGTCAACGCCCGTCTCGTAGCCGGCAGGCCGCCCGGTCCGGAACACCTGCTCGAGCTGCGCCCGCAAGAGCCCGCGCTGGTCGGCCGGCACGTGCGCGTCCAGGTCCAGCCCGATCGTCTGTTCGACCGTGCGGCCGGCAACCGCGCGGTTGGCGGCCAGGATCCGGCCCTCGCGGTTCACGCTCACGATGAGGTCCGGCAGATGTTGCGCCGGCAGTGCCCACGCGTCCTCTTGCGGGCCCGATCGCTTCTTGCCCGGCCGGCGCGTGCCGCCGCCGCGCGCGTGTGCCGCTTGCCGCTTTGTTCTTCTTGTCATCTTGTGCGCGCCTCTCGCTCCGGAGGCCGAGTGTAACCTCCGAACACGTGGTCGCGCAAGTTTCTTTATAGCGAAATGCCGGACATGTGCCGGGTGCGCTCCGCAAGAAGTAGTTTTTTTGTTGCATTCCCCCCGCACGGTGCTAATATTCAGCCCCTGGTTTTCCCGGATTTTCCGGGAGAAAGAGAGAGTATGCCGAAGAAGAAGACAAAGAAGGCGGCCGCGAAGCGGTTCAAGAAGACAGCGAATGGCAAGCTGAAATACTCGAAAGCGGGCCGCGGCCATTTACAGAGCTCGAAGACGCGGCAGCGCAAGCGCGCACTGCGTCATGCCGGCGTGCTCTCCTCGGTGGAGGAGAAGCGGGTCAAGAAGTTACTGGCCAGCTAGGCCGGTCTGTCGGATCGATCCCTTTGCGCAGCTATCCTTTACGGTCTGCGCGGGGCCGGCAACGGGGGAGTTGGAGGGTACCATGCCGAGGGCAACGAACGCACCAGCATCGCGGCGGCGCCGGCGCCGGCGTCTCGCGTTGGCGAAAGGGTTCAGGGGCGCGCGCAGCAAGCTGTTTCGCCAGGCAACGGAAGCGGTGGATCGCGCCATGCGCCTGGCCACGATCCATCGCAGGCAGAAGAAGCGCAACTACCGCAGTCTCTGGATCGTCAGGATTTCCGCGGCCTGCCGTCAGAACGAGCTGAGCTACAGCCGTCTGATCGAGGGGCTGAACAAAGCGAACGTCGCGCTGAACCGCAAGATGCTCTCGGAGATCGCGATCCACGATCCCGACGGCTTCACAAGACTCGCGGAGCTGGCCAAAGCGAACATCGGCTGAGCCGGTTCCGCCTGCGCGCTAACTTGCCATGACAGCGAAAAAGGTGAACAAAACGGCCGAAGCCCACAGCAAGGACTGGGTCACCTATCGGCCTGAGATCAAGGTGCTCGACTGCACGGTCCGTGACGGCGGGCTGATGAACGACCACCGGTTCGACGACGGGTTCGTCAAGAACGTGTACGACGCGCTTGTCGCCGCGGGGGTCGACTACATGGAGCTGGGCTATAAGGCTTCGAAGAAGCTGTTTGCACCGACCGATTACGGGCCGTGGAAGTTCTGTGACGAGGACGACATTCGTCGGATAGTCGGCGAGAACGACACCGATCTGAAACTGACGGCCATGGCCGACGCGGAGCGGACCGACTATCACACGGACATTCTGCCCTGCGAAGACAGCGTGCTGGACGTGATCCGGGTCGCGACCTACGTGCATCAGATTCCGACCGCGATCGACATGCTCAAGGACGCGCACGACAAGGGCTATGAGACGACGATCAACCTGATGGCCGTCTCCGCGGTCCAGGAACGCGAGTTGGACGTCGCGATCGATACACTTGCCGACACGCCGGTCGGCACGATTTATCTACTCGACAGTTGGGGCGCGTTTTATTCCGAGCAGATCCAATCGCTGATGGCGAAATACGTGGCCGTGGCGGAGCCGCGCGGCAAGCAGGTCGGCATCCACGCGCACAACAACCAGAACCTGGCCTATGCGAACACGATCACGGCGATCATCGAAGGCGCGAACCGGCTGGACGCGACGATCGACGGGATGGGCCGCGGCGCCGGAAACTGCCCGATGGAGCTGCTGCTCGGGTTCCTGCACAACCCGAAATTCCGGGTGCGCCCGATCCTGAAATGCCTGCAGGAGGACGTGTTGCCGCTCAAGGAATGCATGAATTGGGGTTGCCAGGTGCCCTATATGCTGACCGGCCTGCTCAACCAGCATCCGCGCGCCGCAATGAAGTTCCTGGCTTCCGACGACCGCAAGAACTTCCTGGCCTTTTACGACGATATTATCCAGGAAGAGTGAGCCGTTCGGCGTTTGCCCGCCGGGAAGCGTTTGCCTGAGTTCTGTTCGGCTCAACGGCGATGCACCCGAACTTAATCGCGAACTACGCCCACAAGCGGCCATGTCTGATCCAACTCAGCGCTGCCGCCCTTCATCCCGAACTTAATCGCGAACTTAATCGCGAACTACGCCCACAAGCGGCCATGTCTGATCCAACTCAGCGCTGCCACCCTTCATCCCAAACTTAATCGCGAACTTAATCGCGAACTACGCCCACAAGCGGCAATGTCTGATTGAACTCAGCGCTGCCCCCTTCATCCCAAACTTAATCGCGAACTTAATCGCGAACTACGCCCACAAGCGGCAATGTCTGATTGAACTCAGCGCTGCCCCCTTCATCCCGAACTTAATCGCGAACTTAATCGCGAACTACGCCCACGAGCGGCCATGTCTGATTGAACTCAGCGCTGCCGCCTTCATCCCGAACTTAATCGCGA
>Ga0272441_10015793_pt1 | contig 10528 bp, 8 predicted proteins | sample SSMProp6N_FD_193582 | JGI IMG/M metagenome (GOLD analysis project Ga0272441, IMG submission 193582) | Marine sediment archaeal communities from Little Sippewissett salt marsh, Falmouth, MA, United States - SSM-Prop-6N | ecosystem: Environmental > Aquatic > Marine > Wetlands > Sediment ... | reverse complement strand
ACTTTTTTGTTACCAAAGAGCAGAACGCCGCAATTAAAGGCGTATTCAAATATTTTGAATTATTAATTGGCTGAATGATATCCATGATCGCATTCAGCACGCTTTAATTTTTACGAAGCCATCAAATCTTAGTCCACCCTGAAATTTCAAGTCAAGACATATTGAAAATTTGTGTTGACACAGAATTCTATGTGTTTACAGTAGCGGGAATTAAATAACGTCCATCCGGAAATATGTGTTTTCCCCGTTTTCTGAATCAGGCAAAGATTTTAATCCTCAAAATACGTCATGTATTCAGCGGTTAAGGTATTCGCCTTTACCGAACTTGAAAAACGATCCTGTTTCCGGATGGACAGCACATAACCGCGAAAGGAACAGCACGTGTTCGGTACCATAGTCAATTCACTGGCCATTATCGCAGGGACCCTGATCGGGCTTATTTTCAGACGGGGAATCCCCAAGCATTATATTGATGGAATCATGCATGCCGTCAGCCTGGCGGTCATACTGATCGGTCTCAAAAGCGCACTCAAATCCGATGACCTGCTGGTAGTCATTTTCAGTCTGATCATCGGAACGATCGCAGGCGAATTCCTCAAAATCGAGGAACGGCTCGAATCCTTCGGGCGCTGGATCGGCGACAAGTTCTCGAAAGGCGGGGACGGGATCGCACGGGGATTTGTAACGGCCAGTCTGGTCTATTGCGTTGGCGCCATGGCCATCGTCGGTTCTCTGGAAAGCGGATTGACGGGTAATCATCAGACCTTGTTTGCCAAATCAATCCTGGACGGCATCATCTCCATTGTATTTGCCACATCTCTGGGTGCCGGGGTTATGCTTTCTTCCGTTTCAGTGTTCGTCTACCAGGGGGCCATTACCCTCACGGCGTCGTTTATGTCGCAGTTCCTGATACCGTCGGTCGTATCTCAGATGACATCGGTCGGGGGGCTGCTGATCATCTGCATCGGGACAAATATGCTGGAAGTTAAAAAAATCAAAGTCGGCAATATGCTGCCGGCGATTTTTATTCCATTGATCTATTACATCCTGCGGCAAATCACAGGGTTCTAATCATATATTTTTCGGACCTGGTTCCAGCATCAGCCATATTTTCAGAAATTTAAATGCGGAGTCCCACCCGTTACCGGCGTACGACATCGCATGATCCGGCGAAGCCGGAAATGGGCGAGACGGAGCCTGTAACGGTCATGATTTGCCCCCCCATGGCAAACGGAGCCTTCAGGGCGTTTCGCTTTCCTGCAGGGGCCTTCGAAAAAATTTAAAAATTCAGTGTGAGCACGTGAAGCATCTGTGTATCTTTTTCCCGCAGCTGAAGTCGAATTTTACTGACGCCTTTTGCCTCTCCCGGAAAAAACAAAAATCCATATGCGATGCTGCCCGGTTCCACCGGAGTGTTCTGCAGTGATTTTTCCCTCAAATCACTGGTGACGGTTCTTCGGGCCTCATCAGACCCGTATGCACCCACACCGCCGAGAGTAGCTCCGGCAGCCGCACCTACAGCAGCCCCCTTGCCGATGGCTTCTCCGATATTATCTCCGGCTACAATACCCACCGCCGCGCCGATAATCGAACCGGCGGCAGCCCCCAGAAAACCTTTATAGGCTCCGGATTTGAAGATTTCTTTGGTTTCCGCATATTTGGAAGCGCGTTCGTAGGCGATTTTGCTGTTGAGCACCGGCCAGATGTTTCCGTCCGAATCTTCCAGGAAGGTCTGGCTGCCGTTGATTTCCAGCGGATGCGTCCCCTGATTGTCGAACACCACCTCAACCGGCAGCATGCCGGCCGCCAGTATGTCAAATCCAAACGCCTCTTTCGTGGTCCTGGTATCCGTAAATGCCGCCGCCGCAACCTGCGCGCCTGCCACGGTCTGAACATTGGGATAGGCCGACGGCATTTTAAACGGTAAAGGCTTCACCTTGTAAGTTGCACATCCGATCAATGTTGTAACGCCGATAAAAACGCATAGCATTCTGCTGATTTTTTTCATGGCATATCCTCCCGCTTTTTGTTGGATTTTCCTGAGCCTGAGACGAATCTCTTTTCCTGGCAATAATCATTCACTCCGACCGTTTCGCTCGAGAGGCGGGAAGCGCAGAGGGGAAAGGTGCTTTTTTCTATCGCCCGCCCCTTGAATCATAGGGCCACGGAAGGAATAAAATCTACAAGAACTGCGCAGGATATTTATTATATTTGAAAGAAATTAAAATTATCTGACGGGTGTCGGGAAAATGCAAAAAGAACTCTTCAAAAACCGATGCTCGATACTTAAACCATTATTAACAGATATCATTTCGACGAACAAGCTGGAAACGGTTTGAGCAGGTGGAAAAAACCGATCGTGTCCCCGCCCTGTCATTCATCCAAAGCCTGAAGCAAAGCCTCATATTGGCTTTTTTCGACCTCCAGTTGCTCATTGGCCGTTTCCATCTCATCAAACAGCCGATCGATTTCGGTCTGACACCGATGGATCTCCCGGGAAATATCGGCAATCTCCTGTCCGTTTTGCGACTGAGATGCCGTAAGCATGGCATCATTGAGTTCGGCAAGTTTCTCTTCAAGAAATTCGATATCGTTCTCCGCCTTTTCAATGCACTGTTCGAACGGGCGGAGCCTTTTTGACCGTTCGGAGATTATTTCAGAACGCCGACGCCGCATTTCTTTTTTTGTCATTTTCACCGAATCGGATTCATCAAGGGATTTTCGACGCGCCTGGATGTCCACCTGTTCGTCCTCCCATCCACGCTTTTCCAGAAACCGTTGATAATTCCCTTCAAACACATCAATCCGATCTGCCTGAAAAACAATCAGCCTTTCGGCAATCGCGTGGAGAAACATTTCATTATGGGTCACCATAATGACCGTTCCGTCAAAATTATCAATTGCCGCCAGCAGGGCATCGCAGGACTCCATATCAAAATGATTGGTCGGTTCATCCAGCAGAAGCAGATTCAAAGGGGTCACGAGAAGTTTTCCCAGCATGACCCGGCTTTTTTCCCCTCCCGACAGCACCTCGACTTTTTTCAGTGCCTCATCGCCCTCAAACATCATGGCCCCACAGATATTTCGCGCTTTCTGACGATCCACATCTTTGTGTGAATACAGGATTTCATCCTCTATGGTACGCCGTTTGTCCAGGGTATTGACGTTGGTTTGTTCAAACACCCCCATCTTGACATTCGGGTTGTATACAATCTCACCTGCTTTGGGACGCAGAAGCCCGCCAAGCAGTTTGAGAAGTGTAGTTTTCCCCTTACCGTTTTTGCCGATGATGCACACCCGGTCGCGGTTGCCGATCGATACGCTGAACCCCCCGATAAGCGGCGTTCGCTCGTCATATGAAAAGCTGACATCCCGGACGCTCAGTGCGTGTTTTCCGGTGTACGGGTCACACCGGAAAGAAAAATCCAACTCTTTGATTTTTTCCAGTTTGTTTCGTTTTTCGAGTTTTTCCAAGGTCTTGATTCTGGACTGAACCATATTTGCCAGTCTGGCCTTGGCCCTGAACCGGGTAATGAACTGGGTAACTTCCTTTCGGCGTCGTTCATCGTTCATCCGTGTTTTTTCGTATACTTCTTCTTCCTGAGCAATCCTGGAATAATATTTTCCCGTATCACCCGGCAGTTTTCGAAGCTTTTTCCGATGAATACCAATGGTATGCGTCACCAGCCTGTCCATAAAACTTCGGTCATGGCTGATCAGCAGCAATTCTCTCGGCCAGGTGCTTAAAAACCTTACAATCCATCGAATGGAGGAGATATCAAGATAATTGGTCGGTTCATCCAGCAGCAGCAGATCCGGTTCCGACACCAATACCTTGGCAAGATTTAACCGAACCTGGTAACCGCCGGAAAATTCACCCGGAGCCCGTTGCATGTCCCGACCGATAAAGCCCAGTCCTTCCAGTATTTTTTCGACTTTCCATCGCTGATCGCGTTCAGATTCCGGCAGCCCTTTCAGTCCCTCTTCCAAAACCGTATCTTCAGTAAATTCGAGCTGCTGGCGGACATAACCGATCCGGTACCGCTTAGGAATGGAAACCGTACCCGTATCATACGTTTCCTGCCCGATAATGATTTTCAGCAGCGTTGTCTTGCCGTGTCCGTTTCGCCCCACCAGCCCGATTCGCTCCTGGGAATTTATCTTGAAGCCGACGTTGTCAAACAGCACCTGCCCGCCGAAGCTCTTGGTCAAATTTTCAATCTGGATCATAGTAAACCCCTGCCTCTTATTCTCTTGACAAATCAAGACGATTCAAAGTAGCTTTCTTTGGTCAAATTTATAAATATAATTGTAAACCCGTTGTTTATCAAGGATGTTATGAAAACCAATTTGTTTTGGCAGTCGTTATAACGGCTGTTTTCGCTTTCTCTCATGACTTTGTCAAAGAATGGCAGGAAGCTGAAGGAACCAATTTTCTCATGAAAATTTCCATTGACTGCATTCCGTGTTTTATTCGCCAGGCTCTGGACGCCGTTCGTTTTGCCACCGATGATACGGCCGTCCATGAGCGGGTTCTTCGCGAGGTTCTCACGGCAACCGGCACCATGGACTTTCACATGTCACCGCCGGTAATGGGCCGGCACATCCACCGCCTTATCCGGGAACTGTCCCGTTCAAATGATCCGTACCTGGCCCAAAAACAGCGGTTTAACCGCATCGCGCTTGACCTGTATTCGGACATGAAACAGCGGATCCGCACCGCATCGAATCCGTTTGACACGGCCGTTCGTCTGGCGATCGCCGGAAATATCATTGATTTCGGCGTCTACGGCGCATTGCAATCCACCCAGCTGATTCAAACCATCGACGCCTCGCTGACAGCCCCTGTGACGGGCTCCATCTCGGCCCTGGCCAAAGCCGTCGAGCGGGCCGGCACTATTTTGTACCTGGGAGACAATGCCGGGGAAATTGTCTTTGATCGCCTGCTGATCGAAGAGATTTCCGAAAAAAATATCACCTTTGCCGTCAGAGGCGGCCCCGTCATCAATGACGCGACACTGGACGACGCCGCTCAGGTCGGGCTGACAAATCTTGTTGATGTTATCGACAACGGATCGGATGCCCCCGGAACGGTACTGGATACATGCAGCGATACATTCCGCCGGCATTTTGATACAGCCGATCTGATCATTGCCAAAGGCCAGGGAAATTTCGAGACCCTTTCAAGTGTCGAAAAAAATATTTTTTTCCTGCTCAAAGCCAAATGTCCCGTAATTTCGAATCATATTGGATGCAAAACCGGCAGTCTGGTTGCCTGCCACCCCGCCGACTTGACCGGTTAACATCGATTTGATATTTTTCCGTTTTGCCCTTAACCCGTCCGGCAGCGAAAATATCCCGGGTTATCGACATAATCCGAACCCATCGTCTCCATGAAAGGATACCGACATGCTGATCACCGAAATCCTGGCACGAAACGCCCGAATGTACGGAAATGAAATCGCCCTGATTGAACGGGAGCCTGAAAAGAACCGTCGCGCTGAAATTACCTGGACGGAATTTGACAATCAGGCCAACCAACTGGCTAATGCACTGCTGGCTTCGGGCATCCAGAAAGGCGACCGGGTCGTGCATTTAATGATGAACTGTCTCGACTGGTTGCCCGTCTATTTCGGCATTCTTCGCACCGGCGCATGGGCCGTGCCGCTCAATTTCCGATTTGTCGCAAAAACGATCCAGCGATGCATCGAAACCGCAGACGCAAAAGCCGTAATCTTCGGTGAAGAATTTATTGACCGAATTAATTTAATAAAACCGGAACTGGACAAATTCGTCACCACCTACATTTTTGCAGGCCCGGAAGAACTCCGTCCCGATTATGCCGTTGCCTATAAGGATCTGGTTCAACATCAGCCGACAACCGATCCGGATACCGATATCCGCATCACCGACAACGCGGCGCTGTATTTCACGTCCGGAACCACGGGAACCCCGAAAGCCGCCTTATTGACGCATAGAAATCTGGAATTTGCCTGTTATGTCGAAAACAATCACCACCGCCAGACCCACGAGGACAACTTTCTGATACTTCCCCCGCTGTACCACACCGGGGCCAAAATGCACTGGTTCGGCAACTTTCTGGTCGGTGCCCGGTCCGTCATTCTGAAAGGAATCGACCCCCGATGGATTATCGAAGCCGTATCAGAAGAGCAGGTCACCGTGGTATGGCTCCTGGTTCCATGGGCACTGGACATCCTGTTTGCCATTGAAAGCGGAGATTTGAAACTGAACCGATACAAACTGGATCAATGGCGCCTGATGCACATCGGAGCCCAACCCGTACCTTCGAGTCTGGTCAGGGAATGGAAAAAAATATTTCCGAACCATGAATACGACACCAACTATGGCCTGACCGAATCCACCGGCCCGGGATGTATTCACCTGGGATTGGAAAACACACATAAAGTCGGTGCCATCGGCGTCCCCGGATTTGACTGGGAATTTAAAATTGTCCATACGGATCTCCGCCCGGTTGAAAAAGGCCGGCCCGGAGAACTGATGCTCAGAGGCCCCGGCCTGATGCAGGAGTATTACAAAAACCCGGAAGCCACGAACGCCTCCCTGATCGACGGATGGTTGCTGACCGGGGATATCGCCCGACAGGACGAAGAGGGGTTTATCTGGCTGGTGGATCGGAAAAAAGACGTTATCATTACCGGAGGAGAAAACATTTATCCGGTGGAGATCGAAGATTTTCTCCAGGGCCATCCCAAAATTCAGGACGTTGCCGTTATCGGGTTGCCCAGCCCCCGACTGGGGGAAATCGCCACCGCCATCGTTCAGATCAAACCCGATCAACGTCTTTCAGTGGACGAAATCGACGCGTTCTGTGTCGAACTGCCGAGATACAAACGGCCCCGACGCATCATTTTCGATGATGTCCCGAGAAACCCGACCGGGAAAATTGAAAAACCCAAACTCCGGAAAAAATACGCCGGAATCACCGAAAGCTTCAAGATTTAAAAACAGGTTTTCTGCGACAAAAAAACCCCCACGGCAAGTGAACCGTGGGGGTTTTTTATTCAAAGTGACTTAAAATTCAGCTTATTTCTTATCGTCCTTGACTTCCTCGAAGTCCGCGTCCACCACGTCTTCGTCTCCACCGGCCTGCTGCTGACCTCCTCCGGCTGCTTCGGCACCGGGCGCGGCCTGCTCACCGGCTTGAGAGGCCTGCTGATACATGGCTTCGGCCAGCTTGTGCGATACCTGAGTCAACTCTTCGCTTAACCGTTTGATTTCCTCGGTGTCAGAGCCTTCCATGGCTTTCTTGAGACGACCGCTGATCTCTTCCACGTTGCTTTTGGTCGTCGCATCGACTTTCTCGCCCAGGTCTTTGATGGATTTTTCCGTGGAATATATCAGTGCATCCGCCATGTTTCTGGCTTCCACCAGCTCTTTTTTCTTTTTGTCGTCTTCAGCATGAAGCTCGGCATCCTTGACCAGATTGTCAACTTCCTCTTTTGACAAGCCGCTGGACGCCGTAATCTGAATGGACTGCTCCTTGCCGGTCGCCAGATCTTTTGCCGACACGTTGACAATTCCGTTCGCGTCGATATCAAACGTCACCTCGATCTGCGGCACCCCTCTGGGGGCAGGGGGAATACCGACAAGCTCAAACCGTCCCAGGGTTTTGTTGCTTGAAGCCATCTCACGTTCTCCCTGCAGCACATGAATGGACACGGCCGGCTGACTGTCCGCCGCCGTTGAAAATACCTGGCTTTTTCGGGTGGGAATCGTGGTATTTTTTTCAATCAACCGGGTCATGATCCCCCCCAGTGTCTCGATACCCAGGGATAACGGTGTCACATCCAGAAGCAGCACATCCTTCACCTCTCCTTTGAGGACTCCGCCCTGAATACCCGCTCCGAGAGCGACCACTTCATCCGGATTCACCCCTTTATGAGGCTCTTTGCCGAATATTTTCTTCACCCGCTCCTGAACCGCGGGCATCCGTATCATACCGCCCACCAGAATGACCTCGTCAATCTGACTTGCACTTAAACCGGCGTCTTTAAGGGCCATTCGGCACGGGCCTTCCAGGTTGTCCAGAAGACCGGCAACGAGGCTTTCCAGTTTGGCCCGGGAAAGCCTGATATTCAGATGTTTGGGCCCGCCTGCATCGGCCGTGATAAACGGCAGGTTCACCTCGGTTTCCATGGAGGTGGACAGTTCCATCTTCGCTTTTTCCGCCGCTTCCTTCAGCCGTTGAAGCGCCATCTTGTCGCTTCTCAGATCAATGCCCTGATCCTTTTTAAATTCATCCGCCAGATAGTCTATCAATCGCAGATCGAAGTCCTCGCCGCCCAGATGCGTATCCCCATTGGTGGATTTGACTTCAAACACGCCTTCACCGATCTCCAGAATGGAAATATCAAAGGTACCACCGCCCAGATCAAATACAGCAATTTTCTCTTCTGCTTTTTTATCCAGGCCGTAAGCCAGGGAGGCGGCAGTCGGCTCATTGATGATTCGCAGCACATTCAGCCCTGCAATCTTCCCGGCATCTTTGGTCGCCTGCCGCTGACTGTCGTCAAAATAGGCCGGAACCGTAATTACGGCATCCGTAACGGGCTCACCAAGATAATCCTCCGCTGTTTTTTTGATGTTCGCCAGTATGTAGGATGAAACTTCCGCAGGGCTCACCAGTTTCCCCTGAAGGTTGATACGAACATCGCCATTGGAAGCTTCCTCGATTTTATAGGGCAGAATGTTGATATCGTTTTGCACCTGGGGGGATTTGAATTTCCGGCCGATCAGCCGTTTCACCCCAAACACCGTATTTTCAGGATTTGTGATGGCCTGGCGCTTTGCGATCTGGCCCACCAACCGCTCCCCGCTGCTTGACACTGCAACAATGGAAGGGGTTGTCCGCCCGCCTTCCGGATTTGTTATGACCTTTGCTTCACCACCCTCCATAATTGCCACACATGAATTGGTGGTACCCAGATCAATTCCTATAACCTTACTCATTAGTATCCTCCTTAGATTCGTATATATAAAAATTGTTTTATTATTTCTGTCTACTCGAAATCGTTTCCCGCTTCATTTTCAGGCTTAGATGCGGACACAACTACCAGAGAGGGACGAATCAGTCTGTCATGCATGACATACCCTTTTTGAAGCTCCTTCAGTACCGTATTTTCCGGAAAATCATCGGATTCCTGACGCATCATCGCCTGATGATAATTCGGATCAAACGGCTGTTCAATGGATTCAACAGGCGTAACGCCGAATTTTTCAAGCACGGTCAAAATGCCCTTCAAAGTCATCTCCACCCCTTGAACCAGACTCTGGTTATTGCATTCATCGTTTTCCGAGCAGTCAACGGCGCGTTCAAGATTATCCACAACGGAAAGCAATTCCTTCATCACGGTTTCCAGGGCAAACTTTTTATGCTCCGCCATTTCACGGGTGGTTCGCTTCTTAAAATTTTCAAATTCCGCTGAAACTCTCAGAAAGCGGTCATAATTTCCCTGCGCTTCCTGCTTCAGCTCGTTAATTCTGCTTTTGAGCGCAACAGGATCATCCTCGTCCGTCTCACCCGAACGTGAAGAAATTTTCTTTTCATCCTCGTCTGCCTGATCCTCATCTTTCCGACCCATTTTTTCGGTTTCAGCGTATGTTTTAATCTTTTTTTTATCCGTCATTAGTTATTATTTTCCCCCGCTTTGACTGAAATTTGACAAATATCGTGGACTGCCGGACGATCTTCAAAAGCAGCCGATTTATTTTCCTTTTCCGGCACCTGATTTTACTTGTCTGAATCACGACATCTTTTCGTAAGGGCCTCGGCATAAATAAATTTTACCGTTTTACGCAGGATTTTTGTTCATCTTCAAGGCGTATTAAAACGCGCATACTTGAAGTATGTGTGTTTTGGTGCAATGCGGAAGACGGACAAAAAGGCAAACAAGACGGCTTAATTCATTTATGCCGAGGCCCTGACACAATAAAAAAAAGCATGCATCATCAGGTACGCTAATGACCAAAAAATAATACTATATACCCCATTGTCAAGCGAACAATTTTGCACTTCCGAGCGATTCCGACGCATTTTAAAAAATGAGCTTAACCCGGAAAAAGCATTTACACTGTCCGATGTCGGATAAACGAACCCGTTTTTCAGTAACGGACTTCAAAATAGGGGAGGATACGCGCCTGGTTTCGAAACCCCGCGAATTGTATCAGACGGTCACAGCCAGTGACCGACTCAAGGGAATTGAATAGTGTGCGGAAATAAAAAAAGCGGTTGTGCACCCTCCGTCGAATTTTCCCTGAATTGAATAAGCCGAGGCCTTGATCGGGATCGATCCACGACACAGACCGCATCACTTATCGCTGCTTCCTTCCGGACCTGACGAGGTTCGCGACCGTCTGTTGCGCGGCGGCCGATCCGGCCGACTTACAAGGTTCAGGGCGAAACCCTTTAGAGGGAATTCAGCCCCGCATCAAGCGGATTTCGGGTACAGGGCACCGCTAACTCCCCGCCTAGCACAACCGTTTTTTA
>Ga0272441_10015792_pt1 | contig 10528 bp, 13 predicted proteins | sample SSMProp6N_FD_193582 | JGI IMG/M metagenome (GOLD analysis project Ga0272441, IMG submission 193582) | Marine sediment archaeal communities from Little Sippewissett salt marsh, Falmouth, MA, United States - SSM-Prop-6N | ecosystem: Environmental > Aquatic > Marine > Wetlands > Sediment ... | reverse complement strand
ATCATCCACCTTCGCTGGCGCGGATCTGACTCACTCTGCTGGCGCGGATCTCCAGATCCGTGCCGCAGAGGTTCGTCGAGCTCACAGCCCTCGCTTGCTATCGCAAGCTCACGCTGTTCGGTTCCAGATCCGTGCCAAGCTACGGCGGACAAAGCCAGATCCGTGCCGCAGAGGTTCGTCGAGCTCACAGCCCTCGCTTGCTATCGCAAGCTCACGCTGTTCGGTTCCAGATCCGTGCCAAGCTACAGCGGACAAAGCCAGATCCGTGCCAACGAAGAAGGATATTCCAATATTTCTTATATTTATAGTATAAACTCAAAACAGAACTTATCATGAATCACGAATTACCAAAATTGCCTTTTGAAAGAGATGCGCTTAAACCATACCTTAGTGAAGAAACCATTGATTACCACTATGGTAAGCATCACCAGGCATATGTTGATAAACTGAATGCCCTGCTTCCCGGCAGCCAGTTTGAAGATGCCGGGCTGGTATCCCTGATCAAAAATTCTGACGGAGCGATATTTAATAATGCAGCCCAGGTTTGGAATCATACTTTTTATTTCGAAGGATTTTCGCCGGATGGACGAAGGGAGCCTGCAGGCGAACTGTCTGAAGCTATTAATGCATCATTCGGTTCATTTAATGAATTCAGGGAGAAGTTTAATGAGCAAGCCGCTGGTTTGTTTGGCTCAGGCTGGGCATGGCTGGTTGAGAATAATAATGGCAGTGTCTCTATCGTTCAGAAATCAAATGCTGAGAATCCAATAAGGGATGGGCTAAAACCATTATTAACATGTGACGTATGGGAACATGCTTATTATATTGACTACAGGAATAAACGTCCTGATTATCTAAAGTCTTTCTGGGAAATAGTAGACTGGGATATTATTGCTTCACGGTATTAGTATGGACGACCTCTATAATCTGGTATTCAGAAACAGGAGTTACAGACGGTTCTACCAGGATCAAAAAATAGATAGGGAGATACTTGCAGGGCTGGTTGATCTGGCTCGATTATCTGCTTCGGGATCAAATAAGCAAGCTCTTAAGTTTGTCATAATAAATGAACCGGAAAAATGTGATATCGTTTTTCCTTCTACGCTATGGGCAGGATATATTAAGGACTGGGATGGACCCGACAGGGGTGAACAGCCGTCGGCATATATAATTATCCTTGGAGATAAAGATATAAGTTCATCCTTTGGTGTCGACCACGGAATAGCTGCACAGAGTATTATGCTGGGGGCTGTGGAAAAGGGTATGGGTGGCTGTATGATAGCCTCGATAAGAAGAGAAAAGCTTCGAAAGGATATGGCAATACCATCCCGCTATGAGATTCTTCTTATACTGGCTCTTGGCAGACCAAAAGAGAAGGTTGTTATTGATGAGGCTATCAACGGGGATATCAAGTACTGGAGGGATAAAGAATATGTTCATCATGTACCTAAAAGGCCTCTTGATGAGCTGATAATTAATTTATAAGGTATTAATGAGACCAGGTGTATTAACAATCTTAATCCCCTTACTTATTATCAGCTATGGGCTTTCAGCTCAGCAGAAGATAAAGGAGGATTTTATTCTCGTCCAGGGGATAGTATTTGATGCTAAAAGTCTGGAGCCATTACCTAACGCCCACTTTATCCTTAACGGGCTGTTTGGTAATGTGACAGATGAGAACGGTGAATTTTCGATTTTCCTAAGAGAGGATGATACCTTGAGGTTTTCTTATATAGGATACATGGATTTCCTGTTCACTCCCGGAGACACTCTTAAAGCAAGAATGTATACGGCAGGCATTTTTCTTGAGTCTGACACCCTGGCAATTGGTGAGGTGATTGTAGTTCCGAGAATACCTGACCTGCGAACACAGATAATGATGGAGAGCCCGGAGGTATCACCAGAAATTAGAAATGCGAAAAACAATATTGCCGCATCGGTCTATGAAGGATTGACAACAGAAGAGCAGCTGGGTGACCCCTCTGCTAATTTTGACCTGATAAAAAGGAAACAGATACTCAATGCTTATGAAAAAGGAGCTATTCCTTCTGACAGGATGGTGGGATTGAACTTCCTTACAATACCAGCTGCCATTCTTTATTTTTCTAATGGCCCGCCGGAGCGTCCTGAGCCACCACGCCCCCTGATCCAGCAGAAGGAAATTGAAAGGATGAAGGAAATCTACCGGAGGAATCTTGAAAAACGGTAGAGACGGTCTCAAAAGTGAAAAATGTATTCAAAAATGAATTTAACCACAGAGAACCACAGAGTTCCACTGAGTCTTCACAGTGTTGTATCCCTCTTATATTGAGCATACTCCGTATGTCGTAGTGATTCTCAGTGTCCTCTGTGGTGAAATTATTTATTTGCAAAATTTCCAGAAATCATACTTTTGAGACAGTCTCTACTTAGCCCTTGTAGAATATAGCTTTGATAATATGCGAGGCCATTTTCGGATTTTCCTTCAGCCTCCGTGTTGAATAACCAAACCAGTCTATTCCAAAGGGCACATATATTCTCATAGTATGCCCATCGTCCACAATGCTCTGTCTCAATCTTGGTGTAACACCGTACAGCATCTGGAACTCATACATGTCTTTTGGTACATTGTATTTCTCAATAAGCTTATAGGCACCGTCAATAAGAGGCTTGTCATGTGTTGCAATACCAACATAAACCTTATTCTTCAGAAGAAATTCAAGGTCAATAAGAAAATGCTCATTCACCTCTTCGTACTTCTTGAATGCTATCTCAGCAGGTTCATTATATATGCCCTTGCATAAACGATAATTAAGAGGTGTTTCATCAGAGTGAAGATCCATTAATCCCTCCAGGTCATCAAGAGTCCGTTTCATATATGACTGGAAGACAAGGCCTACATTCTTAGGAAACTCTTTTTTCAGCCTTCTGAATAGTTTTATCTCCATATCCGTACAGGGTGAGTCCTCCATATCTATCCTGACGAAGTTATCGTATTCCACAGCTTTGATAACGACTTCCCTTATATGCTTATAACATATTTCTGCATCAATAAGAAGTCCGAAACTGGTGGGTTTAAGTGAGTAATTACCATCAATTTTTTCCTTTTCTGCCAGCTCAATTAGGTCAATATATTCCTTTTTATTGGCTTCGGCTTCTTCAAGTGTTTTTATGAACTCACCGAGAACGTCAAGGGTGACTTTAATACCCTGTTTATTAAATTCCTTGGAAACCCTGATAGCATCTTCAGGTTTTTCGCCTGAAACATATGGTTTGGAGAAAATCCATACAAATCTCTTAGGGAAATACGGCAATATCGAAGCAATGAATTTGTTGAACATAATAATCAATGATTTTTGGTCTTACTTTTGTAATTTATCATAAATCTGAACTCAAAAATATAATCTTTGAAATAATGATAATATGATTTAGTTCATGAAATTGGAACATTTTACACTTAAAAAAGTATATTCAGCAGGCCTAATGCTTATTTAGTGTTTTTATTTTCGTTTCTTTTTATTTTGCATATAAATTTGTGCAACCATTTTTGTCAATCTTAAGTCTCTAATTTGGTCTCCGCAATGATAAGTGACCGGCAAATACTCGAAGGATGTCTGAAACATGACAAACTCTCTCAAAAAAAGCTTTTTGAGAAGTATTCGGGAATGCTGATGGGAATTTGTATAAGATATGCTACAGATATCCCTGAAGCTGAAGACATCCTGCAGGAGAGTTTGCTTAAAATATATAGGAATATTAAGGATTACAGCGGGGAAGGTTCTTTTATAGGCTGGATGAGACGTATAGTTATTAACACTGCTATTACCTATTATCACAAGAATCTCAAGCATAAGCGTTATGTGGAGATTGAGGAATTATATACCAGTGAAGCAGGGGATAGCGGCTACCAGGAGTCAAGATTTACAGCAGACGAGCTTCAGAAGGTGCTTGATATGCTGCCTCCGGGATATAAGGTGATATTCAACCTGTATGCTATAGAAGGTTACAAGCATAAGGAAATATCTGAGATGCTCAATATAGATATAAATACGTCAAAGTCACAATATTCAAGGGCCAGGTCATTCTTGAGAAAGAAACTTGAAAATTATAAATAGTAATTAAACTTGAGCGAGAACGGGAAACATAAAAATATTGAAGAACTGTACAGAGACATGCTCGGTAACAGAGAGCACGCTGTTTCTGAAAGTTTCTGGCCGAAATTCTCAAAGAGATTGCGATTCAGGGAGTTTATGCAATTCAGGCCGGGAAGCTTCAATATATATTATCTCGCATCCATTGCCGCGGCTGCAGCCATAGCAATATCCGTTCTTGTCAATGATCGGCAGGATGATATGAGCAGCGTGCCCGATATTATCATAAGTGAAGATAGTCTGACATCTGAGCAGGATCAGATTATCACAGAGGAAGAACAAACTCCTCTCCCTGCTGAAGTACAGAATAATGAGCCCGTTGACAAAGTGAGGGTTGAGATTAAAGATGATCAACCTGCTGACAAAGAAGAGATTAAAGGAATAGCCAATCCTCCTGACAGGTCGGAGGAGATTGCAGAAATAAACCCGGATACCCCCGATCGTATAAGTATTGACAGGAACCTCGGGGCTGAGACCATTATTGCCCCTGCACCAATCGCCAAGTTCATGCCTGATAGAAACAAGGGCTGTGCACCTCAAACAATACATTTTAAGAATCTCTCACATAATTATGATTCATGTATCTGGGAATTTGATGATGGTGGTCTGAGTACAGAGGATAGTCCGGTCTGGGTATATGATGAGGAAGGAGAATACAGAGTTCGTCTTGTTGTCTTCGGAAAGAATGAACAGCGGGCCGTTACTCAGAGCACAATTGTGGTTCATGGTAAACCTGAAGCAAGATTCGAGCTGAGCAAGGGAAATCCATATTTACCTGATGAAGAGGTTCAGTTCTACAACTATTCGCAGAATGCTGTGAAATGGAACTGGGACTTTGGAGATGGAACTGAAAGTGAGGAATACGAACCTTCCCATTTCTATGATAAACCCGGATCTTATACCGTAACTCTTACTGCAATATCTGAATACGGATGTATTGACAGCATGGTAATAACGAACGCTTTTGGCGATAATACCTGCTATATCAAATTCCCCAATGCCTTTGTACCGAACGAGGGAGGACCTACAGGTGGATACTATTCAGCACGAAGTGATATGCAGGAGGAGGTATTTCATCCGGTTTATTCAGGCGTTACTTCCTACAACCTGAGGATATACAGTAGAAAAGGATTGCTTGTTTTTGAAACAGATGATATTGAGATAGGATGGGACGGATATTATAAAGGCCAAAAAGCTGAACCAGGTGTTTATATCTGGAAGGTGAGAGGTGTTTATAAGAACGGCGAACCTTTTGTTAAAGGTGGGGATGTGACCCTTCTGCCAAAATGGTAAGCTGATTACCCTGAGATATATCTGAGGATTATTATTTATCGTCTCGCGATCAAAATTGTTCAAAAGTATCATTGTTTTGTTAGTTACTGGCTATTTAAGAAGACTAAAATGTAACATTATTGCGTACATTTCGTTAATTTCGTATCCAATAGGCTTAACTGGATCTGACTTGCAAAGAAGAACAAAATATACTGTATTTTTCATAAGCATATTGTTATCTGCGAGTATGTCGGGTCAGGATCCCCACTTCTCACAGTTTTATGCTAATGCGCTTTATCTTGCTCCATCTTTCACCGGGGCAATTGAAGAAAACAGGATATCAATTAATTACAGGAATCAGTGGCCGGCTGTTCCGGGTGTTTTTCATACCTACAGTTTCAGTTATGACAGGTATATGCCTAATTTCAGATCAGGTATAGGCGTGCTGGCAACATACGACGTAGCCGGATCAGGTGACCTGAGCACCACCAATATAGGTTTACTATATTCCTATGATATACAGCTAAACAGGGACTGGCACATACGACCGGGTATTAATTTTAAGTTTACATACCTGGGACTTAATTATGGTAAGCTTATATGGAACAGTATGATCACTGCTACCGGTACAACGCCCTCGGTTTATCCGCCACCTTTTGAAGGGGTGGCTGATGTCGACTTTGCTTTTTCAGCCCTGGCTTATAATGACCGAATATGGGGTGGATTTACTCTCGACCATCTTCTTAAGCCACGTCAGTCTTTCTATGGTGATTGGGATACCAACGTGCCGGTCAAGTTTAATCTCTTTGGAGGAATGCAGGTATCAAGACGCGGCCGCCTGCTTAACAGGTACTCTGAAGTTATATCAATAGCCGGTAATATTAAATACCAGGATAAATTCTGGCAGTCAGATCTGGGTTTGTATTACTACAGGGATCCGGTAATTTTTGGCCTGTGGTACAGGGGTATTCCTTTCGTAACAAGCCAGGCAGGTGATGCAATAATAGCCCTGATCGGTATAAAAACCGAGAAATTGCATATTGGATACAGCTACGACTTCACCATCTCGAATCTAATAGGGACAACAGGAGGCTCTCATGAAATATCAATGGTATATGAGTTTATTACCTCTACCATAGGTAGCCGGAAACGACTATTCCACGCTGTCCCATGTCCCGAATTCTAATGTCCGGTCATGTTTCGTAATTCGCTAAATTACTTTATATTTGTTGCCTGTTTAATATAACCATTTAATATTTAGTGATGAAGAAGTTACCTTTAATACTTGGAATAGTATCCATAATCGCTGTGGCATTTCTATTCGTATGGGAGTTTGTAGAAACAGATGATAATAAAAACACTGTAAGTCAGCCGGTAGAACAGAAAGTCACTGATTCAAATATCGCATTTGTCGAAATAGACTCAATAATACTCAATTTCGATATGTATTTTGACCTCAGAGACGATTTGATGGAGAAACAACAGAACTCGGAATCTGAACTAAACACCAAAGGGAGACAGTATGAATCCGGAGCACGCGACTATGAGGAAAAGGTACGCAAGGGTTTGGTTACGAGAGCTACAGCGGCACAGATGGAACAGGACCTTTTACAACAACAGCAGGATCTGCTTAATCTGAGAAATCAGCTGGAGTCTCAATTACTTGAAGAAGAGCAGGTAATGAACAGGAAGATTCTGAATTATATTTATGACTTCCTGGAAGAATACACAGGCGGAAGCCAGTATGATTATATACTCGCAAAAAGCTTTGGCAGCCCGGTAATGTACGCCAATGAACAACTCGATATTACCGAAGAAGTACTTAAAGGAGTCAATTATAAATATAACGAGGAGAAGAGCGGAAAATAATGGGGTTTGCATCCGCATACCTGTCAGGCAATACCATCACCGATAAAATATTCCAGGAAAAACCTGCAGAAGATACAGGGATAATAATTGTAATCCCGGCCTTTGATGAGCCCGGGATTATTAATACCCTCCAGTCACTTGCCGATTGTGAAAAACCTCCCTGCAGCGTGGAGACAATTGTAATCGTAAATGCCCCCAGCCGGGCTAACAGAAGACAGCTGAGGCAGAATTATTCAACATGTGAAGCACTCCATAAATGGAAGCAGACCGATACAGGTAGTGTTTTTCTATTGCTGTATAAGGACCTGGGTATTATGGAGGATTCAGAATGGGGAGTGGGAATGGCAAGGAAAACAGGTATGGATGAAGCCCTGAGAAGATTCAGCTCTCTTGACAGGCGCGACGGTGTAATAGCATCACTCGATGCTGATTGCCTTGTACAAAGTAATTATTTGCTGAGGCTGTATACTGAACTGCAGGTTCAGGAAAAGCACAGTGCATGCTCTGTATATTTTGAACATCCCCTTGAGGGTCAAATGGATTCCGTAATATATAGTGCTATATGCAGATACGAGCTGCATCTGAGATATTATTACCAGGCCTTGAAATATACAGGCTACCCCGGTGTGTTCCACACTATAGGCTCGGCATTGGCGGTCAAAGCCCTTTCCTATGCCAAAGCCGGTGGTATGAACAGGAGACAGGGCGGAGAGGATTTTTATTTTATACAAAAACTGATCCCTGCAGGTGGATATTTCTACCTTACCGGTACAACAGTAATTCCTTCACCAAGGATATCCGACAGGGTACCCTTTGGAACAGGACCCGTGATAGGAAAACTATTGAAGGATCCTCAGAGTGATTACCTGACATATAATCCTGAAGGATTTGAGTATATAAAGGTTCTGGTAGACAATGTCCCTGACCTGTATAATCCGGATTCAGAAAAGGAAAAAGAGGTGTTTAATGACTTGCATTTTAGTTTGCAGGATTTTCTTGAAGCTAATGGATGGCAAAATAAGCTTGCAGAGATAAGAAGCAATACCTCATCACCCGCTTCTTTCGAAAAGCGCTTTTTTTCATGGTTCAATATGTTCAGAGTAGTCAAATATTTGAATTTCCTTCATACCGGACAATATCAAAAGAAGATGCCGGTAAAAGAAGCTGCCGTCCTTATGCTGAGCAAAATGGGGTATGATAGTACGGGATCAGACGAAGCAGAATTATTGAATATTTACAGGGGTCTGGAGAAATAACTATTTATTTTCAGGTTGCTCCAGCCTTTCATCGTCCTCATCTACAATAATATAAATGTCCTCATTATCCTTTTTCATGAAATATTGCTCGCGGGCAAATTTTTCAAGGTTCTCATCACTCGTCCTTAACTCGTTGAGTTTCCTGCTGTCTTCTTCTATTCTCTCCTGGTAATATTCTTTATCTCTTTCAAGCTGTCGGAGATTCTTCATATAATGATATCTGTCGATGAGATTATTATTGTCGAAAAGGAGTATCCAGGTAAAGAATACTAATAGGGCAAGGAAATACCTGTTCTTTAGTATCGGAGGAATCCGGCTGAATAAATTTCTGAAAAAGTCATTCATAATACAAACCTAGAATATTTTTGTAATATAATCAATGATTTATATTAACCTCCACTCATCAAATAAAGCATCTGAACATCATCACCATCCTTAATAAGAGTTTTATCGTATTCATCTTTCTTAATGAGCTTACCGTTAATTTTTACCAGACGCATCCGATAGGTGAATTTCTTAATCTTTAACATCTCAGAAACGCTAATCTCCTCTCCGACAAATTCTTCCGGTCTGTTGTTCAGTGTTATTTTCATAGTTTATTTAATAAAATCTCAAGCACGGCGTTAGCCTGCATATTGGCCACTATACCAACCCTCGGGGCCAGGGGTGGATGAGCCTCGGATGTTTCTGAATTCTCATCACCACATACTATAAGCCTGGCTCCAACATTTCTCTGTCTCAATTCATTATTTTTACCGTATCCTGCAAGGCCCGAGCCTAATATCAGGTATCGATCAGGCCAGGTGCTCAGGACTGTCTCAGCCAGCATTTCTTTCATATCGGCCCTGTCAAAAGCCTCAACTATAATATCGCATTTTTCGAATATACCGGGGATATTATCCCTGTTAAGTTCAGCATCGAATATGTCAACCTTTATTTCCGTATTAATACCCAGCAGGTTGTCTCTCAGTGCTTCTACCTTTTTCATCCCTATCTGTTGAAGAAAAAAGTACTGCCTGTTCAGGTTACCGGCTTCTACAATATCATAATCGGCAATCACCAGGCATCCCACACCGGTTCTTGCGAGTGCGACTGCACAGTTTGAACCAAGTCCACCTGCGCCGGCTATACCCACAGTGTATCCTGATAACCTGGTTCTTATATCATCGAATCTCATCCCTGTAGTCATCATTGACAATATATACTTTTTCAAGGTAAGGAAGAAATCCCCGGGTACCATGCCCTTCCGATATCTTTTCGAGTAACCTGGTGTCGCCGGTTTTAAATACTGATCCAAAGACAACCTTTATATTTCTGTACCTGAACATTTCTTCTGACATGATGTTTGATGGTCCCAGTAAAAATATATTGCAGCCAGATGGTGAAATGTCTACAATATCTTTGAAAGTATTATTAAAGACTGTTGTCCCTGTCAGTATGATTGTTCCTGCTTCGGATAATCTTTCCTCCATCCTGGAAATATCTGTAAGTATATCACTCTCTTTGTGGATGTCAAACACATCCAGTTTCAGCCCGCTCCTGGAGAATTTCTTAAATAATGTTTCAAAATAACCCACCATGACAATCTTTCTGTGACGGCTGAAATCTATCCTGTCAAATATGTCTTTAATATCGGTGTATTGACGCTTATAGTTAAAAACAGCATTAAAATAGGCATTAAGAATTATCCTGTGCGAGGTATTATTAAGATCGGGAATTCCGGTAATGAATAAATCATCAGACATTTCATTCCCAAGCGTCGCACATACACCTATATGCCCGGATTTAAGCATTACTGCAACATATTTGTCACCGATCACCCACTTGCTGATATCAGCAGTTTTATAGCCTGCAACTGAATAAAAGTGTTTGATCGGTTCATCCATCATAATGTCATTTCCTTCAAAATTATGTTATTTATCGATTTAATAAAATGATATTTATTAACCGCTTGCCCGCTTGCCCGCTGTCGCGGATCTCTCTCACCTTGCTGTCGAGGAT
>Ga0272441_10015791_pt1 | contig 10529 bp, 8 predicted proteins | sample SSMProp6N_FD_193582 | JGI IMG/M metagenome (GOLD analysis project Ga0272441, IMG submission 193582) | Marine sediment archaeal communities from Little Sippewissett salt marsh, Falmouth, MA, United States - SSM-Prop-6N | ecosystem: Environmental > Aquatic > Marine > Wetlands > Sediment ... | reverse complement strand
GTTGCCATCCGACACGTCGTGATATGCACGGTTCGCTTCGTGCGATCGGTCAACGCCTACCGAGGCGTCATCGGCCGGGCGGCTCGGCTCCGCTCGCCCGATGGGGACGGTTGTGAATGACGATCGCTGCGCCTTCGCAAATGCGAACACGGGCCGGCAACGCGCACACCGCGTTGGAAATCCCGCGACCGGCAGGGCGGTGAAGTAACTCATTTGTGAGCGGGAATCGAAGTCCCGTTGTGGAGACGCGCACAGCAAAGTCGATTGGGAGAATGGAGACGCGATCGCCGAGGCACGCTCCGTTCAGTTCGATTTCACCTTCAACCCAGACCGCCGTCTCGGAGCCGGAGACCAATTCCAGCCGAGCCTCGCTCTCCTGCGACGCGGGGCATTTCCCGAGGAGGAAGGCGTGGCCAAGGGCATGATCCATCCGGCCACCTCCGACGCCACAGATGCTGATTCGAGGGACTCGCCACTCCAACGCCAGGTCCACGGCGATTTCCGTGTCGGTGCGATCCTTGTCGACCGGGAACGCCAGCGTCGGCACCGAAGAGTCAGCGAGCTGCTTCGCCTCCTCCTCACCGATCGAGTCGAGATCGCCTACGACAAGGCTCACATCGATCCCGAGCTGCTTCGCTTTCGCCCACGCGCCGTCTGCCGCGATGATCGCGTCGGCATCGCCGGCCAACCTGAGGATGGTTTCGGGATTGCTCCACACGCCGTTTGCGAGAATGACCACATGCCCCGGCGGCGGCTCCGGGCGCTCGCTCAACCACGGGTGCTCGATGGATCTCTGCCCCGCACACTTGCCTCGCTCGAAACGGCGTTCGAATCCGCGATTGATCGAGTCACACATCGATCCTCCCAGGTACGGCGTCCCCCGCTGCCATCGCCTCCGAGGCACGTCAAGCTCTTCCTATTGATCCTGCCAACGCGCGGGCAGCAAAACGGCCCCCGACTCTACTGCCGGGGGCCTCGTTCTTTCAATCGCTTGGGTTCGTCGGCAACGCTCGACTAGATCTCCTCCAGGAACGTGCTGCTCTCGTCGATGCCGGCCATCGTCTGCGCCATCAGCTCGATGATATGGTCAAGATCGCCGAGGTGCACAACCTCGCACGGCGAGTGCATGTACCTGTTGGGAACACTGATCAGTCCTGTGACGACCCCTTCGCGCGTCAGCTGGATCGCGTTTGCATCGGTTCCGGTTCCTCTTGGGCACGGCTCAATCTGGTAGGGGATGTCGTGTTTGACCGCTGTCGAGATCAGTTCCTCCACGAACAGCGGCGTCATGTTCGGCCCGCGGGCGATCATCGGCCCACCGCCCAGCGTGGCGTGGCCGTATGCCTTCTTGCAGGCATCGGTTTGCGGCGTATCCGTGGCCTGTCCCACGTCGACGGCGATCCCGATCTGAGGATCGATCCCAAACGCGCTGGTTGTGGCTCCTCGCTTGCCGATTTCCTCCTGCACCGTGGCGACAGCGACGATCGATGCCGTGGCGCCAAGCTCCTTGGCTCGGCGCGCCGCCTCGATCACGATAAACGAGCCAACGCGGTCGTCGAATGCGCGAGCCACAGCCAGCTCGCCGCGCAGTACCTCGAAACCATAATCGAGCACAGCAGCATCTCCGATCCGGACGACTTCAAGCGCCTCATCCCGGCTGCTCACACCGATATCGATCCAGAGATCCTCAAACTCAACGACCTTCTTGCGCTCCTCCGGCTTGAGGATGTGGATCGCCTTTCGGCCGATCACACCCAGAACCGGGCCTGAGTCTGTAAGAATCCGCACGCGCTGTCCAGGGAGAACCTGACGATCCCATCCGCCAAGGCCGGTGATCCACAGGTATCCTTGCTCGTCGACGTGGGTGATCATCAGACCGATCTCATCAACGTGTCCGGCAAGCATGATCCTTGGCTTGGCACCCTCATTGACGACGGCAAATGAGTTCCCGTGAGTATCCACCCACGTACGATCAGCGAACGCACCTGCCTCGGCACGCCACACCCTGGCTGCGGGCTGCTCTCGTCCGGTCGGGCACGCTTCATCCATCAGTCGCTTCAGGAAGTTCAGTCGATCTTGGTCCATTGGGCCTCCTCCCCTTGCCACAGGGATCGACAGTCTACCGATGATGGAGACGTTCGTCGAGCCCGGGGTGCGAGCCGCAGACCTTGTACGTATAATCGCGTCCCGCAGTCACGGTGAACCCATGACATCCAATGACCATGTGACAGAACACGGACGTCTTCGCATCCACGATCATCCCATCCTTTCTCGCCAGCCGGTTGCCGACTCCGGGGAGCCTGGCCCGTGTGATGTAGGTTTCTTCTGGAAGGACACCCCGCTTCACGCAAAGGCTGGCGAGATGTTGTCTTCGGCGCTGTTCGCCCACGGCATCCGGACGTTCGGGCACCATCATCGAGATGGCGCACCGCAAGGGATCTACTGTGCCAACGGGCAGTGCGCTCAGTGCCTCGTGATCGTCGACGGAATCCCGGCCAAAGCCTGCATGACCTCGGTCCGCGACGGCATGCGGGTGCAGCCTGTCAACGGGCTACCTGAGTTACCCCTTGCAGAACCATCTCATGCGGGAACCACGCCACGTCCGGCGATTCGCGTCCCGGTCATGATTATCGGCGGTGGACCGGCCGGAATGTCGGCAGGTATCAGCCTTGCAGGCTACGGCATCAGGTGTCTGCTTGTGGACGACAAGCGGCGGCTCGGCGGCAAGCTGGTGCTCCAGACACATCGCTTCTTTGGATCGGCCGATGCCGTTCACGCCGGAACCCGCGGAACCGACATCGCGACCAAGCTCGAATCGGACGTTCTTAGCAGCCGTTCCGTCGATGTCTGGCTGAATTCGACGGCCGTCGCCGTGTTCAGCGACGGCAAGGTCGGGGTCTTGCGAGATGGCGACGACTACACGCTTGTCGAGCCGGATGTTCTGCTGGTTGCTGCAGGTGCAAGGGAGAAGTCGCTTGCGTTCCCGGGGAATACCCTGCCCGGTGTGTACGGGGCTGGCGCGTTCCAGACACTGGTCAACCGCGATCTGGTACGGGCCGCGGAGCGGTTGTTCATCGTTGGAGGAGGGAACGTCGGACTGATCGCCGGCTACCATGCGCTGCAAGCGGGCATTGAGGTTGTCGGCCTGGTCGAAGCGATGCCGGAGTGTGGTGGGTACAAGGTCCATCGGGACAAGCTTGCACGCCTTGGCGTTCCGATCTGGGCATCTCACACCGTTCTGTCGGCCAACGGGACCGGCTGCGTGGAATCGGTGACCGTCGCCGCCGTTGATGAAGGTTTCCGGCCGATCCCGGGAACGGAGCGCTCGTTCGCATGCGACACGATCCTCATCGCAGTTGGCCTAAACCCGGTAGACGAGTTCTATCAGCAAGCGAAGGCCTTCGGGATGTCTGTGTTCGCCGCAGGAGACGCAGAGGAGATCGCGGAGGCTTCTGCAGCGATGTTCTCCGGGAAGATCAAGGGAATGGAGATCGCGCAAGCTCTGGGAAAGGAAGATCAAGACGTACCGGACGAATGGGAGAAAACCGCCCGAATCCTGAAATCCCATCCCGGCACGACGACGGCGCGCCCGTTCCCTGCTGTCCGGGCAGGCGAAGTTGCGCCGATCCTTCACTGCACCCAGGAGATCCCCTGCAACCCCTGCGCATCCGTCTGCCCACGATGTTTGATCAAGATCGACTCCAACGACATCCGTGCCGTGCCGCAGTTTGCCGGAGGCTCAAAGGAGAAGGCGTGCATCGGATGCGAACAGTGCGTGGCGATCTGTCCCGGCCTGGCGATTACGCTTGTCGATGCTCGAACCGACGGCGTGGAGCCGATGGTGACGATTCCGTTCGAGTTCTCCGAATCCACGCTCGCACTAGGTGATGTGGTCATCCTGCTCGACACCGAGGGGAACGTCCTCGGCAAGCGGCCAGTCGAGGCGATCCGCCGCACGGAGCGCACCGACCGAACAGCCCTGATCAAGGTCCGCGCTCCCATGGCGTGGGCGGCCGAAATCGCCGGAATCCGTGTCCGGGAGGCATCGGCCTGTGAGCCACTTTCCTCACCGATTGCCCGCCTCGATGACGACACCATCCTCTGCCGCTGCGAGCGGGTCACCGTGGGTGAGATCCGCGCGCTGATCCGGGCGGGTTATCGCGATCTGAACGAGATCAAGGCCGTCACGCGCGCAGGGATGGGAGCATGCGGCGGCAAGACATGCACACCGATGATCCTGCGCTTGTTCCGCGAGGAAGGCGTCGCCGCGCACGAGATCACGCCCAACGTCGTCCGTCCTCTGTTTGTCGAGGTGCCGTTCGGGATGTTTGCCGGGACACATCCAAGGAAGGACGTGGAATGAGTCTGGCAGGAGGTTATGATGTCATCGTGATCGGTGCTGGCAGTGTCGGCGCACCGACCGCTCTGGCGATGGCGTCTGCAGGAGTGCGAGTGCTCGTTCTCGATCAATTCGCCAGCCAAGGGCAGGGATCCAACAAGGCGGCGATCGGCGGAATCCGAGCCACCCACTCGGACCCCGCCAAGATCCGGCTGTGTCAGCGAACTCTGGAGATTGTGTCCACGTGGCAGGAGAAGCACGGACACAACATCGAATGGAAGCAGGGCGGGTACACCTTCGTCGCCTATCGCGATGAGGAAGAGGCCACGCTCAAGGAACTCCTGAAGACTCAGCGGCGTTTCGGGCTGAACATCAATTGGTATGATGCCGAGGAATTCCGCCGCATCGTTCCCGATGTCGTTCCATCCGGGCTGCGCGGTGGGACGTTCTCTGCCGAGGACGGTCACTGCTCCACCCTGCTCGCCGGCCACGCGTTTTACGACGCTGCGAAGCAGGCGGGGGCCGTCTTCCGTTTTGGCGAGCAAGTCATCGGGATCGACGTTCGGAACGGTTCCGTATGTGGCGTGACGACGCCGACCGGAACGTACCGAGCGCCCGTGGTCGTCAACGCCGCCGGCCCTTGGGCACAAGAAGTCGGGCGTCTCGTCGGCCACGATCATCCTGTGGTGCCGGACTCCCATGAAGGCGGGATCACCGAACCCGTTGCTCAGTTCCTCGATCCCATGGTTGTTGACATCAGCCCCGGTCCGGGCTCGTCGAACTACTACTTCTTCCAGCTCGCCACCGGACAGGTCGTGTTCTGCATCACCCCATCTCCGGTCATCCCCGGCGAGGACCGCCGCGAAACCAGCAGCTTCCTTCCGATGGTGGCGAAGCGAATGGTCCGACTGATGCCGAGGCTTGCCAACCTGCGGATCCGCCGGACCTGGCGGGGGCTGTATCCAATGACCCCCGACGGCTCGCCACTGATCGGGTGGTCGCGAGAGGTCGAGGGCTACCTCATCGCGATCGGCATGTGCGGACAGGGGTTCATGCTCGGCCTCGGCGTCGGCGAACTGCTGACGCGAATGGTCGTCAAGCCACGAGGAGAGCTAGGCGAGAGCGATCGCGAGATCCTCACCATCCTCTCACCATACCGAGAGTTCGCCTCCACCGAGCTTCTCAAGTAGTCCGGGATAGCCCCTCTTCCCACGCCGCCGGAGCCGCGCCTCAGTCCAGCGTGATCGAACTCGTACTGCGCGCCGTGTGCCGGACCGCGAAGCTGTCTGAGGAGTTGTGATACCCAAGAAGGAGCACGTGCGGCCCGCTCGTCAGAGGCCGGTCCTCGTCATCGCCGCTTTCCCGGGGAATCGTGAACTCAACTACCGTCTCTCCGCTTGATTCCATGCCCCTGGCTTCGAGGATGTTCTGCTGGCGATCGAGACCGTGGCTGTATCGTCCCGTGCCGAAGTGGTCCTCGATGGTCAGTGCATCACCGCGAACCGCGGCAAGGATGTAGTCGGCTCCCTCCATCAACGACACCGGATCGAAGCCAATCGACACCCATCCTGATCCTGGACTGACGATGCCGAACGTCACGGTCAACTCGTCCGTTCTCCAATGCAGTCCGATCCCCGTCTCGGTGTCCCACTGATAGCGGCTGTACTCGTCCGGCAAGATCTTGCCGTCGACCATCCGAAGCGTCTCACCGGGTGCTTCGTTCATCGGAAGCTCATCCCAGCCGAGATCATCAAACGGCCCGCTGTGCCGGAAGCCGACCTGCAATCCATCCGAGATCTCAGGCAGGAAGATCCGCCAAGCATGATCTGCCGGGGGAGCATCATAGAAACCGTTCCCGTTGGCATCGGCGGCGAACTCCAAACGGTAGGAACGCCCTTCGCTCAGGTTGTCGAACACCAACGTGAAGGAATCCGACTCAATCTCCCCCAGCAGTGTTCGAGCAACCATCATTCCGGTCCCATCATCCATCAGTCGAACCTCGAACCGCTGCCCCAAGTGAGGAGACATGTCCTCGAAGAGCACGTCAACCGTCGCGGCGCTTCCGAGCACGCCGACACCGATCACCACAAGCGACGCGATGGCTAGAGAGGCAGCCCGTCCCCGGGCGCCTGCTCTGAGGTGCATTCTATTGATCATGATCCGCTCCTTTCTCCGTATCCGAAGAAACAAGCATCGCATTCACCTTTGAGCGCGTGATGAACGTTCGGTGAGTGATTGACGTTGATTTCGCCGAAACACCACCGCGTGGCTTCGGGAAACGGCGGGTTTCTACCGCCCGTTTCGGCGGTGCGCGGCTTCCGCGCGTGCGATTAGATCCGGCCATCGGGGGTGTTCACGAAGCGCGGAGAATTCCGGCCGGGTTCGAAGCGGTATCGCGAACGACCATCCGGATTCGATCGCCTGCTCCATTCTCCAGACTGCGATCTCGTTCTTCCCTTCAAGGGCGGCTGCACGCGCTGCGTCGAACAGCGTCTCGGAGGAAGCGTCGGCGGGAACAGCGCACGCCAGAAGGGCATCGTAGAGCTTTGCTGCCTCCCTGAGATCGCCGCCTTCGAGGGCGGTCTTCGCAGCAGCGCCTTGCTCTCGGACGATCGCCGCGGCGAGCTGCCTGTGGTCATTTGCATCCAGGCATACAGGTAACAGCAAATGGTCCCCAGAAGGCCGGAACCCCGCCTTTCGGGCCGTGCGAACAGATCCGATATTGCTTGCATCACAGTGCCAGCCGACCTGATGGTTCCCAAGGTCGAAAGCTTGCTCCAACGTGTGCACGGTGGTCAGCCACGCCAGACCTTGCCGGCGATGGGGCTCCGCCGTTTCGACGCCCACATCCACACGGTCTTCGACCACGGAGTCGGGAAGACACCATGCAACGATCCGATCGCCGAAGACGGCGACAGAGCCGATTCCGCACGCAAGAAGCGCCTCCGGCGATCCGAAGTTGTCCCTGCCCCACTGCCTGATCTTCTTCGGAAGCTGGATCCCCGAAGCCACGAGTTCCGGACACAAAGAAGAGATCCGGTATCCCACGGGCGGCCTCTGATCCCGCGTCGTTGGCTTCTCGATCCCGGTGCAGACGAAGTCCAACCGGCACTCGGCAACAGGCTCACGAGGAGCGATCAGCGCCGAAGCCGCTTTGGCCCACTGATCTTCGCTCCAGATCAGAAAAGCAAGCGACACGCGCCGTCCCAGTCCTCGCTCCTCGAACATCCACTCGCGAACCTGGTACAGGAATTCCTTGTCGTCCGCCGAGCCCGCCAGATAGACCCAAGCAAACCCACCTTCCGGGGCGATGATCCCCCACGCGGTCGAGCCGCTTGGGGCGTTGGAAACGACGAAACCCGGCCTCGTTTCGTTGAGCACCGACATCGCTATCCCGTGGATAGCAAGCTTCGTCGTTGGGAGCTTCCTGCGGGCGAAATCAAGTTCGGCAGATGTCAGTCGGTGAATCATCCTGGTGCCCCCACGAGCACACGCCCGTTTGATGCCACATCGTACGCCGTGCATGGCCACAGAAGAAGAGAGAAGACTCGTCAGTCACTGCTGCCTTGCGGATCAACTCTCGATGACACGTCGAACGTCAGGCGCCGACCCATGATTCCAGATGGCAACCAGGCCACATGCGAAGCAGCGTCGGCTCTCGCTCGGGTTGCTTCAGTGGCTGATAATCGATCATCGATGATCGATAGTCGAGATCAGCCGAGGGAGCGAGTGCCGAGCCAATCCTTTCGTCGTCGCAGCGGCTCAAGTAGACTGCCCGGCGTCGATACGCAAACGATAGGAGGCGGGAATGAATCGACCGATGATGGAACCCAGACGTTGGGATCAGGCGCGGGGGTTTCTTGAGCACCACGCAAGGCGTCTGGATTGGGCGTTGCTCCGGTTTCGCTTTGAGGAGGGCGAAGCCAACGACGTTCTTGAAGCGCTTGCAGCGTTCGCCAACCCGGATGGGGGGTTCGGGCACGCCCTCGAACCCGACGTGCGCACGCCGTCGTCGTCCGCGCTTGCCACTGCCCTTGCGTTGAGGATCCTTGATGAGCTGGACTCAAGCGAAGCCGACGGGTTGATCCGCAGTGCAGTTCGCTTCTTTGTCGCTTCCCTTGAGGCGAATACCCTTGTTTGGCGGCCTGTTCCGGAAGACGTCAACAACTACCCGCATGCGCCGTGGTGGCATGATGAGGACGGCAGTCTCGCCAACACGTTCGACAGTTTCCGCATCATTCCCCGCGCGCTGATCGTTGCATTGCTGCACCGCCATCGGGATGCGGTTCCTTCCGACTGGCTCGACCGGCTCACCGAGGCGACCCTTCTTGCCGTTGATGCCGTCGGCGTCCTGGGAGAAGGCGGAGGAAGCGACCTGGAGTACGTGTCGGCCCTGGCCCAGACCGCTGGCATTCCGGACCAAGTTCGTCTCGCAGCGCGCGTCCGGCGGGACGTTGTTCGAGCTGTTGCCCGAGATCCTGCGAAATGGACAACGTACTGCATCACACCGCTTCGGGCCGTCCCTACGCCGAACGCTCCCGGAGCAGATCTGATCCGAGATTTGGTTGATCACCACGTGCGAGTCGTGCTTGACACCCAAAACGAGGAGGGGTGCTGGAATCCAACGTGGTCATGGTTTGGGGCGTATCCCGAGACCTGGGAGGTGGCCATGCGTGAGTGGCAAGGGGTTCTCACCCTGGAGACACTCACATCGCTGCGCGCATACGGATACGCCTAGCACCTGCCCCCCATCCCTCACGAGGTAAGCGCTGCCTGCGCCACACGCTCACTGTGCTGTCGCCAGCTCCTGCTCGTCGCTCGGCATGTCCTCGGCGACAGCCGCCCGATGTTCAAGATAGGCCATCCTCGTAAGGAAGACGGCAAGCAGGACGGCGTAGTGGCACATCACCGAAGGCATGGCTCCCTTGGCCATCGGCACGAAAAACGAGGTCACCAAGGAAGGAATCACAAACGCAAGCGTTCCCACCTGAACCTGCCGTATGAGGCGTCGCTGGTGAGGTTCGCGGTGGATCCGCGCACCGCTTGCGGAAGCGATGACCATCCCGGCGAGCCCCACCCAGTAGAACATCGAGTACACAAGGAACCTCGGCATCGCGTGCGTGTACCGTGCCACGACAGCTGTGCACACTGAGATGGTGGCGAAGCCAGGATCCATCGCGATCCACACCACCATTCCGGCAGCCGCACCGAGCATGGCATGCGCGGCCGTGGTCACCGTCTTGGACGTGGGCCGAAGAAGCCTTGCGATCAGCATCAATCCAAGCGGAGGAAGCCACGTGACGGCAATGAACGCCAATCGAGGCAGGAACCCTGCCTGCGCCTGATCAACGCAGATTGCCACTTCGATTGCTTGGTAGCTCGCCAACAGAAGAAGGATCCCGCTCGTGAGCCCGAGAACGGCGCGGCTCCCCTTTCTTCGGAACACCCACCACGCTGCACCAACCTCGAACACAGCCGTCGCAATCGCAAGTTCCGGCAAATACGTCACACCCACCACCCCCCAATTCCTCCGCACAACACGTGGAACGGAGCCTCACTCCGATTCAATGAGCACCGTCTCCGCATCCACCAACCGCGTCGAACTCGATCGCCCTTTCATACAGGAAGACGGCAATCCTCGCAAGCGATGTTGGCCCGGGTCGCCTTTCGTGGTAGGCTCGCTGGACGTGGTCTGCAGGGCGGAGGTGCTCATGAAAGCAGGGAGAGTCATCGTTGTTGTACTGGGAACGATTCTTGCGCTGGTCGCCATCGGTGCTCTGATCGGTGGTGGCGTCCTGATGTGGGCAAACGAAACACAGCGGGATGAGGACGGATTCTTCAACACCCGAACGTTCTGGCTCTCCGGAAGCGGTCACGCCATCGTCACCTCTCCTGCAGCGCTTGAAGCACACCCTGGCGATTGGTGGTTGGGGGAGTCCCCGGCAACAGCAAGACTCCGCGTCCGATCGACATCCGCTGAAGAGATCTTCGTCGCGATCGGCCCGGCCGAAGATGTCGCCACGTATCTCCAAGGCGTGGCGTACGATGAACTCGACGAATTCCCGGATGACTTCAGAACGCTCGATGACACGCTCTCACTCGCTTCACACCCCGGGACGGCGCCGCCATCGATCCCTGCCGAACAGACATTCTGGGTCGACTCTGCTCTAGGAACGGAAGAACAGGTCCT
>Ga0272441_10015790_pt1 | contig 10529 bp, 11 predicted proteins | sample SSMProp6N_FD_193582 | JGI IMG/M metagenome (GOLD analysis project Ga0272441, IMG submission 193582) | Marine sediment archaeal communities from Little Sippewissett salt marsh, Falmouth, MA, United States - SSM-Prop-6N | ecosystem: Environmental > Aquatic > Marine > Wetlands > Sediment ... | reverse complement strand
TAATCCAATTAACAATCTCAACGGCCAGATCTGCAACGCGAGATGCTGTTGGATATTGGGAAAAATCAAATGCGCTATCGCTGTGAAATGTAGCATAATGTAGATCACTATCAGTATCCATCACTAATCCGGTGCGCGTGACGCCAACATCAAGTCCGATTTTAATCATCTGCATCATCCTCCGGCCAGTACAGACGCAAGTCCTTAAGGTGGAGAAGGAACAAATCGAACGGCTCATGGCCCCGCATATCAAGGCTCACCACATCCGCCATAGGCCCGGAAAAAGTCGTCCAGCACCTGAACAGGTCCTCTACCATATCCTGCGGAACGTCTTTTCCAAAGCCAATGATCTGCCCCACATGAGGCGCGGACTGATGGGAATCCGGGCGCTCGATCAATCCCCCCTCCACATATGTACTTTCTTGCATAGGGAGAATTATCAAGCGTTCTCCCAGCAACTGCATTTGAAACTCCTCCAGCACATCTAGTACCTGATCAGCATTCATCATTCGCCTCCCAGTCTACAGATTTTCATCCGATTAGGGTCAAAGTAAATATCATCACGCGGCCTATCCGGGCGGCGCTGCTTAATAGTATTGACTCTTATGATCTTGTCCTTACGCTCCTCTGGATTCTGGTTTAGTGAAATCATGATGTCCGCCGCCCTGGCGATGTTGTAGTCCTCCGCCACATCGTTCTTCTCCAGCACATGCTTGGGCTTATCGCCCGGTCTTTTAGCCTGCCATGCCGTGAGGGACCGGAATCCAAGCTCGTGGGACAGCCGCCGAAAATTCTTCGATACGGCCTCGTATTCCATACGTTTCTGCTGATATCTGGTGCCAGGATCCCCCACCATCAGTGACAGATAATCGACGCATACGGTGTCTATATTGATACCCTGTTGGCGGGTGGCCATTACCGCGCCCCGAATATCTGCCACTGTGGCTTCCCGGCCTGACCAATCCAGAATCTGAATGCTTCCCTTCAATTCTTTGCGAGCTCGCAGCGCCCGCACAGGGTCAGAGATTAATTCATCTTCCGTCATGTGACACAAAATCTGATCTAATAGTCTCCGGCATTGATTCATATGCATTTCCAGGCTTACGAATAGTACGTTAGATCCCATTTGTGCGGATAGAACAGCCTCCGCTGCCAGGAACACAGTTTTGCCGGTGTTAGTGTCGGCAGTGTACACAACGAGCTCCCCGATAGCAGAGCCTCCGCCAAGCCCATTGTTCATATGGTCGCCCAAACATAAAGGTACCACTCCCATCCTATCATCAGACGATGGAGGCGGGGCACTGGCATAATCTATCATGCCCATATCCTCATAGTGTTGGGAATCAACAGCCTTCTGAAGAATTGCCAGCGGAATAGAGGGATCAAAATCATCATCCTCTACATGTGCGGCAACATACAGCCCGGCATCCATACTATATGAACGTCCGGTGAACCGCTTGATCGTCCGGCGCAATGTTTCCGGGGACTCCTCTGGGGCGTCCTCGATGCCCTGTAACGCAACAAGCAGTTCATTCCGGACTTCGGGGTGCCGTGGATACGAAGCCTCCACATCCAACCGCACCGCCGTAATTGTAATGTCCTCTTCTACTTCGCCGTGCAGCCTCTTGATAATCTTATACATTTCCTGGGAATTGGTCTCATCAAACATTGACTGATCAACCACATGCTCCAGGGAATTCCAGTTGTCCCTTTTCAGAAGGGCTTTTAACACGGTCGCGTGCAGAGTTGGAATCATTAGCTGTGCTCCTTTATGATTTCATCAAGTTTCTCATACAGTGATTCCAAGTCACCACGGCTAGTATATAGATGATAATCAAACCCCTCATAATCATTGAGTGCAGTCTCGGTGTAATCGAAGTCGCCGGGACGCTCTCCGTTGATGTGCAGCCGGACAAGGATGAAGTCTCTTTCCTTGAGAGCTTCTGCTTCGTTGAGCATGCGCACATCATCCACGGCAATGTCCAGATCTGATCCATAACTCCCCTCCATCTCATCAATGTCCGCCAGCATGCGCTTGACCCAATGGTCTTTGTCCTGCTCACGCATTGCACGGCCATATATCTGCATCAAGGCCCGGGACGACCCATCCTTTACCTGATACAAGCGACGAGGGTCTATCCCAGCATTAATAAGCTCTTCCTTGAGTGCATCCCCAAAACTGAACTGCTCAAACTCATAGACCTGTGCCAGATAGTCACTGGCAGTAGTTTTGCCAGAATCGATCCATCCTGAAAAAGCAATCTTCATGTTAACCACATCCTGTAGTTTCGCCGCATTGTGTGCATGTGCTGCATGTTCCGGTTATCTGCAACATGCCCCCACACTCTGAGCATAGATTACCTGTAAAAGCATAGGGGGCAGATGATGCCTCTACAATATCCTCCCCAGCAAAAGTCCTGTCCATCATATCTGGCAGGTCCGCTCGTGTCTTATCGCCTACAGTAGTCAAGCAATTCATGTCTATCCACCGGACGATATAGTCAATAACTGACGTTGCTGTGGGGATATCAGTGGATCCTGTAAATCCATGGGGCTCAAATCGCGTGCCCTTGAATTTATCCACAAACTTTCGAATAGGCACCCCGTATTGAAGCCCCATGCTAAACGTAGTGGCCCAAGCGTCAATGAGTCCCTGGATTGTGGACCCCTGCTTAGATAAGTGAACGAATACTTCTCCGGGACGTTCATCATCATACAAACCTACCGTAAAGTATCCTTTGATTCCATTCAAGGAGAACTTATGCGTAATGCTTCCACGAGTTTCTGGCATCTTTCTCCGGACATCGGCAGTGTACGCAGTAGCTCCACTTGTTTCTCGTATCTCTCCTCCTTTGGCGAGATGTTCCGCAACAATATCTTTACTCGTCTCTTCTGGCGACTCCTGGACAAGGGGTTGTATCCCTTTGCACCCATCCCGGTATATCGTGAAGCCTTTGAGACCAAGCTCCCAGCCTTTGTAGATGCAGTCCTCGATGTCTGCGACGGTTGCGTCTGCAGGGAGGTTAATAGTCTTACTGATGGCCCCGGAAAGATGGGGCTGCACGGCTGCGCACATTTTAAGATGGGCTTCGGGCGATATGGCAGATTCGCCCACAGCAGTTTGCACAACTTCATCCGCTCCTCTAGCGCGTGCCAGCTCAATGCAACTGGGAGTAATACTAAGCGTTCCTCCTCCAGCAAGATGCTTTGTCTGAGTTTCTGCATAAACCGGCTCAATGCCAGTTGACTCGCAGTCCATTGCAAAACTGATTGTCCCGGTCGGCGCGATAAGGGTAAGCTGGGCATTTCTTAGTGTACCTCCTGGATAATGACAAAAACGCTGAGCCAAGTAATATGACGCGCTGCATGCATCATCGAGGATATCCTTCATAATATTAGAGGCATACTCTCTGCCAGCATCTGAATCATACTCCAGGTTATTATTCATCAAGCACGCTGCGAGACCAGTAATGCCGAGTCCAAGAGGGCGGTATTTGACACTGTTCTCCCAGATCTCTTCGGTTGGGTACCCTGCCATATCCACGATAATGTCCATGGCTTGGATGAAATCCCATACAATTTGGGATCCAATATACAACCCCGCCTTCTCAACATTGATGCTCGCCAGATTACACGCCGACTCATCGATGAACATATATTCACCGCACGGGTTGCTACTATTGCACACTAGACCACTGGGCATGTTGTCGTTGATAGTGTCCGTGAACTGTACGCCGGGGTCACCACACTCCCAACACGCCTTAGCAATCTGTGCAACTAGATGATCGTGATGCCCCTCTTCCGAAAGAGGCTGACATATCTCCATGGCATTATCAGTAAGCCGCACAGTATTGTTACCATTCTGGAAATCAACTGATGCGTAAGCCTCATCAGGGGACAGGCCAGCGGCGATTAGCTTTCTGGCCTTCCGATCCTCTTTCGCTTTACACCAGATGAAATCCATAATGTCCGGATGATCGTCATCCATGATGACCATCTTGGCAGCACGCCGAGTCTTGCCGCCGGACTTTACAACGGACGCTCCCGCGTCCAGAAGTCGCATGAAATCGAGGGGGCCGGAAGCTTCTCCTCCGCTTGACAACGGCGCACCCCGTCTGCGGAGAGGGCTAATGTTTGTGCCAGTGCCTGAGCCATACTTGAACAGCATCCCTTCTTTTTTAACAAGATCAAGTATGCTTTCCATTGTGTCATCCACTGACTGGATGAAGCATGCAGAGCATTGGGGATCATCGTGCACTCCCACATTGAAGTATACCGGGCTGTTGAACATGGCTTGCTGCCGAAGCTGGTAACCTGCCAGCCTAAAAGCAAAATCTTCGGCCTGCACTGGATTGTCAAACCACCCGTTATTAAAGCCGTACATCGCAATGGTGTAGGAAACCCTATACACCACATCAAACCAAGAGGTTTCATCATTTGCGAAATATTTGTCGGAGATAATCCGACAGGCGTTGTCGCTGTACGTATCGGGGAACTCGCCCCATTCATTCTTCACCCAAGTAATCTCCGGGAAGCTAGACTTAAAAATCATTCACGCCCTCCAAAGAATGCTCTACTAATCTCATTGTGCTACCCTATCTTTCTCATGATCCACTCACACTCAGCAGCAATCGTCGAGTGTGTGTAGGTCCCGTCGCTGTCGTCCACGCGAATTCGCAGCATGATCACATCATCCTCGTCCGCTTCGACCTCTGTCACCAGGGTCATCGAGGTATCACCATAGTTCGACCCACGCGAGTAGTTGCGACTGACACCGCTGCGATCCTCCACCCCTCCAACCACAGGATATAGCATGAAGGTAGTGCGAGCGCCCCCACCTTGCTGAACTGAAACCGTTGCCTTGATCTCGTATCGGCCCGCCGCCTCTACCACCACCTGCTCCGGGTCAACTGAGTCGCTGTGTGTGAATGTATCCTCGTCAATGTGATCTTGGTAGTCCCATTCAATATCGAACGTAGTACCATTACTGGCTGACGGAAGACTTTGTGCCCCCGCCTGTTTCAGTTCCATATAATTAAACGTGTCGTATGTGGCTACTTCCTCGCCACCATCCTGCCGCTCCCGCCAAAGGACTTCCAATCGGTCCTTGTCCCATTTCTTGAACTCACCCATAGCACTCCTCACTAAAAGGACAATTCTTACACTCCTTGGATCCCTCAGTGTACTCCCTGATTGGGGGCACACCCTCCCGGCGCATCCTTGTAATCATGGCCATCTTGTCTAGCATCTGTGTGTACAAGTCTTCGTCCACCGGCAGCACGTAGCCCCGGCGCTCCCACTCCTGATCTGCGAAGCCAATCTGACAGGAGCTACGATCTTTGAGAATCAAGTAGGACGCCGGAAGACCCAAATGCTTTGCGCACAGCGTACACTGCTGCACAAAGTTTGGATACTTCTTGTAGAGATACTCCCGAATCTCCCCTTCCTGATAACGGATATTGAGCCACTTGGCCTTGTATGCATCAAGGGACTTGATCTCCAGGTACATCCACGTATCATCCACCTTGATACGGCCATCCCCGCGCCCGGACACTTGGAAGGTTTCTCCCTTGTGCGTGATAGTGTCCCGGAAAAAATCGAGCTCTTCTACAGAGCCATCATCATTGAACTTCAATCCGGCCAATTCCACGCCAGCATCCCGCAACAGGAGCCGAACAGTATCGTGGCAGATATTTCCGTCCATGCCGTATAGGCGCAGGAATCCCTCTTCGGCGGGCATCTGTCCCCCGCCCTGTCGATACCAGACTCGCCGCGCACACTGCGAGATCTCAGACGGGCGGAACCTGGACGAGGGGCGCTTTGTGCCCCCCGCCCTCTCCAGATTAAGTTTGTCAAGATGTTTGTATAGTTTCTGAACCGGATCCATGTTAGACTCCCATGTTAGATTCAATCTTAGACCAATCCAGGCTGGGATAACATGTCCGGGCAGCCGTGATCTGCTCCTCGATGGTACGCACCCGGAGACTCAGCTCCTCGGTGATGTCCGTAAACATCTTGGTCTCCCAGTCCGGCAGCATGTCATCAAGGTTACTGGGAACACCAACCGGAAGCGCCGAATAGCTAGTGAACCGTCCACTATCATCCCGGGAGATCTCCACATCCTTACCATTCTCCGGATCAAACAGAAACGGCTCCTCGTTGCGCTGCTGCGAAGCAAGAATCTCCGTGATAGCTTCCGCGCCCGTCTTCGGAACCCGAACCAGTTTGGGGTCACCGTAGGACCACTCACCAGTCTCCGGATCCTTGATAGCTGCGCATGCCTGGAAGTACCAACTCTTGGACTGCTGAATACCCTTCTGACTCTTGCCTACCTTCTTCTCCCCAGCATCGCCAAACTTCTGGAGATACTCGGACAGGTCACACAGGAAACATTCGCCGTCGCCGTGCAACTTGGTACACGCCAAAGCAACGCTGCGATCATCTTCCTTGAAATTGTAATGGTTGGCAACTGCCGTAAACAGGGAACCATCCTCCTCCGTGGGCGGAAGCAATCGCACACGAATACTACCGTCCTTCGGGATGTCAAGGAACTTGCTGTTCCCGGCGGTCGAAGCAATACTGGCCTGCAAATTGAACTTGTACTTCATCAATAGTCCTCCCTACTTGGGCTCGTTGAAGCTAATGTTGTAAGGCACCTCTGCCTTCAGTTCATACACCTTTACGTCCTTGTAGTACTCTCGGTCCTCAAGAATAAAATTCCACAGAGCATTACTGACGCCACTCCAGTTTGTGCATGGCACAATCTGATCCTCATAAATTACTACAAAACGAAATTCCACGGGCTCTCCTTTCATCTATCCCCATACTTAATTATAGCGCGATTTTGGGTGCGCTGTCAACCCTCTACAAACTCTTTTTTCTCGCCCCAGTTAGGGCCGATCTCTACATCACAAACCATTGGCACAGTTAACTCTACCCCCCAATCCTTGGTGGGCGGATCCTCCATCACTTCCCTGGCCAGCACGGCAACAATCTTCTCCTCGCCCGGAGCCACATCAAACAGCACGCTATCGTGAACTGTTCCGAACATCACAGACTTGAGACCAGCGCGCTTGATGCGCTTGTCCAGTTCGATCAGCGCCACATAGGTAATACACGCTGCCGTGTTCTGGATGATGTGATTGAAGGCCATGCGCTGGACAGCCCAGCCCTGCCACTGGTTCCAGTTACCATTGGGCGGAGGCTGGAAGTGCCGCCGGAATCCAAAGGGAGATTCCACCACAAGATCTCGCTTCACCAATCGGTGGACCCTGCTGATGTACCCCTTCAATTCCGGGAAGGTCATGAAGTATTGATTGATCAGATCCTTTGCCTCATCCTTGTATATACCAAGCTGTTTTGCTAATGTGTTGGCACCACCCCCATACAGGATTAAGAAGTTTAGCGTTTTGCATCGCTGTCGTTCCGAGTCTGTAATAAGTCTGTAAGGCTTTCCCAGTAGCATGGACGCCGTTTCCGTATGTACGTCCCGGCCAGAAGTAAGGGCCGCGATCATGCGGGTATCCCCAGACAACATGGCGGCTACTCTTAGCTCTGCCTGGGAGAAGTCGGCCTCTAAGATTGAACCACCGCCAAAGCGAGAAATAAACTGCTTCTTCACGTTTAGAGATTGTGGATCCTCCTCTTTTGGCTTTCGGGGAATCTGATGCAAGTTCGGATTACTGCATGACAGCCGATTTGTTTCCACTCTATTTTGATTAAAGGATGGATGTACAAACACCGATCCCCCGTGTGCGGTAGCATGCTTATCCAATACCGCCCTGATATAGGTACCATGAAGCTTGTGCCATTTACGATACTCAAGAATGTCAGCAATGACAGGATGCTTATGGGCCTCACGTTCCAGTATGGCCCGGCTTGTTGAAAGCTCAACATAGTCTTCGTCCTCGTCAAGCACATTGTTCATCACTCTGTTAAAGTCTTCTTTCACAAGATCCACACTGGGCAAGGTTTCTTTAATAGCCTTTATCAATTGGGTGGGGCTAGCAGGATTAATCGCGCCAAGCGTAGCCTGAATTTTAACTGCCAAATCTTGAAGGTGTATATCATATTCTTTGTCCATCGCTTCCAGCGTGGGCACATCGATTGCAGCCCCAACATCTTGCATGTTCGCAAGTATAGGATATAGTTTACGTGCCAACGCATGTGGTCTACTGAGTCCAGATGTGTCCAATCGCACTTGCTGTGCTTGGGCGGCTGCAACCGATGCCTCACCATCGCCTCCTGTATAGTCGTACATTTCGTGGTCTTTGACATGCTCCCAGCCTCCCCGCTTTTCTACGAGAGCCCTGTGCCCGGCACTATAGTCGCCAAGGCGGGGCAGATACCGGAACGTCAGGTTCTTCAAGTCTGTATTCGGATCAGTTTCATCAAGGATATGTTCCGCCACACTGGTATCCCACATATTAACCAGTGAGTACCCGAACCGCGCCAACCACTTGTAGTCAAACGCGATATTAGATCCTGCCTTGATGATATGGGGGTCGGCCATAAGTACCCGGAGCCATTCAGGAAATAAGTCCACAGTCCCACACTGAACGATATGGGCTGTCCCCGGCTCCGCGCTAAGCACAGCCATGCGAATACGAGCATCCTTCGCCCAAGGGTCAATGCCGGGATATGTTTCCAAGTCGAGGCCAATGATGCTCCCTTTGGCCAGAGACTTGTATGCTTCAGGACATACATTCCATTCCCCCGTTCCTGGCTGGAGGATTGTATAGTCCCCCCACTCTGTTTCCGTAAATCCGCGCACCGCCGACACAATGTCCAGCTTGATCCACTTGCGGATGCCGGGCTGGGCCGCTGCGCGGGACAAGCCATCGGCCACGAACACCGGCGCATTAACACCCTCGATCTCTAGCTTGTGGCGACGATGCTTATCCAGCGGAAGCTGCTTTCCATTCACGCACGCAAACGCCTTCGGTCCCAGGCAGAGCACATAGTCGGGATTAACTTCGTTGATCTCCGCCAGCACGCGGGGCCGCTGATCCTTGAGATACGCCATGCGCAGATACTTCTCCCGGCCCCCATGCTTTGGGTTCTCGGAGCAGAACACCACATGTAGTTCCACACCTGCAGCCTTCTCAATTGTCTCCAGCAGCTCCACGTTTTCTTTGGCCAAGGGCTGGCCTGTTGTGCCAACACCCCAGTCAAACGTACTAATTACTGCGACTGCTTTTTTCATATCTGTTTCTGAGCTCATATAATGAGCCCCCATCCCATCCCTAACAAGGAGAGGGTCATAAGAAGAACAAATCCTTGTGCAGTCCAATAAGCCCAGTCTCTGGAACATGGCCCCTCCCGTACTACTATATCATCAACACCTACTGCAACTATTAACCAAAGAAATAGTAGTGAGCCGGTTCCAAAAAATGCTCCACATATCTGAACAAATGACATTACTTTCCTCCCTTAAACAAATCAGCCGGGTCTATGCCAGGCGGCAATGGGTGTATCTTCGCACCAATCTTACGCGCAAGTTTGAATCCTTCGGCCAGGGCCTCGCCGTCCAACATCACAGTTCGTTCGCCCGGGGCCAAGTAATTAAGGTCAGGATACAAATACTTAGGCAGAGACTTGCCCCCCAATGCAATAGTTGGAGTTCCCGTTGCAAGCCAATGTATAATGCAGTCCATAATACCCTCCACCAGAACTGCTTTTTCGTGTGGCTTCCAAGAAGGAAGCACATACAAAGGATGCTTACCATCACAGGTAAGATATTTTGGCTTGCCGTCATCAAGGTAATACCTGGATGACCAATATATAATACGGCCATAAGGACCGCGATAAGGAAATACAACGCGGGTGCTTTCCTCAAGCTCTGAGATCCCAAAGCTTCCAGGGTCATGGATCCCCCTCTTCCGCAAATAATCCTTTGCCATCTTGGACAGGGGCACGGTGTCCGGCAAAGCTACCTCTGGCCAGTCCATGTGCTCTATGGTGCGCAGCATTTTGTGTAGGGTGTTAATGTCCTTCTGCCCGGAACCTTTGCCCCGGGCATCACACACAAAACAGATCCACAGCCCAGTGCTGGGATCCTGATACACCTTCCACCTGTTGTCGCCACACACTGGACAAGTCCGGTAGTTTAGCTGGTCGCCGGAGTTGCGGCTGAGCCCGTTGGGTTCATTGACCATTTGTATTCCTCCGGGATATCATGCACACGAATACGGTATGCCTTATCATAGGTCCAGCGAATAGGGATCTTATAGATATCCTCCCCGTCCACTACGATGAATGCATCAATATCGAGCAACTCATAGTGCTCTCGCCCAGTGGGCGTTGTTCGGCATGCATTGAAAATCTTGGACGCCCCTTCCTGGTATGCCGTCTTGACTTGCACTGCCCACCAACTACAGAATTTGTTGGCGCGCATCAGCAGGTCATACGGACGACGGGGGTCCACCGGCCTTGCTACTTCGTATCCCTGCTGCAATAAGAATGCCTCTGCTAATGCTTCTGATACGAGATATTTGTTGTCCATTATTACAGATTCCCTTCAACTGTAT
>Ga0272441_10015788_pt1 | contig 10530 bp, 8 predicted proteins | sample SSMProp6N_FD_193582 | JGI IMG/M metagenome (GOLD analysis project Ga0272441, IMG submission 193582) | Marine sediment archaeal communities from Little Sippewissett salt marsh, Falmouth, MA, United States - SSM-Prop-6N | ecosystem: Environmental > Aquatic > Marine > Wetlands > Sediment ... | reverse complement strand
CAGCCGTCTATATCCGGTAATTTCAGATCCACAAAAGCTAAATCAATACCTCCTTCCTCCATTTTCTTTACAGCAGATTCTCCAGTATCAGCAGTGATGATGGAATATCCTTCCAGGCCTAATACTTTTTTTAATCCTTCCCGGATTCCTGGTTCATCATCAACAATCAAAATCATAAAATGTTTTTTATTCAACAAGTTTCTCCTCTCCAGGGATGCTGATGGTAAAAACCGTCCCCTGATCTGAATTGCTTTCCGCTGAAATGTTTCCGCCGATACGCTCAATAATTGTCTGACTTAAAGAGAGGCCTAGACCGGTTCCGGATTCCCGTTTCACAGAGAAAAAAGGGTCGAATATTCTATCAAGATTTCCTTCTTCAATACCGCTACCGTTATCCGTTATTTTTATCTCCGTCATATTTTTGTCTGCATTTATATGGATTTGTATTTTCCCAAAATCATGATTTATTGCCTGAAGAGCGTTTTTAAAAATGTTGAAAAAAACCTGTTTTAAGGAATCAGCACTGCAGTGTATTGGTATTTGATTTCCCGAATCTGTTAAGCAGACATTAATGATTCTGCCTTTATAATTTACAGTCCATCTGCCGGCGTTAAATGCATTTTTTGTTAATACACATGGATTGCCTACATAATTATTTTCCTGTTTTTTCGGTGCGAAGAGGTTCAATATGTCCTGCAGGATCTGTAACGGGTATGTCAGTTCGGTTTGATGTTTTTCTTCTCTTGAAAATTGCAGAAGTCTGTCTATTAAACCGTTGACCCGTTTTATTTCAGAGGAAATTCGGGTCATAAATTTGTTTTCTTCATCCTCATTCAGCTTTCCGCTCTGGATCAGCTGAACATGATTCATTATCACACTCAAAGGATTGTTGATTTCGTGGGCGATTCCTGCTGCAAGCTGGCCCACAGAAGCAAGGCGTTCTGAGCGCAGAAGGGCTCTTTCCATTTTGATTCTTTCCGAAATGTTAATAAGCACCATTACGATTGCCTGAACTTTATTGCCGTTTTCTTTTACCGGATAAAGGTCTATTTCATAGCTTACTGAACCGAGAAGGACGGAAGATAAACGCCTGAAATCGCCGGTCCTCCAAGATTCTTCAATTTCTTTTTCGAAGAAGGATGCTTTTTTCTGAAAGGGGGTTATTTTAAAAAGTTTTTTTCCAACTGGATTCCTGGGTAATGCAAGCTTGCTCTCAGCGCTTGAGGAAACAACGCGGATGTTGAAATCATCATCCAAAACAATGATATTAATCAGCAGACTTTGAAAAACCGCATCAATGTATGAATTTTTTATCTGCAGTTCAATATTCCGGGATTCCAATATGCTTCGGTTTTTTTTCAGGGCAACAACCATGTCATTAAAATTTTGACAGAGAATTCCGAATTCATCATCCCTTTTCATGTCAATTTGATGATCAAAATCTCCTTCGGAAATCCTGGTTGTAGCGTTTGCAAGGGACTTAATGCCTGCTACTAATTTACTCCCCCAGATAAGAAATGTAAGAACCGGTATAAGAAGGCAGCCGATGGAGATCAGGAGAATTTTCCGGACCATTGCGCCGCCTGCATTTTGAACTTCATCTGCGTTTAAGTAGAGTACAAGTGTTCCGGAGGCGCCGTTACCTAAAGAAAAATCTTTGAAATACGCTAAATATCTCGTTGAACCGATGGTAAGTTTTTGCTGAGATTCTTCTGTTTTTGATAAAGAAAGAAGGAGCTGTTCATCTGTTTCCGGTACCGAATTATAAAAAATAACATTTTTTGATATCAGGGCGGTTTTTACGTTAAATTGGGCGGAAATCCCTGAAAAGTAGGAAGCTGTATATCCTTTGAGCAGGAAAATGACGCCTATTGCTTTACTTTCTGAGTATACTTTCTGCATTACCTGCAGATATATTCCGTCAGAATAACGGATATAAACAGGAATGCCGAATTTCTGATTATGAATACTTTTAAAAATTGTCTCCGGAATAAAAAGGGATCTGCCGAAGGAAATGAGCTTATGATAATCATCAAAGCTTTTTCTATATACTGCCAGATTTTCCAAATTCCGGCTGAGACTTGATTGTTTTAAAAAGTCTTCCAGAGGAACGATATCGAATTCCCGAATACTTTCACTTAGTTTTTCCCAGTACTTTGAATATACGTATAACTTAGTAACGATAAAATCAATTTTTGCAATATCATTTGCTTCTTTTAAGTATCGTTTTTCTGTGTTCCGGATATCATTTTCTATCTGATTGTAGATATTTTCCAGGTATCGCCATTGGGTCTGTTCGGTATTCACGGAAACGAGCCAAGCGGCATAAAGCGCGATGATCAGCATAGGGATAACGAGTGTGAGGATGATAAAAAACCAAAGTTTCCGGGAAAGGCGCATTGCTAATTTACCCCTTGAGCTGCCGTTGCAAGAGATTACCATAGATATGCTGCTTTTTCAAATCATAAACAAACTACGGTTGATAACCCTTATAAGAACCTGTAGATTAACATAGAACATGATAATTAGCGTAAGCAGGCGAACCGATATTCCGGCTTTTTATTCCCGGTGGTTTATCAACCGTATCAGGAAGGAATACTGCGAGGTGAAAAATCCATTTAATCCTCGTCAGATTTTCCGGATTTCCCTTGCACCCGAAGACGTTGACTGTTTTGTATTCTGGACAAGAAACCCGGGACCTATGCTTCCTTTCCTTGAGGAACTTGAAGAAAGAGGATATGCCTATTATTTCCTTATAACGGTTACCGGGTATCCGCAATTTTTTGAAGAACGGCTGCAGAACGCCCAAAAACAGAGTATTAGCACTTTCAAAGAACTTTCTCAATTCCTGGGAAAAAACAGGGTGATATGGAGATATGATCCGATTATCATTTCAAATCATACTGATTTTTCCTATCATGTCCGTCAGTTCTCAATGCTGAGTTCTGAATTTTTTGGATATACGGAAAGAGTAATCATCAGCTTTCTTGATATATACCGCAAAGTTCAGAGAAACCTTAATGAAGCTCTGCGCCGGAAATCCTTTTATGGGAATATTGAGATATCTTCTGACCCGTCATCACTGCCGAAGTTCGGAGATTTTATCAGCACACTGAGGAGTAGTGCAGAAAATTATCACATTACTGTTCAAACCTGCGCTGAGGAAATAGACCTTTCTTCCTGGAACATCCATCCAGGGAAATGTATAGATGATGAATTGATTAAGGATGTATTCGGTAAAAATGTTCCGGCGGTAAAGGACCCCGGGCAGAGGCCCTTATGCCGGTGCGTAACGTCAAAGGATATCGGAGCGTATAATACATGCCCCGGAGGCTGTGCTTACTGCTATGCTGTAAATTCCCGTGAAAAAGCAGTAGAATATTTTCGTAACCATGATGAGACTTTTTCCTTTTTATAATTGCCGGTTTGAGGGAATAGTACTTAAACAAATGGTTTCTCTTTGATATAGTTCATTTCAGAAAAAAGAAGATGAAAATATATAAGCTGAAAAATGTAATACAAACCTATGCCTGGGGGTCACCTGAAATGATTCCCCGGATGCTGGGACAGGCAAATCCTGCTGGTACTCCCCAGGCTGAATTATGGATGGGGGCTCATCCGAAGGGAGAATCCCTTTGTATTGGGGAGGGCAAATCGGAACCCCTTTCCAGGTTGATAGAAAAAAGCCCGGAGCAAATTCTCGGTACTTCGAGCTTCCTGAAGTTCGGAAGCAAACTGCCTTTTTTATTAAAAGTACTTGCAGCAGGAAAACCTCTTTCAATACAGGCTCATCCTGATTTAGAACAGGCAAAAAAGGGATTTGCCCGGGAAAATAAAGCGGGTATACCCATAGACGCACCGGAGAGGAATTACCGGGACAGCAATCATAAGCCCGAACTTATTTATGCCCTAACTCCGTTTTGGGCCTTAAAAGGGTTCCGTAAGATAGATGAAATAATCGTAGAGTTTTATTCTCTCGCACTCCCGTCAATCAGCCTTCAGATAGACCGGTTTAAAGAACATCCGCATAAGGATGGACTGAAAGAGTTTTTTCAGTTCCTTTTAACTCTGGATAAAAAAAGGAAGCATACTCTTTGTTCCGAAATTGTCTCTGAAGCGGAAAAACGGGAAGGAGACCGGTACTCCTGGATTCTGCGCCTGAACAAGGAATATCCCGGAGATATCGGTATTCTCTGTCCCCTTCTTCTCAACTGTTTCTGTCTGGAACCGGGGAAGGCAATGTTTCTGAATGCCGGGGTTCTCCATGCATATCTCGAAGGTTTTGGAATTGAACTTATGGCAAACTCAGACAATGTGCTCAGGGGAGGACTTACTCCTAAACATATTGATGTTCCTGAACTTTTAAAAACCCTTACCTTTGATACAGGTCCGGCCGAACTGCTGAAACCGGAGGCGTCAGGAAATGCAATAGAGATCTATACTCCCCCTGTTGATGAATTCCGGCTGATAAAGGCTGAACTTAATGGAAAGAATTCATATAAGGGTGAGGTAAAAAGGAATATAGAGATTGCTATATGCACCAGGGGACGCACCAGTATAACTATAACAGCCAAATCAGGGAACAGCGGGGTTGTGAATCTTTCTCAAGGGGAGTCTGTGTGTATTCCGGCTGATATCCCCGGTTATACTATATCAGGAAAGGGTATTGTGTTTATTGCCGGGGTTCCTGTGTAAGGGTTTTTTTAGATGAAAATATGGGTTGATGCTGATTCCTGCCCTCCCAAAATACGGGAAATTATTATCCGGGCTTCAAACAGGGAAAGTATAGAAACCGTTTTTGTTGCAGACAGAGAAATAGCGGTAAAATCGGGACCTCATGCAAGGTTTGTCCTGGTTCCCAAGGGGAAAGATGCGGCTGATACCTTTATTGCGGGGCAGATGTCCGGAGAGGACCTGGTGATAACTAGGGACATCCCTTTTGCTGATCTCTGTGTGAAACGGGGAATAACCGTACTGAATGACCGGGGCACGGTGTATACAAAAGAAAATGTAGGTGAGAGGCTTTCAATACGTCATTTCATGCAGAATTTGCGGGAAAGGGAACTGTATGGTTCAGGAGAACAGGGGTTCGGGAAAAAAGAGGTCGAAAAATTTGCTAATGCTTTTGACAGAGAACTGAGGAAAAAGCTAAAATAACTAGGGATGGAATAAAAGTATGAAAAAAATTGTCCTTCTTGCGGTTATACCGGTTATCTTTTTCAGTTCCTGCTCTCTGCAGAAACTGGTAATGAACAAAGTGTCGGACATGCTGTCCGGGAGTTCCGGAGGGAGCGCTTTTACCGGGGATGATGATCCTCAGCTTGTGGGAGACGCTCTGCCTTTTGCTCTCAAAATGTATGAAACCCTTTTAGACCAGAACCCTGATCATACGGGACTGCTTCTCACCACAGGCATGGGGTTTGTTATGTATGCAAATGCTTTTGTGCAGACCCCGGCGCAGATGCTTCCTGATGATGAGTATGAAAAGCAGGGAGAAATGTATGCCCGGGCTAAAAAGCTCTATATCCGGGGACGGGATTACTGTTTCCGGGCTTTGGAAGTGAATCATCCTGGTTTCCTGGAGGCGATATATTCGGACGAACCTGTTCCTTTTATGGAAAATCTGACCATAGAAGATGTTCCTCTCCTGTACTGGTCTGCCGCAGGCTGGCTCGCTGCGATTTCCATTGATATTTTTGATGTTGGACTTTCCATGAATCTTGATAAAGCTGCTGTGCTCATGGACAGGGCCTATGCACTGGAACCGGATTTCGGTAAAGGAATGATTGATGATTTCTACATTCTTTATTACGCATCGGTCCCTGAGGGTATGGGAGGAAGCAGGGAGAAAGCTAAATATCATTTTGACAGGGCTGTTGAACTGTCCGAAGGACTGAATCCTTCTCCTTATCTTTCCTATGCAACAACCATCTCTATTCAGGATCAGAATGCTGATGAGTACCGGTCTCTCCTGGAAAAAGCCCTTGCTATTGAACTGGAGCAGGACCCTGATAATCTGCTGGCAAACAGCATCATGCAGGAGAAGGCTCAATGGCAACTTGACCATATTGAGGATTTTTTCCTTCTTGAAACTGATATCCCGGAGGATTTCTAATGAATAAAAAACTGCTGCTCTGTGTCCTGTGTTTGATTTTTTTCTCAGCCGCAATCAGCTTCAGTGCTCCTCTGATTTTTAAAATCGGCAGTACTGCGCCTTCAAATTCCCCCTGGGACAAAGCACTGAAGAAGATTGCCGCTGATTGGAAACAAATTACCGGCGGGCAAGTTCAGATGAAAATTTATCCCAACAGCATTGCCGGGGACGAACCGGATATGATTCGGAAAATGCGATTTAACTCACTTCAGGGAGCGACCCTTTCCAGCATCGGGCTTAACATGATTGCTACGGATGTAATGTCCTTATCTGTCCCTTTTATCATTAGGAATGATGATGAATTTGACTATGTACTGAGCAAAATTCAGCCTATGCTTCTTGAAAAAATGGAAAAACAAGGTTTCAAGCTTATTGCCTGGACAATGGTAGGGTGGGTTTATTTCTTCTCAAAAGAAGAAGTTTCAAATCCTTCTGAATTGAAACGGCTGAAACTTGCCGCAGGGGAATCGAATCCGGCCAATGAGCAGGCCTGGAAGGCCCTGGGTTTTGATATAATTCAGGTTCCTCTTCATGAAGTACTTCCCGCTTTAAACAGCGGCATGATCGAAGCCTGCTATATTGTTCCCTTAGCTGCAGCGGCGTATCAGTGGTTCGGTGTAGCGAACCATATGATGGATATGCCTATCAGCCCGGTTCTTGGGGGAATTGTTGTTTCCGAGAGGGCTTGGAACAGAGTACCGGACAGATACAAAGAAGATCTATTACAAAGTGCGGAGGAAGCTGCTGATCAGCTCTACTATGATACCCTCGCACTTGAAAAAGATGCTATGAAGATCATGCTCGAAAACGGGCTAATTACAAATCCGGTAACCGAGACAGAAAAAGAACAATGGCGGAATGCTTTCATGGAAGGTTTTGATCTTGTAGTAGGCAAGTCCTTTTCAAAAGAAATATATGAAGCCATTCTGAAACATCTTGAGGATTACCGGAAGAAATATGGCGGATAATACAGATAAAATCAGGGTTAAGTCTCTTGATACTGTTCTTGCAGCCTGTGCTGTTCTTCTTCTCGCTGTAATTCCTTTTCTTGAAGTACTCATCCGGAGAATCTTCAGGACAGGTATTCCCGGGGCCGGTGACTATATTTATCATCTCGTACTCTGGGTTACCTTTATTGGCGGCATTATCACATCCAGGTACGACAGACACCTCTCTCTTTCCGGGGGGCTCTCCTTTTTAACAAAAGGAGCGGCCGCATGGTTCCATAATCTGAGCAGATTTTTGACAGTTTCCTTTTTATCAGCATTCTTTATTAGTTCCCTCTCCTTTGTAGTGATCGGATTTAACCCGGAGGTGAAAGTCGGTCTTTTCCCGATTCAGGCTGTTGCCGCAATTATGCCAGCCGGATTCTTTTTTATGGCCCTCATGACTATTAAAAACATATCCGGAAAAGGGAAAAACCCTATTGCTGTAATTGCGTTTCTTTTCGGAATTTTTCTGGCACTTCCTTCTCTCGTAAATATTCTCTATTTCTTTATTTTAAATCTGCCTTTTGGATTTGATCTTTTGGCTGATTTTTCGTATTCAGTTGTTTCCGTTATCGGCCTTCCTCTGATTATTATCCTTATTGTATCAGCTGTTACAGGCACGCCAATTTTCATTGTTCTCGGAGGAGCCGGATATATTCTCTTTGCCATGCGCTGGGCTCCCCTTGAAATCGTGCCCAATGAGGGGTACGGCATGCTGATAAGCAATACTATTGCCGCTATACCTCTCTTCACTCTTGCCGGATTTATCCTATCAGAGAGTAAAGCAGGGCAGAGGCTGGTGCGTCTTTTTTCCGCCTTTCTCGGGTGGCTTCCCGGCGGAACAGCTGTCATGGCAGTGATTGTGTGCGCTTTTTTTACTACCTTTACAGGCGCCTCAGGGGTGACGATCCTTGCCCTCGGAGCTCTTCTTTCTTTTGTGCTGATAAACAGCGGCAAGTACTCAAAGCGCTTCAGTAATGGTCTACTCACGGCTTCGGGCAGTATCGGGCTTCTTTTTCCTCCCAGCCTTCCGATAATTCTTTACGGGGTTGTTGCCCAGGTGAGCATTAAGGAGATGTTTGTCGGCGGTGTGCTCCCGGGTGCGGTGCTGGTCATAACTCTCTCAGTTGTAGGTGTAATTGTTGCTTTCAGGAAAAAAGTACCTACAGTATCCTTCTCCTTTAAAGAAGCTTTTTTATCACTTAAGGAATCCTTCTGGGAAATTCTCCTGCCGGTTATCATTCTGTACGGATATTTCGGAGGATTAACAACGATTGTTGAAACCGGCGCCATTGCCGTAGTGTATGTTCTTATTATCGAAGTTTTTGTCCATAAGGATATACAGCTTCGGGAAATCCCCCGGGTAATAATGAAAAGTGTTCCCATTATCGGGGGAGTTTTAATTATTCTGGCGGTAGCAAAGGGACTTTCTTATTTTCTGGTTGATGCAGAGATACCCATGCGTTTAACAGAGTGGGTAGAGGCGAATATCCATTCCAAATATGTATTTCTTATTCTTTTGAACCTTTTTCTTCTGATTACCGGGTGTCTCATGGACATTTTTTCAGCCATCATGGTTGTTGTTCCCCTGATCATCCCGCTTGGGAATCTGTTCGGCATCCATCCTGTTCACCTCGGAGTTATTTTTCTCGCTAATTTAGAGTTAGGCTATCTGACTCCTCCTGTAGGACTGAATCTTTTCCTTGCTTCTTACCGTTTTGAAGAGCCTCTGGCAAAGGTATACAGGAACGTTGTACCCTTCTTCATCATCCTGCTGATAATGGTTCTGGTGATTACTTATGTTCCGGTGATTTCTACGGTATTTCTTCCCTAGAATTCAGCGGCTTTTACTGTCCGCGGGAAGGGGATAACATCACGGATATTCTGCATGCCTGTTACATACTGAATCAGCCGTTCAAATCCGAGTCCGAATCCTGAGTGGGGCACGGTTCCATAGGAACGAAGTTCCAGATACCACCAGTAATCCTCTTCATTCAGATTCATCTCTTTTATTCTGGTTTTCAGGACAGTTAAATCGGATTCCCTCTCACTGCCTCCTATTATTTCTCCGAGGCGGGGTACAAGCACGTCCATTGCTGCCACTGTTTTCTTATCCTCATTCAGCTTCATGTAAAATGCTTTAATCTCTTTCGGGTAGTCCGTGACAATTACAGGTTTGCCGTATACTTTTTCCGTTAGATATTTTTCGTGTTCAGACTGGAGATCAGACCCCCAATCAACCTTGTACTCGAATTTTTCATCAGCCTTCACCAGATGCTCAACAGCTTCCGTGTAGGTTATCCTGGCAAAATTAGAATCAATGACTTTTTTGAGGGTTTCTTTTACGCCCTTCTGTATTCTCAAATCAAAGAAGTCCATATCTTCTTCACAATTTTCCAGCACATAAGCGAAAATATATTTCAGGAAATCCTCAGCTAAATCCATGTTGCAGTTGATATCACAGAATGCCATCTCCGGTTCTATCATCCAGAATTCTGCAAGGTGTCTGCTGGTATTGGAGTTTTCCGCCCTGAAAGTAGGACTGAAGGTGTACACATTTGTCATAGCTGTGGCGTAAATCTCCGCTTCTAACTGTCCGCTGACAGTGAGAAAGGTCTTTTTCCCGAAGAAATCCTTTGAATAGTCCACACTCCCGTTATTCACCGGAAGATTTTCCATAGGGAGCGTTGTGACTTGAAACATCTCTCCTGCTCCTTCGCAGTCGCTGGATGAGATGATGGGAGTATGGACATAGATGAATCCTCTTTCCTGGAAAAATCGGTGAATGGCATAACTCATGGCGTTCCGTATCCGCGCTACTGCACCGAAAGTATTCGTCCGGGGCCGAAGATGTGCTATTTCCCTTAAGAACTCATAAGAGTGGTGCTTTTTCTGGAGAGGAAAGGTTTCGGGTGCTGGACCCAATATTTTTACTTCCAGGGCCTGAACTTCAGATTTCTGATTTTTCCCAAGCGAAGGCACCAGTTTCCCGATGATTTCCACACTGGCTCCGGTGGCGAGGGAAGGAATTATTTCATTAAAATCCCCCTCAGCTTTGTCGAGAATAACCTGTATATTTGAAAGACAGGATCCGTCATTAACTTCTAAAAAACAAACGTTTTTTGAATCCCGCACTGTGCGGAGCCATCCCTGTATGAGGATGTTCTGATTGTTCGGTTCTTCTGATAATATCTGCTTAATTCGTTCTGATTTCATAACGTAACTGATATCATAGGGAAGCAATATAGTCAAATGACAAGGATCGGTTTATCTGATAAGGTAGTTTCTGAGGAAAAAATCAATGATTCAGATAATTGGAATTCGTAAAAATCCGGCAACAAGAAAGGCTGAACGGTTTTTCAAAGATAGGGGCATAGATTATCATTT
>Ga0272441_10015787_pt1 | contig 10530 bp, 8 predicted proteins | sample SSMProp6N_FD_193582 | JGI IMG/M metagenome (GOLD analysis project Ga0272441, IMG submission 193582) | Marine sediment archaeal communities from Little Sippewissett salt marsh, Falmouth, MA, United States - SSM-Prop-6N | ecosystem: Environmental > Aquatic > Marine > Wetlands > Sediment ... | reverse complement strand
GCAGTACGAATCGGAGGAAAAAATACGCTGCGGAGCGGATCCGTTTCTCGGGCTGCCATCGATCACCTTTACAGTGGTGCAGGCGCCTCCGGAGGGAGAGACGGCCCAGTTGAATGTGATGCCGGCTGAGGCGATCGGTTATCTCGACATTCGCACCACTCCATGCCAGGATCACGACGCAGTTCGCGCCAGGTTGCATGTCATTCTCGAAGAGCTCGCCCGGGATGATCCTGATTTCAAAGCGGAGATCGAATTTATCGAGGATCGCCCCGTTGTTTCGATGGAAAAGGATGAACCGATCGTACTTGCCGCCGCGCAGGCGTATCGTGACGTGACCGGGCGCCGGGAGCGGTACAACGGGGTCCCCGGGGCCACGGATGGAACCTTTCTACGGGCGCTGAAGAACATACCCTCTCTGGTCAACGGTCCGGGACCGCGCCATTTGCCGCACCAGAAAGACGAATACGTGGAAATCCGAGAACTTTGCGAGGCGGCTCGCATCTATGTCCTGACCGCCTATCGTTTTCTCAACAGTTAGAAAAAGGGTTTGTCATGAACGAGCACCTCACGACGCTGATGGAATTACTGCAAATTCCCGGTCCACCGGGACGTGAGGCCGTGATCGCCTCCGACGCCCTATATCGGTTGCAGCAGTGCGGTTGGCCTGGGAACCGGAGACTACGACGCTCATTCCGCCGAGGAGTATGTGGATCTGGATCAGTTCGAGACCGCCTGTTCCGTCGCAGTTGAGCTTGCCCGCTTTACTCCGGATTGATATAAGGTGCCGCCCCTTTGCTGTCTTACACCGTCCTATAGGCCTGCAGCGACAGGGATCGAGGCGATAGCGGCATTGAGCCCGCTCAGGAGCAGGATCAGGATGCCGAGGATGAGATTTACGAGGAGGAAAGCTCCAGGACCTCCCCGGGACTTTTTCCGCATCAAGTTCATGATGAATGCAAAGGCAATCATGAGTATGACCAGGATATGTTTGACCGATAGTACCCCGGCATAGAGGTTGGCGAAACTGAACGCCTCGACTACATAGCCGCTTCGTTTTGACATCAGGATGCCGGTAATTCCGAGGGTAACGATGCTGGCGACAACGAAGCCCCGGAATCTCCTCTGTATAGTTCCGACGATTTCTCCGGCTTGGGGCGATTTCCCGACCGCCTTCCGTACCGCCGGTATGACCAGGAGGCTCAGCGCAAAGAGTCCCCCGATCCAGACAACCGTGGCCAGATCATGCAGGAAGGTAATAAGAGCGAATACAACAATTTTAGCTGGCATACGATTCTCCTTGACTTGACATCGTCTTCGACCGTGCCAATCGGCTTTATACAGGTCCCTGTTCTTGTTGTGGAAATGGTACTCTCATAATTCTTCTCCTTCTGTAACATCTGTTACGAAATGTGATACAAAAACAATAAATGAAGATAGTCCACCCTGAAGATATCCATATTCTTGCCCGCTGCACTCTTTTCGAGGGAATAGGATGCGGAGAGATCGAGAAAATGGTGCTGTCGGCGAATCCCGTGGAAAAGACGTACCATGCCGGCTCCATCATAGCTTTTGCCGGAGACGCCTGCGATCGTCTGTTGTTGATTCTGAAAGGAGAACTTTCAACGGAAATCATGGATTACAGGGGGAAAATCTTGAAGCTGGAGAGATTCAAGGAATCCCAAATTGTCGCCAGCAGCATCCTCTTTGCCACGGAGAACTCCCTGCCCGTACAGATTCTATCCGAGACCGACGTTCGTCTACTGTTTTTTTCGAAACATTCTATTATTGCCATGTGCCGTGATAACGGCATCTTCCTGAACAACTACCTGCGGGAAGGGGGAGACCGCGTCAAACTCCTTGCAGCCAAGTTACGATTTCATCAGTTTCATACGATAAAACAGAAAATAGCCGTCTACTTCCTGGATCTTTCGTCGAGCCAGGGTACTAGATGTGTCCGCTTGCCCTATTCCATTGAGCAACTGTCGGAGATTTTCGGAGTCGCCCGGCCGGCATTGTCGAGAGGCTTCGGGGAGTTGGTGGCGAAAGGTCTTTTATCGAGGATTGGTAGAGATTACATCATCAGGGACAAGGAAGGATTGATCGGTATTGTCGGGGGTGAAGAGCAATAAGCTGGAGGAAATGTCATGACATCTGCCAGTATCGAAGCGACCAGATTGCAGCCGGCGCCGCACCGGCGCCCCAACTATTTCGGAGAGGTGCTGTTCCGGGTCTCGATTATTCCCCTTTGCCGTGTCCGTCGGCCTGCCGTCCAGACATCCCCTTCTCGTGGTGATCGGTCCGATCTTGATGGATCTGTGCCTCCGGGTTTCCCGACATCCTCTACTCGGCCGGGGCTTGCGTGTGCTCCGCGATCATGCGTTTGAGCGTGTCGACCTCGGCCGGGGTCTTCAGGTTCCGACTGGTTTGGATATCCCGCGGGCTGATGTAATCCACTCCGTAGAAGGCCGCATTGGCCTCGTCATCGATCTGCAGCAGGGCCCCGTCCAAGCTCAGGCCGGCGAAAAATCCCCGGCTGCGGGAGTAGGAGTAGATTTCCGCTTTCAGCTCCACATCGGTGCTGGCTCTCGCCCTGCGCCCGAGCGGACCGGCGGCCGCGGCCACATCGACTCCCAGGGTGAGATCACCGCGCAGCACGCCGTCCGCGCTCCGCTTGGTCTTGAATACCAGTACGATGTCCGCAGACTGGGCGCCTATCTGCCAGCCCACGCTTCCCCCCGAAAGGGTGATGAAGATCGGGTTACCCAACTCTCCGGATTCGCCCCGGAGCAGCAGTACGCCGCGGCCGTATTCACCACCGACCACGAATCCCACTTTCACCACGCGGGGTATAACAGCAACTCCGGCTGCATCCTTCAGCAGGTACTCAGGCACGGCCTTGTCCGGAATGGCCATGATGTCCTGGAAAGCCACGGTGGCCTCCGCGATGCGGCCGATTTCGGCAGCCTGGGCTGAGAGCACACATGCCGGCAACAGCAGCAGCATGAGCCCTATCCCCGTAGCGAGGCTCGATCTCCTGTTCATGTCTTCACCCCTGTATCGTAGCTACTATGGAGTTTTTTTACTCTTGGCCGCGGGCTTTGCCTCAGCCGACTTGCCGGATGCTGCTGTACCGGGCTTGCTCCCGCCTGCTTTCACGATTCGTACCTTCACTCCGTCTTTTGCTCTGTCCTCCCGCCTCGCCGGCACCGTGACGCGCAGAAGGCCGTCGCTGAAACGCGCCTCGACCTTGTCTCTGTCGAATTTGTCCTCCGGCACGTAGTAGCGCTGCTCCTCGATGCTCTTGAGCTTCAGGCGGCGTTTGAAGTACTGCACGCCCTCCTCCTCCGCGGCCCGCGGCGCTTTGACCGAGAGGTATAGGTAGTCGCTCCGGAATTGAAGGTCGATATCCTGTTCCGCGAAACCGGCCAGGGCAAACTCGAACACGAGACTCTTTTCCTTGGTCAGAAAGATGTTCATGGGCGGATACGAGTAGTAAGGGTAGAAATCCCCGTGGCTGTGCCACTTGAATCTCTCGCGGAAGTGCTCCCGCATGTCATCGGCTGAGGGGCAGCCTTCGGACATCTTCTCGCCGAATGCCTCTCCGAAGTTCTGGGCTACGCGGAACGCTTCGTCCATGATCTTGCCCAGATCGAAGGTGAATGTTTTGTCGCTCATAGCAATACCTCCCAAAAGCGTATTGTCGGTCCCTCCAACGAGGCGACCTTGGATCCAGGACCGCAACGGCGGCTTCCCGGCTTCGCCTAAAACATACTCATTTCGCAGGTGATTGCCAAACAAAATCGCATAGGAGCGGCCGTTTATGGGAAGGAAGTAGCGAGTGGCGGGATGAGCGGTACGGATCAGGAGGTATAACGGGCCAAAATGAGGCGATCGGCCCGGCGCACGGTTTTGAAGAGGAACAGAGCACAGATTCCGGAAGCAACGACTCCGGCGACCAGATAGCTCATTCCAAAGAGGTTTGCGCCGTGGAATGCGGTGGCCAGGGATCCGCCCAGGTTGACCAGGAAGTAGGACAGGGCGGCGAGAAAGGCCGGCAGGTATTGCTCGAAGTAGAACAGGAAGGTCATCTCAGTGAGAAACAGCAGCTGGAAGAAAACGGCGATCATCGCCATGCGAAGCAGGGGCACGTCGATCCCGCTGAAGATGCTGCCCAGAGCCGGGGCCAGAATCAGAAAAGCGGCGGTGATCACTCCCTGGAACAGGCTCTGTTCGCGAAGGCCCTGTCGTAGTTTTGTGCGCATCAGGGATTTCCGCTTCTGGATATCGCCGAGCATGCCGTTTGCCAGCGAACCAAGAAAATCCTTCAGGTACGAGTAGAAATCGGTTTCCAAGACAACGATGAAGTACACCAGGCCTGGAATCATGGTCAGGTTGCTCAGATACACCGGGATATCGTAACGCTCGAACAGCCGGAAGAAAGTACCGGGCACGGGTTGGCCCAGAACGGCCCAGAAGATCATTTTGTCGATCCAGATGCCCCAGTAGTAGAACAGTCCGGAGAGGAAAAGGAAGCGATACTTGGGGAAATAGGCCAGGAGGCTCTTGATCATTTTCCGGCTTTCCCCTGGCTTGTACTCCTGAAATGAGAGGAACAGCAGCAGAATCACGGTCAGGGCCTGTCCGGCGGTGAATCCCAGCATGGCCCCCTCGAGCGCCAGGGTGCGTCCCCAATATAGAACTCCGATCACCGAGAGGGTCATGCCGCCGAGAAAGACGAGGAAGATGGCTACGTATTTTTTGAGCAGGCTGATGAAGATCATCAGCAGCCAGGCAACGTTGATGATCACGAAAAACGCTGCGGCCGTGCAGCGGAACAGCAACGGACGGGTGAGCCCGGGAGGCGAGAGGTGCGATACGGCGACCGCCGCGATCCCTGCGGCAATCACAGCCACGATCAGGGAGAAGAACAGCAGCAGGGAGGCGGCTTGCCTGTTTTGCTTCAGATAGATCAGATCGGCCAGCATGCGAGTGAAGATGTAGTGGCTCCCGCCGAAGATCACGAGGCTGAAGGCGTAACTGTAGATGATCACGCCCATGAAGGCGGTACGGTTTTGTTGTATCGAGATGTCAGCGAAGCGGCCGATGAGAAAAATGCCGGCGATGGAAAGCAGCCACGGGCCGGCCACGATCATGATCCCGCTCAAGGCTACCTTGATAAAGGCGCCGATCCCGCCCCGGCGCAGGACCCTCTGCAGCTCGAATCCGATTCCGGCCACCTCAGCGTCCCTCACCGGTCGGGGCTTGCCCGCATGGTTCAGCGGGTTTTAAGGAGGCTCCGGAATGTCGGTTTTGCCCGCCCGCGGCGCTGTAGCGTCGGTACAGGTCCCCGTAGGTCTGAAAGACTTTGTCTCGATCGTAGAAGCGAATCACCCTGTCCCTGTTTCTCTCAACGATCGCTTTCATCTCATCCGGATGATCGTATATGTGCTTCACGGCGGCGGCCAGCTTCACCGGGTCCTTGGAGGAGGCGATGAAGCGCTCATCGTAATCCAGCAACTCGGCCACGTTGCCCACCCGGGTGGCCACCACCGGAACGCCCGCGCAGTACGCCTCGAGGATCACGAGGGGCTGCGCCTCCCGCACGCTGGTCAAAAGCAGCACGTCCAGGAAGGCGTAATAGGAGCGCACGTCCTGCCGCCCGGTAAAGTGGAAACGATCGGCGAGCCTCAGGCTTTCCACCAGGATCTGACAATCCTCGAAATAGCCGGGATCTTCGTCCGTGGGTCCAATGCAGTGGAAAGTCGCCTCCGGTATCGCTTCGCTTACGATTTTAGACATGGAGATGAAGGTCTTGACGTCTTTGATGGGAACAACCCGGCCTATCAGGCCCACGTGGAACCCCTTCCGCTTCCGGCGCACCACCGCGGAGTAGAACGGCACATCGATTCCGTTCGGGATGACCCGCGTCCTGTCCCCCGGTGCGCCGAGCTCGATCTGCAGGCGGCGGTTGTGCTCGAACAGGGCCACGATCAAATCGGCGTAGCGGTAGCAGAGGCGGCTGAGATTATTGAAGATGCCGGTCCACATGTCGCGCTGGTATCCGCGGATGAACTGGGCTTTGCGGATCTCCATCTCGCGCTCTTTGTGATACAGTCCGTGCTCGGTCAGGATCAGCGGTCTGCCCGTTCGGATCTTGGCACTCAGCGCGGCCAACCCGGCGTAGCCGGTGGACACGGGGTGGTACAGGTCCGCCTGCGGAGCGTGGTCGGCCAGAACCGCGAACATCATGTCGTGAGCGGATTTCCAGGCCCAGAAATAATCGGCAAACGCGTAGATGGGGTTTTTTTTCTGATTTTGCGAGCTCAGCAGCGCCCACCCCTCGTGGCTCTTGATGCCGTCGGCGTACAGGGAATATCCCCTGGGGATCTGCGTGATCAGCTGCTGCAAATCCGGAACGTTTCCCTGCAGCAATGGCTTGTGGATGGCGGTGATCTGCCGAAGCAGTCCACGCAGGTCTTTAGGGCGGCGACGGCCGCGCACCGGAGCGGACAACACGAGGTCTTTGTGCCCGACCACGTTGGCGGGAAGCTCGTAGCGCAGTTCCTGATCTGCAGCCGGAGAGATCGTGTAAAGAACGAAGTCAATCTGTTCGAGGTAGAGAATCAGCTGATGAACCCAGGAGGATACGCCCCCGGTGATGTAGGGGTAGGAGCCTTCCAGAATCAGACAGACGGTGGGTCGTTCGCTCAATACGCGTCCTCGAACCAGTACGCCAGAAAAGCCCTGCTGTCCTCATCCAGCTGCCCTGGTTTTTCCCGAATTCGATCGCAGAGCTTCTGTACCGTGGTGATGTCTTTTCGCTTGAAGGCCACCTCCATTTCCAGCCGCAGGTAGGTGAGATTCTCCCGGTTGGGAAGCCGCGTGATGATTTTCTGAGCCTGGTCGGCAAGCCCCAGGGCGAGGAGGACATGCACCGTGAGAATCAAGTCCTGTTGCCCCATTCGTTTCATTTTGTTGAGCTGCTTGATGAAAGAGAACGATTCCCGCAGATAGAAGTTGCGAATCGATCCTGGGTGGATCTGTGCCAACTCGAAGTACTGCTGTGCCAGGGATCGCAGCACATCGGCGCTTGACTCCCGCTTGAGCTGTTGCTTCAGGTTCTCGATGCGGCTGGTGTAGCGGTTTTCGATTGTGTTGATGCTCTCGGCCGCAAACAGCGCCACTTCGGCGTCGGCATCGCCCAACAGCCTGGTGAGCGTGCCGACCAGCAGCAGATTGGTTTTCAGGTCGAGGTTCGGCCGTGAAAGGATGCGGTCGAAATCGTCCAAGTCGATGGGCTCCTCGTTCAGCGGTTTGGTCGACGTTCCCTGGTACACGCAAGCTTCCATGGGAAGCAGCCGCGCTTCGACGGCGCGCATGGCGGCATGGGCGGTTTTGGGCTGATAGTCGATCGGCTCCCGGCGAAAGTAATCGAAATTCAACATTACAGCTTCTGCATCTCCAGTATATTCTCGGCGATCTGCAGCAGTGCCTCCGCTTCTATCTGCTCCTCGCTCAGGGAGGCGTATCCGATCATTACCTCCAGATTGACCTTTTGTTCGTTCAAGGTCCACTCTCTGTTATTGATCACTCCCAGAGCTTCCAGGCTGAACAGGGAAGCTCCGTCGTAGTCGAGGTTGGGGTACAGCACGGCGATCTGGTTTTCATCCTTGTAGTGAAACAGGTTGGCCTTGTTTCGCGAGAGGATCAGCAGCTGTCCGGCCAGCTGGCTGATCAGCTGCAGGGTGGTTTCTTTGCCGAAGTTCTCAGACAGATCGTCGAAATTCGTGAGCTCCAGAACCAGGACGCTCAAAGTTTCCCTCTGGCGCAGAGCGCGCTGCAGGGTTTCTTTCAGAAGCGAAAAGAAGTGGGCGAAGGCCGGCAGCCCGGTTACCGGATGGACTTCGGCCTGGGTGATCACCGCTTCGTACTCTACGGCCCGCTCCAGGGCCGGAGCTGCCAGAGCCAGAATCATGGCCACGAGTTTTTCTGTGTAGAGATTGTACTTGGCGAAAGGCATATCCGCGATGTTGAGGATTCCCCAGATCTTCCGGCCGGCGGCAACGGGGAAAGTCATGATGTTGCAGCCGTGGTCCATCTTGCGCAGATTCTCGTAGTGTCCCAGCATTTTTACCGAGAACATGGTGTTGTTGCGCAGCACCCAGCCCTCGATGCTGTCCTCCATCGAAACAACGGTCGGGCGAGAGCTTTGCTCCTGCCAGCCGCGGCTCACCACCAGGCGCAGATCTTTGCTCTCCGGGTGCGCCTCCCAGATCGAGAGTGTGGTGGCGCCGGAGAAGCGATGCACGGTAGCGAGGATGGTTTCCAGGGCTCTGTCCAGGTTCACGGAGTACAGCTGCTGGATCTCGGAATGCAACGCGGTGATCGAATCCTGCTGCCGGGATACTCTCTGCTCCAGTTCACGGTTGATCGTCTCAAAAATCTTTTTCTGCTTGAGCAGCTCTCCCTTTTGGCGGGAGTACATTCGCACCTGTTGTTTTGCCTTGCCGAGCCGGCCGGCTTGGGCGTCCCGGATCAATCCCAGGATGTAGACCGAAACCAGGGTGGTGGCGAGCGGTACCGTGGCTAGGGTGCGGAGCTCGTTCCAGTAGGCGGTGTTCCACGTGCCGGGCTCGAGCAGGTTCAGCGCCGCCGGCAGCGGCGCGGCAATGATCACCGCGGAGAACAGCAGGCTCGCAAAGCCGTAGTACTTGCCGTAGTAGGCGGCCACGATCAGGGCGAGCAGCAGATAAGGATTGAAGGGACCGCGGAAAAACCCGGGATTATGCCGGAAAAACACATTGACGGCCGCGATCCCGATGGAAAAAAGCAGCAATTCGCCGATACGGATAATAGGTTTGTGAGATCTCATGCATCCTGTACTATAATCGATAGGGTACTGTAGTATACATGCGACGAAATCACAAGCAAAGGGAGGAGCAGTGATGAAATCGAGCAAAATCGCCCTTATCGTTCTGCTTATCGCTGTGCTCGCGGCGGCGGGGCCGGCTTGGAGCCAGGAAGCCGTAGAGGAGCAGCAAACGGGCACCGAAAGCGATGAGGAGGTCCTGGTTGCGCCGGAGACCAAGATCGATCCGGTCTTTCCGCAGGAAAACGAAGCCCTGATCTTCATCGAGGGCGAGGATGCAGTATCCACGAATTTCACCAACGAACCGATCCTGAGCCACAGCTGCTCGAAGTTCCGCACCCTGCAGCTGAACCGACGCAGCGGTCTGCAGGGGGGGCGATCGTTCTACGCGACTTTCGTTCTGTACGTGGAGGATCCCGGGGAGTACGAGCTGTGGTACGGAGGCACACCTCCGGGCCCCGCCGACGAGCTGCTGCCCTCCTACGCCTCTCCCTTCTCTCTGCGGGTGGACAACGAAGAGGCGGTTTCGATCAGCCGGGAGAGGGTGTCCGTGGCCGACCAGTACGCCCCTTCTTACTACTGGAACTACGTCGGGGATATTCCGCTTCAGCCCGGCCAGCACACCGTCGATTTTCTGGTCAGCTACACGCGGGGCTATGATGGAAGGTTCTACTTTTACCTCGATTGCTTCTTCCTGGTAAACAAGAACAAGGCGGACAAGCTCAGGCAGGGGCCGCTTCCGGAGGTTTTCCCGCAGAATCTGGAGAGTCGTTCGATTGACATCCCCTTCAAACCTCTGGAGGAGTACCAGATCGTGATCCGCGACAATCCGGATGATCTGGCCGGATATCTGGAGATCGCCCAGATCTATTCCCTCCTGGGCGATTACCTGGGCGCCCTTAAAAATTTGAGACGGGCGGGATTGCTCGATCCGGAAAATATCGAGGTACAGCTGCTCGCCGCCAAGAACCAAATCTGGAAGGGCGATGTGTCGGAGGGATTGAAAACCTACCGCTCGCTGCTGCTTCTGGATCCCTCGCGCCTGGATCTGTGGCTGGAGGCGGCCAAGGTCGCCGCCTGGACCGGCCGTTACGAGGAGTCGATCGATTTGTACCGCAACGCCCTGAAGGAGCATCCGGACAACATCGATCTGGTCGCCAACCTGGGCCTGGCCTATCAGTGGGCCGGGCAGCAGCAAAATGCCGACGAGCAATTCCGGAAAGCTCTGAGCCTGGCCATGGAGGAATCGGGCAATGTCGCCCGCCTGGCCGAATCCTACGATATAAACGGAGTGCCGCAGCGAAGCATCAATGTGCTCCGTAGCGGTATCCGCCGCTATCCTGACCGGCTCGAGCTGTACCTGCTGCTGCTCAACATCTACACGCGTCTGGACAGGATGAACCGGGCTCAAGAGGTCCGGGAGCTCATCGCGGACACCTTTCGCACCTCCTCCAGTCTGTCACGCTACCTCGATCTGGTGTATACCGAGGCTAGCCTTCGGGAACAGGTAATTGCCGGATACGACGCTGAGTTGGAGCGACAGCCCGACAATCTCGAGCTGCGGGAGACCCTGGCTCAGACGTACTTCTGGAACGGGAAACGCAGGAAAGCGATCGAGGAGCTGCAGAACGTGCTGGCAAACCACGCGTTCATCGAGATCA
>Ga0272441_10015786_pt1 | contig 10531 bp, 6 predicted proteins | sample SSMProp6N_FD_193582 | JGI IMG/M metagenome (GOLD analysis project Ga0272441, IMG submission 193582) | Marine sediment archaeal communities from Little Sippewissett salt marsh, Falmouth, MA, United States - SSM-Prop-6N | ecosystem: Environmental > Aquatic > Marine > Wetlands > Sediment ... | reverse complement strand
TACCTGATCAGGTGGAACATGAACGGCGGTGGCACCTGTCCCGGTGTGACGAGATGTGGTTTCTTGGTCGAGCACTCGACGCAGTAGCAGATCGGGCAGTTCTCGATACACTGGTAGCACTTGATACACCGTGATGTCTCTTCCATGATCCTGTTCAGGCGATCGCTTCCGGTTCCAAGTGCCTCGAACTGTGCCTTGATGTGCTTGTCTGCGAGCCTGAACATCGCTCCCTCGATCTTCTCCCTGATCTCAAGTCCCTTGGGGATCGGAGGCTGGGTCTTCAGTGCTCCTGCTGACTCGGCACCGGAGAGGAGTTCCGCACCCTTGTCGCTGCAGACCTCTACGAACGTTGCCTTTCCTGCCTTGTCTCCGATAACTCCCCAGTTACCGCATGCAAGGTCGCACTGGCGTGGGATCTTGGTTTTGCATCTCTGGCAGTTCGAGCGCCGCCCGAATCCCTCTTCCTCGAGTTCATCGATTGAGATGCCCTTGTGTTCACCATCGGCAGTCATGACGATGAACTGCCCCTTGTCGATCTCTTCCTTGACAACGGTATCGGGATCGATATCGAACTTCTCCGCGATCATCTTTCTACCGAGGACCGGCGAAACCGATCCCCCGCAGTTGAGGCCGATCATGTAGACATTGTCAAGATCGATCTGGTTCCTCTTTGCGAGTTCGTACATCGCCTTGGCGTCGCAGCCTTTGAGTGTGACCGCGATCTTCATGGTGCGGGCCTGGTCGAGGTAGTTCTTGATCATCTTAGGGAGCAACAGAGTTCCACAGTGGAGTGACCCGGCGGTTTCCGCGATCTCAGCGGGATCTTTGATCAGGACTGGCTGGGCGTCATATATGTCCTGCCCTTTCTTCACTGCAAGGACCGCATCGACCTTACCGCTCTCCAGGGCATATTTCAGAAGTGTGGTAACCGCACCGCCGCACTCTCCTTTGTCAAGAATATCGGCGTCGGATGACCATGCATATACCATATCGCCTTTTGCTGCCATCTTCAGGCCTCCTGTATCTTTTCAATCTTGATTGCACATGCCTTGAACTCCGGGATCTTACATACCGGGTCAAGAGCATTGTTTGTCAGTTTGTTTGCAGCACATTCGGCAAAGTGGAAGGGCATGAACATCTCACCTTTCATGATCTCGTCGGTCACTTTTGCCGGGACTTCAATCTCGCCGCGGCGAGTGATCGCCTTTACGATCTCACCATCAGCGACTCCAAGGTCTTTGGCATCTTCAGTATTGATCTCGATCCAGCCGGTCGGGACTTCTTTATCAAGGGTTCCTGAGCGGCGTGTCATCGAACCGGTGTGCCAGTGCCAGATGCAGCGTCCGGTGGTGAATATATACGGGTACTCGTCATCGGGCACTTCCGCGGGTGGTTTCCATTCAAGAGCGTGCATTACGCCCTTGCCATCGGGGTGTGCGCACTTTCCGATGTGCAGGATGGGTGTGCCGGGGTGGTCAAGTGAGGGGCAGGGCCAGTGAAGGGCCTCGGGCTTTGAAAGACGTTCGTAGTTCATACCGTGGTAGGAAGGTGTCAGTTCGGCGATCTCGCTGAATATCTCCTCCGCATTCTGGTATGGGAACTGATCTGCATATCCCATTGCAGCTCCGACTTCACAGAGGATCTTCCAGTCAAGTTTTGCGTCTCCGGGCGGGTCCTGTGCCGGTCTCCACATCTGGACGCGGCGTTCGGTACTGGTCTGGGTGCCTTCTTTTTCTGCGTAACATGAGGCAGGCAGTACAACGTCGGCAAGCTGGGCGGTCTCGGTAAGGAAGATATCCTGTACGACAAGGAAGTCAAGGTTCTTCAGTGCGTTCTCCGCATGGTCAATATCGGGATCAGAGAGCATCGGGTTCTCACCCATGATGTACATGCCCTTCAGTTCACCCGGGTTATCGGAGAGCTTGTCAATCATGATGGTCACTTCGTACCCGTTCTCGGGTGCGCAGATGCCGTCCGGGAATCCCCATGCATCTTCAAACTTCTTGTGGGCCGCGGGGTCGATGACCTTCTGGTAACCGGTGAAGACCACCGGTAGTGCACCCATGTCACAGGCGCCCTGTACATTGTTCTGGCCTCGGAGTGCATTCACGCCGCCGCCACGCCTGCCGATGTTTCCGGTGAGCATCTGGATGTTGGCCGTGGACTTCACATTGTCGACACCAACGGTGTGCTGTGTGATACCCATTGAGTAGATAAGTGCGCTGGATTCGGCGGTTCCGATCCATTCGGCCGCCTTTTTGAGATCTGCTGCAGAAATGCCTGATATTTTTTCGACGTTCTCCGGGAGGTAATCATCTTTGAGAACCGTTGCTTTTAGTTCGTCATACCCGGTGGCACGGGTTTCAAGCCATTCCTTGTCTTCCCATCCGTTCCTGATGATCTCTCCCATCAGGCAGTTGAGGACTGCAACATCCGAGCCGGAATAGAATGCAGCGTAGAGATCCGCCTGCTTTGCGGTTGGTGTAAACCTCGGGTCGAAGACAATCAGCTTCCCGCCGTTCATCTTCGCCTGCATGATCCTTCGGCCGATCAGTGGGTGCTGTTCAAATGTGTTGCTACCAATGACGAATACGCACTTTGACTCCGCGATGTCACCAATCGAGTTTGTCATAGCACCTGAGCCGAATGATGCGGCCAGGCCTGCGACAGTGGACGAGTGGCAGAGACGTGCACAGTGGTCGATATGTCTTGTTTTGAATACACCGCGTGCCAGCTTCATCAACAGGTAATTCTCCTCGTTCGAGACACGGGCCGATGAGAGCACTGCGATCTCGTCCGGTTTGAATCCCTTGAATTTCTCTGCGATGAGTGCGTATGCTTCATCCCAGCTTGACTCTACAAACTTGCCGTCTTTCTTGATAAGCGGCGTTGTCAAACGGTCCTCACTGTTAACGAACTCATGCGCATAAGTGCCTTTGGGGCACAGCTTTCCTTCGTTAACAGGTGAACGGCGGTAGGGCATCGTGTCAATAACCTTGCCATCCTTGACGACAAGATTGAACGAACATCCCGTTCCGCAGTAAGGACAGGTTGTCTGTACAAACCTAACATCCATAATCTATACCTCTAACAAGTGTACGGTCAATGGAACGATATTTAATGATTATTATTTATTTGCGGAATAATTGTGGGATGTTGTGCAAACCCCGGAGTCACTTCATTTTCTTATGTTGTAAAGATGGGTAACTAAATAGCGTTGTCAAATGTTTATTTTTAATCTGAGTGTGATTCATAGTAAAAAAACGGTCAAATAAGATTCAAAAATCGTATCCGCGCCTGATTGTATCTGTAGTATTGGCTAATACAATATAATGGCGGTTAATAACAAATTAGCTGAATTTTTTTTCCAGTCTCCACGTGATCACGAGGAGGGTCACCGCATACATGATCTGCATGGCAAGCCCTTTTGAGAATTCACTCCATGGATTGAATATGACCAGTGCATATACGGGTGCGATTAAGGCTACAATATCCTTTTTTGGTTTGAAATATGCAATCAGTGCAAGTGCAAACGATGCGATTACACACCCGGCCACTCCTGCATACCCAAGAACAGGGTTGTTGATAAACGCGATGGCGATGATGATTCCTGCAAACAAGATGACAGGCACTGAAAGCCAGGTGCACTGCATGATATTTCCTGACTGGAATGTACATTCATGTGACATTGTTAGCTATAACATTGGATTCAATTGATTTATTGATAGTGAATCGAAATTCAATAAAATAGTGGTCCGGGATTTTTCCGGCCTTAAATTCTTCTTATAATGACAGCGTTTATGGCCGGATCGCCTACGAGCACATATCTTTTGATGACCTGCCCGTATATTTCAACATGATCGTCCTTCTCAACATCTTCGGTCGGTGTAGTGAACATCTTTACCGAGATCTCTCCTGTTCTGTCCGCCACCAAATACTGTGGGCGGTTGAGTGACCTGAAAAGAACTTTCTCCACGATCCCTTCGATCAAGACAATATCGCCGATTGATCTGGGGGTTATCGCGTTTATCCTCGTCTTTTTTGCTTCTGCCTCGTATATGGGTACAAGACCCGCGTACTGGCTCTGGCTCATGAAGTTTAGCCCAAGCGGTATGAGAATGAGCAACACGAGTATGGGCACTCCCATGATCAGAAGGCCATAGTCTCCGCTTGCAACAACATAGCCTGCAAGAAAAAGTGTGAGGGTCCCAACCACGAGAATGTTGACGATTGATACCCTCACATTTGTCCCTTTTATTTTCATCCGAATTGTTTACCTACCGATTTTATTTGGCGTCTTCGATCTCTTTCCTGAATGCATACCAGTAGATTACGCCTACAAAGAGTAAACCACCGACGATGTTTCCGATAGTGACAATAATGATATTGTTCGTCCACATCGTAACCCAGTTCAGGTTGGCAAGCTTTGCACCAACCGCTGCGGCCTGATCTGCTGTAAGGAAGGGTGCGGTCATGATTCCGGCCGGGATGAAGAACATGTTTGCTACACAGTGCTCGAATCCTGAGGAGACGAAAGCCATGATCGGGAACCATATGCCTACAATCTTGCCGATTGCATCATCAGAACAGATACCCAGCAGTATGGCAAGGTTTACAAGCCAGTTACAACATATTCCCTTAAGGAATGCCGACCACAAGGCCGCGGCACCGATATAGCTTGTTTTTCCTGCAGCAATATTAACCGCAGTCAGTCCGAATGCAGTGGCTGTTGCCGTGCCTGCAGCGGACCATGATGTATACGGGCCATATGCCATAAAGTAGGCAAAGACGAGTGATCCAATCAGGTTACCGATATATACCCATATCCACAGGTTGAGGACAGATCCCCAACTGACTCTGTGTATAAAGGCTGCCATCGGCGCAAGCATCGCGTCACCGGTAAATAGTTCTGCACCGGTCAGCACGATGATAATAAGTCCAACGGGGAAGACAGCACCAAGAATTAACTTTGCGATACCGGCTCCTAGGAAGTCGGCTACGCCTGTGGCACATACAGTGGCCAGGGCTGCTCCCATTGCGATATATGCTCCCGCCATGAATCCGCGGAGAAGCATATTGTAGACAGGGAGATTTACCTTATATTTTCCGGCATCTCCGGTCTTTGCAACAATTGTGACAGGGGGGTGAAACACCATAATTTACAACCTCTTTTTTTCAATAACTAACCACCTATAAACCATATATAGGCAAATTAATGTCAAATCAAAATACTATTAACCTTTTCGCTATTATCCTGTTTTTTTAAAATATTCTATATTGCCCAGTGAAGAGAAAGACTTTATATGACAACTAAAACATTTTGACACAATAGAAATGTATAATACATTATATGTAAATCTGGAAGGAGTTTGCTAAAATTGTTGATGACAGGTGCCGGTTCAGATGGGTGCCGCGCATCATAAAAAATAAGCTCCGGTTCCTGATCAAAAAAAATCCTGAAAATGTAATTATGAGGGTAGGGTAAATATTGAACATTCTTGTTTGTGAGAAGATCCCGGACAATGAACCGTTATTACGGTTCAAAGTTACCGGCATCCCTGTTATTCCATCAGGATTTCATGACTTATAAATGGTGGTTAGTAGGTTGTTTGTCACGTCATGATTCTTGTTAGAGGTTGAACGATTGAAACCAGTTATCTGGTTTCAAGAGACCCAATGGAATGCTTTGCGTATGAAATGCAATGCCTAGCATTACAACAATAATGCGTGGCGCTTCGGACAAATAAAGTTTTTGCTTTTTTTGCCGGGGCGGTGTTCCTTATAATTCTTCTTATTATTCCTGTTGATATTGGAAAAGAGATGATTAGAACTTATAATTTTGATGGAATCGCAAACTGGTGTCCGAAAAGATTAATGAATTTTGGCATTAAATATTCAAATATAGGAAGATTAATGGAATCCAGTAATATTTAGCTGGAGTTCATCCGGATATCGTCTCCTAATCCATATGAGCTGGATTAAACCGGTGGATCCGGCTTAGGGTTCCGTAGATGGATGAGACCATGGAATTCACGAATGACCGAATAGATGCATAAATACATATTTGATGGCCAGGTGGAGATGAAACGCAAATTTCAACCAGTTATTACACATGAGAATGAACTCACAACAATAAAGGATTTGATCTCTGAAAATCCGGAAGGGCTCAATATCAAGCAGATCTCCGAATTTGTCTATATGAACCGGAATTCTGTTGCAAAGTATCTTAACATGCTGATGATGTCAGGTCAGGTTGAACTTCGACAGGTGGGAAACTCAAAATTATATTATCCTTCACACAGGGTTCCTGTAAGTTCCATCCTGAACTTTTCATCGGAACTGGTTGTGTTCATAGATCAGCACCATGACGTTGTACAGGTGAATAACCCATTCCTTGAATTTGCAGGGATCAGTGAAGATGATATAATTGATCACGGGATTAGCGAACTGGATATCCCCGTGTTGAACGATCCCTCAATACAACGTTCGATAGAACGGGTTCTTGAGGGAACCGACGTCGAGTCCGAGATTGTGGTGAAGGTTTCCGGTGTTGTGACCTTTTTCAGGGTAAATCTTATACCCATTGTTTTTGATGATGGCTCAAATGGTGCCGCCGTTTTCCTGAGGGATATCACCGACCAAAAACATGTGGAAAATGCCCTGAACGAGAGCGAGGAGCGCTATAGAAACATCGTGGAGACACAGACCGAGTTTATTACCCGCTTTCTTCCGGACGGTACCCACATATTTGTAAACGAGGCGTATTGCCGTTATTTTGGAAAGATGCGTGAAGAAATAATCGGTTCAAAATTCCGCCCGAAAATTCCGCCCGAAGAGATGCTTCGCCTCAAACATCATTTTGCCGCCCTGACTCCTCAGAATCCTTCTGCCTCAATTGAACACCGGGTGTTTATGTCTGACGGTTCGGAACGCTGGCAGATGTGGAGCGACAAGGCAATATTCGACAGGAAGGGCAGTCTCATTGAGTACCAGAGCGTGGGGAGGGATACGACAGAGAATAAAAAGAATGAGGATGCCTTTCAGGATATTGAACAGATGTTCAACATTCTTCAGGCTTCTCCGTTCCCAACATACGTCATCGACCAGGATCACAGGATCATCTTCTGGAACCGGGCACTGGAGGCACTGAGCGGAATTGATGCCGGGTCGATGCTTGGTACCCGCCAGCACTGGAAGGTGTTTTACCGTACCGACAGACCCTGTCTTTCGGATCTTCTTGTTGATAATGCCCGTGACAGGATCCATGAGTGGTATGCCGGGAAGTATACAGAATCATGTCTGGCAGACGAAGCCTGCGAGGTCGTCGATTATTTCCCTGATCTTGGTGATTCCGGCAAATGGCTGCGCATCACCTCGGTTCCTATTACTGGTTCATCAGGGGAATCGGTGGGTGTCCGGGAGACACTGGAGGACATCTCTGAAAATAAAGGGGCCGAAGAGAAGGTGAAGGAACTGGAGAATCAGTTTTTGCAGTTGACCGCCTTCCTTGAGGAGTCCGTATTCACGGTAGATTCCTGTGGTTTTGTGACCTCCTGGAACAATGCGATGGAAGAACTGACCGGAATTGCAGCGAAAGATATGATCGGTATGGGCGATTACGAATATTCCATCCCTTTTTACAAATCCAGAAGGCCCCTGTTGATAAACCTCATATTTGATAGCATGGATGAGATGGAGAAGAACGGTTACACCAATATCCGGAAAGAAGGATGTGTAATTGTTGCAGAGAGCCGTATTAATGGCCAGGATGGGCAGAACCGGATCTTATTGGCGAGAGCTGCCCCCCTTCATGATGACAGGGGCAGGCATTTTGGGGCTTTTGAATCGATCAGGGATATTACCATGGAAAGATACAATGAAACGATATTGAGCCAGAATGAAGACAAATACAAAGAACTTGCTGAAATGCTGCCCATCGGTGCATACGAGATGGACAAAACCGGTCATATTGTCTGGACAAACAGCAAGGCACTTGATCTGTTCGGTTATACGGAGAATGATTTAAAATCGGGCATAAATATATACCAGCTATTTATGGGGGAAGACCGGAAAAAAATGATTGATGAGCTCAAATCCAATGAAAAGTCTCCGGAGGGTGGTTTCAGGTATACAGCACTGAAAAAGGACGGCACTTCCTTCCAGATCAGGGTTCGCTCCGTTCCGGTAATATCCGATGGAATGATCAAGGGTCGCCGGGGGATCATCCTCACCTGATCTTCTGGGTAATAATCGCCTCTTCCGGTTTTTGCTCTGTCAACCGGCCTGAGTCAGGAAATGGCTTCCTGATTTTCCGGTAACCTGGCTGTCTCAACATTCCGAAAATGACAACTCACGGACACTCTATATTTTTATCAGTTAAACGACAAAATAGCAATTACTGAAATGCCATGGTGAACCTGCTGTTTTTTTCCGTAGAAGGAGTCCGGTGTGCGATCCCGATAGATGTTGTCCGGAGCGTGTCAAGAATGATTCAGATCACTTCTGGCAGGGAAGGATCCGGGAATGAAACAGGGACGATCAACTTTAACGGAACTGTCATTCCGGTATATTCTATGAGAATGTTCTTTGGATTTCCTGAACGCCCTCCATCCCTCAGTGATGTCCTGATCATCGCATGTGACGGGAAAGAAAGCGTTGCACTATGGGTTGATGAGATAATAAATGTGAAAAATGGTCCCGAGATCTCAACGATGGGAAATGAGGTGGTGCCGGGTTTGCATATTACGATCGATGGCCAGGTCGTCATACATGATCTCAACAGTTTTCTGGGTTATAGAGACTATGGGGTGCTTCATGAAACCATCTCCCGGGTTTTGCCTGCCCGGGAAGCAGAGATGAATGATAAAGGTATATTGTTGCCCAAAAGTGAGATCTATCCGGAAAAAGTACGTGAGATTCTTGCTATCAGGGCGGGGCAAATGGCTGGATCGAACGTGGAAGCCGAGGAAGGTGTCCCCATCGAAATACTTACATTCCGGCTCATGTATCAGGAGTATGCAATTGAGATGGAGTATATCCGGGAAGTGATGATCCATGATGAAATCACTCCTGTACCCGGCACCCCGGAATACATCGCCGGTATATGTGCGGTAAGAGGCGAGATCATATCTCTCGTTGATCTCCGTATACTCTTCACCCTGCCTGAGAAGGGGCTGACGGACCTGAACCGTGTCATCGTGCTTACCGATGGCACGATAACCTTTGGGATTCTTGCAGACTATATTACCGATATCGGTTCAATCACGCCTGAACAGGTCTTCCCTCCCGGTATGACGAGCTCCCCTGTCATGCATGAATACGTGAAGGGGATGTTGGGGGATTCGATCATCATGCTCGATGCCAACAAAATTTTATCCGATCCGGCAATGGTCGTGGATGATGCATGACAAGCACATTGATGAAAACAGAAACACTAACTTAATGTTGATCTGAAATCAGTCTAATTAATTATTGCTGCAAGTGAGGGACCGTTATGTTTGAATCGTTTAACAATATGAAGGTCGGAACCAAGATTCTTGTTATCTGCCTTTTTCTGGCAATAGTACCTGTACTGTCGATAGGGCTGGTGGCATATTCCAGCTCAAGCGGTGTGATCAATGAAGAGATTGAGACACTGCTCCAGACACAGGTTGGTGACATGAAAGGGTGGACCAATGATGTCTACGAACTGACAATAAACAAGGTCAACAGTGACCTGAATGTACTGAGACAGAATTTTAACCGGCAGGGAACGCCTGCTATAATCGACGGCAAGCTGACGCTTATTGACAGTGAAGGAGACGAATATATTGTCAATGGAAATTTCGAGATCGTTGATCTGGTACAGGACCTGGTGGGAGGAACTGCGACGGTCTTCCAGGTGTTTGGCGATGAGGATGCGGTACGTATATCCACAAATGTTATAGGGACGGACGGCACCCGGGCTGTAGGTACAAGACTTCAGGACAACGTATATGACGTAGTTGTGGACCAGGGGGATACCTACTACGGAAAAAGAAATCTCTTTGGAATAGATTATGTCACAGCATATGAACCGATCAAAGACAGCTCAGGCAACGTCGTGGGTATCCTGTATGTAGGAACAGAAAAGGCCGAGACCCTTGATGTTGTGAAAAACAGTATCAGGGAGACCGTGATCGGTGAAAACGGCTATATGTACGTTATCGACAGTGAAGGCAACGTGCTGATGCACCCTTCACTTGAGGGAGAGAATCTTGCAAATGAAGACTATATACAGGAGATGCTGAAGAACAGGGAAGGGGGAATCATTCCCCACCAGGTCGATGGCACGAATGTGCTTGAAGCATACACATATTACGAGCCGCTTGACTGGTATATCGTATCACGTGCTGTAAATTCCGATTTCAATGCCCCTATCGATACAATAAGGAATACGATTGTCATTGTGGTCATCGCATCCATCTGTATTTGTGCGGTCATCGCCATCCTGTTCGGCCGTTCGATATCCGATCCACTGCAACAGGTGGTATTGATGCTCAAGGATCTGAGG
>Ga0272441_10015785_pt1 | contig 10531 bp, 10 predicted proteins | sample SSMProp6N_FD_193582 | JGI IMG/M metagenome (GOLD analysis project Ga0272441, IMG submission 193582) | Marine sediment archaeal communities from Little Sippewissett salt marsh, Falmouth, MA, United States - SSM-Prop-6N | ecosystem: Environmental > Aquatic > Marine > Wetlands > Sediment ... | reverse complement strand
GCTCACCTCTCTTGACGCGGGCATACGTGCGAAGGCCGTCCGGTTCATCAAGGAGGCGAAGGACTTCGCCGCCGACGTGGGCGCCGACAAGGTCACCTGCTGCCCCCTGGGAGACGGATATGAATTCGCCTTTCACTACGACTACGCCGTCGCCTGGCGGCATCTCATCGAGACATTCGGCGACGCCGACTCCCACCGCCCGGACATCCCCCTCTTCATCGAATACAAACCGAGCGAGACGCGGGGCAAGTGCTTTCTCGATTCGGCGGCGAAGACCCTCTGTCTCATCAACGACATCCAGCCTTCGGGTATGGGGGTTACCCTCGATTTCGGTCACTCGCTGTATGGTAACGAGAACCCCGCGGAGGCCGTCGCTCTCCTTGCAGAAAGCCCCTACCCCTTTTATGTGCACATCAACGACAACGACGGAAAGTGGGACTGGGACTATTTCTGCGGGACAAAGCACTTTCTCGAATATGTTGAGTTTCTTTACTATCTCATGAAATACGGGTATAATGGCTTCTTGACATCCGACACGTCACCGACGCGGTGGGACATCCGGGGCACCTTCGAGGCAAACAGCCGCATAACGAACAAGATATGGCGCTTGCTGGAACGCATCGACCCGGACACGATAACCCGCCTCATCGCCGCCGGTGATTACCTGGCCACATGGCGTTTTATCGAGGAGAACATCTTTTCACTCCCCTGAGACGCCTTTCTCTTGCCTGAAAGGAGGCCCGTATGGCACGTCCGAAAGTCTATGTCACCCGCATGCTTCCCGACGCGGGTATCGAACTGCTCCGGAAACACTGTGAGGTTGACATCAATCCCGATGACCGTCCCCTGGCGCGAGAGGAACTCCTCGCCCGTGTCCATGACTACGACGGTGTCCTGTCCCTTCTCACCGACCGCATCGACGCCGAGATGTTCGACGCGGCCCCCGACATCAAGGGATTCGCCAACTACGCCGTCGGTTTCGACAACATCGACGTTCCGGAAGCGACTCGCCGCGGTGTCCCCGTATCCAATACGCCCGGCGTCCTCACCGACGCCACGTCGGAAATGGCCTGGGCGCTCCTCTTCGCCGTCGCGCGCCGCGTCGTGGAATCAGATGCTTATCTCCGCGCGGGCAAGTGGGAGGGATGGGGACCGTTGCAGTTCATCGGCGGAGACATGACGGGGAAAACGCTCGGCATCGTCGGTGCCGGACGGATCGGGACGGCCATGGCCCTCAAGTCGCAGGGCTTTGCCATGACCGTCCTCTACTGCGACGAGATTACGAACCACACGCTGGAAGACACGCTGAAGGCGCGGAAAGCATCCTTCGACGAGGTGCTCCGGGAATCGGACTTCATCAGCATCCACGTCCCTCTCCTGCCGTCGACGCGACACCTCTTCAACAAAGGGGTGTTTCAGGCCATGAAATCCACCGCGTATCTCATCAACACCTCGCGGGGACCCGTTATCAACGAGGCGGAACTCGTCGCAGCCCTGAACGACAGGGTCATCGCCGGTGCCGCTCTCGATGTCTTTGAATTCGAGCCGAAGATGGTCGAGGGTCTCGCCGATTGTCCGAACGTCGTCGTCACCCCCCACACGGCCTCGGCAACCATATCGTCACGCACCAACATGGCGTTGAAGGCGGCGACGAACCTCATCGCCATGGTAACGGGCGAACGGGCGCCGGATTGTCTGAATCCTGAGGTGTACGGGTAACGACCGAAATATACGTGGAAAAGGACCCCGGGAATTCTCCATTCCTGAGAATGCGATTTCCGGGGTCACATATTTGAATATAGAGAGGTATCCATCCCAAGACACGCGTCTTTGAGGTCTCCATCTCCAATTTCGGCAACAGAATCGGCACGACGGCACGGTTTTATCTCCTTCAATTCACAAGTATCTCAGGCCTTATTTCCCTCCCGCGCACGCCACTGACACCGTCGGCAATGCATACGCTCACACAATGTGTCGTCGCCCCGGCAGAGCTCTTGACAAGGCCCGTTACGGCCGTCAGACTCCTGAATATGTTCGATGGGTTGCGTGTCTCGAGGATGCTCTCATTGCCCGACGGCGACGGTTGCGCAGGCATGAACACCCTTCGCCTGAACCGTTCGGAAAACGGGACCGGATGTCCTCGAAATCCTCCGATACCCCCTGCAAACGGTATTATATATACTATAATTCGCTGAAACGTGGGCGATGCTGTTTTATGGCGCTATTCATCAGGTCTGTCTGAAATGATGAATCGACCTCGTCATGCATGCGTGCGGACTCATTTTTTTCGTAGAACGAGCGCGGCTCGTAGATCCAGCCGCCGGCAAGCAGATCGTTTTCCTTTTTCAGTTTCCGATACACGTATCTGCCCACGATGGGGGCAACAATCCTGGTTTTCCAGCCAAAGGTCATAAAGAGTTCCCGCAGGAGCACATCCATCTTCTTCGACATTCGCGTATTACCGCGGTACCATTTTCGCATGGCCCAGACCGCGGCGGCATAGGTGGTGCGAAGCGGCCTTACTTCCCGGGCAAAACGGGCGCGGACGCGCGCGTCCGGATCATCCTTATAGCGCTGCCAGCCTTTCAGGAACGTCGTTATCAGCCGGGCGAGACTGGGACCGTTGACGTCGAAATCACGTTGAAATGCGTCGAGAAGATACTGCTCCTCGCGGCCGCCGGTGATGTGGGGATGGCGGTAATTGAAACGATACTGCCCGTGAGCATCGGCGGGGGGAACTTCTTTCTCAGACAGGAGTGTTCCCTCGCTGCGATGTTGCTGGTACAGGGGTGTGCCGGGAATGGGAGTATAGAGCATGAACTGATGGAAATCCGCGTCATGACTGACGGCATGGTCGATGACCTGTGCGATATTTTCAGGCGTATGATTTTCCAGTCCGATGATGGAGGAACCCAGCACGCGTATCCCATGTGACTGAAGCGATCGAACGAGTTTTTTTGTGTCGACGTTTTTCAGCTTTTCATAGGAGCTGTTTTCCCCCTCCAGGCCCATCCAGACCCACGAAAGGCCCAGACCGACCAACTGTTTGACGGAATATGACAGAAGCACCCGGGCTGAACTGAAGACAAACAGCGACCAGCTTTTGTTGCTTTCTTCCATCAGTTCCAGTAATCGCAGCGCCCGCTTCCGGTGAAGGAGGAAATTCTCGTCCATGACAAAGAAGGACTGTACCTTCAGTTGTTTTTCGAGGTCGCACATGACGGAAAACAGTTCGTCTCCCGTCTCATAGAAATTGACGTGATGGCCCTTTCCGCCGAAAAGCGCCGAGGTAGAACAGAAATTGCACCCCACGGGACAGCCCACCGAGGGGATGAGCATTGCCGCCGTATCACCGGGCCGCTCGGGGAGAGAGATGCCGACAATACGGCCCCCGAAGCCCGAATAGACGGCGGGATGGATGACCGGCGCGTCTTCGTCCTGCCCCAGGAAGCGGCGAAACCACCGGACGCCCTCTCCCTTGCATATATAATCTGTGTTGACACTCGCATTGATATCTTCCTTGTTGGCAATGTGCCCTCCGATCACGATTGTCGCCCCGGGCTGATATTGCCTTACAAGGTCACACATCTTCTTCACTTTGCCGATATTCGGGATAATCGCACTGATGCCGACAATGTCGTATGTCTGTTCCCGTATCTCGGCGATGAAGCGGTCAAGGGAGGGAAAATCCAGGAGCGTACAGGGGGCGCTGATATTGGACTGTATCATCATCAACCCGAAGGATCGATGAAACATCCGAAGAGAAAACACTCCCTGCACCCTGGTGACCTGGTTGTGATAGAGTTCCATGGGGTTGATTTTTCGGCTTCCGTACTCATCATCCTGGGCGTAGGGTCCGAAAACGCTTGACAACAAAACCCGCGCGCGGGTTCCGAGAGGGTGTACGGGATGTGCTATTGTCATGGTTTATTTCCTTTTGAGATTTTTTGAGAGGCTTGCCACGATTCGCGACAGCCTCCTTAGTACCACGCCGGCATCTGCCGGCGCGTCTTGACATAGCCTAAAACTAGTACAGATAAAGGGGAAAAGATAGCCCCACCTCCTTGGTTTTACAAAACTTTTACAATGAAAGGCGTGGGAACGGTATTCCTGCGGGTTTGGTTCGATATTGACAGAAGTGATGCCCTGTTGTAGTTCAAAAGCATGGTAAACAGGTCACGGTGGTTTTTCCACCCCATCTTCGTCTTTGTGTTTTCAATTGTAGCGCTGGGCGCCTCACTGGTCCTCTATATCTACTGGTACGTGAGTGTCAGCGCCGGGCTTGCCGACGTGGTGAGGAGGTTCAATCTCGACAAGAAACAGATATTCACGCCGCAGACCTGGGTGGTCATTCTGATTCTTTCTATTCTTGTGGGCCTCATCCTAGCGGGAATCTTCATAATCTTTGTCTACAATCAAAAACTGATCCAAGTATACCGGATGCAGCACAATTTCATCAACACCTTTACCCACGAACTGAAGACACCCCTGGCATCCATAAGGCTTTATCTTGAAACGTTTCTGCAGCACGAACTGCCCCGTGAGGATCAGGTCAAATATACCCATTACATGCTTCAGGACGTGAACAGACTCACCGACAACACTTCTCGCATCCTGAACCTGGCACAGATAGAAAGCAAGAGTTTCAGCGGTGTATTCGTTACAGTCGATCTCGTTGAATTCGTCACGCATTTTTTTAACCAGAACGGGCACCTTTTTCAGAATTGCCGTATTGTCATCCATAACCCGCCGGAACAATCCTTTCCTTATTCCGTCATTGCCTCACTATTCGAAATGCTTCTGATGAATCTTGCGTCGAATGCCATCAAGTACAATGAATCCGACACGCCCCGCATCGATATTGTCTTTGAACCCCATTTTCGCAAGCTTTGTATCCGGTTTGAAGACAACGGAATAGGGTTTGAGAAAAAGGAAACGAAGAAAATCTTCAAGAAATTCTATCAGATTGGCAGGGCAGACGACATGACCGCCAGGGGAAGTGGAATCGGACTCTATCTTGCGCATCTTATCATCAAGCTGCATGGAGGACGCATTATCGCCGAGAGCAAAGGCCCGGGAATGGGTTCGACATTCACCATAACATTGCCACGTAGATTAAAGGCGTCGTGACGACGTGATGGTTGCGAAAAAAAAACACATTCTTATCATCGAAGACGATATGCACATTGCCGAGGGCATGGAACTGAATCTCTCGCTCCAGGGGTATGACGTTGAGATCGCCTCGGACGGCCCTTCGGGTCTCCAAAAATGGAGAGCGCGACAGCCGGACCTTATCGTGCTGGACATCATGCTTCCCCACATCGATGGCCTGGAAGTGCTTCGAAACATACGCCTTGAAGATGAGCGGATTCCCGTCCTCATCGTTTCCGCCAAGGGAGATACTGCCGATAAGGTGAAGGGCCTTTCCTGCGGGGTTGACGACTATCTGGCGAAACCCTTTGATCTCGAAGAATTTCTTCTTCGCATCGAGCGCCTTCTCACCAAAGTGACATGGTACCGCGATGATGCTCTTACCGATCAATCCCGACCCTACGTCTTCGGCGGCAACAGGATCGACTTTGCCACGGGTACGGCGGAGTGCAGATATGGAACGGTAACGCTGACGGAGCAGGAAGTAAAACTCCTGAAACTATTCATCGCTAACCGCGGCAGACCGATTTCACGGAAAAAACTCCTCGAGGCCGGATGGGGCTACAGCCAGGGTACCGCCACCAGAACGGTGGATAATTTTATCGTCAGGTTCCGTAAGTATTTCGAAGAGAATCCTCACGAACCGGTCTACTTCAAAAGTCGAAGAGCCTTCGGCTACATCTTTGACCATGAGGATTAAGGAAACGTAACACGTATCTTATAGGATATTAAGTGTTAGTGAAATACATATACCTTTCCCGGAATACCACTCCTGACTCTTTTATTCCATTATCGAAACAATTGGGGGATCAGTAGTGGTGTTTTTCTTTTGTATTTCCTGTAGGCGTCGCCGAGACGCTTTTCAAGCTCAGGTTCTTCAATAAATTTGAATTCAAGAACGCTGCAGATCACAAAAACCGGAGCAAAAACAAGTAAAAGTGAGGGGGATCCTACAATAAACCCAAAGCCGAAGAGAACAAAAAATACACCCGCCAGCATCGGATTTCTTATGTAAGCATAGGGACCGGTATTGACAAGTTTGGGGGGTGGGCTGACAGGAACGGGTGTTCCATTCGCTCTAATAAAATGCAGAACTGACCATGTCCACAGAAAAGCCCCGATTACAACCAGCGGTACGGAAATAATATAATTCCAGGGATAATGGAAAGGTCCGGAAAGATTTAAAGCCACATCGGTCATCAGTGCTAAAAATATCGTCACTAAAAGAAGCAAAAGGAAAAACGCGGTAAACAGCGGAATACATATTATACGTATATGCCGATTGCCTGTTACAATCCGATATATGAGATCTACGATGATCTTCATGGCCTGTTGTCACAACCCCTTCGGCATCACTGCGCCTTTGCCGGTAACGTCAATGCATACGCCACGCCCCGCTCTATCCAATTCGCCAGATCCTCGTCCGACTCATACCCGTGCGCCGTGACAACCACCCACCCTCTCATGGGCCTCCCGGTCATATCGAAGGACCGCGTATGGGGCTCCGCCAGTGCGTTCTCATACTCTCCCTGCCCGACCCTGACGATCAGGCTGTCCCCGATCACTCCACCGGCCATATTGCCATGCAAAAGGAACCCTATGCCGCCGAACATCGTCTTCTCAGCATAGCCGGGGAACCCGCTCATTTCCTCGCGCACGCGCTGTGCCAGACCTTCATCGTACGCCATACTCTCCCTCCCTGGTTACCGATTGTAGTGACCGTCATATGTCGCATGCACAGACTATCCAATCATGGTGAATCATTCAGGGTCATTTATCTTTCGGCTGAACTTTTTTCATCAGAAAATATCCGGCCGTCAGAGCGACAATGATCGACGCGATGCCGATAAGGCTCAGACTGCTGACCTCCTTTAAGTCGAGAATAATGACCTTCCGGGCAATGGCGATTATTGCCACCGAAAGAACGACTTCATAATGAGGCTGCCCCTGCGTGAGGTAGGTCTTCATGATCGTTTCAAGGAGTTCGATACCGATCAGGACGAGCATGAACAGGCCGAATATGTCCAGCAGATCTTCGACGCTGAGAATAACGTAAGGGTATGTAATAATGTCTTTGATAATAAGCCAGGCCAAATCAATGGTGGCTAACCCGAGGACGATTGCCATCATCACCATGAGAGACTGAATCATGCACTTTTCGTATTTTTTCAAGAATTCAAACATTTTTATCGTCTCCATTCATGACTACGATTACCGATTCCCCGACACGACCGTCGATCTACATGCCATTCTCGCAGCATGCCAGGAAGCACTATGAATGTCCATTAATTCATTAATAGATCTTGGTCTCAGTTACTTCTGATATTGTTATATCTTTCTTTATGCCCGTTAACAGTACATCTTGAAACTGGATTATTTATATATTTATGGACGTCCCCCGCTGATCGTTATGTCATGACGTGACCATCGATCTCGTCTACTGGAAACCTTTTACTTCTTTCTTTTCTGTATGGCCAGTGAATGCCGTGCCCATTCTGTCAGGACATCGGGGTCTTCCAGCACCTCCGCTTGAATCTCGAAATACGACATACTGACCGGCTTCCCCGGGTACGGCTTGAACGCGGAGGAACCGGCACTGACAAACTGATCACGATTTGAATCATCCACCTTCAGATACGCCACATCGTCGGCGACCAGTCCGAACATCTTTCCATCACGATACAAACCGGCCCCACCAAACATCCGGCGTGCACTGACGCCACCCCAATCGGAGAACAGATCCAGCATGTAGTCAAGAAATTCGTCCGACACCGACATAATCCAGCCCTTTCATATCAACTGTTAGAATTCTACGACTCGACATGTTTATCCATCACATTAATTTGTTCGCCGCAACAGCACCTGCCTTTTCCGCGTCTCTCTGAAAACACCGTGTTATCTGCATTCCCGGAGGTATTCCTCAAATTTGTTCAGAGCGTCCGGCAGGTTTCTACGGCCGAAACCGACACGAAACGCGTTCAACTGATTCCCGTACAGGGTCCCCGGAAGTAACAGAACGCCTGCTTTTTCGACGAGATCGGCGCAAAACCGGTCAACGTCTCCTGTGAGAAGTGCCGGGAACGCAATAGGACCGGCCTTCGGCCGATGCCAGGTGAATCGATCACGGTGGAATTCAAAGAAAGAATCAAGTCGATCGAGGTTCTCTCGGATGATCTGCAGATTTCGCCCGACGATCGTTTCAGCATGTCGCACGGCCAGGGTCGCCAGAAATTCACTTGGCGCACTGTTACAGATGGTCGTGTAATCCTTAAACGCCGCCATTTCTCTCACAATCCGGTTGTCACGCGTCGCAATCCAGCCGATTCTCAGCCCGGCAAGGCCATACGTTTTTGACATCACTCCCAGCGAAACGGCCCTGTCGTTTATGTCGGCCATGGCCGGTAATCGGTCATCGGAATCATACTCGAGACCCCGGTAGACCTCGTCGGAAAAAATCATGAATCCGTGGCGCTCAGATAACGCCGACAGTTCATGCACAAAATCCCGGGACGGCAGAAAGCCGGTGGGATTGTGCGGGAAGTTCACGACTACCAGCTTCGTGCTATCGGTCAGCAGTGACGTCAGGACTTCCACATCGAGCGCCCACCCCCTGTCCGGATCGCCGTGCCACTCTGAAACCGCGGCACCAATACCCCGCGCCACTTCACCGAGCGACTGATAGCATGGCGAGTGCACGACGATGTGATCGCCGGGTCTTAACGTTACATTCATAAAATTGAAAATTGCCTCCTCGGCCCCCGCATGTACCAGGATGTGTTCGCTGCCGATATTGTCATATAGAGTGGAAATGGTGTGCCGGAGTTCCGGGGCACCCATCGATTCCGTGTACCCCAGCCAGAGAGATTCGAACCGGTCTTTCGCACCCGGCTCCATACCGAGCAAATCGCCTATTTTCATACTTTCGCAGTCCGAGGAGCACAAAAGATAGGACGCTGAAAACTCATGCTGTGCGAAATATCGTTCCAGTTTGAAGAGGTCCAGTTTCATGACACTCTTTCCTGCAGGCCACAGGGGATGTTGATTACGACATTAACCACTTTTTCCATCAGTTGCTGTTCTTCTGACACGTCATAAAGTCATAACCATTCCTGGTGATACTATAGCGTTCTCGCGATATATACACCATAACCGTAGTGACTTTTATATTTTTCATACAGTTCAATTTCTCGTTTTTCCGCTTCCACAATTGCCTGTGCGTCGTCACTGTTCCCGTTCCGGGCAAGGAAATCCTCAAAACTGTCCTGCATAGGCCGATAATAATTCTCCAGCCAGCAATGCTCCGGTAACACAAAATAACCGATCGGATAATATCCGTTCTTCTCCAGTACGCCGATCTTTGACGAGGCCACATCGATTTCGGGATATTCACTCTCCCAGTACTTCCGGAGTTCCATGGGACGGGAAGCCGTCAACCAGGTAATCTCCGAGACAACCAGGAGACCGCCCACTTTCAGATAACGACGCCACTCTCTGACGCCCTTCTCAAAGCCGATATTGTATATCGCCCCCTCAGACCAGATCACATCGAATTCCTCGTCTCCGAAGGGCACGCTGTCCATTGAACAGCACAGGGCCGATATTCTTTCAGAAAGCCCCCTGTTTTCAGCCCTGCTTTCGAGTACGTCAAGAAAGTCCTGAAGGAAGTCCACGGCCGCAATCTGAGCGTTCAGCAGTTGAGCGAGCAGCACGGTGGACGCCCCCGTACCGCAGCCCATATCGGCGATTTTCAATGGCGCTGATCGGTCTACCATGGCCAGGTCGAGAGCTTTTTCCGTTTCTGCATCACCGCCGGGACCCTGCCGGCGTGCATTTTTATGGAGGTCTATTAACAGTCGATAATCGTCCACATCCTCATCCTTTCCGTCGCCATACCACCGGCATGAAAGGCGCGGGGTTTCTGCGCGTTCTCTTCACTGCCGTTGTCATATGATATTGTCCCCTTTCAGGTGCTGGTGTATGGGCAGTGGCGATCTGTGGCTGCACGGCATACCCACCTGACACTTGGCGCAGACGGAAGTCGTGTCCGGCAGACCGTCCGGTTCCATTAATAAATGATAATTTTCTCTCAGGCGGGCATGGCAGAGCGACCGATCCATACCGTCCTCGGATAAGGCCGCGATGGGACAGGACGTGATGCATTTACCGCATTTCTTGCCTGCTTTGATCAGACACAGTTCATCGGCGGTCACTAATGGGTGGTCGCCCAGCGCCAGATTCGTGACCACACTGCCCATGCGGCCACTGCATCCTTCCGGCGTGATCAGCTGGCAGTTGGTTCCATAACGACCCAATCCGGCCAGGTGTCCAAGGTGCTTGTGGGACCACCGGCTCACCATTCGTTCCTCGTCGAAATTGTGTG